>Ga0137366_10001131_pt1 | contig 19346 bp, 10 predicted proteins | sample SagtaG_8_FD_104938 | JGI IMG/M metagenome (GOLD analysis project Ga0137366, IMG submission 104938) | Vadose zone soil microbial communities from Sagehorn Ranch, Mendocino, California, USA - Sage1_L_60_16 metaG | ecosystem: Environmental > Terrestrial > Soil > Vadose zone | place: USA...
ATATACAGGCCAAGTCCTGTCGCCGGGCTCCAGCGAAGACCCCCTCGTTGTTTCCCTGCAACAGGTTGTCCTGGACGTTCTGCTGTTGGACGCCTCATAGCAGCGAAGGTGCTGAAGCGCGTGAACAGTTCCGCTTGCCGTTCCTCGGTTATACCCGGTCCTCTATCGATTACACGTATTTCAACGCCTGAGGTCTGATCGTCGGACGGATCGAAAAGCGCCTTGGCTTCCAGGCGAACTGTATCTCTCTCAGGGGCATAACGGAAAGCGTTGCTGAGTAAATTGGTTAGTACGCTCATAATAAGTTCATAGTCAGCTTGAACGGTGGGTAGATCAAGAGGAACGTGTACCTCAAAGCGCCGCTGAGATGAAGAAATCAATGCTTCCAGGCGATCTTGTAGATCTTCAAACATCTCCGGAATCAGGATAGGTTCGAGTTCGAGACGCAGCGCTCCTGCTTCAACGCGCGAGGCGTCGAGAAAATGGTTGATCATACCCACCAGGCGTTCTACCTGCTCATCGGCAGTTTCCAGAAAGTCATGTTGCGCTTCAGTTGACCACTCTAAATCATCAGCCTGGAGGGCACTCAAATGAGCACGGATATTCGCAAGCGGAGTTTTGAGTTCATGGGCCATGGTTGTAAAGAAATCTTCACGCGCTCGTTCTAAAGCCTTGAGTTTCGTGAAATCTTGCAAAACTAAGATGGCATCAGTAATCTTTCCTTCATTATTATGTAAAGGCGCTGCACTGATAAGCAAAAATAACGTCTGGCCATCAGATTGTGTAATATATAGTTCGACTTCGCTCGCCTCTCCTTGTTGCAAAGCCCTGAACAGGGGCTGTTCTTCATATGAAATGATCGATCCTGAAGCGCCGTAGAGTGTGATCGCGCGGAGTGCATCTTCGAAATTCAGGCCAACAGCGTTTTCTGCCGCCTGGTCAGGATTGTCAGATGGGTCTAACGGTATTCCCATGCGTTGCAGAAACTCTACTGCCTGGTGATTGATGACAGAGATGCGTTTGTCATCAGCCGAGACGAGCATTACACCTGATGGTAAACGTTTTATGAGCAGCCGCAAACGCGCGCTCTCCAACTCCTGTGCAGCCTGGGATGCTTGTAGAGCCAGGTTGCGTTGCGCCAGTTCCATCGTGCGAGCAATGACCTGAGCTTCGATTTGTTCTCGCGCAGTTGCCTGCTCTGTCACATCATGATAGACGACCGCATACGCAAAGATATTGCCTGAGTCGTCTTGTATGGGGGCTTTTGAGCGGCGCATGGTATAATTACGCCCATCTGCTCCAATCATTTTGAATTGATCAACAGGTTTCTCATAGGGATAGCGCTCAAGTTCGATTACCAGATCAGCGATTGAGGGAGAGGCTGTCGGAAAAATGGCGGTACTACGGCTCAAAGCCTCGCTAATATACAGCCCTTTCACATCTGGTGCCCATCCAAGCAGTTTTCGTATGGCGTTATTGGTGTCGGCTACATGCCAATGCGCATCGTAGATGATCACGCCATCAGGAATGGCTTGCATCACGTTTTCAAGCTGGTGTGCCTGTTCTCTGGCCACTTGCGCTAAGTGGTCGATGCTGTGGAACAAACGAGCATGTTGAATAGCCAGGCCGACCTGTTGGGCGAATTGTTCTAATAATTCTACCTCTTCGATGGGAAGACCACGTACTCGTCGATGATACACCTCTATCGATCCCAAAATGGTAGTAGAGGTAAATCGATTCCTTTCCTCGTATGCCGAACCTGGGGCTGAACTTTTATCGGAACTACTGGTAGGGTCCGGCTCAAAAATTGGTACACAGAGTACCGAACCTGGACGGCGAGGTATGCCTTGGTCGTCCAAGAGAGGAAATTCCATATCTGGCCAGGCGTTTGTGTCTGGAATAACCAGGGAGCGACGGCTATGTAGAACCTGACCTAGCAACAACTGTTCGCTCATCTGTGGATGCCAGTTTTGTGAACTGAGGTGCAAGCCTTTCTGTGCTGCCACCGTAACTGTTGGAACACTTTCGTTTCGAATATCTGTTTTATCTTGAGCATGTTCCTCGAAGTCGGATGTACGTAGCTTGCCATTAGAGATCGCCTGATCGATTAACACAATAGCGCAGCGTGTGGAGCCTACCAACTCCTGCACGGCTTGAAGTACATAATCGAGAACCTGTGGTAGAGCAAATCGCCCTAAAATGGCAGAAGAAATGTGATGAATGGCATTCAGGTGGAGGCGGGAGCGTACCAGGTTGGTCGCATCCTCGATAATAATTAGTAACGTATGCTCCAGATTATGGGTGTTTGAATCTACCTGTCCCTCGTATGGCACGTTGAACTTCGAGTTTGTCGAGAGCTCAAAGGATACCCGCCAATAGGTGCGGCCTCGCGTTTCCAAAAATCCTTCATAAGGAATATCAGAGACGGTTACATTTTGACCAGTTGAGCAAACCTGTCGTATCAACGGCATGGCTGCTTTTTGTACTTCATGTGGCACTACTTTGTCCAACATTTGGCCTATCGGACTCTGTATACGCCACGGTTGATCGAGTAATGACTGAAGGTACGAATTGATATACAGAATACGCAGGTCGCTACAGTCGAGGAGGGCAACTCCAACCGGCATACGATCCAGGATATGTTCTGATAGCGCGGAAGGCGCCAGGCTCATATACTTGTAATTTCTAGATCCCTGGTGCGAGCGTACAACATATCTCGCAGGTGAACAACAATCAATGTTGTGTGAAATGGTTCTGTCTGATTACATTATAGCGTTTTTTTGTTGTGTATGAACGCAAAGATTGTAAATTTCTTGGGAGAGCGTCTTTTTTCATGTAAGGTTGGTTTGTGTACCGGGCGCTATTCTGCTATCATTGTGCATATTGACTATTAGATGCGGATTTCAAAACAACCGCCGAGGCCGATGAATCGGCGGTGTGCGCGATAAATCGGCACCTACTGAGGGCCGGATTCTTTTGTTAATCACCATAATGGCGCTATTTTGAAAATTGTCTCGTCAGGAATTTAGAAAATGAATCTGCAAGGTAAGCGCGTGCTGATAATGGGATTGGGCTTGCATGGATCAGGCATCGCTTCTGCCAGGTATGCGGCCAAACAAGGCGCTATTGTGCGGGTAACCGACTTGAGATCAGCAGAGGTACTGGCGCCGAGTATAGCATCACTTGCAGGTTTGCCTGTAGAGTATGTGCTTGGAGAGCATCGCAATGAAGATTTTCTTTGGGCCGAAATCGTTATTCATGTTCCTGGTGTTCGGAGAAACTCGCCATATCTACGCCTTGCGCGTGACAATGGGGCACGAATCGAGCAGGAGATTGCGCTCTTCTTCCAGGCATGTTCAGGCCGTATCATTGGCATAACAGGAACACGCGGTAAAACTACGACAACGACGTTAATTTATGAGATATTGCGAGCTAATGGCACACCCACAACGATAGGAGGCAATGTTTCAGGTGTTGAAACCCTTTCTCTGCTCCCGATGATTACACCTCAAACATTGGTCGTCCTTGAATTATCAAGCTGGCAACTTGAAGGACTTGCGTCCCACCGGCTCAGCCCGTCCGTTGCTGTGATGACAAATGTCTATCCTGACCATCTCGATACCTATCAGAGTATGGAAGAATATGCCGGAGCAAAGGCGAATATCTTCCGCCATCAACATGCAACCGACCTGGCGCTATTTAATTATGACAATGCCTGGACCCGCCGTCTTGGTGAGGAATCTGTAGCGGAAACCTGGTATACCAGCCTGGAACGTGGGGGGAGCTTCCTGCGTGACACTGCAACCTTTCTGCCTTTCAAATTTACCGAAACACCAATGGTCGGAAGACATAATCTTGAAAATATCCTTTTGGCAACAACTACAACAAGGCTTCTTGGTGTGCCGGATGAGATCATTACGTCCACCGTGCGCGGTTTTCATGGTGTTGCACACCGATTAGAAGAAATCACTGTAGTGAATGACGTTCGTTATATTAACGACACGACCAGTACAACTCCCGTGGCTGGCCGCGCGGCCTTGACAGCATTTGATGAGCCAATAGTCCTGGTAGCGGGAGGGAACACCAAGTTTCTCCCGTTGGAGGATTGGCCTGAGATGATTGTGAAACGATGCCGGGATGTAATCTTGTTAAAAGGGTCCGGCACTGACGAATTACTGCCAGCTTTGCGTGACACAGCGCAAAAGCTCAGGCTTACTAATCCAGTGCGTGGCATTTTTGATGACTTCAGCGCTGCTATGGATGCTGCGGTATCTCTCACATGCCCAGGCGATGTGTTGCTGTTCTCCCCGGGCTTTACCAGTTTTGGTATGTTCCTCAATGAATTTGATAGGGGTGATAAGTTTGTTGCTTATGTACGCAAGCTCCAAAAGCCTCCATTATCGGCAAAGTAGCCTGTTTGTGGCATTGCCTGCTTCAACCACCCACTGTTGATATCCACCCGATGCACTACTATTCCAGGTATCCCATTGCTTGCAGCCGCGCCTTGATGATGGCAATCTCATCATCTTCGGTATCAACATTTTCCCATATAGGAGCCAGGTAGCTATGTTGTTCGAGGTATGAGATAACATACAGTGCAATGCGTTCGGGAAAATCTTCACTGGTATCTATACTCAATTCCGGCATCATGGGTGGTTGATAGAGGTCTGGCGTTATAGCAGGAATATCTTCAAGCTGTTCCAATCGCTTCTGTCTTTGTTCAGTAGAACAGTGAAGGTAGACTTCGATGAACTGTGGTATTTGTTCTCGCGCGTATTTTCGAGCTTCTGAAAATGGGGAAACAGAGGATGTAATACAGATAATGCCATTGCGAGCCATAAGCGTGCAGATGTAGGTGACAAATGCATCATAGCCCAGAGTGTGACTGCTATCTTCGCTTATTTCTTCGTTAATCTGGAGTTCCAGGTGTAAGAAGTGAGTAAATGCCTGCGTATCGATGATTTCAACTTTGTAACCTCGCGCAATGAGCGCCTTTTTTAGCAATTGGGCCAACGTTCTTTTCCCTGCACCGGGTAGACCTGTCAACCAGATCGTAAAACTGAAACCATTGCTTGCAGAAATGGTTGACCAGCCAGGCCATGTACCAGACTTGTAGTTTTCTCCATGCTGGAACATATCTTGCGCTCCTTCATAAATCTGTTCAGTTGTATTGTAGCTTGCTTCTTTAGCAAGTGGCAAGCTACTTTTCTGCTTGCGCAGCCGTAATATGTTTGGTAGACTTAAGTTGGCGGGGATACAAAGAAAGAGCATTGCTGCGTAACACGATAGCGCGTACGAATGTCAACATAGCAGGTTTCAACGCACCCTAAAAGGAGAAATTAGACCATGACAATGATGATGAGCAGAAAAGCCCTGGAAGAATATGGACTGGTGAATTTAGGGAATATTAACTGGAACCTTTCACCTGCAGTTCTGGTCGAGCATGCCCTGGCTCGTAACGAAGGTATGTTAGCCGCTAATGGTGCGTTTGCTGCTACGACAGGGTCAAACACAGGACGTTCGCCAAAGGATAAATTTATTGTTGCGAATGAAGAGTCCGCGGCAAAAATCTGGTGGGGTGAGTATAATCACCCGATGTCTCCAGAGACCTTTGAGGGGATACGACGCGGCCTGGCGGCTTATTTACAGGGACGCGATGTCTATGTGCTTGATGCTGCAGCTTGCGCTGATCCCGATTATCGTATGCCTCTTCAAGTTATCACAGAACTGGCCTGGCATAACCTCTTTGTCCGGCAACTCTTCCTGCGTGCTAATGAGAGCGATTCAACCACAGATCGTCCAGGATTTACTATCCTCAGTGTGCCAAATTTTCAAACTGATCCACGCATAGATGCTACTCGCTCACAAGTAGCTATTATTTTAGACTTTGAAGAGCGTCTTGCCTTGATTGCTGGCACGCAATATGCCGGTGAAATGAAGAAGTCTATTTTTACTGTTCTTAACTTCCTGCTGCCTGCTGAGGGTGTGTTGCCGATGCACTGCTCGGCCAACGTCGGTAGCGCAGGTGATGTGGCTCTCTTCTTTGGCCTTTCAGGAACCGGGAAGACGAGTCTGTCGGCTGATACAAGCCGCCGCTTGATTGGTGATGATGAACATGGCTGGGGTGATAATGGTGTGTTCAATTTTGAGGGTGGCTGTTACGCCAAGTGTATTAATCTATCGAAGAAGTATGAGCCTCAGATTTGGAATGCCATTCGTTTTGGAGCGGTCTATGAAAATGTTGTGCTGGATCCAAAAACTCGCAAACCAGATTACAGCGATGACTCCTTAACGGAGAATACGCGGGTCGCCTATCCCGTTGACTACATCGATAATGTGATTGAGTCGGGAAGAGCAGGACATCCAAAAGCGATTATTTTCCTCTCGGCGGATTCTTTTGCCATTTTACCGCCTATCTCGAGGCTTACTACGGAACAGGCGATGTACTATTTCCTATCCGGCTATACCAGTAAACTGGCAGGAACTGAAGCGGGTGTAACGACGCCCCAGGCAACGTTTAGTTCTTGTTTTGGCGCCGCCTTTCTGCCACTGCGGCCGGGAGAGTATGCTAATCTGCTGCGCGAGCGCATCGAAAAATACAAGGTACGCTGCTATCTTATCAACACCGGCTGGAGTGGTGGGCCATATGGAATAGGTGAGCGTATCAACATTAACTATACTCGTTCAATGGTGAGGGCCGCCATCAGCGGAGAGCTTGATAAGGTTGAAATGGTAACAGACCCGATCTTTGGTCTCCATACACCTACGTCCTGTCCGGATGTGCCGGTCGAATTGCTCATCCCTCGGAACACATGGGCAGACAAAGAGGCGTATGATCGCCAGGCCGCTGATCTTGCTGCACGCTTTAAGAAGAATTTCACACAGTTTACGCTGCCCAGTGATGAAGTGCGTAACGCTGGGCCAAAGTAGCCTTTTCTTATTGATTGTGCTGGTGACTCTCGCGGCTACAAGAGTCGCCAGGTTTCTTCTCCTCTAATTCCAAAAGCCAGGCCTTCAGCGAGTCCGACTCGTTGATTGGGGGGTAGCTAGCACCTCCCAAATACATAAAATGCTGTTTTTTCCGTTCTATTGGTAATGAAGTAACTATCTGTACTTGCGATTTCTTTCAATTAGTGTAAAATGTCTACATTAGCATTGTATGCAAAATCCGTTGTAAAGAGGGAATATAGCGATGAGACAGGGTGACGGCGCAGATCTGCTGGGCCCGAATGACCCACGCAGCGCAAGTATTGGTGTGGTATATGTAGCTCCCAACGATGACAGGCAGACGGTCTTAACTGCCATTTTAACTCAGGATAAACTTGGCCGTAAACAGGTGGTTGTCGTTTTGCCTGAACAGAACAAGGCGTTTCAAAGGCCAGTGGATTTTGATGGGCTGAAGAATATGCGGCGCGGCCTCAAAGCCCAGATAGTCTTCATCGCTCCCAGTGGGCCCGGCCCTGCTGAGTTTGCGCGGCAACGCCGTTTTCCTGTTTACTCGTCATTAGAGAGCTTTTCGCAATCACTCAAGGTAATAGCTTCGGCTAGTGGGACTACTAGTGGCACTGCTAAAAGAGGACTCTTTGGGTTCGGACGCAAACAAGAGGCTGCTGCCGCTGTCGTAGTAGCCTCTGTAGCAAGTAATCGCGTTGAAGAAGAACCTACCTCTCCTTTTCCCACTAATGGATCTGTGAATACCTCTCAGCAGGAGCCTGTTCTTTCTATAACTGGAACAGGTGAAAAACTAGATGCAACTGACGAGAAAAATGGGGTAACCGGGCATGATGCTGCAGTTGCAGGTATGGCGGGCCTTGCCGCAGGCACCGGTCTGACTGCACTTGTTGACGATCACAATGCGAGTTCCACCCTTGAAAATAGTGAGGTGGATTGGAATAGGCAGTCTCCAACTGATCCAAATCCTGAAATTATTACCTTTTCTACCGCTACGCCTCGCCCTAAAATCACTCGCAAATTCCCTGTGCCCCCAGTAGAGGATGCAGTTGTACCAGTTCAGGCTGATGCATCAACAACACAGACGAATGGATCGGGTGCTGCTAAACCGACCGGTAGAGGAAATACGGGTAAAAGGCCTGCTGTAGTTGCTGGAGCAGGAGTTGGGACAGCCATGGCAACTCGTGCTGCCCAAGGCGGTGGAGGTCTTCCTCCCGGTGGGAGTAGCCCAGGTGGACCAGGTGGCGGTGGTGGTGGGGTCGGTGGTTCACGTAGAAGACGTCAATTACTCGCCATCTTACTTGTTTTACTCACACTATTGCTGATTGGTGGCATCGCTGCTGCTGCCATCCCAGGTGGTCTGGGTTCCATTACTCATGTTATACCAGTCGTATCAACTACAGCCGTAGTGACGATAACTCCGAAGAGCCAGACTGTCTCAAATACGTTTGCGATAGTAGCTGTGACGGGTACTCCTGACCCTACCAAACGTGAGGTGAAGGCTCGTATACTCACCGCGACTTCTCCGACGCAATCGAAGACGGTGACGTCGAGCGGGTCTATTCCGGGTACGCGGGCGACAGGAACATTGAACTTCTTAAATACTTCTAATTCTTCAAAGTCATTTGGCAGTGTTATTCTTAGAGGCGCTTCTGGGGTGTCGGTTACATTCAATGGGCCGATCACTGTTTCAGCAATTCCCGGTTCTCTGACTGTAACTGGCTTTGCAGTCAACGTTGGCTCTGCTGGCAACATTGGCGCCCTCGATATTAGTGGAAGTTGCTGTGCTACTGGCATTACAGTGAAAAACGGAGGGTTTGGAGGAGGACAAAATCCACAGCCCAACTCTGTCGTCCTGCAGAGTGACATCAATGGTGCAGCAGATGCGCTCACCGCAACGCTTACGCCTGTTGCGCAGTCAGACTTGCAGAAGCAGGTCAAACCGAATGAACAAGTGGTCCCAGGCACCTTGAAGTGTGCGAAATCCACCTTTACCGCCAATCATGTGGCAGGAGACCATGCGCCGAATGTGACGGTGACGGTGGCGATTACCTGTAAGGAGGAGGTCTACGATCAACAGGCCGCGCTGACCATGGCGGCAAACCTGCTCAAGACGCAGGCCAGCAAAGACCCTGGGCCGGCTTATGCCCTGACAGGTAATATCGTGACCAACGTCACGAAAGCAACAGTGGTTGATGCCAAAGGGACGGTCTCGCTGCTGGTCAGCGCGCAGGGCGTGTGGGTCTACCTGTTCAGCGATGCCGTAAAGCAGGATTTTAAGAATCACATCGCCAATATGAGCCAGCAGAATGCGATGAAATATCTGCTGAGTCAGCCAGGGGTCAGTGATGTCAGGATCGTCATCTCCAGTGGTACGACTTTGCCGGATGCTGCGCATATTACGATTGAAATTGTCGCTATCCCCGGAGCAACCGGTTCACCCACTCCGGGAACAGGGACACCGGCAGGCACTCCCACTGGGACGGCGACTCCGCCTTTAACACCCACTCCTACCCAAGGGTTGGGAGGAAGTTAGATAGGAAAGACATTGGCGATGCTGACTCTCGAGGGAACGCAACTCGGTAACTATGACATTATCAGGCGCATTCGTGTAGGAGGCATGGGTGCCGTCTATGAGGGAAGGCAGCGCACAGCATTTGGTCGGCGTGTGGCAATCAAGGTTATCCTTGGAAACTATGCCACCGACCGCGAGATGCGTCGTCGCTTCGCGCAGGAGGCGCGAACAGTAGCGCAGTTGCATCACCCGCATATCCTGCCATTGATCGAGTTTGGCGACGAGCAGGGGATTTTATACCTGGTAATGCCTTTTATCGAAGGGGGAACCCTCACTGGCTACCTCCGACGATCCCTGCCTGACCTTCAAGAAGTTGCCGCTATCTTCCTACAGCTCCTGGATGCGGTAGAGTATGCGCATGATGAGGGACTGATTCACCGCGATATCAAATCCTCAAATGTACTTCTGGAGGCTCGTCGCGGCAGTCCCCCATATGCCTATCTTGCTGATTTTGGATTGGTACGCTATTCTGGGCAGATTGATGCAGCGCAAACTGGTAAACCTTTGCCTCTGGATCAGATACCGGGAACGCCACACTACATGGCCCCTGAGCAGACTCGAGGCATTGTAACCACTGCGACCGATATTTATGCCCTGGGTGTGTTGCTCTACCAAATGCTGGTTGGAGAACTCCCTTACGATGATCCCGATGATGTCGAAGTCGTAAAGATGCACCTGCATGCGCCGATCCCCTCTCCATGTGATCGTGATGCTTCCATCCCCACTGAACTCGGAGATGTTGTGCAAAAAGCCATGGCAAAGCGGGCAGAAGGTCGCTTTGGCAACGTATCCGAGATGCGCCAGGCATTTCTAGCTGCCATTGAAGGGCCGGTGGCTCCTATAAAAGATGAGAATGATCTTTCAGAATCGGATGAATTGATATCTAACTCGCCACCCGTTCGGCGCATCTCGGCACCATTAGCAGCACCTGTTTCAGCGGAACCCTCATCTCTACAGCAGGTGAAACGACACCGAATTGCTCTACCTATTATGACTCGTGTGAGACAACCGATAAGGCGGTCTGTGAGCCAGAGACGCAGGCTCTTTGTGCTGTCAGTAGTCGCTGCGACATTGGTTCCGCTCACGCTGTTATTTCTGCTTGTTATGCCTCGAGTATCTGGCTTCAGCTTCTTCCCTACAGGATTTCCGGTGTTTGGGACTGCATCCTTTGCTACGATCTCAGTCACTGTTCAAAGTAAAACGCTGCAAGACACCTATCTTTTGACTGCATCTCCACAGATTAACCAACCGAATAGTGCAACTCGAGTCATTCCTGATCGTCTTGTCTCCGGTACTGCTATAGCAAGTCGCACCATAGCGACAACTGGCATCAAATCGATACCTGGTACACAAGCAATTGGACAGGTTCTTTTTGAGAATAGCAGTCATTCTGCAGTCTCCGTGCCACAGGGGATCATTTTTACCTCAACTACGGGGGTAGAAATCAAACTCATGCAGTCAGTGAAGGTGCCGCCGCGTAGTGGAGGACACGATGGCACCGTTTCCGCTTTGGCAGTGGCTGTCTTCCCGGGTGTAACCGGAAATATAGCTCCCAATGCTCTCAATACGACGTGTTGTAATGCACAGTTGATTGTGAGTAATCCTAATCCATTTACCGGCGGGGTAGATCCACGTGTTGTACGCATCGTAACTCAGGCTGATCTGGATAGTGTGAAGAATGCTTTGATTGTTCAACTAGAGCGGCAGGCATTACAGCAAGTTCAGAAGCAGTTTGTTACGAATGAAGTTGAGGTTGCTCAGCCAATCTATGCTACAAGAGTTGTGCCGGATAGCGCGCCAGGCACCCAGGTGGATGTGGTGAAAGTGCAGGTAAGTGTAGTGGCTACGACGTTTGTGTATAACATTGCGACAGCACATCAGATTGCAGCGCAGTTGTTACAAAAGCAGGCCATAATGCAATTGGGCAATGATTATCTTATAAAAGGTGCGCCGATTATTGCCAATCCTGTGATTGTCCAACAAGGTAATAATGGAATTATTTATCTGAGTATTTCAGCTCATGGACTCTGGATACACACGCTTTCCTCTCAACAAATCAGCCAGTGGCGACAATCTATTAAAGGAGCGACAGCTACATTGGCGAAAACGTATCTTGTTTCGCAACCCAGTGTGGCGAGTGTCGTCATACAACTCCCCTTTGGCGCAGATCATCTTCCTGCTTCTGTCGATCAGATCAAATTTGTGCTGGTCAATGTGTAATAGTGGATTACCCCATGTGCTATACTGATGCCGTCGAAGAATGTAGTGGCAAAGAGGCTTATGCTGCGAGTAATATGCAAGGGGAAATTAAGCAATGGATAAAACGACGGATGCTCCTTTGGGGGGGATGCGCTATTATAACTCAATGCTTGATGCAATAGGGAATGCCCCGCTTATACGCCTCAATCGAGTTGCGAGCGATGTGCAGCCCTTGATCCTGGCAAAAATGGAAATGTTCAATCCTGGGGGAAGCGTCAAGGACCGAATTGGGCCAGCAATGATCGAATATTGTGAGAAGCAGGGTTTATTGCGTCCAGGTGGAACCATTGTTGAACCTACCAGTGGTAATACGGGACATGGGTTAGCCATTGCAGCGGCGACAAAAGGGTATCACTGTATCTTTGTCATGACCGATAAAGTGAGCGAAGAGAAACGCAGCCTCTTGCGCGCTTATGGGGCAGAAGTAGTTATCTGTCCCAGTAGTGTTACACACGATTCACCTGAACATTATAAAAACGTGGCTCACAGACTTGCTGAGGAGATACCAGGAGCCTGTTGTCCAGATCAGTACTCGAACCCGGCGAATCCGGCGGCGCATTATGCCACAACTGGTCCTGAGATATGGCGTGATACCGCCGGTCGTATTAGCGCTTTTGTGGCGGGTATTGGCACAGGTGGCACGATCTCTGGCACTGCTCGCTTTCTTAAGGAGCAAAATCCTGAAGTGAGAGTGATTGGCGCCGATCCTCCTGGTTCGGTCTTTTCAGGTGATACGCCGGGGCCCTACAAAGTCGAGGGTATCGGCATGGAGATCTTCCCGCATAACTATGATTCTTCGGTAGTTGATGAGGTAATTCGTGTCGATGATCGTACCTCATTCTATTGGGCTCGGCGTTTAGCACGTGAAGAGGGTATCCTTGTGGGAGGTTCGGCTGGTACTGCCATGGCTGCCGCTCTTGTCTATGCGCGGCGCCTGACATCCAATGACGTCATAGTCGTCTTGTTTCCTGATACCGGGCGCGGCTATCTAAGCAAGCAGTTCAATGACACGTGGATGCGTGAGAATAATATGCTGGTGCAGGCGGAGACAATCGAGCCTACCTTGCACGATGTGCTTACCTATCGCCGCACCCACTCGCGGACTATGCCCCTTGTAGTCAGTGTTGTGCCTACCGATTCGATTGCCGACGCCGTTGAGCTATTACGACGCTATGGCATTAGCCAGACTCCGGTGATACAGAATGGACGTATGGTTGGAAGTCTAACGGAGAACATTCTACTGCGTCATCTTGCCAGCGGTGAACCATTGAATTCTATGGTTGTTGGCGATCTTCAAGGCCAACCATTCGCGCAATTGCAGGCGGATGCTCCGGCACATGAAGCCTATACACTCTTCAGTTCAGGGCAGTCTGCGGTGGCTGTGATGAACGGCGATGTATTAGAAGGAATTGTCACAAAGAGTGATCTATTAGAGTTTTGGGCGCATACGCGGAGCCAATAGGAAATGCGGCTTGAAGATTGCCCGGATTACACCTTCAGTCCCCCCGTAATGGTATACATTGCCTCGTTGAAGTGTCCGCCGTTTGGTGCGGTGGCAATCGAAAAGACTGGAAAAGCCAGGCCATTACAGAACGAAGTGGAGATGTAGTCACCAACTTTATTCCTGCCTTGTGGTAGCCAGGACAAAGACATGGGGTCGGCAAGTTGGATTTTTTGTGTCCAGTGAGCGCCGCCATCGATTGATGATACAAAACCAGCGTAGTACTGACAATTGCTGTCACAGGTTGTTGAATGATAATAGAAGGTAAGCGCAAGATGAGCGGTTCTACCAGAGGTGTTCTTATCAACCCCAAGTCCGGGAACCAGGTGGTCTATCCCTCTTCCTGGCGGATCGATGGGGATCAACTGCACAGGTGACCAGTGGACGCCATCGACAGAAGTTGACATAACAAGATCGTTTTGGGATGTGCCTCCACCTTTGGCACTACAACCTTGTTCAAACTGGCAATCAACCCATATTAGATACACTTTGCCGGTTGCATCAATTTCGGCAGTTGGTAAAACACTGCCTGTAATTTTAGCAACAATAATTGTGCTATTCCAGTTGATGCCACCATTCGTGGATGTGAAAGCTAGCATGCGAGAAGTTGCGTACCCACTGATGGGAACGATAACTGTACCATTGGGTTGAACAAGTGGCTGCCCTCCAAGCCCGTGAGCGTTATCGAGAGTTGTTTGAGGTGCTCCCCAGGTATATCCTCCATCGGTAGAAGTGCTCATCAGGATCAGGCCACCCTTGTCATCGTTATCCCATTCGATATAACAATGTCCGTAGAACATACTCGTGCTTGTATCGTCACACACGATCCAGTCTTTGTCATAATATGTGCTGCCACCATTGATCACCTGAAGCGGTTTGCTCCAGGTTAACCCTCCATTGGTTGAAACATTGACAATTATTGCCGGACTGGCGAGTTTACTGCCGCTACCGACGGTTGCAAGGGAGGAGATGATCCAGGTTTGGTGAGCGGCATCATAAGCGACAGAGGGGTCACTGACACGAGTATATTGACCGTCAGTGAATTGTGTAATGCCAGGTAAAAAGCCGCTTTTCCAGGTAGTGCCCTTGTCCGTTGAAGTCGCCCAACCAATATTGGAACTCCCTCCATCGATGAAGCGGCCAGCCTGGAAAGCTGTAACGATGGTTGAGCCAAAGGAGTACGTATCAGGTTCAAGTTCAGTCTGGTGCTGGCTGGTAACGTTGGTGTAAGGATCACTGCTGAGTTGTAATGTAGGTCTATCAACGTTTGAGATGGCAGGTGTAGTTAAAATCAGCAGGCTCCCTCTTGAATAAAGAGGAATGATATGTGTTGATATTAACAATAAGAGTAGAAGTGATGGCGTAACGACGAGGCCAGTGATTGTCAGCCGCCGGTGCTGAATAAAAAGGGACATGCGGGACTTCTCCTGCTAGAATGAGCTTTTCTCTTTATGATATGAAACGTGCTAATAGTGGTATATTTGTGATTGCAATAGTATGATTATCATAACACAACAAGGAAGTCTACTTCGAAATGGTAGCAAATAAACCGTACGAGGTGTTTGAGCATACAGCCGATATCGGCCTGCACGCCTACGGCAGCACGCTCTCTGAGCTGTTTATTCACGCGGCGCAAGGTATGGAAAGCCTGATGGTACCTCCTGAGCAGGTACGTATTCAAGTTAGCTGCGAGATTGATGTGGAGGGTCACGATAGCCTCTCGTTGCTAATCGCCTGGCTAAATGAGCTGATTTTCCTGTTTGACTCTAAGTACCTTCTCTTTTGCCAATTTGAAATAGAAAGTCTTACGGAGACTCACCTGAAAGGCCGCGCTTTGGGGGAGCCTTATGATAGGCAGCGGCATGAACTAAGCAGCGCAATCAAGGCTGTAACCTGGCATGAAGCAGCTATTGAACAAACAGGTGATGAGTATAAGGTACGTATTATTTTCGATATTTGAAACGTTCAAGTCCTTCCGGTCAAGCTCACTTACTCCGCTCTCCAAACTTGCACCGTCTTATCCCTGGAAGCAGAGGCAATGCGTGAACCTTCGGGTGCCCAGGCTACCGACCATACAATCTCGCTATGCCCAGGATAGGCCAATATTTTGTTTCCTGTGAAGGCCTCCCAGACATGTACGGTTGTATCATGACCCTTTGGCGATGGATAAATTCCGCTACCTCCTGCAGAGGCTATGTGCCGTCCATTAGGCGACCAGGCTACGGTAGCTACCTCATCTCGATGACCTCGATATGTATAAATGGGCTTCCCTGAAGTTGTTTCCCATATGTGAACCAGGTGTTCCCCGCTGCTCTGAGAATTGCCAGTTGCTGAGGCTACATACTTGCCGTCGGGTGACCATGCCACTGATTGTACCCAGTTCGTATGCATTATTTGAGGCAAGACTTCTTGTCCAGTGACCGCATCCCAGATCCTTACTGTTTTATCGTGGCTTGCAGAGGCGATACGTTTCCCGTCAGGCGACCATTTCACGGACATTACCCAGTCGGAATGGCCTTTGAGAGTGTTAATTTTTAAGCCAGTTGAAGCATCCCATATTATGATCGATCTATCATGGCTAGCAGAAGCAATACGGCTTCCATCAGGAGACCAGGCTAAAGAGCTGACTATATCAGTATGATCTGGTAAAATGTAGATGGGATTACCTGTAGCAGCATCCCAGACCTGCACAGTCATATCTGAGCCTGATGTGAGATTACCTCCTCCGGAGGCGATATACCTCCCATCAGGAGACCAGGCTACAGCCACCACCCAATCTTTGTGCCCGCTGTAGGTAAAAACATTTCCACCGGTGGCCGCATCCCAAACCTGTACCCTTTTGTCGGTACCGGCAGAAGCGATACGATAGCCATTGGGAGACCATGCGGCAGTATAGACAGTTCCGGTATGTCGTGTGAAAGTGGAGAGGGTAGTTCCTGGAAGTGGAAGGCCAAGCGTTGTGGTTGGAGTAAGATTTGTCAATGTCTTACTATCAAATAAACCCGCAGATTTTGCTATCCAGAGACCACTGCTTACTGTGCTTCCTATAGCCACACCCGCTAAGCCGAACAGGACTGCTCTTCGTGAGATACGGCGCTGCGATTGTGTGTTGGAAGCAGCAGGTACATTGACTACATGCTGGTGATTGGATGAATTGATATTTGAATAACTATCCTCTTTAGTTGGTGCATGTAAAGCCGGTGCAGTATATTTAGGAAACTCAACAGGCGTCATCGCGGCAGATAATGGCTGTGTGCCGATCGAAGGAAGAGCGGATATTTCTTCAATAGATAAAGTTGAGCCAGAAACAACTGGAACTACTTCATTACTGGCCTGCTTCAAGGCATTAGCAAACGCCAGTACCGTCGCAAAACGTTGACGTGGTTCTTTGGCAAGCGCTGTGAATACTACCTCTTCAACCTCTGGCGGGATATCCGGGTTTGCGGCACGAAATGGTGGAGGAGGGCTTTGCATGTGTTGGGTGACTATTTCAAGAACAGATCCCTGAAAGGGGCGCTCTCCAGTCAGCCATTCATACACGACGATGCCAAGTGAATACTGGTCACTGGCAGGACGGGCCTTGCCGTTAAATTGCTCGGGGGCCATGTAAGGAATAGTGCCGGCCATCTCCTTTGTACTTTGGGAAATCGAACTTGGTACCATCTGGACGAAGCCAAAATCGCTGAGCAGAACATCATTGTGGCGTCCGAGCAACATGTTCTCTGGCTTGATGTCACGGTGAATCAACTTTTGCTGGTGTACGTAGTATAAAGCATCGGCTACCTGGCTGACATAGGAAATTATGGTTGCAAGCGAGAGGATCGTTCCCTTAGGATGGCGTTGACGTAGTGTGCCATTAGGAGCGTAGCTCATGACAAGGAATGGTGTGTAATTTTCAATGCCAAAATCGAGCACTCGCACCATATGAGGATGTTCCAGGCGGGCAATAGTGCGTGCTTCTGTACGGAACTTCTCGACATCACTGCTTGTCAATTCGGTATGCAGCACTTTGATAGCCGCTGGAGTTTTCAAGTGAATATGTATGCCGAGATAGACATCGCCAAAGGCGCCCCGTCCTAGATGGCGAACCAGGCGATAATTTCCAAGTTGTTGATCCATATAGTCGGTCATCTCTGTACTCCGATTTGAGAAATGCTTAATAGTTCTTCCCATACTTGTGTACGAAGCATGATATGATTTTTAGAAGGTCGGTTTTCTTTGCTTATGTCGCTCGCAAGCGTAGGGAAATTACTCCAACCGTCTTAATTTCTTGCCAAGGATCGACCTGCTTGTTATACTCCTGTTAGAGGCAAGGATAATTTGAAATCATAAGTTAAACAAGGAGATTTGTAGGGTGAAAGTATTAGTAACCGGGGCTGCCGGTTTTTTGGGTAGTCACCTGGTAGATATGTTACTTGAACGCGGCGATGAAGTACGCGCTATGGTACGGCCCGTGGAGAACGCATCTCGCCTACACACACAAGATGGTGTAGAAGTCGTGCAGGGAGATTTGACCGATCGGGATTCGCTCAAACGGGCAGTGCAGGGTGTACAACGTGTTTATCATGTCGCGGCAAAGACCGGTCCGTGGGGATTAGAAAAAGATTACAACGCAGTTAATGTATGGGGAGTAGCGGATCTCATAACCGCTGCGATGGATGCGGGCGTGCAGCGAATTGTGCATACTAGCTCGGTTACGGTCTATGGGCATCATCTGCATGGTAACATTACCGAAGATCACCCTTTTCATGCAGAGGATAACCCTTATAGTCGCACCAAGATTGCCGGAGAGAAATTGGTAGCTGACTTTGTTAAAGAACGCGGCGCACCTGTAGTAGTTGTGCGGCCTGCGTGGATTTATGGCCCGCGTGATACAGCCAGCTTTGGAAGATTCGTGGCCATGGTAGAGTCGGGGAAGGGCTTTTTGATTGGTTCTGGCAACAATATTGTGCCTGTAGTGTATGTTCGTGATGTGGCACAAGGTCTTATTAAAGCTGGTATTGCGGGTGAGGAGGTGATAGGTAAGGCTTATACGATCGCTGATGATCGGCGTGTAACCCAGGCCGAGTATCTCAATACGATTGCAGATTTCCTGGAAGCGCCACCTGTCTCACGTAAACTCCCCTATTTTGCGCTCTATACTGCTGGCCGCACTGCTGAATTGCTCTGGCAGGCAATTGGTCGCCGCAAATCAGCACCACCTCCGGTAACCACTTATGGCGTGACGCTGCTGGGTGGTAATCAAGAATTCTCGATTGAGAAGGCACGACGTGAGCTTGGCTATCAGCCTGAATATGATGTGATACGCGGAGTTTGCGAGGGTGTGAAATGGTATTTAGAGGCGAAGAAAACGAGTAATGGAGTACAGAAAGGGCGAGAAATCGTCCAAAACAGGAAGTGATTGTCGAGGCCAGAAATACTTGCTTTGCCTCACTTTTCGCCATCGCTATCAAGATAATGCGTCTGTTTCTTTCTCCACTATATCCGAAGGCAATGCCTTGCGTCTACGTATGTTAAACCAGTTGAAAAGATAAGCTAAAGTCAGCAGCGTGAATAGAGCGTTACGAGCAGCTACGAATTGGATGAAGCCGGCAATGTACGGCATTTTGATGGTATCGATGATGCGTGTATAAAAGTAGGGATAGATGATCATGGTTAGTAGGGAGACACTACCCCAGGCAACCAGCCAGAGGTTACTAAAAGCGCCGCTATAGGCAAGCAAAGGTATAACCCAAATCAAGTATTGCGGGCTGAAAACTTTGCCGGTGACGATAAAAACAAGTAAGAGTGCGATGCATGTCTGGACTATATCAAGCTTTCCACGCCATTGGAGGAAAATGATATAGACATATCCCAATACAAAAAGCATTTCAAACAGGAGGGCAACGATTCCTGCGAGTGCGCTAATCATGTTGATCGATCCAAAAGAGTACACGATGTGCACGGGAAAGCCGATAAGCGTTCCCAGCCAGAGCAATGTACTACCAGTTGCCTCTACATGCATAGGACGATTTGAAAAATAGCTTACCTGGCTCAACACGGCTCCCTGGAAGTCAAAAA
>Ga0137366_10001134_pt1 | contig 19329 bp, 18 predicted proteins | sample SagtaG_8_FD_104938 | JGI IMG/M metagenome (GOLD analysis project Ga0137366, IMG submission 104938) | Vadose zone soil microbial communities from Sagehorn Ranch, Mendocino, California, USA - Sage1_L_60_16 metaG | ecosystem: Environmental > Terrestrial > Soil > Vadose zone | place: USA...
AGCGCGCTTGCATTTGTGCAGCCCGGCAGAGGCGAGACGTTTGCGGATTATGTAGTGGGACGGGTGGCGCACATCGCGATGGAGACGTAGAAGGTTTCAAAGTTTCACGATTTCAAAGTTTCAAAGCAAAAGCAACTGCAACAGCAAGTCAACTACCCCACACAAGCAGAAGAAGCTTGTGTGGGGCACCCGCGCGCAAACCCTTCTCGTGCTCCCCCGCGCGCAAACTCGTCTCCTCCTCCAATCCGAGAAGCCCGTGAAATGGGTAAAAATGCGATGACGATTTTTGTTGTCAAGGGGCAGAGATTTGAAAATGTGCATCAAGTGTTTGAAAGAACGGCGAATAGAGTTGCAGCCCGAAGTGAGGGGAAACGGGGGTTGAACTTGATATTCTAAACCTAAGAGGGATTGAGAAGGGCGGCTCGAGTGGCATTCAGTCATAATGATGGAGATGGGAAGTTGAACGCCAGGAAGGCGGCAGGCAAAAGGCCAACGAAAAAGAAGACGCCAGGCAGAAAGCAGGCGGGCAGTAGTCAGGATGCGGTAGCGAGTTCGGATTCGCCAGCGGTGGCACGAAAGGCAAAACCAACTACCCCACTCAAGCCAACTGAAGGCTTGAATGGGGCACCCGCGACGAGGGGACGATCAGTGGTTAGGGCCGCAGGACGCGCGACCAGGCGAGCGGCGAGCAGTACCCAAGCGAAGAGCAGGCAAGGGTGCGGGGGCTGCAGTGCAGGTTGCGTGGTCGAAGATCCGATTGAAGTTGCAAAGCGGACGATGAAGGGTTCCGTGCCGGCAATTGTGGAAGCGATGGTGAAGAAAGCCAAGCAGGGAAGCTGTCCACATGCCAAGACGCTGCTGGAGATGACCGGCGCAAATTTCATGTTTGACGATGGTCCGGAGTCGCGCGATGCCGGCGAGTCATGGGCCAGGCTGGTGCTGGAGCGAATGGAGCAGGCAGAGCGGAAAAAGACGGACGCTGTGAAGCTCTAGGAAGAGTTCGAGCCGGGTGAAAACAAAATCAACTCCCCCACACAAGCAAAAGAAGCTTGTGTGGGGTGCCGAATCGGCGGCACCCGCGAGTGTTCGGAGATTTACAAGGGCGAGTACGCGATGGACATGACGTGGGTGACCGACCGGATTGCGGTCGGCGGCGGAATCTGGGTGGAAGAGCGGATGGCCGAGGTGGCCGCGGCCGGGGTGACGCACGTCATTGATATGCAGATTGAGTTTGACGACACGCCGCTGGGCAAGCGGGTGGGCGTGGAAGTGCTCTGGAATCCGGTGGACGACGATTTCCAGCCGAAGGACGCCTCGGTGTTTGAGCGCGGAGTGAGCTTTGCGATGGAAGCGCTGCGCGACCCAGAGGCGAAGCTGTTTGTGCATTGCGCGGCGGGAATTCACCGGGCGCCGATGATGGCACTTGCCGTGCTTTGCGCGATCGGATATCCGCTGGAACAGGCCAGGCGCCTGATCCAGACGAAGCGGTATGTGGTGGATTTTGCCGAGGTGTACGTGCGCAGCGTGGAGGAGTTCCTGAAGAGCTACACGGGTAATCTGCCCCAGCAAAAATAAGAAAAGCAGAGGCCATTTTTTAGCCGCCCGGTTGGGCGGCTTTTGATTTTTGCGCCATCGGACGTATTCCACATTTGCCCACTAAGGCAAATGTGGGCCACAGGCGCCTAGAGGACGCGAGAAAACAGAATGAATACGAGGACCGAGGGAATTCTGCGCCGCCCAATTGGGCGGCTTTTGATTTTTGTGCTGGCGGTGCGAGCGGTTCTTTATGCCGTGGCGGCGGTTCTGCTGACGACGGCGGCGGCCATGGCGCAGAACCAGATGACGATCACTGCGACGAACATCAAGAACCTGAAAGGCGAAAAGCTCGCCGCCGGTCAGGCCTGCTTGACGCCCACCGACAATCAGGGCTCACCGATCAACTTCCAAATGCCAGGCGGCGGCCAGGGGACCAGCAACGAAGCTTGCGAATCGGTACAGAATGGGGCCTTCTCGATCCTGGTGCCCAACGTAGCGCTGACCAATCGCACGAACGTCTGCCTGAAGCTGAAGGTGAGAGACCCGAAGCGCGACGAGGTCCTGCTGAGCAAAGGCTACGAGTGCCTGCAGCCGCAGCCCGCGGCCTACTGGTGCAGCGGCAGCGCGTGCAATCTGGACAATTACATCCCCACGGGAACGTCGAACGTTCAGGTCATCGCCGGACCGCCCGGCTCTCCTGGAGGTACGTCCGCCGGCAATGCGGGCGATGTGCAGATCAACAACGGAACCGGTGGGCTCGGAGCCGTTCCGCAAAGCACCTTCGTCAAGATGACGGGAAACGAGACAGTCGCGGGCACGAAGAGCTTTACGGTATCGCCCGAGGTCCCGACGACGCCGGCCGGCGCGGGATCGGCCGTGGCCAAGGCGTATGTGGACGGACAGCTCGCAGGATTGGCGACGGTAGCGGCGACGGGAGATTACAACGACCTGGTGAACAAGCCCACCTCTGGGCCAACGGCAAACTTGAGTTCGCCCGGACCGATCGGTTCGACCCAGCCCGGACCGGTGAATGCGACCTCTTATTCGGTGAACGGGGTCCTGATTTCGAGCACGAACCTGAGCGACAGCACGAACCTTGCGAAGACGAACGTCTCGAATACTTTCACCCAGCCGCAGAAGATGACCGATTCGGTGACCAACAAAACACCGATGGCCGACATTCGGGCGTATGGGGCGGTGTGCGATTGGAACGGCTCGACCGGCACGGACAATGGGCCAGCCCTGCAAGCGGCGATCACTGCGCTGGGCACGGCGGGCGGGAAGATTTTTGCTCCCGACAACTGCTACATCGCCAACCCGACCACGCTGAATTGGGGGACGGTTTATAGAATCAGGAACCTTACTATCCAGGGCAATCTTATCCTCGGCAGCACCTTTCGCATTCCTGACTATGTGGACATCGAGGGCGAGGGCGGCGGCACCATCCCGCAGTTCTACGGCTTCGGCTCGGCGGGTTCGATTCAAGGGCTGACCACGGTCGGAACGCTTGGCACCTCCTGCACGGCGAACACGCCTTGCACCTTTACTCCGTCGAGCATGAACCATCTGTTCACGAACACGGCCATCACGGTTGCGGGCACCACGAGTTGCACGGTCACCAGCGTCACGCGCACTTCGAATCAAGCGGTGGCGACGTTGAGCGGCTCCTGCCGCATTCCTCCTGGTGCTTCGGTCACTGTGAGCGGCGTTACGGACACCAGCTTCAATGGTACCTATGGAGTTTCAGCCAGCGATTACGGGCTGAACACGGTGACCTACTACAACACCGGATCGAACGGCTCCAGCAGCGGCGGGACGATGGTGGGCCTGAACGAGGACACGGTGGAAACCGCGTGGATCACCGCGACTGCTGGTTCTACTGCGACGGCGACGTTCATCCATAACCACAACTCTGCTGACTCATTCGGCGTGGTGGTGCTGGCTTCGGTGACCGGATCGTATGGGCACAAAGGTCTGAAGAACATCACCGTGGACGGCTGCGGCGGCGCGTGCATCTGGTACTCGAACACCTTCTACTGGGGCATGGAGAAGGTTGGCGCGCAGGCGAATCCCTACATAACGTCCATTCCACTGGTGCTGGCTACAGCCAGCGCGGGCACGATCAAGGACAGCCACTTCCTGGTTTACAAGAGCCCGACGACTCCCAGCCTTCCGTGGGCCGCACTCATGACCGAGTACAACTCGACCGTGACCGGACAGGGCAATGCGAACGGCAATAACACGTTTGAGGGAAACACGTTCATGGGCGGAGTCAAGATCGACTCGGCCGGGATCACCATGGCCTTCAGCGCGCATGGCATCAAGTTTGTGCGCAACCTGTTTGAGCGCCCGCCTGGGCTCGGAGTGCGCATGGATGTCAGGACTATCACCACTCCCGGCATCATCGAGATGGCTTCCTCCGCCGTGCAGGACAATCTCGACAATTACACCAACCCGCTGTGCTTCATTGGCTACACCGATCCGAGCGGGCCGAAGGGCGGGGCGATCATCTCCAGTTCGTCCAATCTGGGCACGGGGTGCTACGCCAACAAGTATTTCAACGGTCCCTTGGATTTTCAGGGCGCGCTGGACGGAGCATATCTGCCCAAGATTCCGGGCGGTGTGACGCTCAAGGGCGGCGCGATCAATGACATGGAGCTTCGCGGCCAGAACGCAGGGTTTGAGCCTGCGGTGGTTCCTGCCGCAACGTTGAATGTGCCTGATCCGACGACTTGGACAACCGGGGCCTGCACGGTCACGCAGGGCGTTGCTGGACCGGATGGGCAAAATACCGCCGTGGGCTTGAGTTGGAACACCGGCGGCAGCATGGCGGTTGCCTACTTTAGCTTGACGACTACCCCCGGCGATTGGTTCATCTTCGGCGCGAGGGTAAAGCCTGGTGCGGACAATCCTAGCCTTGCCGTTGGTGCTGACGGCACGCCGTTCGCGCTACGCTCCTACAGCGGGGCCGATGTATTTGAAAACTCGCAGACCGCTTACATGGCCTACCCGCAGCAGACGGCCCTGGTGGGCGACTCGTGGAATCCCGTGATTGCAGTGGCGCGACTCTCGGCTGCCGATGGAGCGAACCACACCTATCAGCTTCAGGTGAGTTGTCCGGCGGCGGGCCAAGGCTCGCTTCAAATCTACGACCCGTTTGTAATGCCGCTACCGGCGAGCACTCCGATTGAAGAGGTCTACCGTATCCGGCAGCAGATGATGCACAGCTTTGTGCCGGCCAACATGCCTGCGGGCGGCGGTTTGCTGGCGATGAATCCCAACCACAAGCTGGGCTGGGGAAATGATACGTATCTGCGCCGCAAGTCCGCTGGCGTGATCGGCTCCGACAGCGACATCGACCTGGACACGGGCAAGCAGTTCAAGATCAATGGCGACACTAACTTATTCCGCGCCAGCGCAGGGATCATAAAGACGGACGGCTCGTTCGATGTGGGCGTGGGTTATAAGTGCCAAGGCAGCTACGGAAGCAGTGGGCAGATTCTCAGCACTACCGGCAGCGGGTGCTCGTGGATCAATCCTCCGGCAACATCTCCACTTACGACCAAGGGCGACCTGTACGGATACTCAACTGCAAATGCCCGTGTTCCGGTAGGAACGGATGGGCAGTGTCTGGTGGCTGATTCGACGCAGACGCTCGGGCTGAAGTGGGCAGCGTGCGGCGGCATCACCGGCACAGGCACCACTGGCTACGTCGCAACCTGGGCCAGCAGTTCATCGCTTGGCGCGACCTCGCACATCGATGACGGTATCACCACTGCGAACACGGTGACGGTAGACGAGCCGTTCCAGGTCAACGATGGTGCCCTGACCCGCATCGACATGACGAAGCAGGCTTGGGGCACGCCGAACGCCAAGGGAGCTTACAGCGGGGCGACGGCCTACGTTGCGAACGATGCAGTCACGAGCAGCGGAGTCCATTACATTGCCATCGCATCTACGACCGGCAACGCGCCTCCGAACGTGACCTATTGGTCCGTGCTGCTGCCCTCCGGCTATGACGCTTCGACCTACATCGGCGGCGATGGAGCACAGCACTGCTATCTCGGCTCGACGCAGGGCTCGTGTGCGCCTTCTGGACTGAAGTGTTCGGCAGCCGCGCAGGGCGCGCTGGATGACGGCACGACGGACAACGTGGCGATTCTGACTGCCGCGCAATCGACCTGCACGGGCGGAATCATCTTCACTCAGCTGCTGGGTTCTGGCTACAAGCTGGCCTCGAACTTCACCTTCACCGTCCCGGTGATCATGGATGGCGGAAAGTTCGTGGTGCCGAACGCCGCAACGTTGACCATCAATGGCGGATTCTCTGCGCCGATGGCTCAGGTGTTCAGCACCAGCGGTACGGGCGCGGTGAAGTTCGGCGGCGCGACTCCGAAGGTCTACGCAGAGTGGTGGGGTGCGAAGGGCGACTGGAACGGATCGACGGGCACGGATGACCATCTGGCATTGCAGGCGGGGATTGATTCTCTGCCGGGCGGCAGTAAGCTTCATCTGCTGAACAAATGGTATCTGATTGGTTCATCGACGCTGACCATCGGAACCTCGCATCCGGATAGCATTGGAATTGTTGGGGTGGATGCTGGTTTTGCCCAGAATCCTTCAGGTTTTGTCTCCAACGCCGCAACGAACACCATTGTGGCGGTCACCGGAACCTCGGTGGGATCGCCGCGCAAGGGCGTTCTCCTAAAGAACTTTTTCAATTATCGCTCGGTGACTCCTACGAGTGCGGTCAAGGGTGTTGCGCTGACGAACACGTTTGACACAGAACTGGATCATGTCGAAGCGGACAACAGCCTGTGCAATTTCTACTACAACCAGGCGTTAAACACTCGGACATTCCACTCGGTTGCTTCTAATGCGGTGGGCACCAACCCGGCTGGCTACTGTGTCGATACCACGTCCGGCCCTAGCTATTCGAGCTACTGGATTGACGACTTTGTTGTGGACACCAACCACACCCTGGGCATGAAGGGCTTCCACGTCTACGGCAACGCGATCAACGATCTGTTCTTTATCCATCCCGAAACGGCGACCGTCGCTTATGGCATGTACTTCGATGTGACCAGCGCAGCCACGTTCGGCGCGGGCGACATCCACATCACCGATCCGATCACCGACTCCTGCTATACGGCGGGGCTGTACTTCAACAACCTCTCTGCGGCCCCGAAAGGGCTTCACGTAGACATCAAGGGCGGCTGGGTTGGATGCCCGTCAGCGGCGCACCAGATTCAGATCGTCGGCTCGACCGGCATCAGCATCGTAGGCACGCACATCTACAGCGGCTCGGCTGGCGACCTGGTGAACATCAGCGGCGGCGGCGGGAACTCGGTCAGCGACATCCACGGCTCGACCGAGGGACTCGGCATCGTCCTGAGCAGCAGCACCACGCACAACACCATCAACGGCAATACGATTGAAGGCAGCGTTTCGACCGGCACCCCGGCATCGCTTATCAGTCTCGCCAGCTCGACGCGCAACGGGATCACCGGGAATACCCTGTATTGCACGACCAATACCTGCACGGCGGGTATCACGGCCGACTCCAGCAGCAACAACAACGTGGTCGGCAACAACAGCATTGACACGGCGAAGATCACGACGGCATTCAGCAACAGCGGCACCGGGAACGGGCCGGGGAGCACATACTGATGAGGCTCCTTACCAGGCTCCTGCTGGCGCTGGCGTTGCTGGCTGGCTGTGCTGCGGCCCAGACGTACCAGACGGGCGGCAAGTGCAGCAAGACCTCGACGCCGTGGACTTGCACGATCACCGTCAACGTGACCGCTGGGCAGAACGTGGTGGTCGGCGTTGGTACCTTGAACGGAACGGGCACGACTTCCTCCGTGACCGACACGAATGGCGACACGTTCAGCGTGTGCGCGGGACCGAACACCAGCGGCGTAGCCAACTCAAAGACCTGGCTCTACTGCGCCGTGATGGGAACGACAAATGCGAGCGAGGTTCTCACGGTCTCGCTTGCCAACAGCGGTGTGGACAACAACATGACTGCGGCTGCGGCAGTCTATTCGGGCGGATATACGCTCAAAGACCAGGAGGCGGTTTCAAACGTCACCAGTTCGCAAACCGCCTGGACGACGCAGAATACCCCGACAACGACTATCGCCAGCGAGTTGATGGTTGGCTTCTTCTTCACGTCGAACTCGACTACATCGTTCACGGCAACGAACAGCTTTACCAGCCGGCAATCGCAGACCAGCCTTCCGGCTTTCATCATCGAGGACAAGAACCTTAGCTCGACGGGCGCATACCCGGCAACCGTCACATCAGGAACGAGTCGGGCTTATAGCGGCCTTGCCGTTACTTTGATGGCTGCCGTGGTCGCTGATCCGACGTTCTCTCCGGTTGCTGGAAGCTACGGTAGCGCCCAGACCGTGGCGATCAGCACCATCACCAGCGGAGCTGTGATTTGCTATCGGACAGACGGTGTACCTCCGGGCGCATCAACACCTGGAGTATGTGATCCGGGGTCTACGCTCTACAGTGTTCCGGTCAATGTGAGTGTGAGCGAGACGGTCAAGGCCATCGGAACCAAAACGGCCTATACGAATAGCGCCGTGGCGAGCGCGACGTACACCCTGACCGCCGCTGCCCCGAGTTGCTCCGTTTATCCCTACAGCGGGCACTATCCGCAGATCGTGCTGGCGAGCACGTCTCCGAGCCCGACGTTTCTTTACTGCGTGGACACCATCAACACATGCACACCGTCGAGCAGCTACAGTGTGCCAGTGCAGGTCAATGCGACGGGCTACATTCGGGCGCTGACGCAGGTGAGCGGCTGGACAGACAGCACCGTTACGAGCTGTCAGTACACGATCGCGCCTCCGATCACGCTGATCACCGGCAAGACGACGCTGGGCGGGAAGACGAGGATTCAGTGATGAGCGAGACGATGGAGCAGTTGATTTACGAGATCGCGTGCGACGAGGTGCCGTACACGCGGTACTCGCCACGGGAGGTGTTGCAGGTGCAGGACAGAAGGCGCAGGCGGATGGAGGAGCTGAAGAGCCTGATCATGGGAGGAGCCAGATGAACAAGAAACACCTGCCCCAGCAAGCCAAGAACGGGCTCGCCGGGGACGCCTTGCCCCAGCAAGCCAAGAACGGGCTCGCCGGGGACCCCGGAAAAACGGCCGCCAAAGAGTTGTATTACCTGACGTGCGAGATGCATGCCGAGCTGTGGCGGCTGGAGCGGATGGCGCAGGCGTACTCGCGCTTCGATGTGTTGCAGTTGAAGACGGGCGCGCTGTCGGCGCAGGCCGATGCGATCTTGCGGAGGGTGAAGCCGTACATCGCTGCCGAGTCACACTTGCCGGCGGTGCTGGAGGGCGAGCTGGACCGGGCAGCCTGCGACCTGGCGATGGAGTTGCTCCGCGTGGAGGAGATGCGGCAGTGCGATCTGCGCGTGGCGGACTTCAACGTGGAGCCGCGGCTGTTCACGCGCATGGACGAGGTGCGGGCGCGCATGGACGAGCTGTTGGAGAGCGCGGAGAAGTCGGCGGGAGAGGAGGCTCGGTTGCCTTCGGTGCTGTATTCGTGCCCGCTGTGGGTGATCAAGACTGCGGGGCGGCCGAGCGTCGCCGCAGAGAGCCGGTGAGAGGAGAGTTTGAAATGGTTGGATTGATCGATCGCGTGGTGAAGCATCCGAAGACGACGGCGGCGGGGCTGCTGATCGGATTGACAAGCGTGCTGGGAGTGCTGGAGCAGCAGGGAGTTTCCTTTGGGCACGTGGGCAAGGGCACGGGGATTTCGCTGGCTGCGGGGCTGGCGACGGCGCTGCTGGGGCTGTTCTCGAAGGACTAACGGCAGGGTTTCAAGGTTAGCAAGAGCAAAGCGAAGTCAAAAGACCCACTTCTGCCGGCATAGCAAACCAGGGCAGAAGTGGGGCACCCCGACGTTTGGTGGAAGCTGCGTTGATGAGGTGAGCTGTGCTGGGGTTTTTCCGCTTCGCCCAGCGTCAGGATGACACCTGAAATCTAGAAGCGAAGGACCGTGGAAGGATCGGCGTGAGGAAGGGGAGGCAGCGAGCGAAGAGTTCCCGGGGGAAGAGTTCGGGTGGGATGGACCTGGAGGCGCTGATTGCGCTGGGCAGGCGGCTGGATGAGCCGATGGGCCAAGCGGGCACGGGGCAACAGACCCACTTCTGCCAGCGTAATTTCCAAACCAAGGCAGAAGTGGGGCACCAAAGCGGCACGAGCTATCGCGAGATGCTGGCCTCGAGCCTGCTGCGGGTGCGCAACAAGCACGGCCGGCTGGTGAAGCTGGAGTGCAACGCGGCGCAGAAGGAATTTGAATCGAGGTGCGGGGCCAAAAATATTGTGCTCAAGGCGAGGCAGATGGGGATCTCGACGTGGGTGGCGGCGAGGTTCTTCCTGAGCACGATCACGCGGCCCGGCACCTTGACGGTGCAGGTAGCGCATACGCAGGAGGCGGCGGAGGAGATCTTCCGCATGGTGCATCGATTCGTGGAGAACCTGCCACGGGACCTCGAGGACGGAGCGCTGAGAAGGTCGAAGTCAAACCGCAGGCAACTGGTGTTTCCCAGGCTGGACAGCGAGTATCGCGTGGAGACGGCCAGGGACGCCAATGCGGGAAGGGGACTGACGATCCAGAACCTGCACTGCTCGGAGGTGGCACGGTGGGGAGCGAATGCGGCCGAGGTGCTGGCGTCGCTGCGGGCCGCCGTGCCACCTGGCGGGGAGATTGTACTGGAGTCGACCGCGAACGGGATGGGCGGATGCTTCTACCGCGAGTGGGAGCGGGCTCCGGAGACCGGATATGTGCGGCACTTCTTCCCCTGGTGGATGGACGTGGGATACCGGATCGGCGGCGGGGCGGCGGAGGAACTGCTGGCGGAGGCGCTGAGCGAGGAAGAGTTGCGGCTGATCGAAAAGTTCGGGCTGGAGCGCGAGCAGATCGCCTTCCGCCGCCAGATGAAGAGGGACTTCAGCGAGCGGGCGGCGGAGGAGTTTGCCGAGGATGCGGCGACGTGCTTTTTGACCAGCGGCAGCGCGGTCTTCGACACGGCGAAGGTCGAGTCGCGCATGCGGAAGCTGGAGTGCGCGCTTGAGGAGCGGGAGAACGGGCGCATCCTGTTGTGGCTGCCGGCGGCGCGGGGCCGGAAGTACATTCTGGGAGTGGATGCGGCGGGCGGCGGCTCGGAGGGAGATTATGCGTGCGTGCAGGTGATCGACCGCGAGAGCGGGCTGCAGTGCGCCGAGCTCTATGGGCACTACACGCCGGAGGAGCTGGCGTCGCGGGCGGCGCGGCTGGGGCACGAGTATAACGACGGGCTGCTGGTGGTGGAGCGCAACAACCATGGGCATGCCGTGCTGGCGATGCTGGAGCGGGTGGAGCAGTACGGGAACATCTATGCCGATCCGCGCTCGCCGCATGTGCCGGGCTGGTCGACAACGGTGCTGACGCGTCCCGTGATGATCGAGCGATTTGGGGCGATGCTGGTGGCGCATCCGGAGATTTTCCAGAGCCGGCGGCTGCTGGAGGAGTGCAGGGGCTTTGTGCGGCGGCCGGATGGCAGGAGTGCGGCTGCGGAGGGCTCGCACGACGATGCGATCATGGCGATGGCGATGGCGCTGGCGGTGAGGGATACGGGGTCGGGGAACACGCGGCGGGGATAAGGCCGGTGCATTCTGCCCTCCCACCTTAGCCGCAAAAGCGGCGGCGAAGGTGGGGCACCCGGCAAGTTTCGAAGTTTCAAGGTTTCGAAGTTTCAAGGTATCAAAGTTTCAAGTTTTCAAAGTTAAGGACAGAACAAGAGCAAAAGACCCACATCTGCTGACTACGGCAGATGTGGGGCACCAGGCTTTCTTTCGGATGACAAACTAAATTCAAAGTCAACTACCCCACCCAGCCAAAAGATGGCTAGGATGGGGCACCCTCAAGTTTGGACACTACCCAAGTTTTCTGCCGGACGGGGCGGGCCCAGCTTTCTTGTAGAATCCTGAGCACGAACGCGCGGAGGCGGGCTTGGCGGTGGCGGCGGTACAGCATGTGAGGCGGATGCGGGGCGGGGCGCAGAGTCATCTGATGCGCTGCTCCGACGGGAACTTCTACGTGGTGAAGTTCCAGGGGAATCCGCAGCACACGCGGGTGTTGGCGAATGAGCTGCTGGCGACGCGGCTGGCCGAGGCGGCGGGGCTTCCCGTGCCGGCGACCGAGGTGGTGGAGGTGGACTCGTGGCTGATCGAGCATACGCCGGAAATGAGGTTTGAGCTGGCGCACGGGTCGACGAGGTGCACGCCGGGGCTGCAGTTCGGCTCGCGCTTTGTGGTGCCGCCGATGCAGGGGATGGTCTTCGATTATCTGCCGGAGCATCTGCTGGACCAGGTGAGGAACCTGCGGGCCTTTGCGGGGATGCTGGCGCTGGATAAGTGGACGTGCAACACCAACGGCAGGCAGGCGGCGTTCTGGAAGAAGGGCCGGGAGCGGAAGTTTACGGTGTCGTTCATCGACCAGGGCTACTGCTTCAATGCGGGGGAGTGGTCGTTTCCGGATGCGCCGCTGCGCGGGGTCTATGCGCGCAACGACGTCTATCGCGAGGTGACGGGCTGGGAGAGCTTTCAGCCGTGGCTGGGGAACATCGAGAGTATGGACGAGCAGGCGATGTGGCGCTCGGCGGAGCTGGTGCCCACGGATTGGTATGGCGAGAGCTGCGAGATGGAGCGGCTGGTGGAGACGCTGGCGCGGCGGCGCTCGCGGGTGGCGGAGTTGATCCTGGAGTTCAGGAATTCGGGCAGGGCGCCGTTTCCGAATTGGAGGGATACGATCCAATGAGCCGCCCCAGCAAACCAACGACAGGCTTGCCGGGGACCCGGGTCGCCAGCCACACCTTGTTTCCGGAAGTGGAAGGATACGGACCAATGAGGGAAGACGGTTGTGACGAAAGCGGCGAGAGTTGTGGTGGGGCCGGGAAAGAGTTGTAGGATGGCGGGGTGAAGAAGAGAGCGCGGAGACCGTGCGAATTCCTGCTGCTGCGGTATGTGCCGGACGCGGTGAAGGACGAGTTCGTCAATGTGGGCGTGCTGCTCTATGAGAGCGGCGGCGGCTGGGCAGACGTGCGCTTCACCCGGGACTGGAAGCGGGTGAAGTGCCTGGATCCCGATGCGGACGTGGAGACGCTGGAGGGGTTGGAGCGGGAGATCAAGGAGCGGATTCTGGAGGGGCCGGCCAGCCAGGAGTGGCTGCTGAAGCGGATGGAGGACAGCTTCTCGAACGCGATTCAGTTGACTGCGACGAAGGCGGTGCTGGCCGATTCGCCACAGGAGGAGCTGGGGCGTTTGGCGGAGATGTATCTGGAGCGGCCCAGGCGAGGCCGAGGCGAGGCGGCGGGGCGGATGCAGATCTACCGCACGATGCGCGGCGAGTTCGAGCGGCAGGGCGTGTGGGGCCTGATGCGGCACAACATCGCGGCCAGCCAGTACACGCATAAGGGCGATCCGCTGAAGATCGACGCGGCGTACCGCCCCAACGGGATGGTGCACATGTACCACGCGCTCTCGCTGGAGTCCGATGTGAACGCGGCGAAGGCGCTGGCCTTCAGCTTTCCCCGGCTGCGCGAAGGGGTGATGCGCGCCGAGGGGGCCGAGACGGCGTTGACGGCGATTGTGGAGAGCGAGCTGGATTTGGAGGATGAGGGCATAAGCTTTGCGCTGGAGACATTGAAGGCCGGCGGGATTATTGCGGCGACTACGGCGGAGCTGCCGAGGATTGCGTTCAGCGTGAGGCAGAAGATGGGGCTGCAGTAAAGGCGAGGTTTCAAGGTAAGTACAAGATCAAAAGCAAAGGCAAGATCAACTGCCCCACTCAAGCAAAAGAAGCTTGAATGGGGCACCGCTGAGGCTTGGTGCCGAAAGGCCTCTCGTGCGGCAGTAGCGATTTGAGCCGTGCTGGGGTGCTTCGCTGCGCTCAGCATGACACCTCAGAAAACTAAATCGATCTCGGGGACGCTTCGGCGTCCTTTTTGTTTTGGCTTTATTTGGCGCTGGACGAGCCGGCGCGGGGGAGCAGATGAAGATAGCGGAGAAGATCTGGGAGCCGGTGCGGCAGGCCGGAGTGCGCGTGCTGGGCGGTGCTGCGGCGGCAAAGCGGAAGACGGCCCCGCTGCCGTCGGCGCTGCAGACATTTGGGGCGCGGCCGGAGCTGTTGCCCAAGCGGACGCCGGAGGCGCTGCGGCGCTTTGCCGAGACGCCGATTGCGCGCAAGGCGATCAACACCATCAAGGACCGCGTGGCAGGGATGAAGTGGCGGGTGCAGCCGCGGCGCGGGCGGGTGCTGGACGAAGAGATGGCGCGGCGCATCCAGCTGCTGACCGAGACGCTGGAGCAGCCCAACCCGGACGATTCGTTCCGTTCATTCGTGGAGCAGGTGCTGGAGGACGTCATCGTGGGCGGCTTCGGCGCGATGGAGCTGCGGCTGACCGGCGACGAGCAGAGGCCTCTGGCGCTCTATCCGGTGGATGGGGCGACGATCCAGATAAGGGCGGACTGGAACGGCGAGCCGGATTCGCCGCGGTACGTGCAGTCGAGCGGACTCTACCCCAGCACGCCAATAGCAGGCGCACTGGGGGCCCCATTGAATGGGGTGGCGGGCAGGATCGAGCTGAACGACAACGAGCTGTCTTATATACGGCTCAACGCGCGCAGCCATACGCCATTTGGACTGGGGCGGCTGGAGGTTGCGTTTGAGACGATCCATCAGTTCTTGAGCGCGCACCGCTTTGCCGCCAAGCTGGCGAGCAATTCGGTGGTGCAGTATGCGCTGTGGATGCAGGAGATGGATCCCACGCAGCATGAACGGCTGATCCGCTGGTGGCAGGACGAGATCGAGGGCACCGGCAAGGTACCGATTCTTACGGCGGAAAACAAGCCGGAGGTGCTGCGCTTCGGCGTGGGCACGGACGCGGACCTGCGGCTGGCCTGGCAGGAGTTTCTGATTCGCGTGATCGCCGGCGCGTTCGATTTGCCGCCGATGTTTCTGGGCATTGAGGGCGACGTGAACCGCTCGACCGCGCAGGAGTTGTCGGGTTCGGCGTTTCGCACGGCGATTGTGCCGACGGCGCGGCTGCTGGCTGAGCACATCACGCGCGACGCCATCGACAAGCGGCTGGGTTGGAGCGACCTGGAGTTTGTCTTCCTCGATCTGGATGCGACCGATCCGCTGGAGCAGGCGCAGATCGACCAGATTCTTTTGAACTGCGGGGTGCTGACGGTGAACGAGGCAAGGGCGGCGCGAGGATGGCTGCCGTTGCCAGAGCCGCGCATCCCACATCTGCTAAATACGGCAGATGTGGGGCACCACCGGATCGATGAGAAGGGAGAGGAGAACGCATGAGGATGCGGTGGGAGGCGATGGCGCTCGAGATGCCGGAGGTAAAGAACCATCCCAACCGGCGGAGGTTCCGGGGAGTGTTGACGGTGGCGAATGTGCCTTCGGACCGGGCCCCGAGCGGGGCGAGAGGGCACAAGGTGATGCTGACGGCGGAGGCAACGGAGCGGGCGTTGCCTTCTCTGCTGGGCATGGCGGTGGACTATGCGCCGGAGCTGGACCGGCACGACGCGAAGACGAAGGTGGGGATCATCACCTCGGCCGACCTTCGTCCCATCAAGCCAACTACGGGCTTGCTGGGGACCCCGCGGGCGGCGGCGGGCGAGAGGCACTGCCTGGATGTGGGCGGGTATCTGTTTGAGCGCGACTTTCCCGAGGTGGTGATGGAGATGGCGCGGCGCAGAGGCCAGTTGGGGATGAGCTACGAGATCGCCGACGTGAGGGTGGTGGACACGGAGGCGCCGGTGTGGGTGGCGACGGACTTCAAGTTCACCGGCGCGGCGGTGCTGCTGCGGGAGAAGGCTGCGTATCAGGGGACGAGCATGGAGCTGGTGTGATGTTCCAGTGTCCCACCCGCAAAACAAAGTCAACTACCCCACCGTAGCCAACAGACGGCCAGGATGGGGCACCCTCGAGAGTGATTGAGATTGAGGCAGGATCAGGCCGGCGCGGAGCCGGCTTTTGTATTTGGAGGAGAGATGGAAGAGGTGAAGGACGAGGTGCAGAAGGACCCAGTGGCAGATCACCCCAGCACGCCAACAACAGGCGCGCCGGGGACCCCGACGTGCGCGGCGCAGTTGAGCAGCGCAGCAGAGGCCCTGGAGCGGGTGATTGGAAAGCTGGAAGCGCAGTATGAGGCGCTGAACCAGAAGATCGACCGCATTATCGCGACGGTGGAGAAGCAGGCTGACCGCCCCAGCAAGCCAAACTGCAGGCTTGCTGGGGACCCCGAACAGAAGAGCGGCGAGGCCGCGGTCGAGGCCAGCGCTCAGGCAGAGGCGATGGAGCGCGTGGCCAATCGCTGCCAGCGCAAGACGCTGCCTGCGGTGGTGAATACCTGGCTGGCCAAAAGCGGCGTCGGCGAGGGAATGCAGGTTGAGTCCTCCACGCTGGACCGGGCGCTGGGGGCGTTGACGATCGAGCAGCGCATTGCGGTGAAGGCCGAGCTGGCGCGGGCGGGAATGATCGCCTGAGGCGATTGGGAACGGTATATCTCGCTTTCCCACCTTAGCCGCGAAAGCGGCGGCGAAGGTGGGGCACCCGAAGTTTTCTCCCAGGTTAGCGCAAAAAGCGGCGCGAACCTGGGGCACCAAGACACCGCGATAACGCTACAAAGGCAAGGTCAACTGCCCCACTTCTGCCAAAAGAAGGCAGAAGTGGGGCACCAAAGCAGCGGGTGCATGCCTGCAGATCCCACATTTGCCAACGAATTGCACATGTGGGCCACCAATTTTTGCAAGACCGGGGCACGGAAGGTGCGACTCACCCCAGCGAGCCAAAGCGGGCTTGCTGGGGAGCCCGGAATAAAGAGGCCGGCGAGATCCGGCAGAGAAGGAAGACAGAGAATGAATACGCAATTTGTGGACCTGCACGCCGCGGCTGACTTCATGGCACCGGGCGCAATTGAGATTGATCGTTATCAGAGCGAGATCTTCGACATCGTTCGCCGCCGCGGCGCCTTTGGGCAGCGCATCTCGAGCGTTCCGGCCACGGGGCATCCGTCGCGCTACTTCGAGCAGACGGCGATTGCCGCTCCGAGCGCGGCCAACGGCTTCGTGGATCCGCGCAACATCGTCGCGACCGTGAATACGCCGACCCGCGTTGAGCGCTCGGTTCCGCTGAAGGCCCTGGTTTCGCAGATCAACTACAACCTCTTCGACTTCGAGGTGGGCCAGCAGCAGGAGCAGTTTGCCTTCCTGCAGGCGAAGGACCTGAAGGACTCCGTGGACGGCCTGATGCGGACCCACGATGTGGCGCTGTGGAACGGCAACGACACCTCGCTGAGCGCTCCGACGACGCTGCAGTATTTCGGCGCCGCGGGGCAGATCGCTGCCGGCGGCAACGTGCACACGGTTGCCACCACGGAGAGCATCGTCGACGGGCTGAAGTCGCAGATTGCCGCCATGGTCGCGAGCTCGAACTATGAGGTCCGTCCGACTGCGATCTATGCCAATCCCGTGCTGCTTGACCTGATCGACCGCGAGATGAAGGCGGAGTTCAACGTGGTGCTTTCGACCACGCAGATCGCCGGCGGCATGACGGTGAAGACGCTTTCGACCCAGGCGGGCGAGCTGCCTCTGATTCCCGAATGGGCCCTGCCGTACACGGGCACTCCGGGCAGCGGTTCGGCGGTGCTTCCGGCCTACATCGTGACCGAAGAGCTGATCGAGTATCACTGGCTGACCGACGCCAATCCGCGTGTGTTCCAGTTGGGCATGACCGGCTCGCTGGCCCGCCAGTTGGTGGTGGCCAAGTTCGGCGCCGTTGTGGTGAAGGGCGCCAGCTATGCGCACGCTCTGGTGAATGTGAACCGGTAAACCAGGAGCGTCGGTGTCCCGGGTCAGCGCCTAAACCCACTTCTGCCAAAAGAAGGCAGAAGTGGGGCACCAGAACCGGCGCGGACCTGGGGCACCGCATTCGATGAGAGAGTCCGAAAGGCAGCGATGAAGGCTGGCGCAGGAGATTAAAGATGGCATATCTGAGCGGGGATGAATACACGCTATACGGGCTGGAGGCGACGACTCCGGACAGCCTGGTGAGCGCAGCGTCGGACTTGATCGATGCTCATTGCCGAAGGAGCGGCTTCGGCATTGCGGAGTATACGGAGCGGTTTCGGGTGGGACGGTCGCGGACGGTGCGGCTTACGTGGCTTCCGCTGATCGCCATGGACGGAGCCGGATCGCCGATTGTGCAGGCGCGGGGACGCTATATGGGGACGAGGGGCGATTGCGCCGAGGGCGCGGCCCTGGTGAACGAGTTGGCGCAGGTCTTCGCTACGCCGGATGTTTGGTTCAATGTGCCGGCCAGCTCGCTCGACGTGGACACGCGGAGCGGCGAGGTGATCGTGTGCGGCGGGCCGCTGTCTCCGGCGCTGAGCGATTTGGAGGTGACGTACACGGCGGGCTATAGCGAGGTGCCGCAGGCGGTGAAGCAGGCGTGCGCCAAGCTGGTGAAGAACGCGCTGGCGACTCCCGCGCTGAATGTGTCACGGCAGCAGATCGACAGCATGTATGTGCAGTACTTTGCGGATTCGCTGATTGACGCCGATGTTCGGCAACTGCTGGCGCCGTTTGTGGCGCAGAGGCTGGCGCTGTGAACGCCGGGGCGGGAGTGGAGCGGGCCGCGTTGGCGATGCTGCGCACGCTGGGTGGATCGCGGGTTTCGTTGCTGGTTCCCCAGCCTGCGGTTGCCAATGGCCAGAGCGGGCTTGGGCTGAGCGCGCCGGCGGCGAGCGAGGTTGGACTGGATCCGGTACTGCTGCGGACGAATGCGGCGGGTGATTCGCGGAAGCTCGTCGCGGCGGTGGCCCCGTCGACGGTGCTGAAGGCGCTGGATGAGGTGCAGGCCATTTCCGCCGGAGAGAACGCATTGAGGCGGACGCTGGAGAGCTCGCGTATGCGCGTGGGCGAGAGCGAGTACCGCATCGTGGCGGTGACCGCGAAGTGGATGGGCGGCACGAAGCTGTTATATGAACTGGAGATCGAGGAATAGATGCAAGCCGCAAAAGATACGTTTTTGAAGACACTGTCGGCCCGGCTTGCGCTGCTGAATCCGAGCCGGACGGTCATGGTGGATGGGGCGTCGCGGCCCGCGATTCTGGCGGTTGAGAACGAGGCCGCGATGCCGGGGATTGATCAACTCCCCCACTCAACGAAAGGAACGTTGAGTGGGGCACCGGTGCTGGAGGCTTTCCTGCTGAACTGGGAGGCCGCGACCCATGTGATGCCCGAAGGCCGGCTGATGCAGATGGACTGCAAGGTGAGCTACGGCAGCAAGGGCACGGATGGAATGATGGGCACGGACCGCGGCCGGATCGTGAACGCCATGGACGCTGAGCTGCAAAGGATCTGCGAGCCACGGCAGGCGGCGAAGAGCGATTACGCGCAGAATCCGCCGGCGGCGCTGGGAACGAACATCTTCTGGACGCGGCCGGTGTTCGCGGAGCCACGCGGGGCGAACGGTGTGCTGCTGCGTGAGACGACGATCCGGGTGTTCTTCTTTGCGGAGGTGGCGTGATGGAGCGGGCCGCGATGCAGGAGTACTTTGGCGAGGTGCGCGCGTATTTTGCGCCGGTGAATCGTGCGACGGAGACGGGCACGGTCTTTGATCCGTCGGCAGCCTTCGATTTGGATTCTCCGCCCGCGCCTTGGGTTCCGCTTGGCGTGGTGCGCAACTTCGAACGCATAGCCAA
>Ga0137366_10001136_pt1 | contig 19326 bp, 14 predicted proteins | sample SagtaG_8_FD_104938 | JGI IMG/M metagenome (GOLD analysis project Ga0137366, IMG submission 104938) | Vadose zone soil microbial communities from Sagehorn Ranch, Mendocino, California, USA - Sage1_L_60_16 metaG | ecosystem: Environmental > Terrestrial > Soil > Vadose zone | place: USA...
CGGTGGAGCGGATCGAGCGGCCGCTGCCGATGCTGATCGAGAACACCGCGGGCGGCGACGGTGCCATGGCCCGGTCGCTCGACGCGATCGGCAGGCTCTGGGACGCGGTGACCGAGGCGGCCGCCAGGGGAGGCTCCAGTGACGGTGCCAACCTCGGCTTCTGCCTGGACACCTGCCACGCCAACTCGGCCGGCATCGACCTCGCCGACGCGGCCGACCGGATCAAGGCCATCACCGGCCGGATCGACCTGGTGCACTGCAACAACTCGCGGGATGAGTTCGGCTCGGGCCGGGACAGGCACGCCAACATCGGCACCGGGACCATCGATCCCGCCCTGCTACTCGGCGTGGTCCGCGCCGCGGGCGCGCCGGTCATCTGCGAGACCCCCGACGAGAACGGCGGCCTGGCCGCCGACGTCAGCTGGCTGAAGCAGAACCTGAGCGGCTGACCCCGGTCCGGTCGATGCTGAGCCCCCGGCCGCCGGGGTTGAACCTGAGCCTGAACCGGTCCTCGGCGTGGTCGAGCACGCCGCCGGCCGGATCGTCGGTGCCGAGGGCACGCACCACGTCCCGTTCGGGATCAATGATGTCCCGCACCACGTAGGCGGCGAGCAGGCCCACGGTGAGGAACCTGGCCGTCAGGACGGCGAAATACCACCCGCTGCTGATGCCCTGGTAGCCGGTCACCTGGTAGCCCCCGGCGGAGTAGACGAAGATGAGGTAGCCCCAGATGCCGAAGAAGTACGCCACCTCGGCCAGTTGCCACAGCAGGTAGGGCCACAGCCGGGGGCGGGCCAGCACGGCCAGCGGCACCAGCCAGACGACGTACTGCGGCGACCAGACCTTGTTCGTCATCAGGAACGCGGCCAGCACCAGGAAGCACAGCTGCGGCAGCCGCGGCCGGCGCGGCGCGGCCAGCGCGAGCACGGCAATCGCGGCGCAGGCGACGGCGAAGAACACCGCCGACAGCTTGTTCAGCGCGCTGAGCTGGGGGTTACCGAGAACTGGCACGTTGAAGTGCTCGAACACGTACCAGACCGAACCCCAGTCGGCGCCCCGGTCCTTGCTGAACACGTAGAAACGCGCCCAGCCGGACGGCGCCACGATCAGCACCGGCAGGTCCACGACCGCCCACGCGATCGCCGCGGCGGCCAGCGTCCGCGCGAACTCGCGCATCCGGCCGGCCCGCAGGCACAGCAGCAGCAGCGGTCCGAAGACCACCAGGGGATAGAACTTCGTCGCGACGCCGAGGCCGAGCAGGACGCCGGCCCAGACGCCACGGCGGCCCGCCCAGGCGGCGATGCCCAGCGCGGTAAACGCGAGCGCGATCAGGTCCCAGTTGACGAAGGCGGACAGGATCAGCGCCGGGGACAGCGCCACCATCAGCGCCTGGGCCCCCCGGCCCGGCCCGGCCGCCCGCGCCGTGGCCAGCACGCCCGCCAACGCGCAGACCGCGAGCAGCGCCACGGTGACGTCGAAGAACTCACGGCCCCTGATGGCCTCGCTGACGTTCCGCACCAGCCAGGCCGCGGCCTGCATGGCCCCGCCGATCAGCACCGGGTACTCGACCGGGTGGCCGGTGTAGGGCACCTTCCCCGCGGACAGCCCTTCGCCGTAGTACAGCGGGTAGATGTCGGTGTAGCAGGCACGCTGGAACTGGCCGGCGTAGGAGTTCCAGGCTCCGGCGCGACACGGGGTCTTCTCGGCGAACGCGAGCGCCATGCCGAGCACGGACGCGGCCACCAGCGCACCGGTGCTACCGAGGGCGGCGGCTAGGCCGACGCGGCTGGCGGGGCGCCCGGCCCCGCCGCCGAATCGCGTATCCGCCGACTCCGGGACGTCCACCCCCATATCTAATCGCGTTTCCCTGTCAGCTCGCCTCCGGGGCCTTCAGCGCGCCTTTCTGGTCCGCCGCAGCCGACGGCGGGCCCACAGGGGCAGGCCGGTCACGACGAGGCCCACGCCCCCGGCCACCGGGGCGCCGTTCACGCCGCCGCCGCCGCCCAGACCCCCGCCCCCGCCGCCCCCGCCGCCGGTGCCCGTCGTGCAGGTCACGACCTGCGGGTCACAGGAGTAGGTGGGCCAGGGGGTGGGGTTCCCGCCCTTGCCGCCGCCCTTGCCGCCGCCCTTGCCGCCGGGCCCGCCCTGGTCGTGATTCTTGGGCTTATTGCCGACGTTACGCAGGTTCGGCGGCACCTGGTTCCAGGTCTGGCCGGTGAAGACGGGGGTGGGGAACGGCTCGATCCCGAGCGGGACGAACATGTTCTCGGCGTAGGTGTGCCAGATCGAGGCCGGCCAGGTACCGCCCATGCCGCCCTGGGAAAGCCCGCCGAGCAGGTCCAGCGTCTGCTTACCCTGGCCCTGCTGGTTGGTGAACAGCGCGACGGCCATGGCCTGGTTCGGGATGGCGCCGATGAAGAAGGCCGACTGGGCGCTGTCAGTGGTCCCGGTCTTGGCGATGATCTCCTGGCCGTTGCTCATGCCGGCGCCCGGTGCCGTGCCGTAAGGCGCGTCATCCTTCGACATGGCGTACTGCACCTGCGAGGCCAGGTTCTTGTTCGCCGTGGGATCGGGGCTGAACACCGGGTAGCTGGTGATCTTGACCGGGATCGGCGGGGCGCTGTTCTGGGTGTTGTGGCCGATCGAGGCGACGATGTGGGCGTTGTGGTAGATGCCGCCGTTGTCGATCGTCGCCAGCATGGTGGCCTGCTCCAGCACCGTCAGCGACGCCTGACCGAGTGCGACGCCGGTCTCGTGTTCCATCCGATCGCTGCACAAGGGGTTTTTGGTGATGCACGCGGCCTTGGTGTTCACCCCGAATTCCTGCGCGATGTTCGCCACAGCGGTGCCGCCCACCCGATGCCACAGATCCGCGTAAGCGGTGTTGATCGACACGGCCATCGCGATCTGCGGTGTATAGGGCCCGTTCTCAGACAGCGAGTCGTTGTGCACCTGGTGAGACCCGGCGATGTGGGTCGTGGTGGAGTAGGTGTTGGGCTGATCGTCCGGCGCGATGTAGAGGTTGTTGAACCCGTTGAGCGTGCTGGTCTGCACGTTCATGCCCGCCTTGACCGCCGCGGACAGGACGTACGGCTTGAACGAGGACCCGACCTGCTCCCGGTTCTGCACCGCCATGTTCCACTCGCACTTGATCTTCGCGCAGAGCTTGCTGGTGATGACCTTGCCGGTCCCGTTGTACTTCTTCCCGATGTAGCCGGGCCCGGCGTACACGGCCTGGATCGCGCCATTATCAGGATCCTCGAGCACCGCGGCCGCGTGCATGTAGCTGAGCGCGAGCGGATGGCTGCTCGCGTTGATCAGCGCCTCGTTCTCGCGGACGGCGTCGTACAGCGCCGCCATCTTCTTGTCGTCGACGGTGGTGCGGATGACGTAGCCGCCATTGTAGATCTGCTCCTGCGACAGGTGGTAGGTGTCCTCGAGCTCGGTCTGCACCATGTTGAGGACGTAGGGATCCCAGACGTCACGGCCGAGGGTCTGCGGGACGTGGTTGCCGGGAGCCGGGAACTTCATCGCCGCGGCCTTCTGCTCGGTCAGCGTCCCCATCTGCACCATGCCGTTGAGCACGTAGTGCCAGCGGGCCTCGAGCTGGGTGCGGTACTGCCGCAGCGGGTAGGTGCTCGGCTGCTGGATGATGGCGGCGATCACCGCGTCCTGCGCCACGGTGAGCTTGGCGGACGGCTTGCCGTAGTAGGTTTCGGCGGCCGCCTCGATCCCGTAAGCGCCCTGCCCCAGGTAGATCGTGTTGAGGTAGTTGGTGAGGATCCACTGCTTGGACTTCTCCTTGGCCACCTTCATGGCCACGAAGATCTCCTTGATCTTGCGGCCGAACGTCTGCTGGGTGCCGATGCCGCTGTAGTACTGCCGGACGAACTCCTGGGTGATGGTCGAGCCGCCCTGCAGCGAGCCGTCGTTCCCGGTGAGGTCCTCGTAGGCGGCCCGCGCGATGCCGGTGGGCGAGATGCCGCCCTCGTTGAAGAAGTTCCTGTCCTCGGCGGCGACCACCGCGTTGATCATGTCCGAGGGGATCTCGTTGTACTGCAGCATCTTCCGGTTGGTGGTGCCGAACCGGCCGATGAGGCTGCCGTCCTTGGAGTAGACCACGGACTGCGAGAAGCCGGTGGCCGCTAGGGCCGCGGTGGGAACCGGCGTCTCCTCGTAGGCGATGGCCACGGCGACCGCGCCGAGCACGACGATGCCGCCGACCACCCCGAGCAGCACGCCCACGGCCTTGCGCAGCGTCCAGCGCCGCCACCAGCTGCCCTTGACCTTGACCCGGGGGCGGTCGAGCCCGCGCCGTCCCGGCCCGGCGAGGCCCCTGGGGCCCCGCGGCCTTCGCGGTCCGCCCGGACCGCCCGGGCCGCCTGGACCCGTGCCGCCCGGACCGGCCGGGCCGCCGCCGTGGCTCCCGCGCCGGCCCCGGGCCGGGAGCCCGGGCGTCAACAAGCTGCCGGTGGCCTCGTTGTCCCAGGTCAGCTGCGTGGATTCCGCTGGGTCCACGGCTGGGCCCGCCGCGCGCGCGTGGCTGCCGTCATGGCGGCCCCTGGGCGCGTGGCCGAGATCGGGCCGCACCGCGGTGCCGACGCCTCCGCGGTCGGCGGCGCGGGACAGGTCGGCTTCAGGACCGTCACCGAAGCCCGCTTCCGGGCGGCGGAACCCCTGGGTGTCCCAGCCCGTGGAGTCGTAGCCGAGGTCGTAGTCGACGTCTTCTGCGTTGCCCCGATAGCCCCCGTCGGCCGCCGGGCGACCGTGCCCAGCCGTGCCCGCGTCACGATACCGAACGTCAAAGTCATCAGCTTTGCTGCTCACGCGTCCTCGCTGGTGGCTCGGAGGTCGCTGCTAGCGGGAATGCGACCTCTACCTGAAGGGCGGGCTCGCCGAACCCGGGAACCCGCCGAACACAAACGTTACCTCCTGGAGACCATGTTCACCGGCTGGTCAGTGTTACCGCTGGGTTACCGGCCGAGGTTACCGGACGGATTACCGACCGAGATACCGGCCGGGGTTGCCGACTGGCGTAAGTTACCGGCTGGCTTCACTGGCTAGCTTTTACTGGCTGGTCCGCGCACGCCGCCTCCGGCGTACGGCTGGCTCGCCAGTGCCGAGAACGTAAGAGGTAGCGAGGTGGTTCCACCCGCAACTCTGACAGACCTCGACCACATAGACCCGGAATTCACCGTATTCGGCCGCCATCTCCGCTAGCTCACGCGCCTGCTTGACCCGTCCCTCGTACTGGCCCAGCTCGTCGCCGTAGACGTACGTCACGTGGGTGAGCTTGGCTTTCCGGCAGATCGGGCACCGGTCCTCGGTGGGCTCGCCGTGGAACTTCGCGGCCCGCAGCAGGTACGGATGAGCGTCGCAGACGTCGGCGATGGTCGTGCGCCCGGAGCGCACGGACGCGAGCGTGGCCCGGCGGGCCAGCCCGTAGTCCACCACGGATCGCCTTGACGTCATATCCGCCAGCGTACGTCGGAACCGGGCGTGAGCCGAGTCCGGATGGCTCGCGCCCGTACTTGTGCCGTGCACTTGCGCGCCGGCGAGCCGGCGCATACGATCCACATGTATCGGTTCGATACATCGTGGCGATCTAACGGTCTGATCTAACGGTCTGATCTAACGGTCTGATCTAACGATCCGAAGTATCGCAACGAGGCATCGAACCGGAACATACCGGGATACCACGACCTTTTTGGGGGAAAGCGTGGGACGCAACCGCTCCGGGGTACTCGAGCTAGCCGTGCTCGGGCTGCTGAACGGAACGCCGATGCACGGCTATGAGCTGCGCAAGCGCCTGTACACCGTGCTGGGCGCGTTTCGCGCGCTTTCCTACGGATCGCTGTATCCCTGCCTGCACGAGCTTCAGGACGCCGGGCTGATCACGGCCGAGCAGGACGAGCCGGAGCCGCCGGCGCCGGCCGGGACGGCGCGGGCGCGGGCGGGCCGCCGGTCACTGAAGGTGTACCGGCTGACCGCCGACGGCAAAGAGAGGCTGGCCGACCTCCTCGGCGAGGGCGGTCCGGCGGCATGGGAAGACGACGGGTTCGGCGTTCACTTCGCGTTTTTCGGGCAGACCAGGGCCGACGTCAGGCTCCGGATCCTCGAGGGCCGGCGTAGCAGGCTCGAGGAACGGATGGAGGCCATCCGGGCGGCCTTCACGCGCACCAGGGAGCGTGTGGACCGGTACACCCTGGAATTGCAGCGGCATGGCCTGGAATCAGTGGAGCGGGAAGTCCGGTGGCTGAACGAGCTGATCGCATCTGAGCGGCAGGCCAGCGGGCACGACAACATTTCCGAGAATTCCGAGAAGGAGTCATCCTGATGGGTAAGGTGCGCATCGCCATTGCTGGGGTGGGCAACTGCGCCAGCTCCCTGGTGCAGGGGCTGGAGTACTACCGGGACGCCGACGACGGCGCCCGCGTTCCCGGCCTCATGCATGTCCGGTTCGGGCCGTACCACATCAGCGACGTCGAGGTTGTCGCCGCGTTCGACGTGGACGCCAAGAAGGTCGGCTGCGACCTGGCCGACGCCATCCACGCCAGCGAGAACAACACCATCAAGATCGCCGAGGTGGCGCCGACCGGCGTGACGGTACAGCGCGGGCCGACCCTGGACGGCCTGGGCGAGTACTACCGGGAGATCATCACCGAATCCGACGAGCCGGCCGCGGATGTGGCCCAGGTGCTGCGCGAGACCGGCGCCGAGGTAGTCGTCAGCTACCTGCCGGTCGGTTCCGAGCAGGCGGACCGCTACTACGCCCAGTGCGCCATCGACGCGCACGTGGCCTTCGTGAACGCGCTGCCGGTGTTCATCGCCTCCGACCCGGAGTGGGCCGCCAGGTTCACCCAGGCCGGCGTCCCGATCATCGGCGACGACATCAAGTCCCAGGTCGGCGCCACCATCACCCACCGCGTGCTGGCCAAGCTGTTCGAGGACCGCGGGGTCGAGTTGCTCCGCACCTATCAGCTGAACTTCGGCGGCAACATGGACTTCATGAACATGCTGGAGCGCAAGAGGCTCCAGTCGAAGAAGATCTCCAAGACCCAGGCGGTGACATCCCAGATCCCGCACGAGATGGAACGCGCCGCGGTGCACATCGGCCCGTCCGACCACGTGCCCTGGCTGGATGACCGGAAGATGGCTTACGTCCGGCTCGAGGGCCGCGCGTTCGGCGACGTGCCGCTCAGCCTGGAGTACAAGCTCGAGGTGTGGGACTCGCCCAACTCCGCGGGCGTCATCATCGACGCGGTGCGCGCGGCCAAGATCGCCCTGGACCGGGGCATCGGCGGGCCGGTGACCTCGGCCAGCTCGTACTTCATGAAGTCGCCGCCGGAGCAGTACGGCGACGACGTCTGCCGGGACCTGGTCGAAAAGTTCATCCTCGGCGAAGTCGCCCGATAACGTCCCCGGCCCGGCGCGGCAGCGCCTAATGAGCAGCGCGCGGCCGCGCCTATTGAGCAGCGCGCCCCCTAAGCTGGAAGGCGTGGCCAACGGGTCCAAGTCAGCGGTCTGGGCCGACTTGCGCGCGGTGCTGGCCGGGCGCGACTTCCGTCGGTTGTTCGCGACCCGGCTAGTCTCGCAGGCCGGCGACGGTATCGTCACGGCCGGCGTCGGCACCTACGTGTTCTTCAACGCGACCACGTTCCCCAGCCCGGCGGCGGGGGCGGCGGCCTTCGCGGTCCTCTACCTGCCGTACTCGCTGATCGGGCCGTTCGCCGGGGTCTTCATCGACCGCTGGTCCCGGCGCCAGATCCTGGTCCGGTCGGCCCTGCTCCGGTCGGTGTTCGTGGCGCTGACCGCGGCGTCCATGGCACTGGGCAACCGGGGTGCGCCGCTGTACGTGTCGGTGCTCCTGGTCCTGGGCGTGAACCGGTTCTTCCTGTCCTCGCTCTCCGTCGCGCTGCCGCACGTGGTGGCCGAGGACAAGCTGGTGATGGCGAACTCGGTGTCGCCGACCATCGGCGGCATCTCGGCGACCATCGGCGGCATCGTTGCCCTGGGCCTCAACGTCGCCACCGGCAACACCGAGCGCGGCGCGGCGATCACCTTGCTGTTCGGCGGCGCCTGCTACGTGGCGGCGAGCCTGGTCGCGGCCACCATGGCCCGCGACCGGCTCGGCCCGGCCCGGCCGGATGGCCTCCAGGGGGCACCGCCGCCACGCGGGCCGCTGCTCGGCGAGCTCGCCTCGGTCGCGGCCGGGCTGGCCGACGGCGCGCGCTACATCGTCCGGCGGCGCGGCCCGGCGGCGGCGCTCGGCGCCACCGGCGGCTTCAGCCTGGTCTTCGGGCCGATGTTCCTGATGTCGGTGCTGCTCTACCGCAACTACTTCTACCGGTCCAGCGTCAGCGTGGCCGAAGGCCACTTCGGGCTGCTGGTCGTCCTGGCCGGGATCGGCTACGCCTGCGCGGCGCTGGTGACCCCGCCGGCCACCAGGCGGCTGTCCAAGCCCGCCTGGATCACGCTGCTGCTCGCGGCGAGCGCGGTGGTGACCCTCGTGCTCGGCGAGACCTTCCTTCAGGTCGCCTACCTGGGCATCGGGTTCTGCCTCTACCTGACCCGGCAGGGCGTGGCGATCTGCGCGGTCACGATCTTGCAGGAAGAGGTGGACGACGCCTACCGGGGCCGGGTGTTCGCCTTCTACGACATGATGTTCAACGCCGCCTACGTAGCCGGGGCCGCGCTGAGCGCGGCCGTCATGCCGGAGGACGGCCACTCACCGTTCCTCGTCGGCCTGGTGGCGGCGGGCTACGCCGTGGTCGCGGCCGCCTACTGGCTGGCCGCCGGCCGGCGTCAGCCCTCGTCCGGCGGCTCGGGGGCGGAGATCCCCTCCGCGGCGGCCCAGTCGAGCAACAGCTGAGTGACGCGCTCCCGGCCGAGCTCGCCCTGGTTGATCCGCAGCTCGAGCAGGTAGCCGTAGGCCCTCCCCACCACCGGGCCCTGGGGTACGCCGAGGACGCGCATGATCTCGTTGCCGTCGAGCTCGGGCCGCAGCCTGGCCAGTTCCTCCTGCTCGCTGAGCTCCGCGATGCGCTGTTCGAGGCCGTCGTAGGCGCGGGCCAGCCTGGCCGCCTTCGCCCGGTTCCGCGTGGTGCAGTCGGCCCTGGTCAGCACGTGCAGCCGGGTCAGCAGCGGCCCGGCGTCGCGGACGTAGCGCCGGACCGCGGAGTCGGTCCAGTCTCCCTCCCCGTAGCCGTGGAACCGCAGGTGCAGCTCGACCAGCTGGGACACGTCCCTGATCACGTCGTTCGGGAAGCGCAGCGCGGTCAGCCTGCGCTTGGTCATCTTCGCGCCGATCACCTCGTGCAGGTGGAAGGCGACCCGCCCGTCCGGCAGCAGGGTCCTGGTCTTCGGCTTGCCGATGTCGTGCAGCAGCGCGGCCAGCCGGACCGTGAGGTCACCGTCAAGCCCGTACCGCGGCTCCAGCGCGATCGCCTGCCGCAGCACGGTGAGGCTGTGCTGGTAGACGTCCTTGTGCCGGTGGTGCTCGTCAGCCTCCATCCGGAGCCTGGATACCTCGGGCAGAACCTCGTCGGCCACCCCGGTCTGCACCAGGACATCGATGCCGAGGGCCGGATCGGGGGTCAGCATCAGCTTGGTCAGCTCGCTGCGGATCCGTTCGGCGGACACGATCTCCAGGCGCTCGGCCTGGTCGGTCATTGCGGCGCGCACGTCGTCCGCGACGGTAAACCCCAGCCTGGCCGCGAACCTGGCCGCGCGCAGGATGCGCAGCGGGTCGTCGCCGAACGACCGCTCCGGCGGGCCCGGTGTGCGCAGCACCTTCTCCCGGAGCGCCTCGAAGCCGCCGAACGGGTCGGTGAACTCGTACCCGGGCAGCCGGGCCGCCATCGCGTTGACGGTGAAATCGCGGCGGCCCAGATCCTCCTCCAGCGAGGTGCCGTACCGCACGTCAGGCTTGCGCGAGGTCCTCCCGTAGTGCTCGCTGCGGTACGTGGTGATCTCGAAGACCGTGTTGCCCTTGCGCAGCCCGACGGTGCCGAACGCGATCCCGACCTCCCAGGTCCGGTCGGCCCAGCCGCTGGCCATCGTCAGCACCTGATCGGGGGTCGCGTCCGTGGTGAGGTCGAGGTCGCCCGGCCGCTGACCGAGGAGGACATCCCGGACCGGACCGCCGACCAGGGCGAGCTCGTGGCCGCGGCGCACGAACAGGCGGCCGATCTCGGCCACTTCGGGCACCCGCTCGCGCAGTAGCGCGGCGACCGCTTTCCGCTGTTCGTTGCTCATGGGCACGGCCATTGAGAGTAGCGACCGCGGGGGTCCCGCGCGAACAGCCGGGTTCCTGGCCGGACGCGAACCTTTTTCAAGACACTAGCATTCCAGGTGTGCGCGGCTTTGCGACGGCGAACCTCAGGCGGACCCTCCGGAAGACCGCCGTGTTCGCCGTTCCCGCGGCGATCCTCGCCGGGACCCTGGCTGGCGGGCTGGCGCCGGCCGTCCCGGCGCAGGCCAGCGCGGGCCACCTCTCGGTGACCATTAACGCGATGAACCCGTCGTACGCCCGGCCCGGCACCACGGTCAGGTTGTCCGGCACCGTCACCAACGGCACCCGCCAGACGCAGGCCGGTCTTGACGTGCGGCTGTTCACCTCGGCGAGCCACTTCACCACCCGGGACGGCATGGACGCCTATGTGTCCCGCGGCGCGGCCAGCGACCTGATCCCCGCCGGGAACCCGTTCTTCGTCTCCGCCAGCCTGGCGCCCGGGACCACCGCCTCGTGGACCGCGTCGTTCCAGGCCGGTACCCAGGGAATCACGAGCTTCGGCGTGTACGGGGTGACCGCCCGGCTGCAGGACCTCTCCGGCAACGTGGTCTCCGCCGACCAGACGCTGCTCCCGTACTGGCCCGGGTCCCGGGTGGCGGGCCTGGCCAGCCCGCTGAAGATCTCCTGGCTCTGGCCGCTCATCGGCCAGCCGCAGCAGAAGGTGTGCACCGCCACCCTGGCCAGCAACGACCTGGCCGGCGATCTGGGCCAGGGCGGCCGCCTGTCCGCCCTGCTCGACGCCGGGGCGAGCCATCCTGGCGCCCGGCTGACCTGGGTCATCGATCCGGCGCTGCTCAGCGACGTGAGCACGATGACCCGCCGCTACCAGGTGGGCGGCCAGCCGACCTGCACCGGCGCCGCCCCCCAGCCGGCCAGCACCGCCGCGGCGAACTGGCTGGCCACGCTCAGGAAGGTCACGCCGGACCAGCCGACCGTGCTCACCCCGTACGCCAACGTGGACATGGCAGCGCTGGTCCATCAGGGCCTGACCCGGAATCTCGCCACCGCCTACCGGACCGGCGAGGCCGTGGCGGACAGCGTGCTGCACGGGACGTTCGGGCATGATGTCGCCTGGCCGCCCGGCGGGACCGCTGACCTGTCCCTGCTCACCAACCTCGCCGCGATCGAGCACGTCGGCACCGTCGTGCTGAACAGCAGCCAGATGCCGCCTGTCAACGCCGACGCCGTCTTCCGGCCCGATGACGCGGTCGCTTCGCTCCGGGTCGCGGGCCTGCCGATGAACGTGCTGCTGTCCGACAACACCCTGACCGGAGTGCTCAGGGCCGGCAACACGAGCTCGGGCACCCTGGCGAAGAAGACCGAGTTCGCCGTCCGGCAGCGGTTCCTGGCCGAGACCGCGATGATCGCCGCCGAAGCACCCGATTCCAGGCGCACGATCGTGGTGGCCCCGCCGGGCGGCTGGAGCCCGTCGGAGGCGCTCGCCAGCGACCTGCTCGGCGAGACCGCGACCACCCCGTGGCTGACGCCGACCACGCTGACCAGCCTGAGCTCGGCGGCGGACACCGAACGTGCGGTGCCCAGACACTCGCCGCCCGCCAGCAAGGCGAGCCCGGACGAGCTCAGCCGCCGCTACCTGAACGCGGTGCGCGTCGTCGGCGCCAGGCTCGGCGTGTACCAGTCCATGCTCTACCGGCCGGCGGCAGCCTACACGCGCTCCCTGGACGAGGCGCTGCTCGCCACGCAGTCGGCGGCCTGGCGCGGCGGCGGGCAACCGCGCGGGGCGGCCCTGACCCGCGGCCTGTCCGCCTACGTCACGTCCGCGGAGCACAAGGTCAAGATCATCAGCTCGGACCAGGTACCGATGGGCGGTGCCTCCGGGCTGGTCCCGGTGACGATCGAGAACGGACTGCACCAGGCCATCCGGGTCCGGGTGGTGGCCACCGTGGTCAATACGCCCGGCCGGACCTCACAGCTGACCATCGGCCACTTCGCCGATGTCGTGACGATCCCGCCGCAGTCGCCGTCGTCCCCGGTGCGGCTGCCGGTCAGCTCGGCCCCGCAGGGGTCCACGCAGATCAAGCTGAGCCTCACCAGCGCGAACGGAACGCCGCTCCTGTTCACCAAGACCTCGCTCACCGTCCTGTCTACCAGGTACGGCCGGGCGATCCTGTTCCTCATCGGCGCCGCGATCGGCGTCTTCGTGCTCACCTCGCTGTACCGCGCCGTCCGCCGGCGGCTGCGCGACGACACGAATCTTGTCAGCGGGGATGCCGGCCCACCGGGTAGCGTCGTGACTGGCACCAGCGGCGCGCGACACCCGACGGAGGCACCGGATGACCTGGCCGATGCACGACGCTGGGTCGACGACGCCTGACGGCGGCCAGGAGCCGCCGTGGCCGGAGCAGCCCGGGCCGGACGAGCCAGGGCCGGATGACGGCGAACCCTCGCGCCGGGGGCGGCACGCCGCCCCTGATCCGCTGCCGCCGATCGAGGGCCTGATGCCGGGTGGCGGCCCGAGCCCGGCCGAGACGACGCTGCCGCTCGCGCTCAAGTGGCCGGCCCCGCCGACCCGGCCGCACCGCCCGCCGCCCCCCGGCCCGCCCGGATGGCGCCGGGTCCCCAGGACCAGCGGCTACGCCCCGCCCAATCCAGCTAATCCAGCCGGGCCCGCCCCCGCCCAGCCGCCTCGCCCGCAGCCCACCTTCACGCCGACGCCGACGCCGACGCCGGCCAGGCCCCCCGGCCCGGCGGCGGGCGCCCGGCACGCCGGGACCCCGCGTCCGGCCGCGACCCAGCGCTCCAGCCTGATCCGGTCCGGCGCCGGCATGGCGGTCGGCACCCTGGTCTCGCGGGGCACCGGCTTCCTGCGCACGCTCGTCCTGGTGTACGCGGTCGGCATCGGAGCGCTCGGCAACGCCTACAACAACGCCAACACGCTGCCGAACACGGTCTACTACCTGATGCTCGGCGGCATCTTCACCAGCGTGGTGGTACCGCTACTGGTCCGGGCGGCCCGGCGCGACCCGGACCGGGGCGAGGCCTACGCGCAGCGGATCTTCACCCTGGGCGCGCTGGCCCTGCTGGCGGTCACCGTGGTGGCCACGCTGCTGGCCGGTCCGCTGGTGGACCTGTACGCGGGCAGTATCAACGGCCCGCCGGGCAGCCACCTCGCCGCCGAGCACAACCTGATGGTGGTGTGGGCGTACTGGTTCATCCCGCAGATCTTCTTCTACGGGATGAGCTCGCTGATCGGGGCGATCCTGAACACCCGGGGCCGGTTCGCGGCGCCGATGTGGGCGCCGGTCGTCAACAACCTGGTCGTGATCGTGGTCGGCGGGCTCTACTTCGTCACGGTCGGCGTGAATAAGCAACCGTGGACGATCTCCCCGGGCGGGGTCCAGCTGCTCGGCATCGGCACCACCCTCGGCGTGATCGCGCAGACCGTGGCGCTGTACCCGTCGCTGCGGGCGGCCGGGTTCCGGTGGCGGCCCACGCTCGGGTTCCGGCCCGGCGAGGTATCCGAGATGGGCCGGATGGCCGGATGGATGTCGGTCTACGTGATCACCCAGTGGGCCGGAAACCTGATCGTCCAGATTCTGGCCAACGCGGCCTCGGCCGGCGTGAACGGTTACTCGGCGTATTCCATCGCCTGGCAGCTGTTCCAGCTCCCGTACGCGATCGTGGGCATCTCGGTGATCACCGCACTGCTGCCCCGGATGAGCGAGCACGCGAGCGCGCGACGGTATTCGCTGGTCCGGGACGACTTCTCGATCGGCGTCCGGCTGGCCTCGGTGATCGTGGTGCCGGCCGCGATCTACCTCGGCATACTCGGCGGCCCGCTGGCCGAGGTGCTGTTCTCCTACGGCAGCACCTCCGCGGCGCACGCCAGGTACGTGGGTGAGGTCTTCGGACTGTTCGCCCTGGGCCTGGTGCCGTACATGCTCACCCAGCTCCAGCTGCGCGTCTTCTACTCATTCCAGGACAGCAAGACCGCTGCGTTCGTCGGCTTCCTCATTATGGTCTTCGGCATCGCCGCGGCGCTCACCGCCGAGTCCCTGCTGCCCGCGGCCCAGGTGGTGGCCGGCCTCGCCGTCGCGTACGGGCTGGCGAACCTGGTCGGCACGATCGCCGGCTGGGCGCTGCTGCTGCGCCGGGTCGGCAGCCTGGACGGATGGACAATCGCCCGGAGCCTGACCCGGATGCACCTGGCGACCGTGCCCGGAGTCGTCTTCGCGCTCGCGGTCATGGCCGGCGCCGCCCACGTCGTGCATGACCCCAGCCCGGCCTACGGACTCGTGGTCACCGTCGTCGGCGGCGGCGGCGCGGTTGGGCTGTACGCGCTCTGTGCCAGGTCACTGCGTGTAGCCGAGTTCGGATTCCTGATGACGACGATGGCGGCACGGTTCGGTGGCCGGGGAGGCCAACACTAAGGCGCCGGCATTAGCATGGGTGGCAACCTATGAGCACATACACGTCGGAACCCGGAACCAGGCTGGCAGGACGGTACCGTCTTGTCGACCAGGTCACCTCGGGCACCGGCTGGACATACTGGAAAGCCACGGACGAGACCCTCGCCCGTTCCGTCACCGTGCTCACGTTCGCGACCGGTTTTCCCCGGGTGACCGAGACGGTGACCGCCGCCCGGGCCGCGAGCCGGCTCGGCGACCCGCGCTTCGCCCAGGTGTTCGACGTGGAAGACGGCGAAGAGCTGGCCTACGTGGTGCTGGAGTGGGTGGGCGTGGCGTCGCTGCTCGACATGCTCTCCGAGGGCCCGCTCGATCCGCCCCGCGCGGCCGCGATGATGGTGGAGGCAGCGCGGGCGATCGCGGCCGCGCACGAAATCGGCCTGGCGCACCTCAGGCTGGACCCGGCCTGCCTGCACTGGACGGTCGGCGGCGGGGTGAAGATCGCCGGGCTCGGCATCGACGCCGCGCTGGCCGGGCCGGCCCTGACCGCGTCCGAGGATGGCGCGGACGACCCGGAACTCACCGACACGCAGGACCTGGCCCGGCTGCTCTACGCCGCGCTGACCGGCTACTGGCCCGGCCAGCCTGGCTCCGCCGGGTCGGCGCCAGCACTGCTGCCGCCGGCGCCGGAGAACGGCTCCGGCCTGTGCACGCCCCGTCAGGTGTCCGCGGGCGTCCCGGCCGGCGTCGACGAGGTGACCTGCCGGGCGCTGTTCCAGCAGCCGAGCCGGCATGGGCCGGCGCTGAGCACCGCGGCGACCTTCGCCGAAGCCCTGGCCATTGCGGCCCCGCCGATGCCGCTGCCGTTTTCCACCGGGGTCACCGCGGCCCGGACCGCCGCGCCGGGCTACGACTACCAGCCGGACGGGTCGACCCGCCCGTACCCGCCGGATGCCCAGCCGCACCCGGGACCGCACAGAGGGCCGCGCCGCAAGCCGCCGGGCGAGCGCTCCACCGCGGCCCGCGCCGTCATCGCCATCGTGATCGTGCTCGTCCTGGCGGCGGTCGGGGTGGCCGCCTGGTCGATCAGCCGCGGCCTGCACCACTCGCCGACCCCGGCACCGAGCCGGACGCAGTCGTCGTCGCAGAGCGCGGCGGCGGCCGCCGTGCCGCTCACGCCGGTCAGCGCGACCGTCTACAACCCGCTCGGCAGCAGCAGCGACGATGACCCCGCCGACGCAGCGAAGGCGATCGACGGCGACGCCAGCACGTTCTGGCACACCAGCTACTACCTCGGCCATCAGTTCGGGAACCTGAAGAAGGGCACCGGGCTGATCCTCGACATGGGCAGGACGGTGCGGCTGAGCCAGCTGACGGTCCAGTTCGGCACCAGCTGCTGCACCCACGTCCTGATCGAGGTCGGCAACAGCAACACGGCCGGCGCCGCGGCGCTGAGCACGTTCACCCCGGTGCAGAGCTCGAGCGCCGCCCACGGCAGCACCACCTTCGACGTGACCAAGCAGGCCGCCGGCCGCTACGTGCTGATCTGGATCACCGACCTGCCGCCCCTGGACGGCAGCACGGGCCGGTACGAGACGATGATCCACAACATCACCGCGCGCGGTTTCACCTCGGGCCAGCCGGGCTGATGCGGCATGCCGGACGAGGGCGCACCAGCTGACCATGAGCTGCTCCGCCGGCACGTCGCCGGGGACGCCGACGCGTTCGGCGAGTTGTTCCGCCGGCACCGGGACCGGCTGTGGGCGGTGGCGCTGCGCACGCTGTGCGATCCGGATGAGGCCGCCGACGCGCTCCAGGACGCCATGGTCTCCGCGTTCCGCCGCGCCGCCGACTTTCGCGGCGAGTCGGCCGTCACCACGTGGCTGCACCGGATCGTGGTGAACGCGTCGCTGGACCGGCTGCGCCGCCGCGCCGCCAGGCCCGCCCTGTCCACCGGGGACGAGCAGGCGTTCGAGGCCCTGGTCGCGCAGGACGGTGATCCGGCGCGCACCTCGGACACCAGGCTGGACGTGGACGCCGCGCTGCGGCTGCTGCCACCGCAGCAACGGGCCGCGCTCGTGCTAGTCGACATGCTCGGCTTCTCGGTGGCGGACACCGCCGCCATCCTGGATACCTCGCCGGGCACGGTGAAGAGCCGCTGCGCCAGGGCCCGGGCCCGGCTGCTGCCGCATCTCGCGCACCTCCAAGGGAACCGGTCGCCCGGCCAGAGCGTCTCACCTGCGCAGGGAGGCGACACCGCATGAGGGGGCAGATGACCCATCTGGACACCGATGTCCTGGCCGAGTTCCGCGCGGGACTCATCACCGGCCGGCGCGGCGCCAGGATCACCGCGCACCTGGGCGGCTGTGAGCGCTGCACCGCCCTGGATGAGCAGCTGGCCGGGGTCCGTTCGCTGCTCGCCTCGGTACCGGCGCCGGTCATGCCGGATGGCGTGGCCCGGCGGCTTGACACGGTGCTCGCGGCCGAGGTGGCCCAGAGAAATGCGGCACGGGGAGAGGCGGTACAAAGGGATCAGGCCGAACGGGCCGGTAGTGACGGCACGCGCGAATCCCCCGCGCCCCGGCGGCCGGGCGGTAACCGCGGCTTCCGGCTGCTGGCACTGCGAGTGCTCGCGCCCGCGGCCGCCGTCGTGCTGCTGGCCGCGGGCGGCTACGGCCTGAGCCGCATCGATCTCGGCTCGAGCACCGGGTCGGCCGCCTCTTCCACGGCGGGCGGCGCGGCGCGGGCGGCGCCGAGCGCCGCGGCCGGGGCACACTCGGCCGAGCACGCCAACGCACCCGCCGCGGGGCCCTCCAAGGGAACGATGCCGCAAGCGCGGGGGATCGGGCCGGCCAGGTTCTCCCTCGTGACCGGCCAGCGGAACCTCACCCGGGCCGGCCTCGCGCAGCAGGTCAGGGCCGAGCTGCTCGTGCCGGACTCGGCTCGCAGCACGCAAACCCCGTCCCAGCAGCTACGCGGCTGCGTGGCCAAGCTGGCCGACGGCCACGCGGTGGAGCTGGTCGAGAGCATCCGCTTCGAGGGCAGGCCGGCCACCCTCATCGTCGCCCGCACCGGCGACAAGGACACCGCCTGGATAGCGGCCCCGGACTGCTCGGACACTTATAGTCACGTGCTCGCCACGACCACACTGCCATCGGGAATCTCCGGGCCCTAGTATCGGTTCACTGGAATGCCAGTCAGATGAGGGGTTGATAACGGTTGGCAGAGGTGACTGAAGTCCGGAACGTCATCGTCATCGGGTCCGGCCCGTCCGGTTATACGGCGGCACTTTACGCGGCTCGCGCCGAGCTGAAGCCCTTGGTCTTCGAGGGTTCGGTCACGGCCGGCGGCGCGCTCATGCAGACCACCGACGTGGAGAACTTCCCGGGCTTCGCGGACGCCATCATGGGTCCCGAGCTGATGGACTCGATGCGCAAGCAGGCCGAGCGGTTCGGTGCCGAGCTGCTGTCGGATGACGTCACCGCGGTCGACCTGGCCGCGGACCCCAAGGTGGTCAAGACCGAGAGCGAGACCTACCTGGCCAAGGCCGTGATCATCGCCACCGGCTCGCGGTACAAGGAGCTCGGCGTGCCGGGCGAGAAGCAGCTAGGCGGCCACGGGGTTTCCTGGTGCGCGACCTGTGACGGGTTCTTCTTCCGCGGCCACGACATCGCGGTCATCGGCGGCGGCGACTCGGCCATGGAAGAGGCCATGTTCCTCACCAGGTTCGGTAAGTCGGTGACGGTGATCCACCGGCGCGACACGCTCCGCGCCTCGAAGATCATGCAGGAGCGGGCGTTCGCCAACCCGAAGATCACGTTCGTGTGGGACAGCGAGGTGGTCGAGGTCCTCGGATCGGGCAAGGTCACCGGCCTGCGGCTGAGGAGCACCAAGGACGGCACCGAGCAGGTGCTGCCGGTGACCGGTGTCTTCGTGGCCATTGGTCACGACCCGCGCTCGGATCTTTTCGCCGGGCAGCTCGCCACCGACCCCGACGGCTACCTGCTGGTCGACCAGCCGTCGACGCGCACCGCCATCGAGGGCGTCTTCGCGGCCGGCGACGTCGTCGACCGCACCTACCGGCAGGCCGTCACCGCCGCCGGCACCGGCTGCGCGGCCGCGCTCGACGCTGAGCGCTGGCTGGCCAGCAAGGAAACCTGACAGTGAGCGTTGTGCAACGCGAACTCCGCAGAAGACACAGCGCACGCTGTGCAGCAATTATTGAATCGCAAGTCAAAGGGGTGTGATCGCAAGTGGGCGCGACCAAGGTCGTGACGGACGAGACCTTCGAGGTGGAGGTCCTGAAGAACGACAAGCCTGTCATCGTGGATTACTGGGCCGAATGGTGCGGCCCGTGCCGCATGGTCGCCCCGGTGCTTGAGGAGATCGCCACCGAGTACGCGGACAAGATCGCCGTCGTAAAGCTCAACATCGACGAGAATCCCGCGGTATCGCAGCGTTACGGCATCATGGCCATTCCGACCATGAACGTGTTCTCCGGCGGGCAGGTCGTCAAGCAGATCGTCGGGGCTAAGCCGAAGTCGGCTATCATGCGCGAGCTGGCCGAATTTATCTAATCCTGTTCGCACCCGAATGGATTTAACGACCCCTCAGGGCACTGGACGGCGCCGTCATACCGGCCGCAGCGCACCCTGGGGGGTCGAC
>Ga0137366_10001139_pt1 | contig 19321 bp, 18 predicted proteins | sample SagtaG_8_FD_104938 | JGI IMG/M metagenome (GOLD analysis project Ga0137366, IMG submission 104938) | Vadose zone soil microbial communities from Sagehorn Ranch, Mendocino, California, USA - Sage1_L_60_16 metaG | ecosystem: Environmental > Terrestrial > Soil > Vadose zone | place: USA...
ATGCCGCCCACCCCGGCCAGCATATTCTTGATAAAACTTTCGTGCCCCGGCACATCGACGATACTAACCTCGCGTCCGCCCGGCAGTTTCAGCCAGGCGAAGCCGAGATCGATCGTCATGCCGCGCTCTTTCTCTTCCGTCAATCGATCGGGATCGATACCTGTGAGGGCTTGCACCAGGGTTGACTTGCCATGATCGATGTGTCCCGCCGTCCCGATGCAGCTCATAATGATTTCCGCAAGAAATGACCCACGCCCAATTCTCCCCTACTGAGATACTGAATGGAATAGAATTAAGATATCCTTCAGTATACCTCACAGGCGGATTTCCTGCTATCTGTAGATTACTTCTTGCCTGGTTTGAGAGGGCAGCGGTTTTCACTAGTAAACTTTTAGTTATTCAATTTGTCGAAGCATTGTTTCGCGAACACCGCTGCCCCATAGGCGCCTGCCGTTGTGCCCAGCATGCCGCGCACGATAGATAAATGCCTCGTATTGTTATAAAGCGCCCTCTTCTTTGCTGACTCGACAGCTTTATCGAAGAACAGATCGATTTCGTCGATGACATCGCCGCCCAGGATCACGCGATGTGGGTTCAAAAAGTTGATGACATTCGCGATGCCGATACCTAACACATCGGCAGCTTTCTCAACGACATCCAGAGCCAGTTCGTCTTCCTGGTCGATAGCGTCATATATACGAGCCGCATTGATGTCTAGAGGATTTTTCTCAAGTCTCTCTGCCAGAACAGTAGGCTCGCCCTCGCGAAAGCGTTTCAGCAGATCTCCCTGCATAGCCGCCCTGGAAACCAGTGTATTCAGGCAACCTTTATTGCCGCATGCGCACTCTGGTCCAGCGCGATCAACAACCATATGACCGAACTCGCCGGCGAGATTATCGGCCCCGGCATAGAGTTTGCCGTTGATGATAATGCTGGCGCCAATGTTATAGCCAATGCGCAGGTAGACGAGATCGCTAACATCTTTGCCTCTGCCAATACGCTGCTCGCCAATGCCATGGGCGTCATCGTTATTGATGAGAGTAATATGCTGATCGAAAGACTTTTGCAACCTGTCCACGAATGGAAACGGGTAATCGCTCAAATTGAACAGCGGTGAGAATAAAATCGTGCCTTGCTCAATATCAATCTGGCCAGGCGATGCGATGCCAATTGTCAGAATATCATGTGGTTTCACCATGGCATCTTTGATCGCTTCTTCGATGCTCTGGTACACACGGCTGACCAGGATCGTCTCATCAGGCTGTCGAACGATCTGGCGATTTCTGTGCTCGCCCATCAAACGTAAGGCACCATTGGCTTCTTCTCGTACAATAATTGTGTGTATGCTGTTCAGTCCTACAATCACTCCTACCTGAAGTTGTGGTTCTGCCATGTCTTTCCTCCATGAATTGTCGTAAAAATACTACCTGTTACATATTGGTGAAATCGAACGGCGTTTTGTAGCGTAACAGACGCAGCGCTTCTAAACGTAGCGCCTCTGGAAAGAGAGCTTTGTAAATAGCGCAGTTGGGAGATTTGACATCGTATCTTCCGGTTAACCCATAAGTCAGTAGAGGGCATCCACCCGTGCACCAGTGGCGCCATGAACACTCCCGACACCCCTCTTTTTCCTCGACAGGATGTCCCTGCACCCCCTGACGGTCCGCTCTGATGATACGTAGCGGGTCGTCGCTATCAACTGTAGCAATTGTATTTCTTATATCCATCTGGCATTTTGCCACACCGCCACGTTGATCGATGACCAGGTAATCTTGTCCCACTCCGCAAGTACGACGGTGGGGAGTAGTCATATCAGCCTTATCCAGCAAACACCCTAAAAGATTGCTTTCCGGCAAATTCTTTTCTATCACAGCAAATGTGGAACGCATTGCAACGATGATCTGCTCATCTGTAGAACGCAAGTCTGCATGGTGTGAGGAGCACTCGTTATCCCTATAATAGTTCAATGAGAACGGTAGTTTCCACTCTAGAATATACTGCATGAATTCAGGAAGTCCAGCGAGATTGCGCTGAGAAACGGTCACTGCAAGAAACGGCGTCATGCCATTGGCGAGTAAGCGATCAATGGTCTGTAATACATATTTACTAGAACCCTGGCCGCCGGGAAATGGGCGTTGACTATCGTGATATTTCCCTAACCCATCTAAAGAAATTGTTACTGCAATCTGACGGGCCTTAAGATACTCAATAGTGCGCGGTGATAGAACTACCCCATTGCTTAAAAGCACAGCTTCTAGAGTTATATCGTGATCTGACGCAAGCTGAGCTGCATAATCATGCAAAGCCATCACGCCCATCATATGTAAACTGACCTCTCCTCCTGCATATTTCAACTTAACTTTTTTTATATTGTGCTTCCGGGCAGAACGAAAAATAGCATCTACAGTCCTGCGTCCTACTTCAACAGGCATATCCTCGCGCGTTTTATGCAAATAACAGTAATGACAACGCAGGTTACATTCATTTGTCAGGTGCACCCAGGCTGTCAGCATGCGAGTCTCTTCTGGCTTAGAAGGTGGAGAAAGCATGGTAGCATCTTGCAGAAATCCCAGATAGTAAAAGAGTATGACGAATTTCTCTAAATCCTCCTGTGTCCAGCGAGAAAGAGTTCCGACATTTGCGACTTGAGACAGCGGAGTCGCTGTCTGGAATAACGCAAGAAGCGCTATAGCCTGCGCATCCAGAACCGCAATGCGTCCTGACACAACTGGACTACATACCAGCCACCGTTCATTGCTGCACTTCTGTACATGGAGTGACTGAGCATGTTGCAAGACAAGAGACGATGCAATATCTGGCATAGCAAGGGGCCAGGTGATACAGCTAAGAGGTTCTCCCGGTCCTGGACAATCATCGTCGCCGCCGTTTCTAACGGGGTAACTTTGATACGAAGTATCAAGCCAGATCTTCATCTTCACTATCCTGGGTAGACTGGTAGACGAGCAACAGGTTAAATCTTTTTTCTAGTCACCATTGACGCTATCCGAAAGCGCATCTGGATATTCATCGGGCAGTTTTTCTAAAAGCATATTTCTACTCACCTCCCTGCAGATACGCGGCAATTGAGGGTACTTATCGTCCAGTTCTAGCTCTGACCAGTATTCAACCAACGAGTCTATAATTCCTGGCAAATAACCGCTCGGTACAGCGAGCAATTGATCATTTAACTTGCGCAATGTTCGATCAAATTCTGGTGCGCCGCGTTGTGCTATGTATCGACACGCAACCCTGTAGTGCTTGAAGGCGCGCTGATACTCTTGTCTCCTGAAGTACATATCGCCCTGAACTTCTCCTGCTCGTGCCAGCAGATAGCCATAGTTATTTTCGCGTGCAATACGTTTTGCCTCTCTTATCTGTTCGTCCGCTGGCAGGGTGAGACGGTCGCGTGCCGCAGCAAGATAGAGGAGATTTTCGGCAATTTGAAATCTCAAATTCAACGTGCGGGAAAGCGTCATCGCCTGTTCGAACAGCGGGGCTGCCTGTTTCCAGTCCCCTTGCATCTGTATTACTCTAGCGCGCTGGTTAAGGCTTTCAATCTCAGCGCCATGGTTCACCCCTTCGGCAGCGATCCTGGCCGCCTGTTCAAACTTGTCAAGCGCACCCTCCAGATTGCCCTTCAGAACAAGCACGCGCCCGAGATTGATATAACTATCGGCGATAGCACTTTTATCACCTATGCGGTTGAAAATCTCGAAAGCTTCTTCGTATGTCCTTTCTTCTTCACTCAACACTCCCAACGTATGATAGATATGGCCCAGGGTACTCAGGCTCAGGCCAACGTAGTATTCGCTCGCCTTCCCTTTATTGAATAAATCGCGGCGGATGCTCAATGCCTGCTTGCAGGAGCTTAATGCTTCTTCTAACCTTCCTCCTTGTAAGCGTTGTACATTGCCTATATTGTTGAGTAGTGTGGCATATTCTTGCGGATTCTCCAGGTTGCGTTGCACCTTCAGGGCTTCCTCATAGAAATGCATGGCCTCGGCATAGCGTCCCTGGCGCCGGTAAGCATATCCAAGCTGGTCAAGGAGTCGCGCATAGCGCGATTGATCATCGTTTGATTGTTCTATTTCCAGGTTGGCTGCAAAACATTCTATCGCCTGATCGAACTGACTGAGCTGCAGATAGCAAGAACCCTTTTCGTAAAGAAGATCGGAGCGATGACGTTCAGCCCATTCACTGTCATTCTCTAATAGAGTGAGTATAACAAATGCTGCTTGCGGTTTCTCTTCCTGACGTAAGAGCTTGACCTCGGATAACCATATTATCTGCAGTTGCTCACGTGAGAAACGGTGCTCAAACTTCCACAGTTCCTGGAAAAGAGCACGGGCAAAATTTCTTAGCGAAAGGCTGATGGCAGAGTTGAAATGGCGCTCAAAAGAAGCAAGGCCCTTCTCAGTATCAATAAACAGTTCGTGGAAGAGTCTTTCAACTATATAGCTCTGCTTTTTCTCCTCACCACTTTCTGCGTCAATGAGTTCGTTATAATAGTTGATTGCCAGAGAACTCAGTTCCCGGCGTAGATCCTCCTGCGGATCTTGTTGCTTCCAACAGTGGAGATTTATCATACGACGCATCTCGTCATGTAGAACAAAGTCTTCTCCGAAGCCAGAGCGACGTACAAATGATAAGGTAGTAAGCTTTTCCGCCAGCTCTCGGTAATCTGTATTTGTTACAAATCCCTTTAGTCCCGGCCAACTCATGAGACGATGTAGAAAATTCGCATCGAAACGATGATAAACATGGGCCATCGAGAGAATAGCCACTTTACTCGGGTCGTCAAATCTATTAATTTCTTCAACAAGACTGGCTTCAAAGGTTGATTGATTAATGGCAATAAGGGTATCCAGATCCTTTATTCTCTTGTTCAATACATCAGCGGCTAATCCAACCAGGATAGGGCGTCCTTCGGTGCGCTTATAGAGCGCTTCTAGTTTCTGTGATGGCAGATCATCAATATCAAAAATATATAATCTGGTCTTTAAATATTGTGTCATCTCCTCTTTGCTGAAAGGAGGAAGTGTACGAACAACAATTTCTCCTCTGCGTCCAACCCAGTTTTGATGCGTCCAATCGAGGGCATTGCGCCCTGCTACAATAGCACGCACGCGCTTCGATTGATACCTATCGGGAAACAGCGTCGCGGACCGCAGGACGGCAGTGATGGGATTATATTCGATAAGCTCGAAGGTATCAAAGAAAAGCAACAGGTACGTATCAGGTAGCTCTCCCTTAAGATATTGTTGGCGAATTGGTTTTTCAAGCTCGATCCATCGATTCATCTCTGCTCAATTTGAGCAGCAAGTGGCAATTCGCCAACAATATCCTTAACTGGTGAAAAGGTCAGGGAGGGTTGAAAAAACAGGCGTCCGTTGGCATGCTTTGAATATGCAAACAAACAAAGAACCAATGAACGCTTCCCTTCAATTTTGCCCCAACGAGTCGTGTTGCGCAAGAGGACAAATCGGGGCAGGTAATATCAGCATTCATGGTCGTAAACGACCACGATACAAGTGTCATACGTGTGGAAAAACCTTTAGTGAGAGAAAAGGCACGATGCTAGAAGGGCTGCGTACCGATGAGGAGACAGTACAAAGAGTGGTAACCCTTCTTGCCTATGGATGCCCACTGCAAGCAATTGTTCATGCATTTGGACTTGATGAGCGGACCGTCGCAGGCTGGCAAAAGCGTGTAGGAATCCATTGTAAACGTATCCATGAGGAGATAGTGCAACAAGGGAAAGTAAAGAGCCAGCATATTCAAGCTGACGAGATACGCGCAAAAGGAAGGAGCATCATTGTTTGGATCGCATTGGCGATGGATGTTACCAGTCGCTTATGGCTTGCAGGAACGGTGAGTGAGCATCGAGATCGCCCACTCATTGATCTGCTCTTGCAACGTACTCGTGCCTGTTGCCAGTTGGTGCAAGGGTTGCTGGTCTGTACGGATGGATTAGCAACCTACCCGAAAAGTATTGTGCGCGCGTTTCGGGAAAAAGTGAAAAAGCATTCAGGGCGAGGAAGATGCCATTTGGAAGTCTGGCCCGATTTGTGTATTGCGACGGTCATCAAGCATACAAAGAAAAAGCGGGTGGTAGAAATCACACGGAAAGTGACACGGGGAACGAGTGAGAAGGCGAAAGAGCTGTTAGGCCTGACAAAGGGATGTATGGAGTTCAATACCGCTTTTATTGAGCGCTTCAATGGAACTGTTCGTGAGCGTCTTGCCCCTTTAACACGCAAATGTCGTCATGCGGCTGTGCGTGTAGCAACCTTAGAGGCGGGAATGTATCTCATTGGATGCACCTACAATTTTTGCTTCCCACATCAGGAGCTCTCCAAGAAAACGCATTTTGGACGCCCAACGACTCCAGCAATGGCTGCAGCTTTGACTGACCATATTTGGAGTATTCGAGAGGTGTTGTGGCATAAAGTCGTTCCTGCACCATTCGTTCAAGCTCCACCTGCCAAGCCGAAACGACCACGAGGCCACCCTCGAAAACCTATCACGATTGAGCAGACTCAACCGAAACGACCACGAGGCCGCCCTCCTAAGTATGTTCTGGCTGAGGTTTTAGCCGCTGCGAGAGCGGCTGACTCATTCACCACTTAAGGGAGAGCTACCGTTCTGCTAATTTTGCCCATATCACATCTTGCTCATACGGAGTCATTCCCATCAGTGGTTGAGAAATTCCACTTATTGCTTGATATTTATATAAAGGCATACGTGCAAAAGCGCATGGGCCAAGCAAGACAGACAAGAGTGTAATCTCTTTTGCCTGTGCAGCTTTTAATAATGCGGGAAGCTCATATTGGCGGATAAAATCGGAGGCGAGGAAGTCCGCGCTCACCAGTAGCGCTGCGACTTTCGCGTCTTTTAAAGCATCTTTGATTGCCTCTTCCCAGTTTGCTCCAGAAGAAATTTGTGTATCGTCCCAGTAACCCATCAAGTCATCGCCTGCATGCAGATATCCCTTCAAGTGTATCTGTAGCCGCTCTAGCTGTTCTTTGTTTTTATGGCTGTAGCTAATAAATGCTTTTTTCCTTACTTGAGCCTGTGATGGAGGTGCAGCTGACGCATCGATCATCTCGGCATTTCGGCTGACACCTTCCCCGATTTCGTCACGCAAGGCTTTTAAGAAGTCATTAATAGTGCCTTGAGTTATCATTAAGTATCTGCCTTTGCGTTGGTTGAGCACACGCATGAGATGAGTATTTTGCGCTGGTAATTCATCATTCACATACCACAATGTGCCTCCAAATTCTGGGAATGCTTGTTCTATCGGTCGGTCCCAGGTGGGATCATAGCCTATAACCAGTACTTCGTCGATTAATTTTGTTTGTAAATACTGTTTTGCCACTTGATCATCCTCTAGATTGAACTCGTTGCCTACGGTCTTATATTTCAAATAGCTCAGATCTCCGAATATCTTCATGATCCGACCGTATTTTGTCTCTCCCTGCTTCATCTCTTCGCTTTTATGCATACCATAGCTAATCACCTGATAGTCGCTCGGTTGCTGCATACTCCAGAGAACTTTGCAAGAATCTTCTAACAGCGTATCAATATTTGTCGTGATAATAGGATCGAAGAATCCCCCTTTGAAGAAGCCAGCAAGCAAATCATCCACTTCTCGATAGCGAATAGGCTTCAGAGCCTGGACAAGAATAAAATGTATTCCACTTTCGCTAAAATGCTTACTCAAAATATCGTAACATTCTTTGAACCTGGCTAATGCGGATAAATTGTTGAGAGCCTGTAAATGGGACTCTAGCAATGGAGCTGGCTGCTTCAGCAGCATAGCTCCATCGTTGGTTGCCGATATATGATGCATAAGAATTTTATATAGGTTATCGTCGCCGAGTAACGCTCCTGCTCTGCTGCCCACAAACAGTCCCAGGCGTTGCCCCCGGCTCTTCCTGGCTTTCAGGAAACTTGCTAGATCTGCAACAGTAGCTTCCGTTGCTTGTTCGATCATATCTTCCAACCGCCTTTATAAGCCTTATTTCCGTAAGTATTGATTTGTCTATTCCTTGCACCTGTGAAACTCAATGATTGGTGTGCGCAATTGGCGCGGTTGATCCTGAAGGACATCAACGACATCTTCGATCTGCCGTAGCTCCTTCTCTCTATTCACGAACTTAGCGTGTCATAGATTTGCTCGGCTAACTTAGCCCATACCACCTCTTGCTCGTATGAACTTATCTTCTTCGATGGTTCAGAAATGCTATTTACTATGGAGTACTTATAGAGTTGTCTGATTCTAGCAATATCATGAGGGGATTCATCAGGTGAGAGGCCAGGGATATCGAGAGATGAATCAAGAATTACTGGTAAAAGCTCTATCTCTCCTTTGCGTTCTTCTGCAAGCAAAACAGGAAGTTCGTGTTTGCGAATAAAATCGGAAGCGAGAAAGTCTGCACTTACCAGCAATACCACTACTTTCGTGCTCTTCAATGACTCTTTGATTGCCTCTTCCCGGTTTGCACCAGAAAGAGTTTTTGTATCATCCCAGATATCCAAAATGTCTCCATCATTTTTTGTTCCTAGATATCCACTCAAGTGGATTATAAGCCGTTCTAAATATTTTCTATCTTTATGACTAAGGCTGATCAAGACTTTCTTTCTTGCCTGACTTTGAGGTTGAGGTAAAAGAGGGAATTGTAGAATGGTCACTTCCTCCTGACTTACACCTTCGTCGAGGAAGTAGTACAATGCCCTCAAGAAACTGCTGTAACTTCCTTGTCTTCCTATTAAAAATTTACTGGGACGGCGGTCAAGTACAAGACTAAGATGTGTATTTTGTGGAGGTTCTTGCTCGTTTATATACCATATGGTGCCCCCTTTTTCTGGAAAGGCATCCTCTAGAGGCCAATCCCATACAGGATCATAACCAATCATGACTATATTCTTCATCAACTTTGCTTCCAGAAATTCCTTGAATTCTATGTCCTCTTCAAGTTTCAATTCATTGCCGGCTGTGTTGTAATGTCGAGTACTTAAATCACCAAAAGCCTTGATAAGATTGACGCTATCTCGATCACTATGCACAATCTCTGCTATGTTATGTAATCCGTGAATAAGTATCTGATAATCTTCTGCCCCTTTTATTTCCCAGGTCATGGAACTGTCTTCTAGTAACGTATCAATATTAGTGGTGATAATCGTCTCAAACAGCCTTGTACTCACCAATTCGTCCAGAATTTTATCTTCTCCTCGGTAATTAATTGATTTTATCGCACTAGATAAAATGTTATACATATCTGTTGCATTGAAATGAGATGAGCGAAGTACGTTATAGCACTCTTCGAATTTGTCGTTATTAGATAACTCGTTGAAACTACGGAGGCTAAAGTACTTTAAGATCTTATTATATAGATATTCATTATTAAATAATCCCCCCGCTCGTGATCCTAAAAAGAGCACCGGACGTTGATGCTGATCTCTTGCATCCTTCAATGAAGCCGCTATTGTAGCAATATCTGTTTCTGCTCCAGGCATATTCTCTAACCGTCCTTTTTAGTTGTGAGATAAAAGATGTGTCTCCATGCTACACTATATCGACTTATCTGTACGCTTCTATCATCTTTCTTGTCTATTTTCTCACCTTTTATTTTACACATCAAGAGTGTAGGACCTTTTATTCCAAATATCTATTTCCATATAAAGAACATACGTACCATATATTCTCACCTGTCAAATTCATACTCTCACTTTATATATTGCAAGCTTACAGCGTGCTCTATCGACATCGGCAGAGCAAAGCGGTATAATGGAAGCGTGCATCTATCAACCCGCTAATCTTGTTGCATAAGTGTTTTCTGTAATAATGGACGAAAAACATCCGTGAACGAAAAAATTCAGTCTGTCTTAAATTCTCTCCCCCATAAACCCGGCATCTATATCATGAAGGATGCCTCGGGGACGATTCTCTATGTGGGGAAGGCGATCTCGCTCTACAACCGGGTGCGCTCGTACTTTCAGGATTCGACCGATCTGAGTCCCAAGAATCGCAGCATGGTGGCGAAGATTGATGATATCGAGTTCCTGGTGGTGCAGAATGAGGTGGAGGCGCTGGTCCTCGAAAGCAACTATATCAAGCAGTATCGCCCTAAGTATAATGTGCTGCTGCGTGACGATAAGAGCTATCCCTATATCAAGGTGGCGCTGACAGAGGACTTTCCGCGCGTGTATCGCGTGCGCAGTTTTAAGCATGACGGCAATCGCTACTTCGGACCATATACGAATTCGGGCGCGGTAGATGCGACGCTGGACCTGCTGAATAAGCTGTTCGCATTTCGTACGTGTCGCTACGATGCAAGCGCCTGGGCACCTCCACGCCGCGGTGAGCCGCCGGCAGGCTGGAAACAGAAACTGCTCCCACGCCCCTGCACACAGTACTACATTCATCGCTGCATCGCCCCCTGCGTTGCCAACGCGACGCGCGAGGAGTATGATGCGGTGATCAGGCAGGTGATTCTCTTTCTTGAGGGGAAGCATGATGAGGTGCTGAGGGACCTGGAGGTGAAGATGGAGCACGCCGCCGATGAGCTGAACTTCGAGGAGGCGGCGCGCATTCGCGATCGCATCAAGGCGGTCGAGCGCATCCTGGAGAAGCAGCGCATTATCAATACAGAGGGACAGGACGATCAGGATGTGATCGCGCTGGCGAGCGGCGACGATGAGACGTGCGCCCAGGTCTTCTTCTTCCGCAGCGGGAAACTGGTGGGCCGCGAATACTTCATCCTTCAGGGGACGCGCGAGAGCAGTCCGGGTGAGGTGATGACATCGTTCCTGCAGCAATTCTACGAGAGCTCTCCGCACGTTCCTGCAGAGATTATCGTGGAGGTGGAACCAGACGACCGAGCGGTCATTCAGAGCTGGCTGAGGGAGAAGCGCAAGAACGCGACGGCGACGGTAGGCAGCCCGGCGGTGAATGTGAGCGTGCCGAAGCGCGGCGAGAAGTTACGCCTGGTCGAGATGGTGAAGCAGAACGCACAGCAGGTTCTGGAGCAGCAGCGCATCAAATGGCTGACCGATACCCAGAAGACGCAGCTCGCCCTGGAGGAACTCCAGGAGGCGCTGAACCTGGCCGCGCCCCCGCAGCGCATCGAGTGCTACGATATCTCTAATACGCAAGGGACGAACTCGGTGGGCGCGATGGTCGTCTTCGAGGGCGGGCGACCGAAGAATAGCGAGTACCGCCGCTTCAAAATCAAGACAGTCGAGGGCGCTAATGATTACGCCAGTCACCAGGAGGTGCTGCGCAGGCGCTTCCGTAAAGCGGCCTCCGCTGCCTCTCAGATAGGCGACGTCGATGAGGAGACTGCCATCGCGCTGGATGAGGCTGCAAGTGGTGGCAGCGGCGAGGTGGAGGAGGCGGGTGAGTTTATCGAGAGCAATGGAAAAGAACAGGTGCAGTTTCGCCACGAGTGGGCGCTGCCGGATCTGGTAATTATCGATGGCGGCAAGGGCCAGTTGAGCGCGGCGATGGAGGTCATGCAGGAACTGCGCCTCGACATTCCGACGATCGGCATTGCCAAAGAAGATCACACGCAGAGTAGCACGCAGGAGGAGATCTATACGCCCGGCGCGCCGGAGCCGATCATCCTGCCGCGCTCCTCCCAGGGGCTCTACCTCCTGCAGCGCATCCGCGATGAGGCGCACCGCTTCAGCATCACCTATCACCGCAAACTACGCTCCGAGCGCACATTCAAGTCGGTCCTCGACGAGATACCTGGCATCGGACCCAGGCGTAAACAGGCGTTGATGAAACACTTCGGCTCGGTACGGGCGATCAGCGCGGCTAGCCTCGATGAACTTACCGCACTGGACGGGATGACGCGCGATGCGGCAGAGAAGGTCAAAGAGTATATCGGGCGGCTGGAATAACGCATCGTCCCCAAAGTGTTTTACTTGGTAATAGGAGCCCTGGAAGGGGTTCTGAACAGATACAAAAAGCAGTTCTTTGTGCGAGTGCTAGCACTCGCACAGCACGATTGACAACGAACCGTTTTCACGCTACTATTATCCCTAGAAGTATCTCTGGCGGGTGTTCTTAATACTCATTATCGAGAATAGCCGCAAGAGATGCCCCTTTAGATCTGTTTCAATCGTCTTTTTATTGGTCATACGAAGACTAGTAAGGACGCACGTACACATATATGCAACCCGGTGCGCCCGGAGTATGTGATGAGGTGATTGGTAAATGCCAACGTATGAGTATCTCTGTCCAGCTTGTAGCCACCGCTTCGAGGCGTGGCAGAAAATGATCGATGAACCTTTAACCATTTGCCCGGAATGCGGGGGACATATTCGCAGAGTTCTCTATCCTGCCGGCATAGTTTTCAAGGGCTCTGGCTTCTATAAAACTGATCATGGCAATAGTGTACTTCCTCCCTCCAACGGCTCCAACGGTGAGACAAAGCACACCGAGAGCAAGCCAGCCGAGAATGGTCAGAAGAGCACGACGACCAGCGAGAGCAAAGCCTCCACACCCGCAGCTACATCATAATCCTATCGTAGGGGTCCGCCTTGCGCGGGCCCTGGGAGCCATTGGAGAGAGCCTTTGGGGCGGGTCGCAAGGTTCGTGCAAGACAGGTCTCCACTACGTATTCGTAAGGAGTATTGAGCAATGGCAGAGTCGGTGCTTGCTGCGATCCAGCGGCAACAAATCGAGATAGCGGTCGGAGAACTCCTGCTGAGTTCTGACTATTATATGCGTACGAGCATCACCGAGCGTCTGCATCATTTGATCGCGCACGCCGATCGCACGCTCGACATCTCACAATTTAGTGAGATGGCACAGGAAGAATTAGAGAATCTCAATCTGCTACCGTCACGGGAAGCATAGAAAGATTTCCCTATATTCAACATTACACGTCTGGCGCGCCGTGTTTTTACGCAATTTTTATTAGAGAGCTTATACTAAAGAATACTATCTACCCATAATTCCTATACCGTATGTAGTTATGCTATGACAGTCTCCACTACAGTGTATACTGATTTACACAACCTCTTATTTGTGGATAGGGGGCGACGCCAGTTGTAGAGGAGACGAAGGGTATGCAGGTGAAACAGGAAAAGACACAAGAAGAAATCATCCGGGAGCTGCAAAGGCAGGTGGATGAACTCACTACCACCAACCTTTTGTTGCAGGATCAACTGGCGCATAAAGAACAGTTTATCGCTATGATTGTGCACGAGCTACGTGGGCCACTCTCCCCTATAATTAATTATGCCCAGATGATAGCACGGCATATCTATACTCCAAAAGATGAAGGCGCAACGCCCCAACGCAACGCGGCATTACTGCGTCAGACGAACATCATCATTGGCCAGGCACGCCGTCTGACACGCCTCGTCAACGATCTTCTCGACTCATCCCGTCTCACTTCAGGCCAGTTTACCCTCATACGCGAAACGTGCGATCTCGTCGTTTTAGTAAACGAGACTCTGGAGCAGTTGCGGCCCGTTGCACCGTATCACACCCTGATTGCCAATGTGCCCGCTGCCCCGGTCGTAGGGAACTGGGATTGTGAGCGTCTTCAGCAGGTGCTGGGCAATCTGCTCGATAATGCCATCAAATACTCCGATGAACATACAATCGTTACCGTGAGTGTCCAGCCTATGCAAGAAATTGTTCGTGTCAGCGTGCACAACATGGGCGCAAGCATTCCATCATCCGAGATCGGTCAGCTCTTCCGTCCTTACACGCGATTAGAGGGAGCGAACAAGCGTCAGGGTTCGGGCCTGGGACTCTATATTACCAGGTTGATTATCGAGGCTCATGGTGGGACGTTGCGCCTGGAGCCGAATACGGAAGAGTGCTCCGCAGAAGGTTCGTGCGGCACGACATTTTCCTTCGATTTACCGCTATAGTTAATGCGCATTGACCGGGCTTGAGCGATAGTTCCATACCCTTACCTGTACAAACAGACAGGTTTTTTCCAGATAGTTCTCTCTGCCCCAAAAACTGTTGAAACTGGCGGTACGCTTTGCTCCTGATGTGGGTATACTTCCTACTGTGCAGAGGAACCTACCAGTAGCGGATCAGCGACTGTCGCCACGCTGATTGTGGAACCCGGCGCGGTGACAGCCGTGCGACAGAACTCCTCCACCTGTGTTCGTCGTCAGCAAGCGAGGCAAGACGATGAAGTGCGTGAAATGTTCTCTCGTGACGCGCTATCGGATATGGCGTCGATGGTTCGCGCTGGCAGGGGAACTCAATCGTGCATCCCTACTTGATGCGTGATTACATAACAATGAGGAGGGAACAAAACATGGGACAGTGGGCCTACAAGGTTGTTTATATTGATTATCGTGGGCGCATCTCTTCCGAGGGTCAGGAGACATTAATCGGCAATGAGAGGCGCAGCGCCTTTGCGCGCCGCTACCTGAACAATCTGGGACGAGAGAACTGGGAGCTGGTCGGCATTCAGCCACTGACCTCGAACTCCGCCTACTACATCTTCAAGCGTCCGGCGCAAGAGAGCGACTACGCCGAACCGGCACCCGCGGCAGCCGCGCAGGAGGCCCCGCCGGCTCAGGGAACTGCAGGTGGCACGCCTACAATCGAAACGGCCTGAACCTGCCCTAAAGAAGAAACAGACGACCTGTCGTAAGCCACCAACAGGTCGTCTGTTTCTTCCTGGGAGAGACAAGCGTACAGAACAACAGAAACGTCGTTTGTCTCTACGTATGTCTATTCTGCAGAGCGAACTGCTCAAACATAGCCTCCCACACCTCCTGGTTCTCAAGGCGTTCGCGGGGATTGGCAACACGAGCGTTAATCGACTCGAAGAGGCTACATAGTAAGCGATGGAGCACCATCGTCGCCTCATCGTAGAAGCCCTCCGCCTTCTGCATATCGCCGCTGAGCACCTCGTAACTGAGCGCGGTGAAGCTCTCGACGTCGATGTGATTCTGCTCGACCTGGAACTCGTAGGAGCCCATATTGCACAGATTCTCGTTGACCATCAATGTACGCAGCGTATTGGGGTCCAGTCCAGCGCCGTTTGCACGCCACATCTCCACCAGAGCCTGCATCGTCCAGTTGACAAATTCGACCAGAGCGGGGAGCTGATCCATCGGCGTACGGCGCTTCACCCACTCCTGCTCCATGCGACTGATCAGATTAAGAAGTTCGAAGTCTTCCAGGCGCATCTTTTCGGCGGGTGCGGGCAGATGTACTTTATGACCATTACTGGTATACTGGCTGCTCGCGCGCATATCCTGCTGCTGGGCGATCAGCAAGAACTTCTGTTGAAAGAGCTGCTCAAGCTCGCGTGCCACATCTAACTCGGGACGGCGCAGCGCACTGGCGATACGACGCACCCTGTGATAGAGGTTGACATGCGTGAAGAGCTCCAGCGTGCGCATATCGAAACGCATAGTGTAAGGAATAGCCGGTGACATGACCAGCGCTGTACGCATCCCCTGAGGCAGCGATCGTATCAAGCTATCCCATTCATCGCAGTAACGGATCATCTCCATCGTAACACGCACGACTTCAATGTCCAGCGAGAGCTCTTTATAAGGGAGCAGTTTGTAGACGCTGGGACTGGGAATAAACTCGTAGGTGCCATCTTTCCACAGCGCCAGCTCGCGCGCGGTCCACAGCGCCTTTGTACGCAGCGCATCCTTCAATTGCTTTTCAGAGATTGCCCCGCGTGCCACCAGCCGTTCGCCGATACGCTTGCCGAAGGGGTCCTGCAGCTGTTGAGAGAACTCTTCTTCAATAAGGTGTTGTGTCGTCATGCCCAACTGCTGCAACACATCGCCCAGCGTCAGCGCGCCGGGATCGAACTCGGAGCAGTTGGCCAACTTGCCTTCATTGAAGTAAATAATGCCCATGCGCCCGTTGCTCTGCTTGAGATTGATGGCGCCTGTCATTCCCCCCAGCTCCATTACCTGCAAGACTTCTACCAGGCCAAAGTCCTTGAGCAAGCCGGACAGCACCGTACCTGTGGTCATACTGCCCCCGTGAGCCTGAACGCTTCAGATGCACTACCGATATCTGTTTGTAGCATGTGACTTAAAACCTTGTCATAAGAGAAAAGCAGCTCTCAACATAGAGCGCTGTACTCAGCATTATAACACACGATACCCCTCAAGAGGTTTCAACATCAAGCAAGCCGGGTAGGCGCGGGCCGTCCTCTTTTTTACCTTGCCAAATTATCTTTGTACAGCGAAGTATACATGTATATATGCGCATTGGTCAATATATACGCATTGGTCAAGGCAAATGAATGAGCAATGGGGCACCATTCCCTACACATATTGCTATATTGCAAGAAGCATGCCAGCAAGTGTGCTATTTGTGTGTAGCACACTCTATATATTGCTACGACCCAGGCGATGTGATATGCTCATCTCACTCAAATACTCTCTCATTAAAGGAGTTTCATGATGTCGAACTGGGAATACTGCGCACTCTCCAACGACGCGACCAATCTGTATTTTTTTCAATATCAGAACACCGGGATGTACAGCGATAGCCGCCAATATAACGTCAATCTGTGGGCGGCATCGATCGCCACCCTCGGATCGATCGGGTGGGAAGTGGCAAACATCTCGCACACGCCCGGCGAGGTTACCTGGTATTTCAAACGCACCATTCAGCAGGATAACAAGCGGTTTGCTTTACCATAACGTGAAACCATGTGGAGTGCGACATGCATGAGCATGGCGCGAGCAAAGAAGGGACAAGAGACCATTTTGTGCTCAACCGTGTGCTGTTGTATGTGTGGGCACAGTAGTCAGAAAGGAGGGTGTGTCATGCAAGAGAGAGCTATCGTAGCGGCCAAAGAAGGGCGCTGGATCGCCTGTGCTGGATGTGCGTATGTTGTTGCCTGGCTCGTGGGCCTTGCCATCGGCCTGGCAACCTCCTCTCCAGGGCCCACAGACTCCATCTCCACGATGGGAGCCTACTTCAGTTCTCATCGTGAGGTGGCGATGATCCAGGCGTACCTCCTTGACGGCATCGCTGGGGTGTCGCTCATCGTGTTCGCGGCGGCTCTGCGCAGTGCCTTGCGCAGGTTCGAGGGCGAGAGCGCCACGGTGTCAAGCATCCTCTTCGGGGCGGGTGTGGCTGCGGGCACGGTGTCTCTCCTGCAAGGGCTCTTCACGCAGGTCCTTGCCGACCATGTGGCAGCGATGGGGAGCCCCTCGGCGATCCGGACGCTCTTCGACCTGAACAACGAAGGCGATACGTATAAGTTGTTGGCGCTCGGTGTGTTCCTTGGAGCCACCGCTCTCCTCATCTTCCGCACGCACGCCCTGCCCCGATGGCTCGGCTGGGTCGGTGCGGTGCTGGCTCCGCTGCTCGTGGTTGCGGGTTGGAACTTCGCGCTGAGCCCCTCTGTCCAATTCGCCGCCTATGCTGTGCTCTTGCTGGTGCTGCTGTTGTGGGTAGCATCTGTGAGTGTGGTCAGTATACGACGCACCATGTGAGGAACCAGAGCAGGAGCAGCGCGTAGGCGATGCGACGCGTCCAGGTGAGTTTGCCGCCTCTCCGGCTCTGTAGCTTTTAGGAAAGGAAGAGCCAAATGAATAGTCAAAAACCGCTCCTCGTGGCTCCCAATGATACGAACGAAGTTCGCAGGCGCTTTTCAGAAAAGCGCCTGTCCTGGTTTCCTGTCATTGCCTTTTTGCCTGCACGATTTTTCTTTGGATGGAAGTCCTGACCAGACGTGTCTGGTTGGCTGGGGTCATTGTCGTGTTGTTTTGGGGCATCCAGCACTTCGTCATTCCGTTCATACCAGATGGGAAGTACCTCATCTCAAGATACATTATTGCGTCGGTGACTGTGGGTGGTTTGGCCCTCATTTTCTTGCTTTGGGGTAGGCGCATGATACCAGCAATCATCGTCCATTATCTAAGTGATGTTGGGACTGCCCTACTCGCAGCTTTTCTTCTGCATAGATAGGAGGACACCGGCCAATCCAGCCGGATTATCTTTACCGACCAAAATCCGATTCACCACGCTCTACAAAATAGCAAGCAAAGCTCTCTATACACCCCCTTAAACCATGCTATAATCACCAATATGAGCATCAAAAATCGAGTCGCAATCATCACAGGCGCGGGTCGCGGCGTCGGGCGCGCGACCGCACAACTCTTCGCACGCGAGGGCGCGCAGGTCGTTCTCTTCAGCCGCACACTGTCACACCTGGACGAAGCCGCTGCCAGCATCGGCGGCGCGGACGAGCGTCCCCTGGCGATTGCGGGCGATGTCTCGCGTGAAGAGGACGTGCAGGCGCTGTTTCACGAGGGGCGAGAGAGGTATGGGCGGGTAGATATTCTCGTCAACTGCGCGGGCCTGGTGGCTGTACGTCCCTTCGCGGAGATGGATACGGCTACCTGGGACCGCGTGCTAGGGGTCAATCTGCGCGGCACGTTTCTGTGCTGCCGGGAGGCGTTCCGCGTTATGATGGAACAGAAGCAAGGAGTCATTATCAATATATCCTCGCTATCGGGCGTGAAAGGCGTGGAGAAGTTCCCCGGCTTGAGCGCGTACAATGTCTCGAAGTCGGGCGTGGCGAGCCTGACCGAGATCCTGGCGGTGGAGGGCAAACCGCACAATATCCGTGTCTGCGCGGTCAGTCCCGGTGCCGTCGATACCGAGATGCTGCGCCAGGCTGCTCCCCACCTTAAGGCGGGAATGACGCCAGACGATATGGCGCAGATCCTCCTCTTCCTGGCCGACGATTCGGGCAGGATGCTGAGCGGCAGCAATATCGAAATATTCAGTAACGCGTAACCGCAAGGCCGGATCCGTTCCTCGCTCGGACAGATCTGTGCATAGGAGTTAACTATGGTCTACCTGACGAGACGTGTGACCTTTAGCGCGGCACATCGTCTGTGGAGCGAGCATCTTTCCGAGGCGGAAAACTACGACATTTACGACAAGTGCGCCAATCCGAACGGTCACGGCCATAACTACATTTTGGAGGTCACGGTGCGCGGCGAGCCAGATGAGCGCACGGGGATGGTGTTGAACCTGACCGATATGAAGAGGATTATCAACGAGCAGGTGATAGAGTGCGTGGATCACAAGCACCTTAATTACGATGTGCTTTTTTTTGTGAAGGACGCGGCGACCACCGAGATGCTGGCGATTAAGTTCTGGGAACGCCTGGAGCGCGGCTTCCCGCCCGGTCTGCTGTACGAGGTGAAGCTGCACGAAACCGAAAATAATACCGCGTTCTATCGGGGCGAGGCATGAGGATCGCGCTGGTCGCTCCGCTCGTTACCACTATCGCCCAACCATATGTGGGCGGCTCTCAGGCGCTGGTGGCGG
>Ga0137366_10001141_pt1 | contig 19296 bp, 13 predicted proteins | sample SagtaG_8_FD_104938 | JGI IMG/M metagenome (GOLD analysis project Ga0137366, IMG submission 104938) | Vadose zone soil microbial communities from Sagehorn Ranch, Mendocino, California, USA - Sage1_L_60_16 metaG | ecosystem: Environmental > Terrestrial > Soil > Vadose zone | place: USA...
CCAAGGGCTGAACTTGTCCGCAGCGCGTGTAAACGGTGCCACTCGATGCCACTGGGGCGCACGCAATCCACGCGCCTGAAACGCAAACGACCTGCGGGAATGGACGTCACCGCAGGTCATCGGGTAAATTGGGCTGTACCTAGCGACGAGATTACCATGGATGTGCTCTGCCGACTGAGCTAGGGGGGCACGGCTCCGATCTTACCTGCTAGGGCCATGTGAGCCGCAACTCGTACTGACCAGTCTGACGTGCTCTCACCTCACTCATCCGGAACTCAGCCGGATCCATCCGGAGAGTCCCGTTCCGTTCCGTAGGACCGGATGAGTTCGTACACGGTGGAGATGGTACATGGCGTGGATCGCGCAAGTTCCCCCATCCCCTCGTCACCCCAGCCTCGGGAGTCGCTGGACGAGACCAAGGCGCAGGGCTGTTCGGCGACTACCTGACCAAGGTCTGGTGGCCGACTTGGAGCAGCCAGCAGCCCGACTCGGCCTACGGCGTCGGCAAGCTCATCGAAAATGGCTACTGCTCACCTTCGGGAACGTCCCCTCCCCGCTCATGCGCAAGAGCCGCGCTGGTCGGGTCGCCGTGGCCAAGACATGCCCATTGCCCGACGGGAGGTCTGGGTCACCCGACGCCAGTAACCCGGCCATCGCCAATTGGAAGGGGGGCGCGTCCGCGCCCTCCGACCTTTAGGACGCGGGACAGGTAGCCTTCGTTCGCGGAATCCTCGAGGGCCGATAGTCCACCATAACCCCGGTTCCGGTGGGACTATTCTTTGGGCCTATGGGGCCCGGGACCGCTGCCGTGTAAATGTCCAGCTGGTGCAGCCCGCCGTCGGGGTTGTTGCCGGTGCTGTTGGAATTGTCCGACCACGCCGGATGGGCGACGACGCCGTAGAACGAGAGCGCGTTGTAGTCCCCGTAGTCGATCCCGTTGCCGGAGTCGTGGGAATTGGAGGTCCCGGCGCTGATCTGCAGGTTGGGGGTGAAGCTGGCGCCGCCGTTCGTGCTGAACACCCCCAGAACTGGGCGTCGTCGTTGGCGATCCCGTCGGTATCAGCGGACCCGCCGGTCCCAAGGTCGTTGCGGCTGTCGTACCAGACGACGGCGAGCTTGCCGGTGATGGGATCGAGCGAGATCTTCGGCGGAACTGGCTGTTGGTGGTGGCGTCGTCGTTCACCCGCAGCGCGGAGCTCCACGTCGCCCCGCCGTCGTCGGAGTAGCACGTCTCGACGTCGGTGTCGTCGCTCTCGTTCAGCTGCTCCCGGGTGTAGACCGCGTAGACCCGCCCGGCGTGCGGCCCCCCGGTGCGGTCCGAGGCCAAGCCGACCTCGGCATCGACCGAGCGGTCCGGCTGCGGCGGGATGAAGTCGAAACCGCCGACGTGGGTCGCGGTCACGAAGGTGCGATCCCCGAACCCTGCCGGGCCAAGCCCGTCCGGCTCGAAAGCCCCTATCCTTGGCGACACAAGAGCGATCTTGCTCGGTTCCGCAGCCGCACGAACCGCGGCCAGCTTATTGCCGGGGCGTCGCCCTGCACAGTACCGGCCATCCGCTGGACTGCCGTCGTAGCGGGCCTGCACTGGCGTGACCTTGACCGCCTCCACCTGACCGCGGTCGAGAAGGAGTGATGCCGGCCCCGGCGCATGGGTCCGAGCCGATGGCCTCGATGATCCAGGTCACCCTGCGCCTGGGCCGCCTGGGTGGGGTGGGCTCAGGCAGGGATCCGTCCCCGTCGACCCCGGCGTCCGGGCTCAAGGCCGAGGCCAGGAACGCGGAGTTCATGCTGCGACGTCTCAGGTCCTTGTGGTTTCGCAAGGTAGTTACGCCGCTGGGATTAGCAGAGACGTACCAGCTGACCTGGGGCTTTGTAGCCCGCGGAAGACGGCCGCAACCCAGCTCCCCGCGGCGTAGGCCCGGAGGTTATGATTGGCACACAATTTCGCGCGGGAGGGAGCAGCGCGGGCCTCATGCGGCTGGCCATGGGTCTTGCGTTCCAGGCACGTCGATGGCTGATCCTGACGGTCGTGGCCGGCCTTGTGGTCGGCGCCATCTCGTGGCTGCTCCTCAAGCCGGGCCCCAGGCACGTTTCGGATGGGACGACGATGTCCAGCTCGCCGCCTCCACCTGGCGGGTATTTTGCGCTCGTCCCGGCTGGGCGCTGGCGAACGTTGCCGTCGTACGACACCTGTGAGGGACTGGTTCATTACTCGACCTGGGAGCCGAGACCCGACAACTATAAACGGAACTACGCGATCCCGGACGCGGCGGCGGTCCATCGTGCGCTCTCCGCCAGGCCTCGCGCGGTCCGGGGCGCCTATGACGTCCGCTGGGATTCCTGGCTCGTGCCCCGGATCGACGGCCAGTTCTCCGGCACCACCGACGAGATCTTCCAGTGGGCGGCCTGCAAGTGGGGGCTGCCGGACGACCTGCTGCGGGCCATCGCCGTGCGGACGTCCACCTGGTACCAGTACGAGACGTATCCGACGGGCCGCTGCGTGACGCACTTCGGCTGCGGAGATGTCTTCCCGACGGCCTCGCCGGCATCCAGGGTCTTCTGTCGCGCGCTCGCCCGCTACGGCTATGACTACCAGCGCGACTTCGGGCATGGGATGTGCCCGAAGACCTTCTCCATCGTCGGGGTCAAGTCATGGCAGGATCCCAGGCAGGCCGCCTGGCCGGATAACCAGAATGGCACGTTTCCCTTCAATCGGGACTCGACCGCCTTCGCCGTCGACTATCTCGCAGCTCAGCTGCGTGGCTGCTATGAAGGCTGGCAGCTATGGCTCGGGAGGACGAGCGCCAGGCAATACGGCGCCGGTGATCTCTGGGGCTGTGTGGGCACGTGGTATTCCGGTGAGTGGCATTCCCGAGCGGCCGACGGCTACATCTCGCGGGTCCGGGCCACCATGCAGCTGTGGCCGTGGCTGGACCCGGGCTGGGCCAATGACAGACCTGGCTACAGCGCCGTCTACGGGCATCCCGGCCCCGATCCGCTGAGCCCCAGGAACGCTCGGTAGGCGACCTGCGCGCGAGTCCGGAGCTCGGCCAGGTCGGCCTGCCACCATCGGTCCAGGAGCATCGCTTTGGCCCGCTCCCGCTCAACGGAAGGCACCCACACATCCGTCGTCCCCGGCGGCTGGGGCCTGCGCGCGAGGCGGTCTCGCTCGAGGCCGAGCTCGTCCCGGCTCACCAGGCCTGACTCGAAGCCCAGCAGGGTGCTCGAGAGGGTCGGACGCTCCTTGATCAGCGCGTAGCACTCGCGCACGTTCGGGTCGGTGTGCAGGAATTCCTCGAATGACGTTCCGAAGCGCTCGTTCAGGCGCCGCACCACCGCGCCGAAGTCCCGCGTCACCTGGTCGAACTCTCCAACGACGAAGCTGCGGCGATACGGGAGGAGGCGGGAGTAGAACCGTGTGTAGGCAACGAGGGCGTCCCTGAGCGCCACCCGCGGCTCGCGGACGAGCTGGGAGAGGATGGCACCCTCCGGCTCGCGGATGAGCGCCAGCACCGGAACCCCCATTTTCGCCGCCGCGATCAGCTGGGCGGGAGCGTGCAGGTGGTGGGCGAGCCGCACGGGGCGGATCTGCGCAAGCTGGAACGCGTACACGGCGAAGGTGGTCGCCGACCGGGTGTACCCGTCGATCACGAGTTCCGTGGCCGAGCCGATCACCTCCGGGCTCGGGCCGGGATATTTGCGACGCGCGAACGGCAGGTAGATGGCGGGGTGCTCCGAGGCGCGGACCCGCAGCAGGTGCCGCAGGCGGTGGGCCGTTGACGGCGGCGCGGGCGGCGGGGTGGCGGCGGCGGTGCTCACCTCGCGGCCGCCCGTGCCGGCCCCAGAAGACGCTCGTACACGCGAAGATAGGTTTCGCTCTGGCGGTCCCATGCCAGGTGCTCCTCCACACGTCTGCGGCCGATCCGCGACATCTCGGCGCGGCGAGCCGGGTCGTCGAGCAGCTCGGCGATGGCGCGGGCAAGCGTCAGCGTGTCTCCCGGAGGGAGGTACAGCGCCGCACCGTCCGCCATCGCCCTGGTCTCCTCGAGATCGAACGCCACGAATGGCACCCCGAACGCCATGTACTCCATCCCCTTGACCGGCGACACCTCGGGCTGGAGGTTGGAGTCCATGGCCAGGTCCGCCGTCGCCAGGTAGCCGAAGCAGGCGCTCTCATCGAGCCAGCCGGTGAAGGTGACCCAGTCGGCGATGCCCAGGTGCTCGGCGAGCGCCCGCAACTGGGGGAGCGTCTCGCCGTCGCCGATGAACGCGAACTGGCAGTCGTCCCGCCCGAGCGTGTGGACGAGGTGATGAACGGCCGACAGCGCAAGGTCCACGTGGTCCTGGGGACCCATGAGGCCCACCCAGCAGGCCAGGAACCGCTTGCCGTTCTTGATGTCGGGCCTCGGTGGGCGAGGGCTGGTCCGGGAGAGGACGGGGCCGTTGCCCACGACGCTGACGCTGTCGGCCGGCAGCCTCCCCCGTCGCACGATCACGCCGCGCAGGGCCTGGTTGACGCATAGCACGTGGTCCGCGAGCCGCCAGGAGCGCCGCTCCAGCACCCGCAGCAGCCATGGCAGGGCTCCCGTGTCGCGTCCGTACCTGTCCGCGAAGACCTCGGGAGAGAGGTCTCGCTGGTCCACCACGAACCGGCGGCCAGCCAGCTTGAACGGCAGGGCGAGCAGGAAGTAGAGGTCCGGCGGGTGACCGGTCTGGATCGCGTCGAAGCCATGGGCGAGGAAGTCCCTGAGCGCCAGGGCAGACCCCGCGAGCAACGAGTACCCGTACTCGTAGAGGAATGAGAGCGTGCCCGAGGCCGCTCGGGGGGGCGGGTACTCGTACAGGCGCAGCCCGTGACGGTCACGGAACCTGCGGTTGTCAGTATGCCGCTGCGAGATGACCGACACCTGGTAGCCGGCCTCGAGGAGGGTCTCGACCTGCTTGGCCGCCCGGTGGTCTCGCGCCAGCGGGACGTTCTCGATGACGACCAGGATCCGCTGGTCGTCCCGTCCGCGGCGCCGCTCCTTGGACCAAGCCACGTCCCCAGCCTCGTCCGTCACCGGCACCGAGTCAGCGCGCATGGTCGGCACCGTCCTGTGCTTGATCGGCTCGGGGAAGGCGCCGCCTCGCACCGGACGTGAGGCCGATGAGGACGAACAGCAGATCGGCCGAGCCGCGGTAGGTGAGGTGCGGGTCCAGGACCATGAGCACGCCGATCACGACCAACGCCACCGCCACGGCCAGGGCCGCGACCCCGGCGGCGTCGTCGCGCGAGCGGGCGACCGCCAGATGCTGGCGCAGGTTCGTCCTCAGGAAGTACAGGAACGCCAACAGCAGGGGGATGCCTCCGGCCCAGAGCAGCCAGGTGTACCCGCTCTCGATCCAGATGTACCCCGTGGCCATGGTGGCGGTGGCGACGCGGGCGGCGGGCCGGACGCCGAGCAGGACGTTGCCGTGGGAGAAGAGCACCGGCCAGAAGTAGCTCCTGAGGTTGTACAACCGACCCGTCCAGCTCACCGGCAGGCCGCTCGCGGAACTGAAGCCCTGGAGGCGCCGGTCGATCACTGGGCGGAGCGCGTAGGCGGCCGCGATGAATGCCGGCACGAGCCCGGCCAGCGGTCGCACGCGCCGGGTCACCAGGGCGACGGTGACGACGCCGAGGAACAGTCCCGTCGCGCCGGAGAACTCCCCGGACGACAGCACTCCCGCCACGAAGAGCATGCCCATCACGAGCAGCGCACCGCGGGGGCCTCGCCCGCGGGCGAGGAAGCCGACGGCGATCGCGAGGTTGAACGTCAGCAGGTCCGCCACGGCGATGGGAAGGGCGAGGGTCGACCCACCGCGGTTGTTGAGCAGAGCCTCCGCACTGCCGTACGGGGCGAAGTACCTGGACAGCAGGTACGGGACGCCGAAGAGCTTCAGCGACTGGAGGATCGCGACGACCGCCACGACCGAGGCCGAGATCATCGCGACCCAGAGGCAGTTGCTCAGCTGCCGCTCGGTGCCGACGCTGCATCGGGCCACCAGGTAGACGCCGTAGTACTTCCACACCATCAGCGCGTACAGCAGGTCGTCCTGGGCGATGGGCTGACCACGAGCCAGCATCCACGCCAGCGGCAGCACGGAACTGGTGAACGCCAAGAGCAGGATGGACCAGTCGGTGGCGTCGAGCGCCAGCTTGGGGAGGGCGCCCCTGCCTGCGGCGCGGACGACGCCCCGGAGGACCAGGCCCGCGGCGACCAGGACGAGTAGGGCCTCGTTGGGCCGCAGCACGGGGACGACCAGACCGCGGTCCATCCCCGCGACCAGCGGCGTCACGCCGATCAGGATGTAGGCCGCGCTGGGGGGACGCGCCATCACGATCGCAATGAGCAGGCCGGCGGCCAGCCCGGCGAGGAGCTGGCTGGGGGGCACCACGGTGACGGCGGCGCCTACCACGCATGCCACCCCGAGCAGGGCGCTGGTGGCGAGCGCGCGGCGCCAGCGGCCGGCCGGCCGCGTGGTGACGGCGCTGCGCAGGCGGCCGATGCCGAGCGAGCCAGTCCGCTCGAGGAGCGAGCCTTCCAGCCTGGCGGGCAGCTGGATCATCGACGGCCTCCTCGGCTCAGCCTCGATCCGGACGGCAACTGCTTGCGCAGCATGCCGCTCTTCAGCCACGCCAGCTCCGGAGCGCGCCACACCGTCTGCACGCCGAGGAACACCGCGGTCCCGACCAGGGTGGCGGCGATCACCGCCAGAAGCTGGGACGGCTTGGTTTCGGGCAGGCCGCGGAACGCCAGAGTGGTGAGGTAGGCGGGCACGACCATGACCAGCGAGGCCGCCACCGTCCGGGCCAGCGGCGCCACCAGCGGGAACCCGGTCCGGGGAAGGTTGGCGCGCAGGCGCCAGGCGATGTGCGCGGCGCCCACCAGGCTGCCAATCGAGAGGGACAGGCCCAGCAGGACGAGGACCGCCGCCCCCCGGCCGGTCAGCCACGCCCCGGCCATCAGGGTGAGGGACACGCCGACCCGGATGGCCATCGAGCGCAGCGGCGAGCGGACGTCGTGCCTGGCGTAGAACGCGTACGTCCCGAGGATGAACCAGGTCTCCCCCACCACCCCTGGCGCCAGGCTGGCCAGCGACAGCGCCGTGAGCCTCCAGGCGCCGCCCTCGCCGAGCCTGCCGAAGGCGAGCGCGTGCGCCAGCGGGAAGGACAGCGCGACGTAGGCCGCGGCGATCGGCACGGTCAGGAAGGACGCGACCGTGACGCCGCGCAGCAGCTCGCCGCGGAACGAGCGGCCGTGCCCGGCGTGGTGCAGGCGCGAGAGCTGCGGCAGCAGCGCGCGAGCCGTGGGCCAGGTCACGATGGCCGTTGGCAGGTAGAAGAAGTTGAGCGCGAGCTGGAAGGCGACGAAGCCGCCCTGCACCCGGTTGGCGACGACCATGACCGCGAAGATCTGCAGGGCCGCCAGGCCGGTGAACCCGAGTGTCGGCACGATCCGCCGCACGATTCTGCGGACCTCCGGGTCGCGCCAGCCCGCGCTGGGGATCATCGTCAGCCCGGAGGCCCGGGCTCCTCCCCACTGGCAGGCGGCGTGCAGCCCGACCGCGGCGGTAGTCCCCAGCCCGAGCAGCAGGAGCTGTCCATGCGGCACGTGCGCGATCTCGCTGCCGGTGCCGAACAGCAGGCCCGCGGCGATCAGGACGGCGATCATGCCGAGGCTCTCCAGGGCGGGGGCGCCGGCCGCCAGAGCGAACCGGCCCCGGGCGTTCATGGCCGCGGCGCCGATGCCGGCAATAACGTACAACGAGACCTGCGGCACGAACATGACCAGCAGCAGCCATCCGACGCGGGCCTGCGCGGCGGCGGTGGCGCGGTCCGGCACCCCTGCCGTGAGAAGCCGGATGATCACCGGCCCGACGGCCACCAGGATCCCGGACACCACCCCGGCGATCAGCAGCAGGGACCCGAGAAAGCCTCGCACGAACCGTTGCGCCCGCAGGTGGTCGCCCTCGTCCACGTAGCGCACGAGCGGTGGCACCAGCAGCGAGGCGAACAGCGAGCCGGCCAGCAGCTGGTAGAAGACCAGGTTGGGCAGCGAGTTGATGGACTGGTAGGTGTTGCCGAGGTAGGTGGCTCCAAGGACCGCGCCGACCACGATCGCCTTCACCAACCCCGTCAGGCGGCTGACCACCGTCCACACGGAACCGGCGAGCGAGTTCCGCATCACCGTGGCGGTGGCCGAGGCCGGGGGCTCCGGCAGTGCCGCCGGGCGTCCGACGGCCGGCTCCTGTCGCCGCGCCTTCGATCTCGTCACGCTCACTGCCATGCTCGCCGACTCGCTTGTCACCCGGCGCCACGGGCCCTCAGGACGGCTGGCACCGTCCGGAGGAGGGTCATGAGATCCAGCAGGACACTGCGGCGCTCGGCGTAGTCGACGTCGAGGTCCAGCGCCTGCCGCATCGTCAGCATGCTGCGACCGCTGGTCTGCCACAGACCGGTGATTCCCGGCTTGACCGCGAACCTGACGTGGTGGCGCGGCTCGAACAGCTCCACCTCCCATGGCAGCGCCGGGCGAGGGCCCACCAGGGACATCTCACCGCGCAGCACGTTGATGAGCTGCGGCAGTTCATCCAGGCTCGCCTTCCGCAGGAACCAACCGATGGCGGTCATGCGAGGATCCGCAGCCCCCGTCACCTTGTAGATCGGGCGCGCGGGATCGGCCGGCGCCGCGTTACCGGTCAGCATCCGGGTTACGTAGGTTCGATGAACAGCGTCGTCGCAGTCCTGGTACATGCTGCGGAACTTCAGCATGACGAACGGCGCGCGGAGGTGTCCCACCCGGACCTGGCGGAAAAGGGCGGGACCCGGACTCGTGAGCCGGATGGCGATGGCGATGGCCACCATCACTGGCGACAGCAGGACGAGCAGGAGGGTGGCCAGGACGAGGTCAATGGCCCGCTTGGCGGCTTGGTCGAGCCGCTCAGTCAGCCCGATCCGATCGGTGAGCCCGATCTGGAGGTCAGTCGTCATCGCGAGCCGCCCCACGCTGTCGTTGACGCAGCTGTGCGAGGTTCACCGGACCGTCGCCAATTTCGGCTCGCGCCTGTTGGGCTGCGCGACCTGATCGAGTTCCACCGGCCCGCCCGTCTGGAGGGAGAGCTCGGCGCCCTCGAGGACCCGGGTGACGGCCAACCCGTTGTATCCGTGCGTTTGTGGCTGCCTGCCCGTCAGCACGCAGGAGACGAATTCGCGGTCCTGCACGTACAGCGGCTCGTCGAATGCCACATACGGCGACCGGATCTCGCCGTACCGATAGGACATCGGATAGTCCTGCAGGTTGGCACCGTTCTCGGGAGGGACCACTCCTTTGTCGAAGACCCGGATACGCTCGTTCGAGGCGAGGTCGTTGTAGACGGCCATCTTCACGCTGCCGACGACCGTGGTGCGGCGCACCTTGCAGGGGTCCAACCAGCTGACGTGGATATTGGCGGTCACATCCGGGTTCGCGTACAGCAATCGCAGGTACGCGACGTCCTCGAGATGCTGGTAGCCATGCCTCGAGCCCCACGCCTGCACCGAGACAGGGCTGGACCCGAGGACGTAGTTGTAGATGGAGATGTCGTGCGGCGCCAAGTCCCAGACGACGTTGACGTCATGCTGGTACAGGCCCAGGTTGAGCCGCGCGGAATCCATGTAGTAGATGCGGCCCAGCTCGCCCGACTGGACGAGCTCTCGCAGCTTCCACACGGCTGCGTTGTACTCGAAGGTGTGCCCGACCATCAGGGTGAGGGACCGCACGGACGCCTCCTCGATCATCAGGTCGGCCTCTGTGATGCTCATGGCGAGCGGCTTTTCCACCAGCACACTCTTGCCTGCGGCCATAGCCATCAGCGCGAGCCGTACATGCGTCCTTGGCGGCGTGGCGATGACGACGGCGTCGACCTGATCGAGCGCCGCCTGCAGATTTTGATGCATCGCCAAGCTGGGCAGCGCTTGGTGCAGGTCGCGGAGCCGCTCCTGACGAGGGTCGATTGCTATGACCTGCTCGACTTGGGGAATGCTATGCAGAACCCGCGCGTGTTTCGATCCCCAATAGCCGCAGCCGACTACTCCGACCTTCAAAATTGACCCCTCTCAGACCCCCCCGAGTGGGGGCCTGAGTTCAAGGTCGCGACCCACCACACCGGGCCGCGCAAGACTATGAAGATAATGCGCTCGGAACATCTAGTAATCGACGTAGCGAATGTGAGGCATCTGTATGAACGCTGCCTTACAAGATGGATAATGGGCGTTGCGTAGTTTGCGGGCACGCCGCCACTGCCATAAGCGCATCTGGACCTAGCCCATCTGCACTACCCTTTGATACGGTGCGCGAACTCGCGTCAGCTCCGCAACGGGGACTTCAATCCGTTGCCGTGAACGTTGACCAGCACCGCTCCCAGCACCCTGGCGTTCATCCGGTCGAGTTGCTGGCGCGCCTCCATCACATTCGCGCGAGTGGCCGAACGGGCGTCTGCCACGAGCAGCACCGCATCGCAGGCTGACACCACGGTCGCCGCATCGGCGACCGGCAGCAGGGGCGCCGCATCGATCAAAACGAAGTCAGCGTCCGCACGCAAGTCATCGATGAATCGTGAGACTGTTTTCGAATCAAGGAGCTCGGCAGAGCTGTCCGGATCCGACCCCGCCGGCACGACCGTGAGATTGCTGCCGACGCTCCACGCAACCTGCAGCGGACTGGAGATCGCGTCGCCGTTTGCGAGGACATCGGTGAATCCCGGCGGCCTCGGGCCGTCGATCCCGAACACTCGTTCCAGACGCGGTTGGCGCACGTCCGCTGACAGCAGGACGACCTTCCTGCCGGACTTGGCGAGGACGAGGCCAAGGTTGGCGGTGGTGAACGTCCTGCACTCCTGGTCTCGGGGGCTGGTCACCAGGATCGCCTTCGCGTCGCACGACGCAGCCGCGACCACGAAGTTGGCGCGAAGGTGACGGAAGGCCTCGCTCGCGCTGGAGTCCGGCCGCTCGACCGTGACAAGCCCCTGCATCGGTGGCCCACGGCGCCTCGGGATAGCGGGAACCGCGCTGAGCACAGGGGCACCGAGGCGGGCTTCGAAGTCCGCGGACCCTCGTATCCGATCGTCCATGTGCTCCCACAGAATGGCCGCACCGATCGCGATCATGACTCCCAGAAGCAGGCCGAGCGACGCGTTGACCACGAACTTGGGGCGGGACGGGCGGTCGGGGACCACGGCGTCCGCGATGATCCGCCCTGACGAGACCTCCTGGCTCGGCGTGAGCTCCGCCAGCTTCTGCTGCCGGACGCCGATCTCATTGGTGAGGGAGGCCGCCTGGGCCCTCAGGAGGTCCTGCTGATGCGGGCTGGCTCCCGCTGCCTTCTTCTCGACGGCGGCGAGCGAATCGTTGAGCGCGCGGAGCTGACTCTGCAGGGAGCGCTGGGACGCGAGCACGTCATCAACCAGCTTCTGATGCCGGAACGTGAGGTAGGCCTGAGCGAATCCCTCTGCCCGCTGCTGTGCCACCCTCGGATCGTGAGCGGAGTAGCTGAAATCGAGGATCTCCGTATCCACGGGGACCTCGACCGAGAGGCCCTGGAGCACGCCGTCGGGCGTATCACGCAGGTGCAGCGTGGCGAGCACGACCTTGGCCACCGCGCTCGAGTTCGCCACCAGCCTCTCCGTGGCCATGTTGAGCTTGTCCTGAGACGTCGCGTCCGAGGGCGTCTCGAGCAGGACGCTCGCCTTGGAGGTGTAGACAGGAGTCTGGCGGAAAGAGAGCAGCAGCGCAGCTCCCAGCACCGCGCCGATGACGGCGGCGACCATCCATTTCCGTTTCCATAGCAAGGAAGCGAAGTCGCGGAGGTCCGCGGGGGCACCCACCGTGGCCCGTTCCTGCATCCGACGTTCTCCTCGCCGTAGTGACCGCCGACGATCATGGCGCCGGGGACTGGCCGGAGCAACGCTCGACGGACGTACGCCGCCTACGTCGATTGTGGGTCATGTCTGGTCAAGATGGGCGAGGAGCCGGCAATCCGGCGGCGCTCTCAGGGACTGTGCTGCGGGGGCGCACCGTGACAGGTCCCGGTTCCCGAGTCGGTGAACGTCTCGCCGCTGACGGGCACGAACCTCCAGTCGAATGAGCCGTTACGGAGCGTGAGCCTGAGGACACCGTGGGTGACGTTGTTCAGCACCTGGCTGGTTGCCAGCGGGCGGCCTGGGGTGTCGAGCCCCGCGCCGCCGGTCCCGACGATGAACTCACGGATCCCGTAAGTGGTGTCCGCTTTGCCCTGCGAGTTCATCTGCTGGAACCGCTCGTACCAGTGAGAGTCGCCATTCATGGCCACCTCGACGCCCGCCGCGTAGAGGTCCTGCCAGAACTGATCGTAGGTCGTGTCGCCGCCCGAGCCCGACGATACGAAGCGCGGGTTCTGGAAATAGGCCAGCGTGCACTGCTTGGAGGCGTTCGCCGCCAAGTCGCTCTGCAGCCACTGCTCCTGGGCGCTACCGGCGACGCAGAAGTCCGGGTTGTCGCCGCAGGGAGCTGTGTTCAGCGCGATGATGTGCCAGGAGCCCAGGTCGTAGCTGTAGTAGCCCTTGGCGGGGTCACCCGCCGCGCTGCCGAAATAGGAGTAGTAGCCGGCACCTGGCGTCGAGGGGCAGTCGGTGCCACCGCTCGTCGCATAGTCCTTGTCGCCCGGCACGGGTCTCGTGATCGCCTTCTTCACGCCCCAGGTGGGGCCGTAGGACTGGTTGAAGGCGCTCGGGCCGCCACAGTCGTACTGGTCGTCCCCGAGCGGCAGGACGGCGTCCACGCCGGTCATCAACTGCGCGGTGGCCTTCGCCCGGCAGTCGGTGTCGGTGCCCTCCCCGTCGTTGAAGGCGGGCGATGCCGGATCGCAGGCGATGTCGCCGGCGGAGGCGATGATCGGATCGGGGTTCGGCTGCACCTGGACCTGCTGTGCCTGAACCATTCCAGTATTGCCGGCGTTGTCCACCGAGAAGGCCTTGACCGTCTCGGGCGTGGCAGTGGTGAACGGTCCGGTGTACACCGGGCTGGACGTGGTCGGTGTCGAGCCGTCCGTGGTGTAGTAGGTCGTCTTGATGCCGGACCCGCCCGGGTCGGTGGCGTTCAGCGACACGGTGACGGAGCCGTTGTAGGCCGTCGCCTGGCAGGGCGCGTTGTCGCAGAGGATCGCCGTGTTCGGCGGGGAGGTGTCGGGCCCGAGCAGGGTCTGGCTGACCGTCTTCACGGTCGTGTTCGCCGGCGCGCCGCCCGACTGGCCGGCGTTCTTCAGCCAGTCGAGGAACGCGTTCAACGTGGTGAGCTCGATCGGTCCCCAGTCGTTGACGCAGAAGCTGTAGTTGTCGGGGTCGTAGGTCTGGGAGCAGATCTCATGGAAGGCGAACGTGACCCACCCGCCGCCATGCGTAGAGGCCCCGTTCACCGACGCCTGCAGGTGCGACAGGGTGAGCGGCGGGACGTTCGGCGGGCTCCCGCTGGGTGGGTCGTACACCGTCCGCGTGGCGTAGATGTCCTTGGGCGGGAGCGTCTCGGCGTAGACCGGTCCGGCACCGTCGCCGCTCACGTCGATCTGGCCAGCTGCCCTGGCCGTGCGGTAGCCGCAGCCCTGTACGATCTGCTCGGCGGTGGTGTCGTACGCACCCTCGGGATAGGCGAAGCTCACTGGGAAGAAGCCGTGGTCGAGGAGGTTCTGCCGATCCTGGCAGACCTCGTAGACCTTCTTGTTGTAGTCCGTCATCGTCTTGAGGTTGACGTGGTCGACGGTGTGCCCGCCGATCTCGTTGCCCCCGTTGTTGAGCGCAGTGAGCTGCGACCAGGTCATGTGCTGCGGGTCGACCCCGTTCAGACCGGAGATGTTGTAGAACGTGCCGGTCAGCCCGTGAGGCGCCAGGGCGCGCTTGAAGCCGAGCTGATACTGGGTCAGCAGTCCGTCGTCGAAGGTCAGCGAGACCGTTGTCGGCGGCGGCAGGACCTTGATCTGTTGGGTGTTGACCGCCTCGACGTTGCCCGCGATGTCGGTCGAGAAGAACTTCACCGTCACGGTTGCCGGCTGCGAGAGCTGGAAGGGTCCGGTGTAGACCGGGCTGGACTGGGTGGGGGTAGAGCCGTCGGTGGTGTAGAAGGTCTTGGCGACGCCCCAACCGCTGCCGTCGCTGGCGGACAGCGTCACCGTCACCGAGCCGGCATAGCCGGCGGGATCGCAGGCGCTGCCGTTGCACGCGATGGTCGTGTTCGGCGCTGTGGTGTCCGGCGGCGGCGTCGCCTGGATGAGCTGTGACCCGACTGCCTCCACGTTGCCGGCGTAGTCCCACGAACGGAACTTGACCGTCGTCGGGCTGGTGATGGCCAGCGACCCCGTGTAGGTCGGGCTGGAGAGGGTCGGATCGGACCCGTCGGTCGTGTAGTGGGTGCTGGCGACGCTCGACCCGAGGTCGGTCGCGGCGAGCGTCGTATGAACGACGTTGGGGTAGTTGGAGGTGGAGCACGGCGCGCCGTCGCAGGAGATGGTGGTGGTCGGCGCCCCGGTGTCGGCGGCGACGGCGGCGTCACGGACCGTCTTGATGACGGTCCCGGCGGGCGCGCCGCCCGCCTGGCCGGCATTCCCGACCCAGTCCAGGAACGCATTGAGGTCGGCCAGTTCGATGTAGCCGGCGGAGGTTGTGCAGGTGGCGTAGTTCGCGGAATCCAGGGTCTGGGAGCACACCTTCTGGATCACGACCTGGTCCCAACCGCCGTTGTGCGAGGCGGCGGAGTTCACCAGGGCCTGAAGGTTCGCCAAGGTGACCTGGCCGCTCGGCGCGTAGGCCCTGGTGGCGAGCCAGTCCTTGGGCGGGAGGGTCTCAGCGTAGGTGGGACCGCTTGGGGACACAGACCCGGCGGTGCGGCCGTTCCCGTAGCCACAGCCCTTGACGATGCTCTCCGCGGTGGCGTCGAAGGCCCCGAACGGGTAGGCGAACGTCGCCGCGCTGAGCCCATGCTGGAGTAGTGCCTGCCGGTCGTTGCACACCTCGTTGATCTTGGTCTGGGTATCGGTGGTGGTCTTCAGGTTGATCCCGTGGACCGTCTTGCCGCCGATGTCGTTCCCCGCGGCAGCCAGCGTGGAGAGCTGCGCCCACGACATGAACTTGGTCGTCGAGGCGACGGTGCCCGAGTTGACGTAGAACGTCGCGGGAACGCCGTGCGACTGCAGGGCCTGCTGGTATCCCAGGGTGTATTGGCTGATCGGGCCGTTGTCGAACGTCAGCGACACGGTCGTCTGTACGGCCGCTTGGGCGGACGGCATGGCCACCGACACGCCGCCGATGAGCAGGCTGAGACAGACAACGATCCGAGCGACCCGGGTCGCCACCGAGCCAGGACCGCCGCGGAATCGGACCGTGCGCCGCTTGAACGGGCTCAAGGGTGCCTCCCCCCAGGAAACCGAAAACCATCAACGGCCAGGCCGAGAGAGGCCAAGCCGACCAAGGGATCAGTCGTCGAAGGAATTCGCCCCGCACAGACCCGAAGACCGATTCCACCGCGGCAACGCTAGGTGCGCTGGCCTCAGCCAACCACCTTCAAATGCGGTACGTCTTGCGTACCCTTGCGGTGAGTTGGTCGTAGCCGAGCCGAGCGGCGGCACGGGCACTCAGCGGTGCAAGCTAAGCAGGTGGGATCGCACGCCGCGGCCGAACGCGGTCGGCGTCCCGTCATAGCTCGAGATGAGCGCGGGCTCGTCGATGCAGTTCCCGGTGAACCAGGCCCAAGCCAGGTAGCTCACGCCGTGGCGGTCGTTCCAGCTCATGAGCGGGTCGATGAGACTGTGCCCGCAGTCGTGTTCGCCGATCTCGCCCATGACCACCGGCACCTGCCGCGCGAGCGGGGCAATCGTGCGTTCCCAGCATTGCCGCAGATAGCAGGGTGACCACTCGGGGTTGGCGCGGTTCTGGTAGTAGACGTGGATGGAGGCGGCCAACTGTCTGGCCGGGTCGTTCGGCTCATAGGCCAGCCACTGGTCGACCACGCCGGCGTACTGGGGACCGCCGATCAGGATCGGGTTGGTCGCACCCGCCGCCCGGACCGCGTTCACCAGCTCCTGCATGCCGGCCGCCGTGAAGTCGACACCAGGGCAGGTACCGCCGTCGCGCACGCAGGTCCAAGCGGCGGTGGTGTCGTGGTTGTCGTCTGGGTACGGCTCGTTGTAGAGGTCGAAGACGACCGCGTGATTGTGCTTGAACTGCTCCGCGACGCTCCGCCAGTAGGCCGGCGCGTGGTCGCGGTCGGGCATCGGCTGCTGATCGCTCGCCAGCGTCCTACCCGGCGCACTGTGGTGCAGATCGACGATGACGTACATGCCGGCGGCGTTGATGCGCCTGACGTAGTCGGCGACAGCCGCTCGATAGCTCGCCCCGCCATACTGCTTCGGCACTCCGTTGATTCCAAGCCAGCAGTCCTCGTTGCCATTGACGCGGACGGCATTGAACCCCCATTTCCGCATGTTGGCGATCGAGGTGTCATCGGACGGGCCGTCGAAGATGCCCGTGCCCTCGGCGCAGGCGTACTGCGTGCCGGATCGGTTGGCGCCGAGCAGGCGGACCATATTGCCGTCGCCGTCGACGAAATGGTTGCCGGCGACGCGGATGGACAGGCCGGCATGCGGCTCTGGCGCCCAGCTCGAGGACGGCGCGGGACGAGTGGTCTGACCAGGCTGAACGGCTCCGCGGGTTGAAGCGGTGGGCGGGGTGACCGTCACGGCGATGGACGTCGAGGTGCCGCTTGCGGATTCGACTCCGCCAAGGGGACCTGTCGGTCGGTTGCGCAGAACGACCAGTGCGACGACGACCGCCAGCGACGTGACGCCGGCGAACAGCAAGAAGAGGTAGCGCTGAAGCTTCGGCCGGGACTGCAGGAAGCCGGGCCAGCGTCTGCTGCCATGGGTCCCGCGTCGACCGGCCTGCATGTGCCCCCACGTTTCATCGGCACCGTCGCCGCAACGCGATCGTTGCCTGTGCGCAGGGCAATGCGACACCCTGAGCGCGCTGCCCGCCTCCGAGCCGTCATTGTAACCTCCGTTCAGGGCACGACGGCCGGGTTGCCGGCGCCCGGCGCGGAGCCGCGCTTTCAGCTTCGCCGCTCGGCTCAGCCTGGCCCGCCGGGCGTCAGGCCGGCGGTCTCGTCGACCAGGCGGTAGCCGCGCCCGCAGGCGCAGGCCAGGGTGTCGCCGAGCCGCCGCCCGCAGGTGCACACCCAGCCGACGCGGCGCGCCGGGTTGCCCGCCACCAGGGCATGGTCGGCGACGTCGTGGACGACCACCGCGCCGGCGGCGACGAACGCGTGGCGCCCGATGGTGACCCCGCACACCACCGTGGCGTTGGCGCCGACCGTGGCACCGCGGCGCACCAGCGTGGGCACCAGCTCCTCGCGCGCCTTCCTGAAGCCGACCCGCGGGGTCAGGTCGTTGGTGAACACCATGTTGGGCCCGAGGAACACCTCGTCCTGGACGGTCACCCCGTCCCAGACCAGCACCGCGTTCTTGACGGTGACGCGGTCGCCGAGCCTGGCGCCGCCCTCGATGAAGGCGTGGTCACCGACGTTGCAGTCGGCGCCCACCACGGCGCCCGGCAGCAGGTGGGCGAACGCCCAGATACGCGTCCGGGGACCGACGCGGTCGCTCTCGCACAGCCCCATCGGGTGGACGAATACCGATGGGTCCAGACCCTCCACACGGTTCTCGACGGACATGCCGGAAGGGTACGCTCGCGGCCAAGGGGGCCGCGGCCCGGGCGCGGTAGGGACACTGCTGAGGCGCCTCCGGTGGGTCGAGGGGCTTGCGGCCCAGACCTGTCGAAGACGAAACAGCGATCCGGGTGCGCTTGGTGGTGCCTTTCTCGATGCGGGCCAGCTTGGCCTCGCGCTGGGGATCCTGGGGCTCCTTCCTGGCTACCGTCCAGGCGCTGATGTCGGCCGCGAGTTCGGCGACGCTGCGATGGGCCGAGCGGCGCGCAACTCGCGGCGGAGAGCCCACAGCGCCAGCGACCCCGACACCGCTACCCGCCGGTTATTCGGCGGTGTGTCGTTGCCCAACGGCCGAGAGGCGAGTTGTGGCCTCGTCCTCCTGGGCCAGGCGGCGTAGGGCGGCCAGCAGGGTGTCGCCGAGTGCGGTCCAGATGACCACGGCCTCCGCCATGCGCTCGACATCGGGGCGGCGGAGGACCATGTCGACCTCGGCTGCTGCGAGCCGCTCGGCTGCCACGGCGTAGTCGTCCAGCACGGCGAGGTGCTCGTCCTGGCCGAGTCGGTGGAGGGCGGCGAGCACCTCGGCCAGCGTCTGCCGCGCGGGGTTGGTTGGTCCGACCTGCCAGCCGCGCCGGTCGATCAGCTCGTCTGCTTCCCTGCTGGCGGCCTGCCAGGCCTCGTCGTCGACGTGGTCGCGTGGCGCGGCGACGGCGTATTGGGCCTTGCCGAGCCAGTCCAGGATGCTCGTCCCGGGCTCGTCCATGCGGCTGAGTACGGCGCGGGTGGCCGCGATGGACAATCCGCCGACGTCCACCAGCGCGCGGATCAGCTTCAGCCGGCGGACGTGCCGGTCATCGTACGAGGCCTGGTTCGGGCTGGTCCGTTCGCCGGGCGGGAGGAGACCCTCGCGCAGGTAGTACTTGATCGTCTGCACCGGCAAGCCGGTTGCACGGCTCAGTTCGGCGATGCGCACAGGCGTCCTCCCTCTATGGCGCACGACCTTCGCGATCGGCGACCAATATGGATATCATAGCTCACCGATAGTAATGAGTGCTACTATCTGTAATCTCAATGCCAACACCTGTTGCGAACGATCGGAGAAGACCAATGACGGGATGGACCCGCAGACGACCTCCCCGACCTGTCGGGCAAGACCGCGATCGTGACCGGCGCCAACCGCGGCCTTGGGTATCAGACCGCACTGGAGCTTGCCCGCAACGGCGCCCACGTGCTGCTGGCCGCCCGAGACCCCGCGCGTGGCACGGCCGCGCTGGAACGGCTCCGCGCCGACGCCCCGGCCAGCCGCGCCGAGCTGGTCGAGCTCAACGTCGCCGACCTCGACTCGGTGCGGCGCTTCGCGGAGGCCTTCCTGGCTCGCGGCGAGGGACTGGACCTACTGATCAACAACGCCGGGGTCATGGCCATCCCCCAGCGCGAGCTGACCGCGCAGGGCTTCGAGCGGCAGCTCGGCACGAACCACCTCGGCCACTTCGCCCTGACCGGCCGGCTCCTGCCAGCGCTGCTGCAGCGGCCCAGCAGCCGCGTGGTCACCGTCA
>Ga0137366_10001146_pt1 | contig 19241 bp, 16 predicted proteins | sample SagtaG_8_FD_104938 | JGI IMG/M metagenome (GOLD analysis project Ga0137366, IMG submission 104938) | Vadose zone soil microbial communities from Sagehorn Ranch, Mendocino, California, USA - Sage1_L_60_16 metaG | ecosystem: Environmental > Terrestrial > Soil > Vadose zone | place: USA...
GAAGCGGATCCCTTTGCACTGTGAACCAGCCGAAATAGCTCTGCCAGCGACGCGCGTCGCGATTTGCCGTCGGCCCCACTTGCGTGCAGTACTTCGATCGCCGCGAAGATTTGCTCCACGCGTTCTTCCATCTCCGCCAAAACGAGGCGCTGACTCTGATTCACGAAGGGATAGTAAACCGACTTGACACGGAACAGGAACCCGGTCGCTACCGAGGCTGTTGAAAACCCTGAACCATCCAAACACGGAAGTTGGTGGATTGTTCAGATCCAGCGGATGGGATTTCGGAGTTCTCAGGACAATCGCTGCCCGCTTCCGCTCCGCAAAAATCGGTCTGGTGCAGAACAGTGAGCTATAGCACCCTGCTCGTTCCGCCAATACGACACTACCGACCCGTTGCCGTCCGCCATTGTTACTCCGCTTCAGGAGTAGGATCCAACTCAGTCTCGTTGTCTTCAGCTTCCGGCTGCACGTGTTGTTGAGGTTGTTGCTCGTCGAGGTCGCGCTTTATTGCGTCAAGGATGCCGTTGATAAACTGTGTGGCTTCATAAGTCGAAAACCGACGCGCAATTTCCAGGGCTTCGTTGATCGCTACTGTGCGTGGCGTGGGTTCGTAAAGAAATTCGTAGACGGCAAGGCGCAGGATATTACGGTCTACCACCGCCATGCGTGAGATGCGCCAGTGTTCAGCGCGTGAGCGTATGCGCTCATCCAATGAAACGAGATTTACAAGGGTGCCGGTAGCGAGGCGCGTCGCAAAGTCGCGAGCCGAGAAGTCCAATTCGGATTCGCCCAATTCAGCCCAATAGCTTCGGACCACCTCGTCCGATGGCGTTTCGGCAACGTCAGCCGCAAAGAGCATTTGCAAGGCACACTCACGTGCCTTACGTCGCGAACCCATAATAACTCAGAGATGAAGGCAAGAGGTGGAAGGCTGAAGTTAGTCTTTCTCCTTCATCCCTCATCCTTCCTCAAACGTTTCCTTGTAAAGATTTACCAACTCCACGGCAGTCATGGCGGCCTCAAAACCCTTGTTGCCAAGCTTCACGCCAGCGCGGTCGATTGCCTGATCGACCGTATCGGCAGTTACGATTCCAAAGACGACAGGCCGTCCCGTTTCCAAGCCCGCGTGAGACACACCGCGAGCGACCTCGTTGGCAATGTATTCAAAGTGTGGGGTCTGTCCGCGGATAATCGTGCCCAAACAGATGATCGCATCAAACCTGCCAGACTTTGCCAGTTGCAAAGCCAGCAGCGGAATCTCAAATGCGCCTGCGACACGAAAGACTGCGACCAACTCTTCCTTGGCTCCCAAACGTTCAAGGCCAGATACTGCGCCCTCGACAAGCCGGGCCGAGATAAATTCATTCCAGCGACTGGCAACGATGGCGAAGCGAAAGCCCTCGGCATTGAGACGGCCTTCATGAACGGTGGGTTGCAATCTTCTTCAACTCCAAACCTGAAATCGTAACAGCTTTTGCAGTATAGGAGATGCTCGAAGGCGCATCAAGTTGATGTTTCTTCAAGGCCTGGGTTCATGAGGACTATCTATTTTCCCGTGAACGTGGGAGCACGTTTTTCCAAAAATGCGGCAGTGCCCTCCCGCACATCGTCGGTGTCAAACAAGGAAGCGAAGAGTTCGCGCTCAAGGGCCAGGCCCTCTTCTAGTGTGACCTCGAGTCCCTGCGTCACTGCTTGCAGGCAGGCGCGTATGGCGAGTGGCGCCAGCTGTGCGATTTCTGATGCCAGGGATGCCGTTGCGACCAGCAGGTCAGTGGTCGTTGTCAAACGATTCACTAAGCCAATATCCAGAGCTTCCTGGGCCCTCACAGTTCTTCCGGCCAGCATCATGTCAAGCCCACGTCCCTTGCCGATCTCTCGCGCTAACCGCTGGGTGCCGCCATAGCCGGGAATCATTCCGAGTTTGGTTTCAGGCAAGCTAAACGTCGCCTCGGAAGAAGCAATTCGAAGATGACAGGCGAGGGCTAATTCGCAGCCACCGCCGGCGGCAATACCATTGACAGCGGCAATCACTGGCACCGGGAAGGCTTCAATCTGATCGCACAACTTCTGGCCGCGCTCAGAGATTCTGAGCGCGCCGGCCCGGTCGGCTTCAGCGATTTCGCTCAGGTCGGTACCGGCGCAAAATGCGCGCCCACCTGCTCCAGTCAAAACCACTACGCGCAGTTCCTGATTGCCGGCGAGCTGTTTGAGCCTCTCGCTCAACTCCTCAATTAGCTCTCGTGAGAGAGCATTGAGTTTCTCCGCACGGTTAAGGCTAATGATAGTCAGTCCGTCATGGCACTCTTGAAGAATTGAAGAACTCATCGATTCCAGCTTTGGTTGCTTCTCTATCTCTGAGCCTTGCGAGGATTGTTAAATCAAAGAGTAGCGACTCAAGATTAATTCTAGACAAGATTCATGGGTGTTGGGTTCTTCGGATCCTTTGAGTAGTCATAGAAGCCACGCCCAGTCTTCCGGCCATACAAACCAGCCAGCACCATGCGCTTCAATAACGGTGGCGGCGCAAAGCGCTTTTCGCGAAATTCATTGAACATGATTTCGGCGATGTAATAAGTCGTGTCGAGGCCAACAAAATCCCCAAGCGTCAAAGGACCCATCGGGTAACCACATCCGAGTTTCATCGCATTGTCGATGTCTACGATCGAGCCCACCCCTTCTTCGAGGGCCCGAATAGCATCCAGGAGATATGGCACCAGCAAACGATTTACGATGAATCCGGTCTTGTCGCTTGCACGAACCGGTACCTTCCCGAGATTTTTTCCAAACTGAACCGCCTCTTCGTAAATCTCTTCGTCAGTCAGAATCGAGCGCACCACCTCGACGAGTTTCATGAGAGGCACCGGATTGAAAAAATGAAGACCGACGAAGCGATGCTGACGCTCCGGCGACGTTGCCGTCATCATCTCCGTGATTGAAAGGGAAGAGGTATTGGAAGCGAAGATTGTCTCCGGCTTGCAGATGCTATCGAGTTGGCGGTAAGTACTTCGTTTCTCATCGAGGTTCTCAATGATCGCCTCGATCACAATGTCGCAATCCGCAAGATCGTCAAGAGATGTAGTGCCTGCCAGGCGGCCGCGAATTTCCTGTTGCTGCTCGGCAGTTATTGTTCCTTTCTCAGCAAACTTAGCCAACGACTTCTCGATACCGCCGAATCCTTTTTTTATTAGATCGTTTGAGACTTCACGCACTACTGTCAGAAACCCGGCACTCGCCGCCACCTGCGCAATGCCGGCACCCATTAGACCGCATCCCAATACGCCAACTTTGTTGATTGCCATCTTTTCGTTCTCCTAAAGAATGATCAAGAGATTCGCAAACGATATTAGTTTCTCACGACAACTTTCCCACATAGATTTGAGCCGCGCCTTTAAGCCATTCATTATAATCCCTGGTCCATAGCCCAAATTCTTGAATCGGATGAGAGTCTGGCTGGGGCCCTGGTTTCTGGCTGAGCTTCGGAGATGGGCTGCCGGCTAATCCTCCTTTTGCCTTCAGTAACAATGCTATTAGTCGGTTCCGTAGCTCGTCAGCTTTGGGATCGAGTGAAGGCACCGACTGCAAATTCTGAACGACGCGATCGATGTTGCTCCCATCCTTCCCGTGGATCGCGTCGAAGAAAACTTCCTGGGCGTCATTCATAGCCTTTGCGTAAACAAGAAAGACTTCGCTCCCGGGATTCTCGGTGTGCTCACTTTGGGACACAGCTTGGGAGACATTCTGAAAGTTCAAATATTGTGCGACTTTGAAGAAACTAACAACGACAAGTCCTAACGCGGCTACCTGCAACACCCGCCAGGTTGCGGCAATGCTCAAACGTTCGCCGGGCCGCCGATATTGCACAACGAGCGCGAGGCCGGCCCCTGATAATAAGCCGCCCAGGTGGGCGGCATTATCGATAAACCCGCGCCCGAGATAACCAATGAAAAGATTGATCATGATTATCGGCAGCATCCCAGTGCCAAAGGCGCGCTTAAAACCTTCCGGAAGCTCCCGGCGAAACTTAATGCCAAACACAAACAGAACGCCTACCAAGCCAAACAATGCTCCTGATGCGCCCACGGAAACCACGTCCTGGTTCTTGAAAAGAAAACGCGTGATGGCGGTCGCCGGCACATTTGGCCGGACAGTCAAATAACTCGCAACCACTCCCGCGATTCCGGTCAATACCCAGAACACAACAAACTTTGCGGATCCGTACAGTTTTTCCACGTAAGGCCCAACGATCCACAAACTGTACATGTTGATGAGCAGGTGCGGTAGGTTGACGTGAACGAACATCGGCGTTACAAACCGCCACCATTGATGCTGCTCGCGAATCAAAGAGTTTAGCTTGGCGCCGTATGCGATTAAGACTGGAGCAGGAAACTCCCACAATGCACCCCAGGTGAGCCCGCTTGATTCCCACATCAGGAGAAAAACAAAAATATTTGCGACCAACAAAACAATCGTGAGTTTATACGGACGACTCAAGACTGCGTGCGCAAACTTTATTGTTTCGCGGTCTGAGGAAATGCTTCTTTGAGGCGGAATTGTTGATCGGGTGGTGGCTGCACCACAGACTGCACATTGGGCTTCACCCGCGCCTACGATTGACCCACAACTGCGGCACAGCGTGGGCCGCCCGGGGGTTGTTTGGTTGGAATTGCTTTCAGACAATACGCTGACGCTAACAAGCGTGATGCCTCGAGCCGCAAAGCATCACGCTAATGACTACTGACAAACCAATCAGTTTGCCGTCGGGTTTTGAACTCAACAAACACCAGAACACCGCGACAAGCCAAAGTTTGTCGCGCTTCGCCATTAAGCCATTTTCGCGAGGAGGCTGACCAGATCCTCGGCGTGTTCTTCTTCCATGGCAAGTATGCCTTCAAGCATGCGTCTTGAGGTTGGATCGTCGTTACCCAGGTAGTTGATCATTTCGCGGTAACTATCAATGGCAATTCGCTCAGCTACGAGATCTTCTTTGATCATGTCGGTAAGCGTATCCCCTTCGACATATTCGGCATGACTGCGAGTGAGCAATCCCTCGGGATTGAAGTCGGGTTCACCCTGGAGTTGAACAATGCGTTGTGCGATCAGGTCAGAATGTCCCTGTTCTTCGTTAGCATGTTGCAAAAACTCTGCGGCGACTCCTTCGGCGTTGATTCCTGAAGCCATGAAATAGTGACGACGGTATCTCAAGACGCAAACCAACTCTGTTGCGAGCGCTTCATTCAAAAGCTTCACAACAGTTGCGCGGTCCGCTCTGTAACCTTCCGTGATAGCGCCGTTTTCAATATGTTGCCTGGCGCGTTCGCGTAAAGTTTTGATGTCGGTGAGAAATGGTTTATCAGCCATTGGCCCTCACTCCCTTCAGATGAATTAGACAAAGTGAATTAGGGGATGCCTGATATTACTCGGCCCCATAAACGAGGGCAAGCCGTTGAGAATCGGTTAGCGGCAGCGTCGAGTTTAGTTAGCCTGCCTGGCGCTTCACCACTCAAGCTCTCACTGGGACCATGGGGCGTCCCACCCGCCGTAAGCGAGCAGCGCGAACCACAACCCTGAAGTTGAGTACTTTTGCTAGACCATCGACTTGCGGCGATCGTATCGGGCGGGACTCCCGCAGTCCCAGTGAGGAGCTTGCCCCGGGGTTTACTCTGCCGCCAGCTTACCGTGGATCTTTACTTCGCTCGGCGCATTCACATCGTTTGTTACTTCCACCGGTGCTTGCCAGACCAGCGTCTTAATACGACAAGTGCCAGTATTGTCTTCTCGGCAATAGAAAAGTGTGAGCTTAACTCGTACTCTTGCCGATCCCACGCTCGCCGCCTGGAGGGGAATGCGAAGCGGAAGTTGCAGATCTTTTGTGGTGAGGCTCGCATTGGTGTCAGCGATGTTTATCGCCTTTCCGTTATCCACCCAAACCTTGTAGTGCTGGGGCGCTGCCGGATTGAGATGATAGCCCGCGGGCAATTCGACACTGATCAGAAGCGTTCCGCCAGTGCCGGCGCGCATTTGTTGCGGCTTTACTTTCATTTCCTCGGCATTTGGCGCCGCCGCGTTCTCCACAACCTCAGCGAGTTTGGTGGGTGGTGCGAGTCCGTTAATACGAAGCGTTGAGGTCTGCTTTGTTTTCAAATCGACAACGCGCACGGCGTGATTGTTTGTGTCGGCGACATAAAGCTTGCCGTTGGCGACGCTCAACCCGGCTGGTTCATAAAACGACGGGGAAGTTCCGTCCGCTTGTCCGGGCTTTCCTGTCCCAACCAGGGTCTTTACTTTTTTACTTTGCGGGTCGAGTTCTTTGATTTTGTGATTGTACGTGTCCGCAATCAGGAGCTTACCTCCGAATGCGAGCAATCCAAGCGGATGTTGCAGGCGCACATGGTCACCGCTGCCATCAACGTCTCCGAATTCGAAAAGATCACCACCTACCAGAGTTTTTACCTGACCACCGACAACATCAACAGCGCGAATAATGTTTGCTTCGGCGTCCGAGACGTAAAGGGTCTTGCCGTCGCTGGCTATGCCGGACGGTTGTGCAAACCCGGCTTCGAGCAGCGGGCCATCCAGACGTGCTTCGCGTCCGGAGCCTGCGAAGGTTGAGATCTCGTTCTTATCGAGATCCAGTTTCCAAATTTGATGAGGACCGGCCATGGCGATGTAAAGCACACGTCCGACTAGTTGCAGGTCCCAGGGCGAACTAAGGCCAATGGTTTTAGCCGGACCCTGTTTGAAATGATCGGTCGACTGCTGACCCGTGCCGGCTACCGTTTCTACGTCACGCGTTTTCAGATTGACCCGCCGAATCAGATGGTTCTCGGTATCAGCTATATATAGAGCGTCGGAATCAAGGGCCATGCCCTGGGGACGATAGAAGCTGGCTTTGTCGAATCCGGCATCGGTAGCGCCGTGTTCGCCGGTCCCAATCGTATCGACCAGTGTGCCGTCAAGTTTTGTAATGACAATGCGATTATGATTTGAATCAGCGATGAAAAGCCGATCAGTGGCGGCGTCAGCCAGTATTTTTCCCGGAAAGGCCAGCGGCAGATCGCCAATCCTGGCGCGCTCGAGGACAAATTTCAGCGGCTGTTCGTTTAGTTCGCCTAGTTTGCGAAATTCGTCAATTGCCTTGGCGACAACGCGGTCAATGAGCTGGTAGTTTCCTTCACCTGAAACTGCCCCAATAACGTAGCCACCGGGATCGATCAAGACCTGAGTTGGCCACGCGCGCACGCCATAGCTTTGCCAAACGCTGAACTCGGAATCATTGTAAACAGGATGTTCGAGCTCGTAACGGAGAATGATGTGGCGGATATTCTCCGTGTCCTTTTCGTTTTGGAACTTGGCAGAATGCACGCCGATGACTACCAGCTGGTTGGGATACTTCGCCTCAAGCTTCTTCAGGTCGGGAATGATGTGCATGCAGTTGACGCAGCCATAAGTCCAAAAATCAAGCAGCACTACCTTGCCCTTGAGCGCCGCCAGTGACAACGGCTTGTCGGTGTTGAGCCATCCGCGACCGCCAGTGAGTTCAGGAGCGCGCACTCTCGCTGTTTTCTGTACAGGCATCAAGAAACCTTTCTCGGGGGTGAATGACGTCTGAGCTCGCGCAAGCGATGACACCAGTATTAAGGCAATCCCCACGACGGAAAAACATAAGACACGTGCCTGGTCCTTATTCAATACGCTTCCTTCTCCAGATGATTTGTGCTCGCGACCTATAAGGTATCAAACACCTTCACTGGATTTGCATTTACGTCTTCCGTCTTCTCCACGCTTCAGCTTCCGTTAGTGACGATGCGGCCGTTCCGCCGCCGCGCTCTTGTTTTCAGTCGACTCCAGCAATTGATCCAGACGATCGATCGCGCGTCTCAAATGCGGGATAGTGATAGATCCACCAACTACCAGCGCAACGTTGAAAGCATCAAGAAACTCCGGGCGACTCACCCCAACATCAACACACTGTTTGATGTGATAGGTGACGCAGTCGTCACAGCGAAGGACGCAGGATGCGACAAGGCCCATTAGCTCTTTCGTCTTCTTGTCGAGGGCACCGTCTTCGTAAGCCTGCGTGTCCAGGGCAAAAAAACGTTTGATTCCAAGATGATTGCTGTCGAGCAGCTTTTCGTTCATCGCCGCGCGGTAACGGTCGAACTCATCCATCCGCAGTGTCCTTTCGCCCGGGGGCCCTCATTTTGTTGAGCCCAAGGCATATTAGTTGATGAAATGCCCGAAACTCAGGTGCAGCTATTGTAGCGCGGCGCACCCGAACGACAAAAAACCATCTTCACTGGGAACTGCGTCTCGCCCGCCGCGAGCGCGGAGCGCAAGCAAACGTCCGAAGGTACTGATGAATAAGATCAGAGCGTGCTGGAACATGCGCGACGAACGGGATGCCCGCACTCGCCGGGTGAAAGAGATACTCCTTATACCCAGTTGTCTGTTCACCGACGTCGTTGTATCTTCAATCCTCGATAAGACAATGTACGACACCGGTTCAGCAAGCGATGCCCAGCCAGTCTCTGCTGGCAAACTCAAACTCTTGCAGGTTGATGCGTTGCTTTTTGGTTTGCTGGAAGAGCAGATCACGACTATCGTCGGATGGAGCCAGCCAACGCGTTTGCCTTTCGCCCCTGCTTCGGTCAGCGGTGTAGTCTGTATTCAAGGTCGTATGTTCACGGTACTGGACGTTGGCAGCCTGCTCCGCCCAACGAATGAGGTCGGCGAAGCGGATGAACCTGGGCAACACGCGTCGCCGCGGTTTATAGTCGCGCTTCGCGGCGATGAACAGCTAGCGTTGGCGGTCGATGCTTTACCTGAGATGATTGAAGTATCTCTCAAGGAAATCAGGGCGGCAGAAGAACTGTCACTGTCACTGTTTCCTGGCACCATGGAACACGAAGGGCTGGAGGTGCCGGTGCTTGACTTGAAGGAACTCTTTCCCGCCGTTATTCAGGGACGCGAGCGACGAAGAAGACGTATTTGATGCTCCACTCAGCCTAATCACGACGGGGTAATCTCTCATTCACACCTTGGCTTTAGCCTTAGGAAAACTGAGCTATCTACAAATGATGCGGGTCAAGCCCTGCCAAATTGTAGGTTGGGAAGGGCGCTGGGCGCAGCGTCGCCCCGCTCACGTTTCATACCCACTCAAGTGCGTTAACAAACTACTCAATTCCCTTCCTGCGTGGCCACTAGCATAAGTCTAACGAGACTGTGTGGGATTTCTGAGTTTTTTATCCTCCAAAGCCGGGTTGTGAGTGAGACTCTTCGGAAACGAACTCGTGTGAGCCACAATGTGAAATGCGATCCCCAATGCTAAGATTAGAAAACCCTGATATGTGAGGAAGTCTAGTAGTCGTTATTTTGTGCTTCGACGCGCCGCGTATCTCATTATTTTAGTCTCATGAACGAGCAAGCATTCATAACATTGGAATACCCGCAACTCCGTGAGTTGCTCAAACGCGGCGCCCAAACCCAAATCGGACAGGCCATGGCCGCGTCCCTCACTCCCATTGAGGTTTTGCCACAGTTGGAGCGCGAATTGACGACCTTGGCTCAGTGCGTACAGCTGCGGAATCGAGGTGTCAGCTGGTCGTTCAGTGACTTTAATGATCCCGGAGAAGCGATTGGGCGTCTGCGAGTTGAGGGTACATCACTCGACCCCGCTTCCCTGCTTCAATTGGCGCGTCTTTGTGGGCAGGCGCTGGCGGCGCGAGCTTCAATTCTCGCGGAGCGCGAAGCCGCTCCTGAGCTATGGCAGGTGGTTGAGAGTTTGCCACGCGAGCTCAATAGTTTAGTCGCGAGGGTCGCAAACAAGATTCTTCCCGGTGGCGAACTGGATGATCGCGCGAGTCCGGAGCTAGCCCGCATTCGTCACGAAATCACCTCATTGCGTTCGCGCATAACGCGCACGCTTGAAGGTCTGATGAGAAAGTCGGCTGACTCGGTGCAGGATGAGCTGGTGACGATTCGTAACGACCGTTTCGTGATTCCGATCAAGGCAGATCACCGCAGCCGCATTCATGGAGTTGCCCATGGCTACTCCTCTTCAGGCGCAACCGCTTTTGTCGAGCCGCTCGAAACAATCGAAGCCAACAATGAATTGCAAGGCTTGCACGAAACTGAAGCGCGCGAGATCGCCCGGATACTGTTTGCTTTAACATCCGAGCTACGGGCCCAATTGCCTGCCATCGAAATGGCCGCGGCCGCCGTGGCCGAGCTGGACTTTCTTAATGCCAAAGCCGTTTTCCATCAGAAGTTCAATTGTGTGATTCCGGAAATCGATAAGCGCAGAACATCGGCGCAGGCGAGCGGCGGGTTGGAACTGGTTGACGCCCGACACCCGCTGCTCGAGGAAAATCTCCGCTCAAGCGGTGAAAAGGTGGTGCCGGTGTCATTGGCCCTGGATGAAAAACACAGCGCGATGGTTATCTCGGGTGCAAATGCCGGCGGCAAGACGGTGGTATTGAAAACGACAGGGTTGCTCTCTTTGATGGCCCTGTCAGGTCTTTCCGTTCCAGCTCGCAAGGCTCTCGTTCCCTTCTATTCGTCCGTACTGGCAGACATCGGCGATCACCAATCGCTGGCGGCGAATCTTTCAACATTCACGTCCCACGTCGCTAACATCGCGCGAATGATCCAACTTTGTGAAGCACCCGTACTGGTGCTGCTTGACGAGGTCGGAACCGGAACCGATCCGGAGGAGGGTTCGGCTCTGGGCGTAGCCGTTGTCGATCACTTCCGGCATGCTTGTGGAGCGCACGTTATCGCCACGACGCACTACAGTGGACTGAAGATGTATGCAGGCAATGAGGAGAGTGTACTCAATGCCAGCGTGGAATTCGCTGAGAAGACTCTGCGCCCAACTTACCGATTGGTTGTGGGTGTTGCCGGCTCGTCATCGGGCCTGGAGATTGCACGGCGTTTTGGTATTCCTTCTGGAATAACGGACGCAGCCGTCGAGTCAGTAAAAGATTCGTCACGACAAGCCTCCGAGTATTTGCGAAGAATCAAGCAGGAGGCGGAAGAGGCCGCAGGATTGCGAAAGGCACTTGAAGAAGAACGTGTGGCGGTGGCGGAAAAATTCGCCTCGCTTGGCAAGGAAGCAGACAAACGCGAGCAATCAAGGCAGGCTACCTTTCAAAACACGCTCGCCAAAACCGTTAGCCAATTCGAGGATCGGGCTCGCGAGTTCATTGCTACGGTCCAGGACCGCTCGGAACGATTGAAACTCGAGCGAGAAGCGCAGAGACGAGTATCAGAATTGAAACGTGAAGCGCAGCACGCAGCGCAGGCAACCCGACCGCGGCCGCGTTCGTCTGTCTCCGTAGACGAACGTCAACCACGCGGAGTGCGGATAGTGCGCGATGGTCAGGTCGTTAAGGCCGAGAAGCATGGACAGTCGCAAGATCTTGCGGGGGAAGAGCGTTACGTCGCGGCGTCCGGCCGCGAAATTGCTGTGGGAGACAAAGTGAACCTCCGATCTTTTGGATCGATCGGCATTGTTGATCAGATCAAAGGCGATGAAGCCGAGGTGCGCGTGAAGTCTCTGCGCTTCAGGGAGAAGCTCGAAAATCTGGAGTTGATGGAAGTCGAGCCGGCGTCAAGAACCGAAAAAGGAAAGTTAGCAAAATTGCGGGAGGCAGGCGGCACTGAAGTTCATTTGAAAAGCGCGGACCAAAACGGTCGTTCAGAACTAAACGTGATCGGGCAAACTACCGATGAAGCGGTTGACGCCGTAGATAAGTTTCTTGATGAAGCGTCGCTGGCAGGTACGAGCCAGGTCCGGATTGTTCATGGGCACGGCACCGGTGCCTTGCGACGCGCGATTGGTGAATTGTTGAGTGGCCATCCGCACGTTGCCCGCTTCGCGCCCGCTCCCCATGATCAAGGCGGTGGTGGTGCGACCGTGGTTGAATTGAAGCAGTGAATGGATCAAGTCTTCCGGTAGAATCGACTACCGCTCCTGACTTTGACAAGCGTGCTGATTTCGAGCCCTCAAGATGCGTTACCCACAAACATTCATCGATGATCTAAAGCGTCAGGCCGACATCGTGCGGGTGATCCAGGACTACGTGCAACTTAAGAAAAAGGGCGCGAACTGGATGGCGTGTTGCCCTTTCCACAAGGAGAAAACGCCTTCATTCTCCGTTAGTCCCGCGAAAGAAATTTTCTATTGTTTTGGGTGTCACAAGGGTGGAAATGTTTTCAGCTTTGTGATGGAGATCGAACGAGTAGCGTTTCCGGAAGCAATTAAAATCGTTGCGGAGAAAACCGGGGTACCGTTACCCAAATTGGTGGATGATGGTCCGTACGAAGCACGACGGCAGGAGGCAGACGAAGTAGTCCAGCTCAACACCTGGGCGCTCGAATGGTGGGAACGGCAACTCGAGTCGGGCGCGGAAGCAAGTATTGGTCGCGACTATTTACAGCGACGCGAAATCACCGAGGAAACCTGCCATGCCTTTCGCCTTGGCTATGCGCCAGACAGTTGGGATGCGCTTTCGCTGCACCTCCGGCAGAAAGGTGCGAGCCAGGGACAGGTTGAGCGAAGTGGATTGGTGGTCAAGAAGGACGAAGGTGGTTCATATGATCGCTTTCGCGGCCGGCTCATTTTTCCGGTGCTTGATACTCAGAACCGGCCCATTGCTTTTGGTGGTCGCACGCTGAAGGATGAGGACGCGAAATACATCAACTCACCGGAGACCGCAGCGTATATCAAAGGTCGAAATCTTTTTGGACTAAACCTGACTCGCGATGAGATCCGGCGTCAGGAGTTTGCCATTCTGGTAGAAGGATTTCTCGATCTTATTGTTCCTTATCAATATGGCATTCGCAACGTTGTGGCGAGTCTGGGAACGGCATTAACACCGGAACAAGTGAAGCTATTGGGTCGGTTTGCGCGCAAGGTCGTAGTCAATTATGATGGCGACCGCGCGGGTGTGCAGGCAGCAAAAAAGTCGATCGAAATTCTCCTCGCCGAAGATCTTGAGGTCAAAGTTCTGGTGCTTCCAGAGAACACCGATCCTGATGAGTTCATCAGAAAATTCGGTGTGGCGGAGTATCAGCAGCGGCGAGCAAAGGCACAACCCCACATCCAATTTGTAATTGAACAAGCAGTAGCGGATCGCGATCTTCACCGACCGGCGGAAAAAGCTGAGGCAGTCGAAGAGGTGCTTCCCTACGTTCGTGCAGTACGCAACCGAATTCAGAAACGTGAATATTTTGATATGGCAATGGACGCATTGCGTATTGGTGACGTTGCGCTGCGACGAGAACTATGGCAAACGCTTCGCACAGGCACCGGTAGTGCGAGCGCGGGTCAGAAAGTGCTAAGGCGGACGGCTGTCAAACCGACAGTTGCGGAGCGAAAACTGCTTGAATGGATTCTCTTTAATGCGGAAGTGCGTCGTTCCGTGTTGGCCCGGATAAAACCTGAGGATTACGAAGACTTACCCACCGCTTCTATCTTTCAAGCGTTGATAGAAATCGACAAAGAGGGCACTGTGCCTGACTACAACCTCCTGTCAGAGCGGACTCAGTCGGATCCACTGGCCATTGAATTGCTACCAGCGCTGCTGATAAATGAACCTCTGAGTGATGACGCAGGTCAACTAAGCGACGGCCATACAGCAGAGAGTTGCCTGGCTGAATTGAGAGTGCTGGCTATCGGCCGCAGGATTGGCGAAATCTCCGCAGAAATGAGTGAGGCGGAACGTGCCGGCGACTTTGAGAAACGTGACCGTATGGCACTTGAATACCTCGAGTTAACAAAGCGCCGAAGCCTGCTGCTACCGGGTGCTGAAGCCGCAGGAACAGGTGTCCCATGAATTTTTTAATGTCAGCCGCAATTGGCAGTCGCGCGACCGTTCTTCCTGAAGGCGAACACAGGGATGCAATATTGTTGCGGAGAGCAGTCTGGTCAGGCGATCCCGAGGTTTGGTGGAGCGCAGAGTGAGCATAGAAGACAAAGATCGTGACGACGTGATGGAACGCCTGCTCGAATTGGGCGGCGATAAGAAGTATCTGACGTTTGACGATCTGAACCGTGAACTGCCGGACAATGTCGTGTCTCCGGACGACATAGAGGATGTGCTGCAAAAACTGGAGGGTTCGAATATTCCAGTGGCGGACTCCGACGAACGTTTACTCGAACAGGCGGCAGTAATAGTCCCGGATGACGAAGAAGAGGGACTCGACGAGGATGTTGAACTTGACCTTTCGGCCGGCGCTCTGGAAAAGACAAATGATCCGGTGCGTTTGTATTTGCGCGAAATGGGTGTCGTTCCGCTTCTGACCCGCGAAGGGGAAGTCGCAATCGCAAAAAGGATTGAGCGAGGACAACTAAAAACCAAGAAGGCGATATCCCGTTCCCCGATTGCTGTCAGGGAGGTATTGAAAATTGGCGAGGAACTCGAGGCGGGGAAGGCTAACATTCGTGAGATCGTAAACTTCTCGGAGCAGGCTGAGCTAACGGGTGATGAAGACAAGGACAAGGCAGACGAATATCGCAGTTGGACCATTGAGGGTATTCAGACCATCAATAAGCTTTTCAAGCAGGGACTGAAAGAATGGGACAAGCTGCGCGCTGAGCAAAAAGCTACCCGCGGAAAGAAAGGCAAAAAGCTGATGCGCTTGCGGCGCAGGGTAGCCCGTATTCGTCTTGAGATAGCCCAGGAGATTGGTCGCTTAAACCTGACTGAGCGTGCCCGCCAACGTTTAATCAACGCGATCCGGGCTGTCCAAAAGTCGGCGCGAGAGTCAGAGCGCGAGATCGAAAGTGCTACGGAGAAGCTGAGCAGGAAGCGCGTCAAACCCGACGATCAGAAAGAGTATAAGCGAAGAATCCTGGCGGCAAAAAAGCGCCTCCAACAGGTTGAGCTTGATAGCAACGTTGGTCCGGTAGAGATCAAGCGGTCGCTGCAGGCGATCATCATTGGTGAGCAACAGACTGGACAAGCCAAACGCGAGCTGGTTGAAGCTAACCTGCGACTGGTTGTTTCAATAGCCAAGAAATATACAAACCGCGGCCTGCAATTCCTGGATCTCATTCAGGAAGGAAACATCGGTTTGATGAAAGCCGTCGACAAGTTTGAATGGCGTCGCGGGTATAAGTTTTCGACCTACGCAACGTGGTGGATTCGGCAGGCGATCACTCGCGCCATCGCTGATCAGGCGCGAACGATCCGCATTCCGGTCCACATGATTGAAACGATCAATAAGTTGATTCGCACATCGCGCGCACTGGTGCAGGAGCTGGGACGCGAGCCCACGAGCGAGGAAATCGCCAGGAAGATGGATATACCGGTCTCGAAAGTGCGGAAGGTTTTGAAGATTGCCCAGGAACCGATTTCGCTCGAGACACCAATAGGCGAAGAGGAAGATTCGCATCTCGGCGACTTTATCGAAGACAAGTCGATTTTGAATCCAGCCGACGCTGTGGTCGCGTCTAACTTGCGGGAAATCACCGACGAGGTTCTTGCTACTCTTACGCCGCGCGAGGAAAAGGTAATCAAGATGAGGTTCGGGCTCGGAACCACCGGATCCGAACACACACTCGAAGAAGTTGGGCAACACTTCGCAGTTACGCGCGAACGTATTCGCCAGATCGAGGCAAAGGCCCTACGAAAGCTTCGTCACCCTTCGCGATCGCGCAAACTAAAAGCGTTTTTAGACGGCGCGCAAAGATAAGAATTTGCAGTCGGACAGTACGGGAGGGCGCGGATTTCAGAACTCCGCGCCCCCGTGTTGTGTTCCTTTGAAGACCCGAGTTTACTTGATCGATATGAAAGGCGTGCTCCTGGCAGTATGATCAAATTCGTACTGATATGTGTAGCCGGGAAATTCAACTGCGCGCATGAACTGAACCCTGGCCTCGATTCGACCATCTCGCTGGATTGGTGTGACAACCGCATTTGCGGGAACGTCGTATTCAGCCTCACTCTTTGTCAGTTGGTCACCAACCCACGACGGTTGATAACCCTGAGCGGCGGCAACATCGACGTAATGTTGCATCAGGTCTTTGTAAAGATAGGCCTGATAAGCAACCGGGATATAAGAGTATCCGGCAATGCCTACCGCGGCGACAATGGCCGCGAAAATCAAAAATTTAAGTCGTGCGCCGCCGCGTTCGTTCGATCTTTTCATGTCCATCAATCCGATATCTTTCTATTTTGATGATCTTTGTAACCCGTCCCGCAGCGAGATGCGTAGCAGCTTTGCGTCTATCTTCTGTCCTGCAACGATTCGTGGCAAACCTATCTTCTCAAGTAAGACCCAATTGACCTGACCGCCAACACTTTTCTTGTCATGTTGCAGTGCGCGCATGATCTCGGTGAGATCCAGATCTTTCGCGCTTGGGAGCGGGCCACACAAAGCGACGGCCTCGCGCAAATATTCTAACTCCGCGATGCTGAGTAAGCCCAGGTTTTTTGAGATTTCCCCCGCCACGATCATACCGTGTCCTACTGCCTCGCCATGCCGGAACCGTCGATAATTGGTAACAGTCTCGAGCGCGTGGGCCGTGGTGTGCCCAAAATTCAGAATGCGCCGCGACAGACGATCGGAGCGACCTGCGGACTCACGCTCATCATTGCTGACAATAGAGGCCTTGAAGGCACAGTGACTGGCAATCAACTCTTCGAGTTCTGTTGATTCCACAAGGCCTTCGACCTTTGCTTCTCTGAGAAAGTTAGTGGTCCTTGCAAAGAGCCTGCGATTCGAGACTAGAGACTGCTTTACCATTTCACAAAAACCAGAAACCAATTCTCGTCGTGGCAGTGAGGCCAATGCCTGAGTGTCAACGATTACGATACTTGGTTGATGGAAAGCTCCAACAAGGTTCTTGCCGAAAGGAAGATTGACCGCGGTCTTGCCACCTACGGAAGAATCGATCTGGGCCAGAAGCGTGGTGGGGATTTGTACCAGTGCCACGCCGCGAAGGTAAATCGCGGCGCAGAATCCCGCGAGATCTCCAACCACGCCACCGCCAAGGGCGACCACCATGTCATTTCTTTCAAAAGAGTTCTCGCCGAGAAACCTAACCGCCAACTCGAGCACGTCAAAGGACTTATTCGGCTCCCCCTCAGGCATGAGCCACTGGAAAACTTTGTAGTTTTCTCGTCTTAAGGCGCCGGCTATTCCTCTGCCGTAGAGATTGAAAACGCGCTTGTTGGAGATAATACCGACACGACGCGGTCTACAATCTAAGTGTTCTCGGATTAGTTTCCCTAAACGCCGCCGGATATCCCGGCCAATATAGATTTCACAACGTTTCGCTTCTTGCTTTAAGGAAATCTCCAGATGCTGCATATTGAAACTGAAATCTTTCCACGAAACAGGCAATTTGCAAGCGACACGGCGGGAATTCTAGCACGCAAGGGATCCATTCGGGGTTTGGGAGAAAGTGCGAAGGAACTAATAAGGAGCCACAAAAGCGAATGGGCGCGACATACGTGGGAGTGCGTCGCGCCCATCCATATTCGTGGTTACTGTCCTCACCCCAGCAACCACTTGAGACGGAGGATTCACCAACCGTCTCTCTTGCCCCACAATATACATCGCAACGCCTGTGCCGTGCAAGAGAGTTTTTGGTAGAGACTTTGCGGGCTAATGTTTTGATATATGAAAGCTGTAAGCATAGGATCTTGCATAGTAGGGCAAGCAAAATAGAGTGTAGATTTTTCCCAGGTGGGCGTGTAGAAACTGCACAGGGACGTCCTAATTACCGAGTTCCTGCCTGATGGCTGCCGCTATCTTACTCGCATAGCTTTCAATCTCATTTTGCCTTTCACCCTCGATCATTATTCTTGCGAGAGCTTCAGTTCCAGAGTACCGCAAAAGCAGCCGGCCTTTGTCGGAGAGTTTCTCCTCAGTCTCATTTATCGCCCGCTGAACCGACGGAAGCTCAGCAAAAGGACGTTTTTCTCGCACTGGAACACTCACTAATATTTGAGGAAAACGCTCAAATCCTGCGGTTAATTCCGCCAGTGACCGTGCCTGCTCACTTAGAGCTCGCAACAGTGAGAGAGCAGTTATCATTCCGTCCCCCGCCAGACTCAACCGTGGGAAAATAATGTGGCCAGACTGCTCCCCGCCAAGACTTGCATCTCGTCTCAGCAATTCCTCTAGCACATACTTGTCCCCAACATCGGTCCGAACCATCCGCAACCCCTTGGAACGAAGTGCGATTTCAAGCCCAATATTGCTCATGACCGTGGCTACGACGAGGTTGTCTTTCAGCTGACCCCTGGCGTGAAGGTGATTGGCCAGAACCCATAACGTGGCATCGCCGTCGACGAAGTTGCCCGCGTTGTCGACAAACAGAGATCGATCGGCATCCCCATCAAAAGCTACGCCAAGGTCGGCCTTTTCAGCGACGACTCTTTGCTGAAGAGCTTCAATGTGTAATGAGCCGCAATTCTGATTAATGTTCCGGCCGTCCGGCCGATTACCAATTGCAATTGTTCGCATCCCCAAGCGCTTAAACAACTCTGGGGCAAGTGCGAAACTGGCGCCATTCGCGCAGTCGACCACAATGGTCAGATCCGTTAACGACAATTCCTTCCCGATCTCGTCGCTTAGGAATGTCAGGTAACTTTGCTGCAGGTCTGCTTCTGCCTCTGGAGTTGAAACCGTTAGGTTTTCGGGGAGTTGAGAAACAATCTGTTTCGACGAACTGAGGACGTTTGATTCGATCAGGCGTTCTATTGAATCATCCAGCTTGCGCCCCGAAGGCGAGAATATCTTGATGCCGTTGTCATGATAAGGATTGTGGGATGCGCTGATTACGATACCGGCATCAGCGTGCAAACTACGTGTCAGAAACGCAACACCAGGTGTGGTAATCACCCCGGCCGATCGACACTCCGCGCCTGCTGCGACGAGTCCCTGGATTACGGCGCGCTCGAGCCATCCGCCTGACTCGCGAGTATCCCTCCCGATCACAATAGCGGGTCGCTTGCCGGCCTCGTTTGCCAAATAGCGGGCGAGCGAAGAACCAATGATGCTGACCGTTGCGGCGTCAAGAGGAAAGCGCCCGGCTTCGCCCCGTATACCATCGGTACCAAAAAGAGCCTTCATCGAGTGTATGACTTTGGTGTTTTCAGAAACATCAGGCTATTTAACTCTTGAGAACTGTGCCGGCTTTACTGATTTCAAGATGATCTTTCCTTGAAAGGTTGATGGCAGGTCAAGTCGCGGCTCGAGTGTCTCCCCGCTGGTATCCAGAA
>Ga0137366_10001156_pt1 | contig 19171 bp, 14 predicted proteins | sample SagtaG_8_FD_104938 | JGI IMG/M metagenome (GOLD analysis project Ga0137366, IMG submission 104938) | Vadose zone soil microbial communities from Sagehorn Ranch, Mendocino, California, USA - Sage1_L_60_16 metaG | ecosystem: Environmental > Terrestrial > Soil > Vadose zone | place: USA...
CCCGTTCATGTTCCAAACGCCACAAGTTCTGACTGGCGGCTATCACGGCTATTTCGGCAAGTACAAATTCAAATTCTACATGGGCCAGTATTCGTCCTTCTTCAGCTCATTCAATGCGATACGTGGCATTGAACTCTATGACAATACCGACAGCTTGGTGCAGACCATCCCGTTCGAAAACATCAGTAACAACGGGTCGCAGAACGTATACGTCATGAAAGGGTTTGACATCACCACCGCTGACGGTGATGTCGTTGTTCCCTACTCAGCTTTCGACGCCGCTGTTGATAAGGTCGGTGTCGCGGCATTGATCGTGAGGGCGTTTGATCAGAACGGAAGCGGCCAAGCCTTAGACACTCCGGTCGCGGCCCAAGAAAGTTCGTTCGGCTGCACCGAGTACTACAACAATGAGGGTGCAAAAAATGAAGTTGTGGCGCCCCATAACAATATGTACATCACCGGCTTCGTGCAGACTTTCGCGGACGGTCATATCAGGGCCGACGCCTCCACAGGAGGTATGGGGAATGAGATCGTTAATGGATTCTGGATTAAGACGACTTACGATTACCACATCATCCTGAGCAGAGATGGCGTGCCGTTCAAAGACATACGCTACTCCTACGAGCATACGCCGGCCGTGCCATATGCGAGTCCAACTGTCTTTGAAATTCCGGCCTCGCAGGTTCCCGCGGGCGTTGGTCCAGTAACCATGTGGGCTGAGCTGACAGGAACGGTGTACAACCGCGTCTACACCGAGACCTTGCATGCAACGATCGATACTACTCAGCCCGACGACACTAAATACCCTGGCGATAGTCCGCCACCCGTACCCGTCTATGGCAGATATGCGTACATCGGGGAATGTAACGGCGACATCCCTGGTGCCTGTACGAACCAGAAAACCAACAATGGGCTCCGGTGGTAGATCACTCTCAGAGTGTAGGTGCGGCAAGGAGGCCGTGATCTTGCCAGTAATCATTGAGCTCAAAGGTAACAGACTAATGACAACGGTGATTTCGCATAGTTTTCAAACTCGTCAAGGTTCGCGTTGGGTGACCAACCAGGCTCTGAGTTCGGCCGCAATGGTAAAGAAGATGGTCGAAAACGAGCTTAGACACGGAGATTTCTCGAATTTAGAAGCTCGTGTCGAGCGGATTCAAGAGCTGGTGAATCGGCATCTATTGGAGCCCGAGTATGAGCGAGGTCTTTTGTTACTTGCTGCGAAGTTTCTGGAAGGGGCTGATCAGACGCGGCGAGCGCGTCGCATCATAGGCACGTTGTTGGCTGGCAAGGACACACTTAAGGGAAAGTCTTATTGGGATTTGAGAAGGTTTCGGACGCGATTGGCATTGAATGGAGGTGATCTGGTAAGTGCTCGCTGGGAGGTGGACCGGATTGAATGCGACATTACCGAAACGAGCGAGGGATTTGGAGTGGTAAAGGAAGTTGTCGACCGATCAGATCTTTCCCTGGTGACAACGTCTACCTGGTTATTGTCGGCTGAAGTTTCTTTAGCGGAGAGAAAACTGAATGAGGCCCTGCAGTCTTTGGCGAACGCGCTTCGTTGTATGCAGTTGGGTGTAAAGACTGGGGACGAGGTTGCGATCTTCGAGTTGCTATCAGCGCTTGTTTGCGCCGCGCTGGGGGATGATGCTGGAATTCCAGCGCTGGCTTATTTGTATCGTGTTCATGTCGGGTGTGTGGGTGAATCAACCGTTGAGGCTGCCGTTAGTGCCAAGATCGCCGCGGCCGCTGGAGACATGGATCGAACTGCGGGGATTAGTGAGGCAGAGGCAAGGCGATGGAGAAGTTATGGCCCGGACGCGGGCCTGGTTAGAAGGTTCTTAGGGGAGGAGCTGCCGTTGATCACTCCGCCCGATTTGGCGAATCGCCTGCCTTTGACGCAGGCGTTTCAAGGGCCGGTTGCTCGTGTTAGTGAGGTTGCTGAGGAAGGTAGAGACGTTGAATCGTCGTCAGAGGATCAGTTCTCGACGTTGCCAATGTCGTTCTTGTTTGAAGCGCACGGTTTGGAAGAAATGGCAACGCACTTTGATTACAACTTAAAGACAGGCCCTTTGGTGATTGACTGGTCGGGCTGTAAGCCAGAATTGATCGCTGAAGCAATTGAAGCTGGGGCTATTTCAGAGGCCGCTCGTTTTTGTCGGCGCGGCATTATTTACTTCAATAACGGTGCTTATGTCGACGCTTGTTTTGACGGGAACATTAGTAGTGTTGGTGAAATACCCGCCGTCGAAGTGATTTTCGAATTGTTCCGCATCAGCATGGCCGGATTGCCAGGGGCTTGTGGGCGTCAGTACTTTGCCGGCCCTGCCGCAGCGCGCACTCCGGAAGTGATCAACTTGCGGCCGAATAAAGTCAATATTGAATTGATGAGGCGGTTCGATCACATGAGATCGGGCGAGTGTCTTAATGATCTTGACGAGTCTGAAATTGACAGTGCATTAGCTTCATGGACTTTGGCTTCTGATGCCGCCGGTTCAAATGGAAATGGCCATGATGTAAGCCAGTCGTTGAATTTATCGGAAGTAACCGTGAGTCATGTTGGTGTTAGTGATGGCGAGGCCGACAAGAATGTGTCGTTTGTTCGGAGTTTGCTGCGCGTGACGGAGGCTAATTCTGTGCCGGCTCTTCATGAATTCCTCCAAGCGTGTTTATCGAGTCTTGGGTTAGACACTGCGGTAGTCGACATTACCGTAAACGAATCGGGCCAGTCGCTTCTCGATTTGATGCCGGCTGCTGCTCCTTACGAATTGTGGGGAAAATGCGTAGCAAGTTCTCTGACCGTGAGTATCAGTTTCCCGAAAGGCTTTGTTGTTGATTGTTCGGAGTCGGTCCAGTTGCTTTTGAACGGAACTGCCCAACGTTTGAGGACTATGCCGGGGCAATCCTTGAACCATCGCGTTGAGATGTCAGGATTTGTGGCTGAGGATCTTGTTACGCAGGCGCTGCTTAGCACGCTTCGGGACTTCGCATTGCTTGATGGTTCGAATCATAGGCTCAAACATTTGCTCTTGACGGGAGAGCGTGGCGTCGGAAAAGAGCTGCTGGCAAAGGCCATTCATAGTTGGTCGGGCCGCACTGAGAAAGTTTTCAGGGCTGTGAATTTTGGCGCCATCAGCAAAGACTTGGCGGCTGCCGAGGTTTTTGGAGCCAAGAAAGGTGCGTATACGGGAGCGGATCGTGATCGCCGTGGTTACATTCAAGAGGCTGACGGCGGCACTTTGTTTTTGGATGAATTGGACGAGGCCGGCGATACTGTCCAAGCTTTATTAAAACGGGTTGTCCAGTTCGGGACCTTTAATGCGGTGGGTAGTCCTGAAGAGCTGCAAGCGGATGTGCGTTTCGTGGCGGCGACCAACATAGTAGGACCCGAAAGCACTATTAAGCGAGATCTACGCGATCGATTTCTAGAAGTCAGGGTGCCGCCTTTACGGGAGCGTCGCGGCGATATTCGTCCGATGGCTGAGATGTTTGCCGGTCAGTGCGGTTACGCATTGCCAGATGCAGTGCTTGCTTTTTTGGAACGGCTGGAATGGCCTGGCAATGTCAGGCAGCTACAGAACGTCGTTGAGCGATCGTGCGCCGTTGTGAAATCTGGTGACGATTTGACTCTCGATTTATTTCAACGATCTGCGGATGAAGAGGGCGCAAGCATCGTTGTAGCTGAGATCGGTGGGGCCAAGTTTCGGCCGTTGGAAAAAGGGGAGACGTTAAAAACCAGGCGTCAAAAGGAAGATGAACTTCATATTCGTTACGCACTCGAGTTCTGTAAAGGAAATCGCAAACACGCGGCAGAGTTTCTTGGCATGACTCGCCAGGGCCTTACGGATCGGATGCGGGAGTTGGCGATTTCGGATTCTAAATGAAAGCCGAGGCGCTCTTTCAAATCCCGGCACCTGGCCGGCATACCTATCCGACCAACACCAACACACGCGCAACATCAAGAAAACTATTACAACCTGACTCACCAAGAATACGAACCGCCTCGGACAGCTCCGCCCTTAACTGAGATTGGATCTCACGAACTAGATCCATCTTCCCTCTAGCGAGAAAACAAACTGCTCGACCGAATAACGAATCTTCTATCGATCTGCCGAGTTTCTCCATTTCCAAAAACGCCTCAATCCCCTTGTCTGCATACCCGGAAAACAGACGAGCAAAGCCTAACATATAGAAAAGATCCGACCGCGCGTCGAACTCCTGCTCATGACCCTCTCCGAACCACGCCTCAACGAGATTTTCACACCTCGCATAATCGCCAATAACAAGAAGCGCGGTCGCGAACGACCGAAAGACCTGCCCACGCGCGCTACCAGCCAATGAAAGAGCCCTCTCGAAATCGCCAACAGCCCTCGCACCCAAATCACTGGCACTTCCCCCTTCGTCGCGAGCAACAAACATTCCCAGCAGGGCTTCCCCGCGACCCAAGTACGCTTCCCAGCAATGACCGTCGCGCACAAGCGCCTCATCATAAGCACTGACCGCTTCTTCATCCATACCAAAAGACTCAAACGACCGCGCATATGACAGAATGCCGCTCACTGTTAATCCCCTCGAAGCAACAAGAGACTGATAAGTCGACAACGTCTCACCAGGAGACATCAGTAACTCAGACCCGCTTCGCCCTAGCTCGATCAAATCCAAATCCGTCGACATTGTCTCTAAACCTTCCTGGAGACTGTATAGGAATTTTAATCGGCATTCATCATACCGTCATCACACTTGTCTTGCGCATTCAAACCACTGCACAAGGCCTGACAGATTGATTACAGACAACCTGTCTGAACAAGGAGCCGGGAGTAAAATAGAGACCCCGAGGCAGCTCCTGCACAACTCGTGCCGCTAAAACGACCCTCAATCGCAAGCCTCAAATGATCGAACCAACAAACACATGGGCAGAACGAGCCGCCGAATTAGCTCTGAATCGGGCTCAAGAGGCCTGCGTTGCCGCCCAACTAGATCCAAATCTCCACGAAGAACTGCTCGCAAGTTTTGTCATCGAAGAGGTCCGCATTGCTGTTGCCGAAATGGCACACTGTAAGGCCCATGGTGGGCCTACCGCCGCCTTCATGCTCACCCAACCTTTCTATCAAAGAATTTTCTTTGCGGACGCAGGTCGACGGGCAGCTCACACCCTCATAAAGGAGATGCAGCGGCAACCATCATCCGGGCTGCCAAGAACTGTATTCGAAAAGCTTGAAGCAAATTCCCAAACACCTTCAGAAAATCAGGCGGACAACTAAGTACAGCATCAAACTCGAAACGGCACGGCACTTGCCGTTAGACGACCACGGAAGACGATCACTCCGCGTCGAAAGGACTGAACTCAAAAATGAAATTCATCGTTACCAACGAAACCCTACAAACAGAACTAGCCCTTCTAGCAAGCGTCGCAGGCGGAAAAAGCAACTCTATCCCTGTATTACAAAACATCCTGATTGAATCAATCGACGACTCTTCACTCAAACTTACGTCTTCAGATCTCGACGTCACTCTTTACTGCCAGGCAGAAGCCCGAGTCAGGGAACCAGGAAAGGTTCTCCTTCCACTTGCCAAACTTCTCGCCATAACCAAAACGCTTCCAAAAACCGCCGACCTCAATTTCCGATCAATCGACAACGGCGGCGCCAACCTCACCTTTGAACGCGCCGCGTTCAAACTTCTCGGCCCGGACGCTGGACAATATCCTGAATTGCCAGAACCCAAAGCCAGCTCGATCACCATTCCTGCAAACGCTTTCCGCTCGATGATCGAATCGACCATCTACGCGATAACTCAAGAAGAAAGTCGCTATGCGCTGTCAGGGGCAAAGGTCGAAATCAACAAAGAAGGAATGCGGATGGTAACCACCGACGGCCACCGACTCGCACTGATAGAAAGCAAGGAAGTCACGGCCGACGAAACCCTCGAACTGCTCATCCCCAAAAAAGCCCTGGCCGAGTTGTCGAAGATCACTAATGGCCACGAAGGACCCCTGAGCTTCTCAACCGACGAAAACCATATCTACTTTCAAGTCGGCACCCGGACTCTAATCTCTCGCCTCATCTACGGACAGTTTCCCAATTACGAAATGGTCATTCCGAAAGAGAACAACCTCATCGTAAGAATGTCCGCTGCTGCCTTTCGCGAAGCCATCAAACGAATCGCCCTGATGGCCGACGAACGAAGCCACGCTATCAAACTTGAAATCAAACAAAACGAAATCCGGATCAGTGCCCAATCCCCGGACGAAGGCGAAGCAGCGGAAGCGATTCCAGCCGAGTATGACGGAGAAGAGATCACAATCGGCTTTAACAGCAACTACCTCCTCGACTACTACCGCCTGTTCCAAAACGGGACCGCAATCAAAATGGAATTAAAGGACGGGAACTCGCAAATTCGCATGCAACCTGCGGAGTCAATTGAAGCCGCGCCCGTCTCGATCGTCATGCCTATGCGCATCTAGGAGACTTGCGAACAACAACCACGACGACTGATTAGAAACAATAAAGTTGGCTACTTAAAATTAAAGTCAGCAACTTTTCCCTCGGCTGGCTGAGAAAGCAGATGCCTAAGAATTGCAATTTTCAAAGAACAGGACAACCCAATCATGTGTAGCTGTGGAACGCCAACAATTAATGGCCAGAGTGGGTACAGATGGCAGCCCAACGATACGCCAAGTATCCGACCTCTAAATCCGCCAGAATTATCTGACGGGGAAACGCTTGTACGAGACGAGCCGGGACGTTGCGGCGGCCTGGACTCGCACTGCCATCATTATTGCCTCACGATGCGCCACGCGAATTATTACCTTCTCGTGAGGCATGGAGGCGGCGATGAGCGCATACCGCTTTTCAAACCCGAAGTGGACGCGATGAAAGGATTAGACTCAACGTCCTGCTATTGGATTATGGGCGCGATCTACCACGCGAACGCAGAAGGCAAACGCAACGCTCGTCAAGCAGCCGATTTACAGTGGCGCACGGCAGCAGCGGAGAAGCGCATCAAGACCCGTAAGCTACGAGGCGCGGAAGGGGTCAAGGTATGGATCGTCTCGCGTAGTCTCGATGTTACGGCTAACGCGACGAAGCAGATCTAATCTTGGTTAGATTCGAGCTTTAAGATGCGGCAGACGCCAACTCACCTCTCTCAGACGAATTGTTTCAAACTTTATTGTTCGATCATTCATGGAGAAACAAAGTCACGGCGCAATTGTTTCAAACCTTCGTCAATTCCAATCACTAGCGCATAACCTAGAATCAACAATGTTGCGGCCAGCAAAGTTTCAGACTTTATTTCTCTTGATCAGAAGACGCCAGCACAACGGCAACAAAGCCCGCCATTAAGCACACTCGTGGCTAATCCAAAGAGACCTAAACCCATGCCCGCTTACATCGAATTATTTCACGGCCGAACAGATCCCGAGCAAGAGCTTGAAGACTGGGGCAGTCCGGGACCAATTTTCGGCCCTCTGCAATTCGTTCATACAACCTACGCCTGCCACATCAAATTCAACTACGCAGACGAGTCCCAACGTCATGGTTGGCTGAATGTTACTGAAGACTTTGTTTACTACGACGGCGTCTACTACGGAGACTGGAGCGTCTTCACCGAACTAAGCGACGACCTCAAAGAACGGCTGGTTGACTTTGAACAATCCAAAGCCGAGCCTCCAGAAAGCTGCTGGTACCTAATCCGCCTTCACGGGGCCATCGAGCCCGAAATTATCGGACCGTTCCCCACCCAACTGGAACGAGACGGCCGAGCGCGAGAACTGCGAAAAGAAAACGATGAGGATGTAATCGTCCAATTAAACTCAACAGACCCGAACGTCGCCGTCAACGCGTACAGCGCCGGATACCTAGCAAGCGAAGCAGATCAGTAAAACCAGCCATGAACAAAGAAGAAGTCTTAGCCTTCATCGAAAGCTGCAACAGCAACGCTGACTGCGCTGAAATTCAAAAAGCAGCCAGAGATCGCGGAGCGGCCATCCGCAACGCTGCCTACAAAGCACAGGTCGACGAATACTGGAAACGAGCAATCTTCTTTCGCGAAGGACAGACTCTTTACTGTGCCGCAGAAGGAACTTTCATCGGTGGCCCTTTACAGCGTGGCGACAAATGTACCGTTCACGAAGTTGAAGCCGGAAGAAGAAAGTTTCTATGGATAAAAGTCCGTAAGGACATAATCGGACTCCCGCCAAACGAAGTCTACCGTTACCGTCTCCAAACGAAGCGGCCTGAAAAGCCAATCAGCAAGCTCGACAGACAAATGGCAAACACCTTAAGCAAAATAATGCCCTAGGCAACACATACCTCATCAATCGCTCAAGGCCGCACCGGCCAGGTCGCTAATCATCGCCTAGACCCTCCGCGAAAGTTAATACATCCAACAACAACCGACATCTCTCACTTGAGATGCTCCAGGCATTGCTCTGCCTTCCGCGCCCTGCCTAACCCGTTACCCGGATAAAGAAGCGGAACGCAACCCATTGTGCTCTCGCAAAAAGGTTCTACACAACGCAAAGACCCTCAATAACCCAATCGCATAGTGAAGCACAGAGCCGCCTGTCAACTTCTAACCGCCATCGACGACGGGAATGAAGCCGCCGCCAAACTTCTCGATCCAAACTATGCGGTCCAGCAAAAATTCGATGGCAAGCGCATCATGCTGCACATCGAGCGTTCGTCCGTGACGGCCCACAACCGAGAAGGCCTGACTTGTAACGTCTCGCCTAACATAATCTCCGAAGCCAGACAATTCGCGCCCATCGCTCCCATGATGCTCGATGGCGAGTGGATCCGGGAAACAAAAACTCTCCACGCATTCGACCTCCTGTAAATCAACGGCACGGACATTCGCCCCTGGAAATTCATTGACCGAAACAGCCAACTACTGGCAACACTCCAGGCTGCCAGGACGAGATCGATTCAGATTGCAAGGACTGAATTTGAACAGGCAGGCAAGATCGAGCTATTGCAAGAAGTTCATGCGCGTAACCTCGAAGGCATCGTACTGAAGAAAATTGACTCTCCCTATCGCACCGATCGACAGCCTGACCAATTCAAACACAAGTTCACGGTAGTCAGCTCGTTTGTAATCACTAAAAAGAACGAAAAAGATTCCGTTGCATTGGGTCTCTTCAATGACAAGGGCCAGCTAATCGAGTGCGGCAACGTCAAAATTCGCAGCAAGCACTTTCGCGTTAAGGACGGATTGGTAATAGACGTTCGCTATCTACACGCGTTTCGCGATTCGAATCACGTTTACCAGCCACGGATGGTTGCCATCCGCGACGACCTCCAACCGGAACATTGCCTGATCTCGCAATTGAAATACAAAGGGCAGTGAGCAACAAATTAACTAACTAAATTAGGAGCACACCATGCGCAGCATCTGGAAAGGCAGCATAACGTTTTCCCTCGTCTCGATCCCGATTAAGGTTTTCAACGCCATTGAAACCAGCGAGAAGATATCGTTCAACCAACTCCACGCCGGCGACTGTCTCGGACCCATCGGCCAGAAGAAACAATGCAAGAAATGCGACCTCACCGTAACCAATGATGAGATCGTCAAAGGCTACCAACACGAAAAAGACAAATACGTGCTAGTCGCTCCGGAAGAGATCGCCAGCATCACGCCAGAATCAAATGAAGCAATCGAAATCATCGGCTTCATAAAACCGGAAGAAATTCCGACCACCTACTTCGACGCTTCTTACTTCGCGGCCCCCAACGGCCCGGCAGCCGAACGATCCTATGCCCTGCTACGCGAAGTTATGAATCGAAGCGGAAGGATCGGAATAGCCAAGGTGATTCTACGGGAGCGTGAAGACCTGATTACCATCTCCCCCAACGGCGATGGCCTGATGATCCAAAAGCTGCACTACCGCCACGAGGTACGCAGTGTGTCCGATGTTCCGGGAATTTCCAGTCAAGCCACGCCGCAAGACAACGAACTGCAACTGGCCACAACGCTCGTCGAACAGATGGTCACCACCTTTGACCAAATCGACACCACGGACCACTTTCACGCTGCCTTGAAACAAATGCTCGATGCCAAAGTCTCCGGAGAAACGATCACCACCACCGGCGAAGTACGAAAGCCAGCTCCGGTGAACGACATTATGTCCGCACTGCAAGCAAGCCTGAAGGTGCAAGCAAACCGGGAACAGCAAGAAACAACTGCTTCCCCGCTAACACTCGTCGCACCTGACAGCGGCACACCCAAGACACGTCGAAAGGGCCAAGTCGCCGCGTAACCTACCTTCACGATCCAAGCCAACCCGTACGGGCCGCTTCAAGCAATGTGCCTCCAACAAAAATGAAGCGGGTCGTATTCGGCCGCATTCGCGCAAAGCCGAACGATGTAAACCAAAGAGTCACTATTCATCTAGTGCTCACCGAACCGTCAACGCTGGATAACGAGAACTTTCGACGATGCCAACCAACAACCGCCCTGAAACAAACGACCAGCGCAGCATACCGCAACTTCTATCCGGAGCCGGCGACCTTATAGAAAATCTTCGCGCAACCTTAACTTCCGGAACTTCGCTCTCAACCAAAAGCCTGCTGGCCAGAGCCAAACACTATCTCGGCTCTCCAATCAGCGAGGGACGCTACGACTTCCGTTACCTGTATGACGCTCTCGAAGTGGCCCTCCATCAAATAATCGAAGACCGTGTCGCAACACTCCGCGTGCTTGAACCTGGAGACGCCATCGATCATCTCGAAAACCTAATTGCCTTACTTCCCACCCAACGAATTCGCACCACCGAACAAAGCCTCTTCCAGCAATTCTCAAGCCCGGCCCCACTCGCATTCGTCGCCGCCTACCTTGCCCTCCCGGAAGAAAACACAGCCGCAAAGATTCTACTGGAACCATCGGCCGGCACCGGCGCACTCGCTTGCATCGCCCGCGCCTTTGGATCACAGGTCCACACCAACGATCTTTCACCCGCCCGCCGCGGATTTCTTCACTATCTGAAATTCCCGGTGCACAGCGTCGACGCCGAAAACATCAACGACCTGCTCCCCCACGAACTCAGGCCGGATATCGTTTTGATGAATCCTCCCTTCAGCTCAACGGCGGGAAGACTTTCTCGAAACGATAATCAACACGGCGCTCAGCACATCGAATCCGCTCTCTATCGACTTAATCAAGCAGGACGCCTCGTAGCCATTACCGGCTGCGGCATGGCTCTCGACAGACAGAAAATGACGGAATTCTGGAAACGCGTGGCCTCACGCTACTCAGTGCGAGTTAACCTTTCGCTCCCAGCTTCCACCTTCACCAAGTCCGGGACCGCCTGGGAAACACAACTGATCGTGATCGACAAAACCGGCCCCACTGCCGGCGCTAACTGGACCGAACAAGTCAAGAACATCCGCCACGGCTCAGCCTCACTTCTCGAAATACTGACACTCGCCAGAGAAAACAAATTGCTGATCGATCCGCCTGTGGCTGCGTCTGCGCCCGAAACAATAACGGGCGAAACACCTGTCGTCCTTACTAGCCAGACGCACGAACTCTCAGACCCCGCCGTCGCCGTCGCATACGAGGAAAATGAATCTAGCCCCTCCGACGACGGCTTTGTACCTTACATCTCGACCAGACTAACTGGCGGCATCGATCACCCAGCCCCACTCGTCGAAACTGCCGCGATGGCTGCCGTGGTACCGCCGCCAATAACCTACCGTCCACACCTCGATCCGCAACTGGTTGTAGATGGAGCACTCTCCACCGTCCAGCTCGAACGAATCTGCTACGCCGGCCAAAGACATTCCCAGCGTCTTTCAACCGGAGCGCGCGCTGCTTATCTCCTCGGTGATGGAACTGGATTTGGTAAAGGACGCTGCCTCGCCGGTGTGATAATCGACAACTACAACCAAGGGCGCACCAGAACCCTGTGGCTCAGCATCAGCAACCAACTGCTTGAATCAACTCGCCGCGACCTGAACGACCTGAATGCATCACACATCGCCCTGCACCAATTGAACGAATGGGACGTAAACGAAACAATCAATTTCGGTGACGGCGTGATCTTTTGCAGCTACAACACTTTGATCGCCAAGAGCAAGATCAGTGAAAAGACCCGCATGCAACAGCTCATTGAATGGCTCGGCGACGAAGGAGTAGTCATCTTCGATGAATGCCAAAGAGCACAACACGCTCTGGCCACTGCCCAGGGCGAAGCTACACAAACCGGGAAGGCAGTCCTGGAACTACAAGATCACGACGAACGCCCCGACCTCCGCTTTGTCTATTCATCAGCCACGTCGGTCGTAGAAGTAAGCCACATCTGCTACATGAGTCGCCTCGGACTCTGGGGACCCCAAACCAGCTTCCCCAACGGCTTCGAGGAATTCATGAGCGAAATTGACGCTGGCGGTCTGGGCGCGCTCGAGATGGTCACCAGATCCATGAAGGCCTTCGGCATGTCACATTGCAGCACGCTGAGTTATGGACGCGATCCGGTCTCAGGCCTGGCGGTCGAATACGCCGAAGTGTTCCACGAACTGACTACCGAACAACGTGAGATCTACAACAACGCGGCAGCCGCTTGGCAAATCGTCCTCCAAAACATCGAAGCCGCGCTTGAGATAACCGACGCCGGTACTCGCAAACGCGCCTTTGCCCTTTCCCACTTCTGGGCCCAGCACCAGGCTTTCTTCCGCCAGGTCATTACCGCATTCAAAGTTCCCGAATGCATCAAGCAGATCGAAGCTGCGCTGAAGCGAGATGAGAGCGCCGTTGTTTCAATCATCGGCACCGCCGAGGCCAAAAGCAAAGTCCTCGTCGCCCGCGCCGGCGCACAAGCCGAACGTCTCGAAGACCTTGACTTTTCACCACGCGCGACCCTGTGCGCACTGGTCGAAAGAGCCTTTCCAGTCGATCTCTACCAACAAGTCGAAGACCCGGTTAGTCACAGCATAGTCACCGTCCGTGTCACAGATGAACAAGGCAACGCCGTACAAAGCCAGGAAGCGCTCCGCATGCGCGACGAACTGCTCGAAAAGCTATCCGACCTGGTTCTTCCCGAAAATCCGCTCGACCAAATCGTCAATTACTTCGGACCAGACCAGGTAGCGGAGATCTCCGGACGGCGCAAGCGCCTCGTACGCGACACCCGAAACGGCGAAGTACGCTATGTCTCTCGCGCGCCGAAAGGCGTGCCGATGAACAAAATCAATGTCCACGAAAACGAACAATTCCAAAACGCCGCGAAGCGCATCGCGATCATAACGGCCGCAGGCTCTACCGGAATTTCACTGCACTCGTCACTCAATGCCATCAACCAACAAAGGCGCTGCCAGATCGTGTTGGAACTCGCATGGTCCGCGGTACTCCAGATGCAAAGCTTCGGCAGGACACACCGAAGTTTTCAAAAATATCCTCCCAAATATATCCTGCTTTCCACCAACCTCGGCGGCGAAAGAAGGTTCTCAGCCACGATCGCCCGCCGGCTCGCTTCACTCGGCGCTCTCTGCAAGGGAGATCGCAAAGCCGCCGATGGTGGAACCCAACTATCGCGCTATACGTTCGAGAGCCCGCTCGGCCGCGGCACCCTCGATCTGCTCTACCGAAGAATATTCGAAGGAAAGGAAATCCCTGATCTCGACAACCCGCGAGAAGCGCTCGAAGACATGGGCCTGCTCAACAAAGACGGAGAAATCAACGACCGCGACCGCTATCACATCCCACGCTTTCTCAATCGGCTGCTTAGTCTCGACTGCGATCGCCAAAACGCGCTGTTCGCTTATTACTCCGACCTGTTTGATCAATGCGTCGCACACGCAAAAGCCTCCGGCACTTTCGACGAAGGCGTCCAGGACATCAAAGCCCTGTCAATCAAGCTGGCCAGTGAACCAGAAGTCGTATACATAGACGAAACCACCAAAGCCGAAACGCTCCACTACACGCTGGCCATTGAAACACGCTCCACCCGTGTCACACCCGATCGTGCCGTCTCAATGCTCGAAGACAGTAACGGGGCGGCTTCTATCGCCAGAGCAAAGGCAACGTCATTCTCGCAACCAAATCCGGCAACCATACCGACCACCAATCGGGTCAAACTTACCAAACCTACGCCGTAACCAAACCCGAGGAAGCCAGAGCCTACTACATCACCGATGTTGAACTTCGAAAATACAAGAAGGTATCAGCCAAGTCCGCATTGCCATGGTGGAAGCTCTACTGCGAGAACGTGCGGGAAACAACCATAAAGGAACTCCACCTGATCGCGGGTGCCGTGCTGCCGTTATGGCAACGGTTGAAAACCACTCAGGACGCCCAACTGAAAGTCGTTCGCGTCGTCACCGAAGACAACCAGCGAATTGTTGGCGTGAAAATCCCAACCAATCGCGTGCAGCAAGTTCTCCGAGCACTCGGCATCGCCTGTGCCATTTCCGATCCGGCCGACATCATTCATGCGATATTGAAAAACGACGACCAAATAGCCTTGGTCGAAGGACTCTCACTTTCACGCTCCAAGATCTATGGAGAATCCTATGTCGAAATCCGCGGCGCCACTCATCACAAGTTCGGCGAACTCCGCGAAATGGGACTTCTCAACATGCGCATCGACTATCGGGAGCGCTTCCTGCTACCCACCGATCAGGACGAAGCGATTGAGCTGCTAGACCTGCTCCTGAAACGTTACCCAACGGTGACTCCAATCAACGAAGCCCCGCAGGAAATTCCTCTGCCAACCACCGAACTTCGCGCGCTCGCCCAAACCGAGACTGTCAACATCTTCGACTTACTCGACGCGCCACGCCCAACAATCCAACAACCTATACCACTCCCGCCAAGCAAGCCCGTCGAAAACACCTATACCCCAAGCATCTACAACTCCGGCTTTGTCCCGGCGCAACTCAGCTTCTGGGAAACCCAAGCGGCATAAAACTAGGAGCGAGGGGCAAAAACTACCCGCAAGTAGAGTTGCCTTTACCCCTGAAAGGAAACTTCCACCCATGCTAAGGAAACGCAACTAAGCTTTCACCGCACGCAAAAGCCAGAAAACCCAAAGCAAAACGCTGCAAGTAAGCTTTCACCACCACTGCTATTCTGTCGGGACAGTCCCAGACGTTACCAAACAGCACTCCTCTCCACGCCAACGCCAAAGGCCAGATTCGAGACCTCCGATATCCCTCCTCGCCTGTCGCCCTTCGGACGTGTAAGCACTCACGATTTTCAGCCACTGACACGCTTCGCAAAATACCGTCGAGTTCCAGGCCACGCCGTTCCCGTACACGCTTAATCCGCGCAAGTGTACTTTCCAAATGAAAGTTTACTTGGCAAGTTTTCCACTTTCAGACGACCCGCTGCCTCTCTCCCGGCCATCAACCAAAGAGCCCTTCTACCCTTGCTACTACTATCACTTGCGGCCTTCTAAACTCACGCTCACGACGGCACATCCCTGATTGGCACGACCATTGTAATGAGGCGACGCGGGACGAAATTCAATCGCAGCAAAATATCTCAGGGAGTAGAACCAATGAACGCGACAATCACCCACAGCGACCATCCGACCGATAACGCCTTTGCGCCCTTCAAGCCTCAATCGACCGATGAAGCAATCGTCGCCGGCATCATCCGGAAGATGCTTCACTACCACATCCTCCGCGTGCAGCTTGAAGGAGCACGTCCCTGGATGCACGAGAAACAACGCGTCCGCGCCCGTCAGCAAGCCATCGAAGCACGCCGCAAAGGATTCGCTGAAGAGCGCGAAGCAATCGATTCAGGCATCCACGTCTCCTATGACGACGAACTTCTGCGCCAAGAAGGGACCCGTATCGCTTACTTGCTTTGTCGCGACCAGGTTGAAGAGGCAATGATGATCGAGGAAGAGATCATCACTATTTCAGTCAACCACTCCCTCTACGCCACAGACCTCGAAGCCATGAGAATCGCGGCCTAACGCTATCCGGAACTTACTCGAGAAACTGTTCTGAATCGAGGAAAAGAATCATGAACACCGCAACGGTAAGGGAAGAAGTAAGCGCGCCAGCTTTGACCATCACCGAGGGCCTCGCCGAACTCGTACAGGCCTTCGCATCACGGAATGTCACCGCAGCCCGGGCGACCCTTAAACGGCAAAACCAGACCTACGAATACACGGTCGACGACAAACAACCTGGCATCCAGCGCCACATCGAAGGCCGCTTCACGAACATCCAAATCGTTGTCTCTTGCCTCTCTCCGATGAGCGCCGAATTAAACGCCGAACTTCAGGCGATCACCACCACGGCAGCCACCGCTGCTCAACACTGGACCGAACCCGTAAACCGCCCGACTCTCGTCAAACCTTCCCCCACGGATCAGCAAATGATCGGCATCAGCGCCGAAATGAAAGAGCTCGACGAAGACATCAGCCGCGCCGCCCGCTCCAGCCACGTGGTACTGATTATCGGTGAATCCGGAACGGGAAAAACGACCGCCGCCGCCTTGATTCATCGGAGAAGTCCGAGAGCCGCCAAACCCTTCGTTGATATCAACTGCGCCGCCTTGCCGGAAACCCTGATCGAAAGCGAATTGTTCGGCTATGAAAAGGGAGCCTTCACCGGCGCCATCGCAACCAAGAAAGGACTCTTCGAACTTGCCGAAGAAGGAACCCTATTTCTTGACGAGATCGGCGAGATGAAACTCGAGCTCCAGGCCAAACTTCTGAAGGCCATTGAGCAGCAAAAGATCCGCCGCCTGGGAGGTACCAAGGACATACAATGCAACGTCCGGATCGTCGCCGCCTCAGCCCGCAACCTTCAACAGATGGTTTCTGAAGGCAAGTTCCGCGAGGATCTTTATTACCGCCTTGCCGTCCTCGAAGTGCCCATCGTCCCGCTCAGACAAAGGCGCGAAGATATCGCCCTGCTCGTCCACGATCGGCTCGTGTACGAACAGCAACTCGCGTCGCTTCCAACACCCTTTGAAATCGAAGACAAAGCTCTCACAGAACTCGCGGTCTATGACTGGCCTGGCAACATCAGACAACTCCACAACGTTCTCTCGCGACTCGCCACTCGCACCGACGAGGGGATGCCCATCACCGCCGCCGCCGCTCGTTCCGAGATCGCCCGATTTCAGCCGGAGACTTCAAACAACCATTGCGCCGTCGCAAGCGAAAGAGCAGTTCTCCTCCCGGCAGATTGCCGCATGCTGTTGCAGGGAGAATCAATGCAAGATTTTATCAACCGCCTCAAGCGCACGGTGATCGAAAGCGTCCGCAATTCAACGGGCAGCATGACCCATGCTGCTAACCGCCTCCAATACGACCGCACTGCGCTCCAAAAACTTTTTGCGCGCCTGATCGCCAACGACAACGCGAGCGAGGAACGCACCGATCGAGAAAGTGCGTTGGCGGCCTGAAAACAAAAGCGGAGAGCCGATTAACGAAGACCGGAAACTCTCAAAACCGCCATAAAGCGATGTCCGACACAACTCCGATTCCAGGGCAAGGCACAACCTACAGCTACGGCCGCGACGACTACGGTGAATACGGATCTGCGCTTCAACCCGAAACAGAGTTCCAGGTGCCAGAGCCGCTCGATTTCACACCGAACAGCAGCCTTGAACAGTCTGCCGCCAGCGCGTGAGCAGGTAGTCAAAAAAACCAAGCGGCTGGTAGACCTGGCTCAAGTCACGATATTGCCCTCGTCTAAGAGAGAACATCGCAATCTAAATATCCGCACCGCGAAAGACCTTTCGCTATCAAAAGAAAAGACGGCCAACGAAAGACCGTCTCAATAAACGTCGCAAGGCTTTGATTGATTACCTACCTCATACCTCAACAAACATGGCCACACCGATTGCGCTTCCCACCTCCCGCATTCCTCGCGCCACCGCCCTTCACGAGGCAGTTACCGCGATCATCAAGCTGACTCCCGAGCGAGCCTTGGAATTACTAGAACTCATGCGCGAAATAACCGCTAGAGCCCGTTACTCTTCCAAAGCCTTCAAAATCTCGAGCTTTGAACCAAACGCGCTTTACGTGCCCTCCTACACTCTGATCAAACGTCCCGCACCAGGGGACTTCCTGATACTCGAAAACGACTTTCTCGTCACCAGTATCACTCCTGTAAAAGTCATCCACGCCGACGTCATGCCCTTTTACGTCACCTGGGAAGCCTACGACGTGAACGAAAGATTCAAACTCACCACGGCTGAACTCGACTGTGAAGTCTTAAAGGCGATTGCGCGCGGTCACAGCCTCCCTCCGGATTCAACCAGCCATACAATCAAAAACGCAACGCGGCTATCAAGCGGCATCTTTAACATGACCAAAGACTGGCCCACCATTCACTAAGACCCTCGCTTTCTTCTCCCGCTTTCTAACTAAAATCTCTCAAACACTACAAACCAATGCTCGCTTTTTCTTACCAACACGGCACACCAATTGCCGATTACTGTGTTCAGGAAAGAGTCTTTTCCTCTCTTTGGGCCAGTGAGCCTCAGCAAAAGAACCTATGACCAAGCCGTTAACAAACCAGGATGATCAAGGCCAGCAGATCGGCGCCGCCGATTCTGAAATCACTGATCAGCTCTCACTCTTTCCAAATCATCGCCTCCATTCCGTTTCCAGCCGGCCGGTCGCGTCTAAACGAAGACCTATCAGACTCCCACGCTCCATCCTTGTAATTCTCCCAACCGAGCAGCTTCACCAATACCTCAGCCGCGTTGCCGCCGCAGCGATGAGCGCCGCCACCGATTCATACGGATCGGCCGCACTCGCAGCGCTTCGACTCGGGACTTCGGATAGTGAAGACCCCGAGCCCACGACAGCAGCTCAAACCGCTCGGCCAAGACTCACCCTGGCAGCCTCTGTGCAGCAAAATCAATAGGCCTCTGAGTCACACTTAAGGTGTGGTCATTCGGCAACACCAGAAGGAAGCAAACGCAGTTGTCAGATCAGGTGGCAAAGGATCTAGAGAGAAACGCGATCATAGTTTAGACAAAGTTGGCAGCGACGAAAATCTCAGGTCAGGATGAAATCTTATGTATGCGGGTTACGATTTCCAGGAAACACTGCCACCGTGAACGCTGCTCGGCTGCTATTTTCGCTTCCTTCAATGCCTCGTCCCAACGCTCGTTAAGGACGTGGCCCAATGAATTGCGTGCATGCATTTCAGAAGTACCATCGAGCAAGACAGGCTCTTCCATCTCATGATGCGCA
>Ga0137366_10001157_pt1 | contig 19154 bp, 18 predicted proteins | sample SagtaG_8_FD_104938 | JGI IMG/M metagenome (GOLD analysis project Ga0137366, IMG submission 104938) | Vadose zone soil microbial communities from Sagehorn Ranch, Mendocino, California, USA - Sage1_L_60_16 metaG | ecosystem: Environmental > Terrestrial > Soil > Vadose zone | place: USA...
GCGTTCCTCGCGCTGATCTGGCCGCGGCTGCGCGCAGGCTGGACCGAGCGCGGAGTGGGCGTGCTGGGCGCGGCGATCGCGCTCGCCGCCACGCCGCTGTGCCCGCCGGGCGTCCCGGTGATCCTCGCGGCGTCGGCCGCGCTGGCGGGCGCGCTGGCAGCCGGGCCCGCCGGGCCGGACGTGCCAGCGGGCGGATCGCCATGACCGGCACGTGGCTCGCCGTCCTTGTCACGGCGGCAGGATGCTACGCGCTGAAGCTGGCCGGCCTGACCGTGCCGCAGCGCGTGCTGGCCAGGCCGCTTGCCCGCCGGTTCGCTGAGCTGGTGCCGGTCGCGCTGCTCGCGGCGCTGACCGTCGTGCAGACGTTCGCCAGCGGCCAGTCGCTGCATGCCGACCCGGCCAGGCTGGCCGGGATGGGCGCGGCCGTCGCGGCGCTGCTGGCCCGCGCGCCGTTCCTCGCCGTCATCGTCGCGGCCGCGGGGACCGCCGCGGCGCTGCGGGCGCTCGGCCTGGGCTGACCAGGAAGATGCGGGCCTGGCACGGTAGTCTGCCCGCGTGACTGTCCAGGTCGAGGTGCTCAGCAAAGTTACCGATGAGGTGGTCGAGGCGTTCGGCCGCCTGCTGCCGCAGCTGTCCGGCAGCGCCCCGCCGCTCGACCGGGCGGCACTGGAGAACATCGCCCGCAGCCCGGCGGTCACCGTGCTGCTCGCGCGCTGCTCGGGCGTCATCGCCGGCACCCTGACGCTGGCGATGTTCCCGCTCCCGACCGGGCTGCGGGCGTGGATCGAGGACGTCGTCGTCGATGAGTCCGCCCGCGGCAAGGGGGCGGGCGAGGCGCTGACGATGGCCGCGCTGCAGCGCGCGGCCGCGGCCGGGGCCAGGACGGTGGACCTGACCTCACGGCCCTCCCGGACCGCGGCCGGGCGGCTGTATGAGCGGGTCGGCTTCACGGTGCGCGAGTCCCGCCTGTACCGGTACTCGGTCGGCGGCGCGTAGGCGGTTCAGCGGTGACGCAGCGGCCGGCCAGGCAGGGAACCGGGTCAGCCCGGGGCCCGTCAGCCGCGACGCTGATCGTGGCGGCGGTCGCCGCGTCGGACGCCGCGATGCTGCGCGCCGCCGCCCGGGCCATGCCGTCCTAGCCTGCCAGGCCCGCGACGGCCTCGAGCAGCCGGTCCACGTCCTCGCGGTCGTTGTAGTGCACGAGCCCGGCCCGGACCGCGCTGCCGGCCGCCCGGATGCCGAGCGCGCCGGTGAGCTCCCACGCGTAGTTGTCGCCATCCCATACGTTGATTCCTGCGCGCGGCGAGGTACGCGGCGACCTGGCGCGGCGTGCGGCCCGCCACGGTGAAGAAGGCGGTGGCCGTGCGGCTGCGCGCCCGGCCGTAGGTGGTGACGTGCGGCATGGCGGCAAGCCCGCCGAGCAGCACGGCGAAGAGCTGCGCCTCATGCTCCTGCGCCGCTGTCATCGCGGCCAGCAGCCGCTCCCGCCGCGTTCCGGCGGCGGCGTCGCCGAGCCCGGCCAGGTGCTCCACCGCCGCGGTGACGCCCGCCAGGTCGGCGTAGGGAAGAGTGCCCTGCTCGAAGCGCTCGGGCACCGTGTCCGGCGCCGGCGCCAGCTTGTCCGGGCGGATGGATTCCAGCAGCCCGGGATCGGCGACCACCGCCCCGACATGCGGCCCTGACCACTTGTAGGCGCTGGTGGCGTAGAAGTCGGCGCCGAGCGCGCGCATGTCGGTCGGGCCGTGCGGGGTGGCGTGCACCCCGTCGACGTAGCTGAGCGCGCCAGCGGCGCGGGCGATGGCAGTGATCGAGGCAACATCCGGCCTGGTGCCCAGCACGTTGCTCGCGGCCGTGACGGCGACCAGCCGGGTACGGTCGGAAACAAGCTCGCGGAACTGCCCGGCCGGCAGTTCCCCGGCCGGCAGCTCGACCTCGGCCCAGCGGACGGTCGCCCCGGCCCTGGCCGCCGCGCTGACCCACGGCCGCACGTTCGCGTCGTGATCAAGGCGGGTGACGATCACCTCGTCGCCAGGGCCCCAGCCCGCGGCGAGGGCAGCGGCCAGCCGGAAGGTGAGGGTAGTCATGTTCGGCCCGAGGATCACGCCGGCCGGCTCGCCGCCGGTCATGTCGGCCACCGCGGCCCGGCACTCCGCGGTGATCTGATCGGACCGGCCGCTGGCCGGGAACGCGCCGCCCCCGTTGCCGAGGCCCGCCCGGTACGCGCCGCCGATCGCGTCGATGACCGCCTCCGGCAGCTGGGTGCCCGCGGCGCCGTCCAGGTAGGCGTAGCCGTCGGCGAGGGCGGGATAGGCCGCGCGCACCTTGCTCACGTCGAAGGTCATGGCCGCCGCTCCCTCCGCGCCGCTGCCCGGCGCGTTGCGGGCGCGGCGGCTAACAGTCCGGTGGCCGCCGGAAGGCGGCCGCTGAGGACATCATCATGGCACCCGGACCGACGCGCTCCAGTCCGGTGACCGGCCGGAGACCCGCAGCAGCGCGTGCCACCGGTCGCCCCGCCCGCCGTCCGGCCCGTCCGGCGGCGGCACGGGCAGCTGCGGGACTCCGGCCAGCCAGCCAGCCAGCACGATCTCGGGCGCCGCCGGGCGGTAGTCCTTGCCCAGCGCCTTGGCCAGGTCCCAGGCGTGCAGGTGCCACTCGGCGCCGGCGGCGCCTGCCATGCCGGCCACTGTCACGACGGTGCCCCGGTACCGGTGGTGCGGCAGGTCCCAGACCGACCGGAGCCTGCGTGCGTACGCACGGGCCGACTCGGCGAACGCCGCGACGTGCTCCGGCCCGCTGCCGTCCGGCAGCGCCGCGAGCTCGGCTGCGTTCTGCCGCGCCAGCTTGCGTGCCAGGGTGTCCGGGTGCGCTCCGCTGGCCAGCAGCCGCGCCAGCCTGCTGACCGGCGCATCATCGAGATACTCGTGGTAGTCGTCGGCCATGCAGCGCAGATGACCGGCCAGATCGGCCGCCCGCCAGTCGTCGCACGGCGTCGGCTGGTGCCACGCCCGGTCGCTGAACTGGGCCGCGAGCTCACAGATGACGGTGACCGCGTCGTAGTAAGCAGCTAATACCGGGACAGGCGACCACCGGGTCATGGGCCGCTCCCAGGAATCGGTGCGTTCCATGGGTCCCTCCCTGCCCGGCAACCGGCGCCGTCCCCGTGCGCCCCCGGATTAGCCAGGGTGCCAGAGTTGCCGGCCTCCCGCCACCCTGCGACGTATATGGCCAATCGGCCGCAGCGGGGCACTGACGCCGGGGTAGCCCGGGTATGGCGCGGATGTCGCGCTGAGCGAAAACCAGGTGACAGTCCGGCGGGCGGCTGGTTAGCCTGCCGTAAATGCCCTCCGCGCCTGCCGGCCAGCTTCCGCATGCCCCGGGCGGCCAGACGCCGTTCGAGGCGTTGTGGCGTACCCGCGAGTACCTCCGCCCGTATCAGTGGCAGCTGATCCTGATGCTGGGGCTCGCGTTCGGCGCAGTTGCCACCGAGATCGTGATCCCGCTGCTCACCAAGGCAGTGATCGACGGCCCGATCGCGCACGGAGAGCGCGGGCTGCTGGTCCCGCTGGGCATCGCGGCGATCGCGCTCGGCGCCGCCGAGGCGGCGCTGAACATGCTCCGGCGGTGGGTGCAGGCCAGCGCGGTGACCGGCATGGAGCTGTCCATGCGGAACGACATCTACGCGCACCTGCAGCATCTGGACGCGGGCTTCCACGGTTCCTGGCAGTCCGGGCAGCTGCTATCGCGGGCCACCACGGACCTGTCGGCGATCCGGCGGTTCGCGGGCTTCGGCACGATCTTCTTCATCACCAACGTGGTCACGTTCCTGACCGTCACCGGATTGCTCATCAGCTTGAACTGGTGGCTCGGCCTGGTGACCTGCTGCGTGTTCCTGCCGGTCACCGTGGCGTGCTTCCGGTTCGAGCGGCGCTACCGGGTGCTCTCCCGGCGTGCCCAGGACCAGCAGGGCGACCTGGCCACCTATGTCGAGGACGCCGCTGCCGGGATCCGGGTGCTGAAGGCGCTCGGCCGCCGAAATGAGGCAGCCGGGCGGCACGGCACCGAGGCGGCCCGGGTCTTCCGGACGCAGCTGGACATGGCCAGGCTCCGCGGGACCTTCTGGGCCGGCCTTGACCTGATACCGAACGTCATGATCGGCCTGATCCTGCTACTGGGCACGCTCGCCGCCAGCGTGCACGAGCTCAGCCTCGGCGGGCTGGTCGCCTTCATCACGCTGACCCTGCAGCTCGTCTGGCCGATCGAGGCGATGGGCTACATCCTGGCGTCCGGCCAGGAAGCGGCCACGGCGGCGCAGCGGATCTACGAGATCCTCGATACCGAGCCCGCCATCGCCGATCCCGGTGCCGCGGCGCCCGCTGCCACGGCGCGGCAGCGTCCCGGTACCGCGGCTGCCGCGCCCGGCCGGCTGGCCTTCGAGCACGTGGCGTTCCGCTACCCCGGCGCGCCGCGCCCGGTGCTCAGTGACATCACGCTCGCACTCGAGCCGGGCGAGACGGTGGCCGTGGTGGGCGCGACCGGGGCGGGCAAGACGACGCTGCTGCAGCTGGTCCCGCGGCTGGCCGACGTCACCGGCGGAGCGGTCAGGCTGGACGGTACCGATGTCCGCGAGATCCCGTTGCCGCTGCTGCGCTCCCGGGTCGGCTGCGCCTTCGAGGATCCGACCCTGTTCTCGGCCAGCGTCAGGGAGAACGTTGCCTTCGCCGTGGCGGACGCCGGCGAGGACGCCATCGAGGCCGCCCTCGCCGCCGCCCAGGCCAGCTTCGTGCACGACCTGCCCTGGGGGCTGGACACCAGGATCGGCGAGCAGGGAATGGCGCTGTCCGGCGGTCAGCGGCAGCGGGTGGCGCTCGCCAGGGCGATCCTGGCCAGGCCGTCGGTCCTGGTGCTCGATGACCCGCTGTCAGCCCTTGACGTGCACACCGAGGCGAGGGTCACCGAGGCGCTGAGCCGGGTGCTCACCGCGTCGACCGCCCTGGTGGTCGCGCACCGCCCGTCGACGGTCCTGCTCGCCGACCGGGTGGCGCTGCTGGCCGGCGGCGTGATCAGCGCGCTCGGCACGCACCGCGAGCTGCTGGCGAGCCAGCCGCGGTACCGGGACCTGATGAGCGGGGTGCAGGCGCCGGCCGAGCCGGACGGTGACCGGGACGGCTCCCCCGATGCGGGCTCCGGCGATCCAGCCGGGCAGGACCTGACCGGAGCGAGCCGATGACCCAGCCAGCGACCGGGCCGGTGACCCAGCCAGCGACCCAGCCCTCCGGCGCGGCCTGGCGCGGCATCGCCGCCGAGGACGCCGACGACATCAGCGCGAGCCTGTCGGCGATGCTGCGGCGGCGGGGCAGGCGGCTGCTGCAGGACCTGCTGCGGCCGCACCGGGCCAGGGTGGCGGCGATCACCGCGCTGATCCTGACCGCCAACCTCGGGGCACTGGCGGGGCCCTGGCTGGTGGGAATCGGAGTCGACCGGGTACCCCAGCTCACCCGCTCGCATGATCTCGCGCCGATGCTGGTCATCATCGGGGCATTCGCCGTCGCCGTCGCCACCCAGGCGGTCGCCACCCGCGCGTTCATCGCCGAGATGGGCAGGCTCGGCGGGATGGTCGTGCTGGAACTCCGCCGCCGGCTCTTCGCCCATTTCCAGCGGCTGCCGGTTGCCTTCCACGAGCGCTACACCTCGGGCCGCGTCATCTCCCGGCAGGTCTCCGACGTCGACTCGATCTCCGACCTGTTCGAGGAGGGCCTTGACTCGCTGGTGTTCGCGGTGTTCTCGCTGCTGCTCGTCGGCGCCGGGATGCTGCTGCTTGACTGGCAGCTCGCCCTGGTCGTGCTGACCGGATTCGGCCCGCTGACCTGGCTGACCCGATGGTTCAGGCGCGAGTCCGCCATCGCCTACCGGCGCACCAGGGACACGATCGCGCGCGTGATCGTGCAGTTCGTGGAGACCTTCGGCGGCATTCAGGCCGTGCAGGCGTTCCGCAGGGAACGCAGGAACGAGCAGATCTTCGGCCAGCTGAACCAGGAATACGCCGATGCCAGCCTGCGCTCGTCGCGCCTCGTCGCTATCTACTCGCCGGGAATCACGCTGGTGGGCAACCTGGCCGTCGGCGCTGTCCTGCTCTACGGCGGGCTCCGGGTGATCGACGGCGGCATGAAGGTGGGCGTGCTCGTCACGTTCCTGCTCTACCTGCAGCGCTTCTTCGACCCGCTGCAGGACCTGGCGCAGTTCTACAACACCTTCCAGTCGGCCGCGGCAGCGCTGGAGAAGATCTCCGGTGTGCTCGACGAGGAGCCGATGGTCGCCGAGCCGGCTGACCCGGTGCGGCTGCCGCCGCCCGCCGGCGGCGGGCGCGGGCGGGCGGTCAGCTTCGAGTCGGTCCGGTTCGGCTACCGCCGCGAGACGGTGCTGCCCGGGCTCGACCTCAGCATCCCGGCGGGCCAGACGACCGCGCTGGTCGGCGCCACGGGCGCGGGAAAGACCACCATCGCCCGGCTGCTTGCCCGGTTCTACGATCCGGCGCAGGGGCGTATCCGGCTCGACGGCGTCGATCTCCGGCAGCTGTCTGACCAGAGCCTGCGCGCCGAGATCGTCATGATCACGCAGGAGAACTTCCTGTTCAGCGGCACCATCGCGGAGAACATCGAGCTCGGCAAGCCGGGCGCGTCGCGGGCAGAGGTGACGGCCGCCGCCACCGCCATCGGCGCCCACGAGTTCATCGCGGCGCTGCCGGGGGACTACGACGCCCAGGTGGGGAAGCGCGGCGGCAGGCTGTCCGCCGGCCAGCGGCAGCTCATCTCCTTCGCGCGCGCCTTCATCGCGAGCCCTGCCGTGCTCGTCCTGGACGAGGCCACCTCGCTGCTCGACATCCCGGGCGAGCGGCTGGTGCAGGAGGCGCTGCGCACTATCCTGGCGGGGCGTACCGCGCTGATCATCGCCCACCGGCTGTCGACGGTCGAGATCGCCGACCGGGTACTGGTGATCGACGGCGGCCGCATCATCGAGGACGGCCCGCCCGGGCAGCTGCTGACCAGGGGCGGCGAGTACTTTGCGCTGCACGCCAGCTGGCAGGACAGCCTCGCCTGAGCCGGCCGTGCCCGCGGTGGCCCGGCCGGCAGTTTGCCGGGCGTGACCGCACGGTGAGATCATGCACGCGGAGGTCTGATGGCGGCTGATGACGTCTCCCGCTCGCCCGGCCACCTAGGCCGCGGGCTGGGCGGACCGCGACCGCTCCCCCGCGGCAGGCGGCTGATCAGGAAGCTGGCGGTGGGCGCCGGGCTGGGCGCCTACTCCTGGCTCGCGGCCGGCACCGCTCCCTTCAGCATGGTGGCGCTGTTCGCCGTGCTGGTGCCCGGTGCCGTCCTCGCGGCCATCTCGATCTGGTGGCCGCCGGTCCGCATTCCCCCGCCGGACCGGCTGGATATCGCCGGATTCTCGTACTGGGCCATTTGCGTGGCCGCCCTTTTCGAATGGGAAGCATCCGCATTCAAGGACAATTCCCGCCCGTGGCACCCGGCGCTGACGGAGCTCGTCAATCCGCTGATCGCGCCGCATCCGCTGAAAAGCGCCGCGTTCCTGCTCTGGCTGCTCGCCGGGTGGGCGCTGGTGCGGCGGTGATGCGGCCATGACATCCCGCGTCATCACGATCATCGGCTTTGCCTGCGTGATCATCGCGCTGTTCGTGCTTGACCTCGTCGGGCGGCGGCCCGGCAACCGCGTCCCGACCCTCGGCGAGTGGCTCGGGTACCTGATGCGAGCGCGGGCGGGCCGGGCGGCGATCCTGCTCGGCTGGCTGTGGATCGGCTGGCACTACTTCGCCAGGTAGCGGCCAGCGGTACTGGGCCCGGGTATTCGGCCCGGGTACTCGGCTGGGTCGGCCCCGCCGGCGACCGGCGGCCAGCCAGTCGGCAGGCCCGGCCGGCGACCGCCGGAGGCCCGCCGTCCGCTAGGCTGGCTCGCGTGATCAGGGGCAGGAAACGGGCAACAGAGAAGGCCTTGGCGCAGTACGCCGCCGACGTCGCGCTCGCGGCCAGGTTCGACGACCTGCTCGCCGCCGCCCGCACCGCTGAGCAGGCGTTTCGGCATGCCCAGGCGGCCAGTGCGCCGCTGCCTGAGCAGCATTCGCTGGGCCTTGACCTGGACGCGGCGCTGACGTCCGCGATGCGCGCCGCCTACGCCGCGCAGCGGGCCGAGATCGGCCCGCTCGGATACGATGACCGGATCATCCGGCGCAAGGCAAAGGCCACCCGCGCCGTCCATGCCTGGACCGACGAAGCCGAGCGGCTGCTGACGTTGCGCGAAAGTCACCGGCTGACCGGCATCCCGCCGGTTCCCCGCTCGTATGCGGCCTGAGCATGATTGACCCGTCCGCGTCCGGCATTCCGCTTGCCGTCGGCGTGTCGTCGTGCCGTAGTCGTCACCGGCTGGGCAGGATGTGTGAGGACAGTAACTAGCTATGGGTAGTAAACCGGTGTCAGAACGCACACCAGTGGAAGCTACAAAGGACTGGTCCTAAAACCGTCACATTGAGCCATGCCGGAGTTGCGCCCTAGCTGGCACAGTAGAATGTGATCAAGACCACAACGAGGAAATGACCAGGAGGCACACAATGTGCCCGCACACGCCGTCCTGCCCGGATGCGAGAGCTCCGGACCGTGAGGCGGCCCGGACGCTGATCAGCCATCCGGAGCAGGGCTGGAGCCTGCTCTGCAATGGCATAGTCGTCTTCGAGGACACCGGCGAACTGCTGCCCGACGGGGACACGATCGCACCGCACCGGCCAACCGACCTGATCCAGCCCATGCCAGCGGCGCCCCGCCCGCCGGACGGGCAGCGCAGCTCACCGGCGGCCTAGCGCCACTAGGGCGGACGCCGGGTCAGCAGCGAGGACTGGCACCGGCGCCACCACGGGGCGGGCACCATCCACGAGGCGGGGATGACCCGCGGAGCCACCCACGGAACGCGGGGACCATCCACGGGACACGGGGACCATTCGCGGAACGCTGAGGATCATCCGCGGAACTCCGGGGACCATCCACGGGACGCGGCGACAGCCTGCTGGCTGACTAGCCCCCTACAGCGCCATCGCCGGCGACCGGGTCACCGCCCGCCGGCCGGGTTACCGCACCCGGGCGCGGCAGAGCCAGCACCTCGCGTAGCCATGACCGGACCGCGTCGGTGACGGCAGCCGGATTCCGCGACAGCGCGTGTGTCTCGCCCGGCAGCACGACGACCGTGCTGGCGTCGGCGCTCGCTGGCACCCCGAAGGGATCCCGGTCGCCATTGACGACCAGCACGGCGGTCCCGGCATCGCGCAGTTCCGCCGCGCGGGAGCGCTCCGGGCGCCCGGGCGGGTGCAGCGGGAATGCCAGCGCCAGGACGGCGCGCGCGCCTGCCGCCCTGGCGGTGCGGCAGGCCACCCGCGCGCCGTTGCTCCGGCCGCCCTGGACCAGCGGCAGCCCGGCGTACCTCGCCCGCAGCACGGAAATTATCTCCAGCCAGGCAGCGTCCTGCCGCGCGGCCGAGCCGGGCGCGCGGGCGCCACGCACCCGGTAAGGCTGCAGCACGCGGGCCACTACCCCGCCAAGCTGCACCGCCATGTCGCGCACGGCGAGCAGGTCGGGCGTGTCCACTCCGCCGGCCGCGCCGTGCGTGAGCACGAGCAGGAAGTCAGGGCTGCCGGGCCCGTCGAGTTCGGCCCTGGCCAGCCCGTATCCGGTGCGGATCTGCACGCTCGCAGCGTACGTGCTGCGCGGCCGGCCGCTCCGGCCGCCTGGCGGGTGCTCACTGCCGCCCGGGGACGAGCGCGAGCGGCGTCATCCCCGCCGGATGCGCGGGCCGGGGCGGTGGCCTCGCTGTACCCCGGCAACCCGCGGGCCACGGTGACGGGGCCCGGCGGGAGCAGCGGCGGGAGCAGCGGCGGGACCCTGCCGCTAGGCCCGGCACGGTGCGCGGAACATGCGGAGCCGCCGGCCGCCAGCACGGTGAGGGCAGCCGCCGCCAGGGCGACCCGTAACCGGGCCATCCGTTCATGCTATCCGGGCAGGGACCGCCGCCAGCGGTCCCTTCCCGGCGGTGGCTAGACCTTCAGCAGCTTCTTCAGGAACTGGCCGGTGAAGCTGTCCTCGGCCATCGCCACCTGCTCGGGGGTGCCGGTCGCGATCACGCTGCCGCCGCGCGAGCCGCCTTCCGGGCCGAGGTCGATCACCCAGTCGGCAGTCTTGATCACGTCCAGGTTGTGCTCGATCACGATGACCGTGTTGCCGCCGTCGACCAGCCTGCCGAGCACGCCGAGCAGCTTGCGGATGTCGTCGAAGTGCAGTCCGGTGGTGGGCTCGTCGAGCACGTAGATGGTGCGGCCGGTGGAGCGCCGCTGCAGCTCGGAGGCGAGCTTGACCCGCTGCGCCTCGCCGCCGGACAGCGTCGGCGCCGGCTGCCCGAGCCGGACGTAGCCCAGCCCGACGTCGACCAGCGTCTTCAGGTGCCGGTGGATGGCCGGGACCGGCTCGAAGAACTCGGCCCCCTCCTCGATCGGCATCTGCAGCACGTCCGCGATCGTCTTGCCCTTGTAGTGCACCTGCAGGGTGTCAGTGTTGTACCGGGCGCCGTGGCAGACCTCGCACGGCACGTAGACGTCGGGCAGGAACTGCATCTCGATCTTGATCGTGCCGTCGCCGGCGCACGCCTCGCACCGGCCGCCCTTCACGTTGAAAGAGAACCTGCCCGGCTGGTAGCCGCGGATCTTGGCCTCGGTCGTCGCCGCGAACAGCTTCCTGACGTGGTCGAACACGCCGGTGTAGGTCGCCGGGTTGGACCGCGGGGTCCGGCCGATCGGGCCCTGGTCGACGTGCACCACCTTGTCCAGGTACTGCATGCCGGTGACCCTGATGTGCTTGCCGGGGACGATGCGGGTGCCGTGCAGCTCCTTGGCAAGCGAGCTGTACAGGATGTCGTTGACCAGGGTCGATTTCCCTGAGCCCGACACGCCGGTGACGGCGATGAAGCAGCCGAGCGGGAAGGCCACATCCACGCCGCGCAGGTTGTGCTCGCTGGCACCCTTGACCACCACTTCCCTGCCGCGGCTCCGCTTGCGGCGGACGGCGGGCAGGGGGATCGATTCACGGCCGGTCAGGTACGCGCCGGTCAGCGATTCCTCGCTGGCCAGCAGCTCCTCGAGAGACCCGGAGACGACGATCCTGCCGCCATGCTCGCCCGCGCGCGGGCCGATGTCGACCACCCAGTCAGCGGCCCGGATGGTGTCCTCGTCGTGCTCCACGACGATCAGCGTGTTGCCGAGGTCGCGGAGCCGTACCAGCGTCTCCAGCAGCCGGTGGTTATCCCGCTGGTGCAGGCCGATCGACGGCTCGTCCAGTACGTACAGCACGCCGACGAGGCCCGAGCCGATCTGGGTGGCCAGCCGGATCCGCTGTGCCTCTCCCCCGGCCAGCGTCGCCGATGCCCGGTCCAGCGTCAGGTAGTCAAGCCCGACGTCCAGCAGGAAGCCGAGCCTGGCATTGACCTCCTTCAGGATCCGGCCGGCGATGTGCTGATCCCGCTCGGACAGCTCCAGGCCGAGCAGCAGCTTGGCCAGCTCGCCGATCGGCAGCGCGCAGTAATCCGAGATGGACCGGCCGTCCACCGTCACGGCCAGCGCGATCGGCTTCAGCCGTGACCCGTGGCAGGTCGGGCACGGCACCTCGCGCATAAAGCCGGCGAACCGCTCCCGGCTCGAGTCGCTCTCGGCCTCCGCGTGGCGGCGCTCGATGTACGGGATCGCGCCCTCGAAATTGGTGTAGTACGACCGCTCCCTGCCGTACCTGTTCTTGTACCTGACGTGTACCTGCTCGTCATGACCATGCAGCAGGGCGCGCTGCGCCGCCGCCGGGAGCTGCCGCCATGGCGTATCGATGCTGAAGCCGAGGGAATCGCCCAGGGCCTCGATCAGCCGGAGAAAGTAATCGCTGACGTGCCCGCCGCTCCACGGGCCGATCACGCCGTCGGCCAGCGTCTTGGCCGGGTCGGACACGACCAGCTCCGGATCGACCTCCATCCGGGTACCCAGGCCGGTGCAGGACGGGCAGGCGCCCCACGGTGAGTTGAACGAGAACGACCGCGGCTCCAGCTCCTCGAAGGACAGGTCGTCGTAGAGGCATGCCAGGTGCTCGGAGTACATCCGCTCGCGATGCGGGTCGTTGTCCGGCAGGTCGACGAAGTCCAGTACGACGATCCCGCCGGACAGCGCCAGCGAGGTCTCCACCGAGTCAGTGAGCCGCCGCCGCGCGGATGCCTTGACGTCCAGCCGGTCGACCACGACCTCGATATCGTGCTTCTCGTACTTCTTCAGCGCGGGCAGCCCGTCGGCCGAGCCGGCGCCGCCTGAGCCGGCACTGTCCAGCCGGATGACCACGCCATCCACCCTGGCCCGGGAGTAACCCTTGGCCTGCAGCTCGCGCAGCAGCTCGCCGTACTCTCCCTTGCGGCCGCGGACCACCGGGGCGAGCACCTGGAACCTGGTGCCCTCGTCCAGCTCCAGCACCCGGTCGACGATCTGCTGCGGGGTCTGCCGCGCGATCGGCCTGCCGCAGATCGGGCAGTGCGGCTTGCCCACGCGGGCGTACAGCAGCCGCAAGTAGTCGTAGACCTCGGTGATCGTGCCGACGGTGGAACGCGGGTTCCGGCCGGCGGCCTTCTGGTCGATCGAGACCGCCGGGGAGAGCCCGTCGATGAAATCGACATCCGGCTTGTCCATCTGGCCGAGGAACTGCCGGGCGTAGGCGGACAGCGACTCGACGTACCGCCGCTGGCCCTCGGCGAAGATCGTGTCGAAGGCCAGGCTCGACTTGCCCGACCCGGACAGTCCGGTGAAGACGATCAGCGCGTTCCTCGGCAGGTCGAGCGAAACGTCCTTCAGGTTGTGCTCGCGGGCACCGCGAACAACGAGGCGATCAGCCACTTCCGCTCAGTTCTCCGGGATCGGGAAGGTAGTTATCCGTGGTCAGGGAGGTTGTTCTCCGGGGTCAGGGAGGCTGTTCTCCGCGGTCAGGGGAGGCAAATCCCCCAGAGACGGGGGATGCGTCCATCGTATCCGGGGGGTCTGACAAAACGCTGGCGCTTCACCCGCCCGCCCGGCCCAGCGCGCAGGCCAGCCTGGCCGGCTTCCGGCCGTGCACCCCCGGGCTGCCCGGCCCGGCCTGAGGCGGCAACGTCCCCGCCCGCCCCGGCATTCCCGGCGGGCGTTCCCCGCCCGTTGGCGGCCGAGCATCCATGATCGCGGAGGATCCGGGCGCCGGGGCCCCCGGATCCTCCGCGATCGCAAGGATGGACGAGGATGACCGGAATGAACGGGATGAGTGCCGTGACTGACGACCCGGGGGAATTGCAGGCCCGGCTGGCGAAGGCGACCAGCCGCCTGCTCGGCACCGCCGCCGGGCTCACCGACAGCCAGGCAAGGGAGCCCTCGCTGCTGCCCGGCTGGAGCCGCGGGCATGTCCTCAGTCACCTCGCCCGCAACGCGGACGGGCTGCGTAACCTGCTCGTCTGGGCGCGGACGGGCGTGGTGACCCCGCAGTACCCGAGCCTGCAGGCCCGTGACGACGCAATCCAGGCCGGTGCCGGGCGGCCAGCCGCCGAGCTGCTGGCGGACCTGCGCGAGTCGGCCGCGGCGTTCCAGGACGAGGCGGCTGGCATGCCGGAGCCAGCATGGCGGGTCAGCGTCCACGGTGTCCGCGGCAGCGGGCATCCTGCCTGGTACACGCTGGCGCGGCGGCTATCGGAGGTGGAGATCCATCACGTCGACCTCGGCGTCGGCTACCAGGCGTCGGACTGGCCCGGCTGGTTCGTTGCCGAGCGACTTGAGTCCATCTCGGCTGAGTTCGCCGAGCGCGCGGACGTGCCGGCCGCGCAGCTCACCGATACCGGCAGCGGCTCCGCCTCGGCCAGCCCCAGCTTTGCCGCCGGCCCCAGCTCGGCCGCCAGCTCCGGCCCTGCCCCCGCTTCGGGCTCCGGCTCGGCCACGGGCTCCGGCTCGGGCACGGGCTCCGGCTCGGGCACGGGCTCCGGCTCGGGCACGGGCTCCGGCTCGGGCACGGGTTCTGCCGCCCTCGCGGGTTCTGCCGCCGTCGCGGACTACCGGATAGGGATGGCGGCCAGCCGGGCAGCGGAACCCGGCGTCAGGATCTCGGGGCCCGGCTGGCTGCTGCTGGCCTGGCTGACCGGCCGCAGCACAGGTGCCGGGCTGACCGCGGACCCGCCCGGGCCGCTGCCCGGCTTGCCCCCGTGGTAGTAATTCAGCAGGTCGCGCCGCACGGGCGGGACGGGGCCGAACCACACGTGAGATGAGGAGCGCATGTCCTACACCGGAGACGTCAGCGTCGGCGGGCCGGCCGAGACCAGGGAGCTGCCCGGGCTCACCATCACCAAGGTCGCCGTCGGCCCGATGAACAACAACGCGTACCTGCTGCGCTGCACGAGCACCGGGGAACTGCTCCTGATCGACGCGGCGAACGAGGCGGGCACGCTGCTGGGCCTGATCGGCGAGACGCCGCTCGCCACGGTCGTCACCACCCACCAGCACGGTGATCACTGGGCTGCCCTGCGCGAGGTGCAGCAGGCAACCGGCGCGGCTACCGTCGCCCACCCGGATGACGCCGGGGGGATCCCGGTCCGGACCACCGCGCTGGTCAGGCACGGCGATTCGGTCACCGTCGGCGATGCCCGGCTGTCGGTCATCCACCTGCGCGGCCACACTCCCGGCAGCATCGCGCTCTGCTATGACGCCGACGGCGCGCTGGCCGGCCAGCCGCACCTGTTCACCGGCGACTCGCTGTTTCCCGGCGGCCCCGGCAATACCCAGGGCGACCCGGAGCGGTTCGGCCAGCTGATCACCGACCTCGAAGACCGGATCTTCGGCGAGTTCCCCGACGGCACCTGGGTGTACCCGGGGCACGGCGCGGACACCACCATCGGCACCGAGCGCCCGCAGGTGCCGCAGTGGCGCGCCCGGGGCTGGTGATGGCCCCCGATCACGAGTTCATCGTGATCGGCGCCGGCCTGCTCGGCCTTGCCGCCGGGCGGGCGCTGGCGCGCAGGGGCCATGACGTGATCGTCCTCGAGCAGGCTGAGATCGGGCACGAGGGCGCTGGCTCGCACGGCAGCTGCCGCATCTTCCGGCTCGGCTATGACGACCGCTGCTACGTCGCGATGGCCAGGCAGGCCAGGGAACTCTGGCGCGAGGTCGAGGACGTTTCCGGCCAGCAGATCCTGCGGCCGACCCCGCACCTGACCTTCGGCGACGGGCTGCCGGCGGTTCAGGAGGGGATGCGGCTGGCCGGCGCCCCCGCCGAGCTGCTGACGGCCGCGGAGGCGGCGGAAAGGTTCCCCGGGATCGACACCGGCGGGCCCGCCCTGCTCGAGCCGGAGTCCGCCGTGATCGCCGCCGACACGGCGCTGCGGGCGCTCAGCGCCGCGGGCGCCCCGGTCCGGGCAGGCGTCCGCGTCACCGCCATCGAGGACGACGGCAGGCAGGTCACGCTGCGCACCGGCGACGGCACCGCGCTGACGGCGCGCCAGGCCATCGTGTGTGCCGGCCCGTGGACAGCGCGGCTGCTCGCCGCCGCCGGGATCACCGTGCCGTTCGCGCCAACGCTGGAGCAGGTCGCCTTTCTCGGGCCGGCCGGCGACCCGCCACCGGAGATGCCGATCTTCATCTGCCATTCCGCTCCGGCGCCCTACGGCCTGCCGGTGCCCGGTTCACCGCTCTACAAGATCGGGCTGCACAAGAGCGGCCCCGTCGCCGATCCTGACAGCCAGGACCGCGGCCAGGATGCCGGCCTGGTCGGGCGGCTCCGGGAGTTGGCGGCACGGCGCGTGCCCGGCTTCACGCCGCAGCCCGCGGCGACCGAGCGCTGCATCTACGACAACACGCCGGACGAGGACTTCATCCTGGACCGGGCAGGGCGGATCGTCATCGGCAGCGGGACGTCCGGACACGGCTTCAAGTTCGGGCCGCTGCTCGGCTGCTGGCTGGCCAGCCTCGCCGCCAGCGAGCCGCCTGGCTTCCCGGCGGAGCGGTTCGGCCTCGCCAGGTTCGGCCACGGCGCTACCGCCCGCTCCAGACCCCGGTAATCCAGGCCGCCCCAGACCCGGCATTCCGGGCCACCCCCCAGATCCCCGGTAATCCGGCCCGCGCACCAGCCCGATGGATGTGCACATCCATCGCGCGCAACGGCGGGCGGCCGGCTCACTTGATCAATGTCGCGAAGACGATCACGTTGCTGAGGTAGTGGCCGGTGGCTGGGTCGAAGGTACCGCCGCAGGTGATCAGCCGCAGCTGCGGCGTCGGCGCCGGGCCGTACACGTCCGCGGTGGGGAAATGGGCCTTCGGGTACAGGTGCTTCGCGGTCACCCGGAAGACCGCGAGCGAGCCGTCTGTGCGCTTGACGTAGACGCGTGCGCCCTGCGCCATGAACCGGAGCCGGTAGAAGACCCCCGGCCCGGTCCGCGAGTCGATGTGGCCGGCGATGATCGAGGATCCGATCGCGCCGGGCCGCGGGCTGAACGTATACCATCCCGCGGTCGACGTGCTGGCGGGCACCTGCAGGGCGCCCGATGACGTGACACCGAGCTTGAGCAGCCGGCTCCGTACGCCGATCGACGGAATGGTCAGGATCGCCGGCCTGGCCACCTTCTCCCCGTCGGATGGCTGCGGCACCGGGGCCGCCTGACCGCGCGGGACCGGGACCAGCGTCGGCCTGCCGACCGGCGAGGCTGCGTGGCCCGAGCGGCTGGCGATGGCCAGGCCGCACGCGCCAGTCCCGACGGCGAGCAGCCCGCAGAGCAGCACCGCCACCGCGCCCCGCCTGCTGACGGGGCGCAGCCGGCGGTGCCGCTGCCGCGGGGGCCCGGCGCCGCGGCGAGCCGCGGCGTGCCGGCCGGCCGACTTCGTCATCTCACCTCATGCGCAGCGCGGCCCGTGACTTCCGGAGCCGCGCGATCCCCGCCACGGTAACCAGCAGCCCGGCGGCCGCGGTCAGCAGCCATGGCACCGGCGACGAGCCGGGGACCGGGGCGGTTCCGCCGAAGCCGGTCGCCGCCGCCCCGGCCGGAAGCACCCGGCTGCCCGCCGCGTCGACCAGGTTGTCAATGGTTATGTGACCGGGGTCGTCGAGGATGACGAGGGTGTGGATGGTGCCGGCCGCCAGCTTGATGCTCTGCGCGGCGTTGCTGCTCTCACCGGCCGCGTGCACGTTCCAGGTGCCCGCGGCGACCGTCTGGTAGGGGGTGACCGCGGCGAAGGCGAGATCGCGCGCGATCACGTTGCCGCCGGTGCTGACCGTGACCTTATGCTGCTGCAGCGACGCCTGGATCACCCGGACCAGCGACTTGCCGTGAGGGGTGATCAGCTTGTCCTTGAGGATCTGCAGCCGCAGGCCGGACGCCGGGCCCATGCCCGCCACGGTATAGGTCTTCCCGGTCGCCACGTTGACGGAGGTGGACAGCACCGGCTTGGAGCTGGCCGCTGCGCCGGCCCCCGCGCATGGCGACGGTGTACTCGCCGGTCGGGACCGACTGGTAGCCCGACACAGTGCCGTAGGTGACGTGCTTAAGGACGATCTTGGCGCTGGGGTTGCCGAATGAGTACAAGTAGACGTCGACCGCCGGAGTGTTCGGTGACAGGTGCGCAAGCCGGAGCCAGCCCACGTGCGACCGCGCTGGCGCCGCGGTCGATGCGGATACGGCCGGGCCGACAAGCCCGACCAGGCTGAATGCCAGCCCGGCAGCCGCGGCCAGCCTGGCCGGGCGCGCGATCCTCGCGGAAAGCCTCATGATTTCCTCTTTCCTCCCCTTGACAGGCCAGGCGGCCTGTCATTGTCCATGTCCTGCATGGTCTTTCGGTGGCGGCATCCTCCGCTGCTAGGACTGCTTGCTCGCCGCCGGCGTCCCTGAGCCCAGCAGCCCGAGCGGGCTCGGTGCGGCGAATCCAACGTGCAGGACGGGCCTGCCGCTGGCCGGCCTCGTGATCGATATGGTCGAGGCAAGATAGGGAGCGCGCTGTGCGCGCAGGAAGGCCCGTACCGACAGCAGGTACGAGCTGCCTTTCACGCCGGGCGGGGCAGCCAGGTCGGCGGTGCGCAGCGGGACGCCGGGGCTAGTGCCCGGGGCGCCGCCGCCGAACGCCACGATGCGTACCTGGTCGTGCGCGGCCAGGGCCGCCAGGGTGATCAGCAGCCGCGGATCGACCCGTCCGCCGGCGAGTTCATGGTGGGCAGGCGCGGCGCACTTGATGTGCGCGTTTCGCAGCAACTGCGCGCCGGTCGCCCGGCGGGCCTGCAGATCGGCGGCGAACGCACGCTGGTAGGCGGCGGCACCCTCCGTGGCGGTCACCATGACGTCGACCCGCGCTGTTCCCGAGCCGAAACTGGCGAGCACCGTTGTCGCGTATTCACTGGTCAGGCGGCTACCCAGCTGGCTGCGCACCGCCGCTGTCGCGACCACGACAGCAGAGCCAAGCGGATCGGCCGCGGACGAGCCAAGTATCAGCAGGTTCCCGGCCGGGAATCCGCGTGCCTGCAGGACAGCGCACATGACCGGATCGCAGGCGACGATCGCCCCCCTGCTGACCTGCTGGACTATCCAGCTAGCGGCATCATCGCGGGCAGCTGTGGCGCTGCGGAGGCTGCCGCCACCGGGGGCCGCCGCGGGGCCGGACGGGGCCGCCGCGGACGTGTGCCGGATGACCGCGATCGTCAGCACGCCGGCGGCGAAGAGCACGAGTACGAGGCCGACTATGCCGAGTTTCCGCCAACCCGGCTTGGCGGCGGGGGCCGGGCTGGCCGGCTTGCGCAGCCCCCGGCGCTCCAGCCAGAGCCGGATCGTGGTGGCAAGAACCGTCCCCCAGGACGGCACGGCCGGGCGATCCGGAACGGCCGGGCGATCCGGAACGGCCGGGCGATCCGGAACGGCCGGGCGATCCGGAACAGCCAGCCGAGCTGCCTCGGCCGGGCGAGCTGCCTCGGCCGGGCGATCTGCCTCGGCCGGGCGATCTGCCTCGGGTTGGTCTGCCTCGGGCGCGTGATCCACCTCGGGCGGGCGCGGCCCGGCCGCATCCGGCTCACCGGGATGGTCCCGCTCATCGCGATCGGCTCCCC
>Ga0137366_10001158_pt1 | contig 19147 bp, 50 predicted proteins | sample SagtaG_8_FD_104938 | JGI IMG/M metagenome (GOLD analysis project Ga0137366, IMG submission 104938) | Vadose zone soil microbial communities from Sagehorn Ranch, Mendocino, California, USA - Sage1_L_60_16 metaG | ecosystem: Environmental > Terrestrial > Soil > Vadose zone | place: USA...
CCATTTAGTTTTCCTCATGTTCATAGTTTTTGACAAACGTTATCTCTAAATGTCCACCTAAAGCATTGGCGTATTTCTGTAGGAATGATAGTTTAGGATCTGTTTCGCCTCTCTCAAATAAATGAACTAGATTTTCATGGACACCCATAAGCCGGGCTAAACGGCTACAGCTAAGACCTTTAAGTTCTCTATTTGCAGAAAGATTTTCTATTAGACAATGTTGGTCTAATAACTCGATATTCATATCGTTTACAGCTTTAGATACGCCCATTAAGATGTCAACTCTTTCCAATGCTCTACAGCATCTTCTGCACTTCTATCTATCATCCATTCGAAATCTGTAATTTTACATGGTGGTCCGGTGCAAGATTCTGCATGATCCTTATTCGCATTGCAGAGAGGACAGCCCTCTTTGAAGGATAAATATGGAGGTAGATTGCCTAAAATGGCCCAATGCATATCCATTAATGGATCGTATGTGCTTATAGAATCCACACCTTGAAATTGCTGTTTAATCTTTTCTAGAACTTCAATGCCACTATCGCTAACTAGCGATTCCATGCCGTGCGACTTCACGGACTCTCTCATCTTATCCCAATGCGCTTGACAAAATTGCATTAGTCGTCATCCCCTCCATACCTAATATCTATCTCAGCCCATCCTTTATCATCCTGAATGTCTCGACGGCCAATTCCCTTACTTTTATAGTCAAAGAAGTCCTCTAAGCAATCAGTTAGAGATCCTTTTGTAAAAACATTCCAAGTTCCAGGCGGGTCTTTGAATCTACGATATCTAAATTCGTACATTTAGTCCATCCCCGGTGGTTGTTCGCCTGTTTGATCGTCCGCAAATTCTGATGGCAAGTTATCCTCTTCATCTTCTATTTCACCTTGGCAAACAAAAAGACAAGCCATGCATAATTCTGGCGATACGCGTACAGTACCATGGTCCGCTGCTGGCACGGTTCGTCCCTTGTGCCCACAATTCTTCCACGTACATTCACAACTTCCTACAGTATTAAGATTAGTCATTTCTATTCGATTCTGTAGATGGTCCTTCGGTCTTTCTAACGTAATAGTGTTCTTGCTTATTATACAAAGTCTTTAGAGCGTATGTGTAATCTCCGCCGGAATTCTTTTCTATACATGGTACACGGAAAGCACAATTTTTGCAGGCAAATCTGGATGGGCTAGGATAAAGTCTAACCTTTGGGTCTATCATGTCCAAAGCTTCTAGACCAATATTAAATTCTGTAGACAGATCCTCTTCTCTAGTCTTTACTATTTGCCGTCTAGAATAATAAACTATTCCTTCATCCTTCAAGTACGCAAGGAAATCATCATAGCATCCATCCGCCCATGCGTCTGTATCTTCTCTAGTTACAGTTTTCAAATAAGTTTCGAAATCAACTTCCTGCGTTTTTGATACGCTAAACTTGCAGCCCTTACGTCTGTTTACATTTTCATGTGGCCTTTGAGGAAATCCCTTCCTCTGTTCGTGGTAGATAAATCCCTGTATCTGTAAGCCCAGTTTCCTCAAAGCCCAAGGATAGGAACCTATTTGATCATCTAATTCAAGGAAAACTGTATCCTCTTCCTTAGTTATGTTCTTTGTAGTTTTCCAATCAACAATCCAGTAGTTACCAAACTTGTCCACAAATAATGCATCAACTCGTCCAGCATATACTACTGGCAGTCCCTTCCATCGCTCCCAATATCTATCATCATATGCCTTCATATTTTCTATTGGCATGGAGCTAATGTCGCCCCAAGACTTATCTAAGTGCTTGCTCCAGCGTTCCTTGCAAATACTGCACCTACACCAGATAATTTCTTCGCCAGTTTCTGGATTTGGAATTGGTACTATAAATGCAATCTCAACCTTGACAGGAGTTAGCCCGATATCCTCCTTTGGAGCTACATTAGTACAGTAGTGCTGTAGCATTCCTTTGCCAAGTTCTACCCGCTCGTTATAATCTTGCTCTACTTCTGCGTCATAAAAAATATTCTGTTCTAATGCATGCTTACGCTGAGCTTCGCATGATTCTACGAATGCTTTGACTGCAAGTTGCATTTTTACTTCGTTATCAAAGGCCCATGTTTCTGGATTGTAATAAACCTCCATACCGATGTGGTATGCAGTACCAAATTCCAAAGGCTTAGCTGTCGTTAATGGATAAAGCGACTCCCTAAAGTGCCAATCCCAGCGACGCCTGCATCCACGGAAGGACTTGCGCTCGCTAGTGTGGATTTCATGGAACAATTTCTTATCAATGTAGTCGTTAATATCCATGTTCATCCTATGGAGTCAGATAATCTAGATCAATTCTAGAACAAAATCTTTCAATTCTGCTTAGACTGTATAGTGCTTCGCTTAAATTTTTATGGGCCTCTCTGTATGCCTCTTCGCCAAGCTTTTCTTTGCTAGGATATGTAAGCGCTGTCTGTAAAGAATTGCGGACAACATCTATATCTGAGACTAGCTCTTTACGTGCATTACTGCTGGCCATTATATGGGCTCCAAGGTACTACTTCTCTAGATTCCGGTTGTTCCCCACGTCTTAATGCCGCTCGCAGTGCAGCTTTCATATTGAACTCATAACGTGATCGAAATTCTTTCTCCCATTCTTGGAACTTAGTTCCATTCCATATAGCTATCTCTCTATTGTGTCTGTACTCAGCCTTACGTTCTTCTGCTTCTATCCTAAGTCTCTTACGCTCTCTCCACTTTCTAATCATTTATATGTCCTATTGGACGACAGTCATAACCCCACATTTCCCAATCGCAAGTAGGCTCACTGCAAGAGGCACGCACCCTATCATCCTCTCTAGGATTGTTCCAATCAATTATGCACATGTGAGTAGTATTCCACTCATGCCCTTCTGCATATTCTTCAACATCTAATTCATCGAGAAACGACATTTTTACCTATCCCATCTAGCTTTCATACGTTCTGCCTCTCCAGGCCCCCACGGATGCAATTCCCACTCAAACTCTGAGAATACATTTATATCTTTAGGAATTCTGGCCTCCCCCTTATGCTCCCATGCAGGCAATCCACATTTATCGCGGGACTTAAATGTCTGACCAATCCAATGGAACCCTTCTGGGCAGGGATGCCTAGTTACGGTGTAACCTTCTGCCTCTAATTCAGCTTTTAACTCCGCAATTCGGGCCGACGATAGACTCATTATACTTCCTCTATTGAAACTCGATAAAGTTTGTATTCACTGTACGATCTATTTTCTATTTTCAGAACTTTCTTTGCCGTCTCAAAGTTCATAGGGGAACGAAATGCCGAGTCAAATACAGGGTAGTCGTAATAAATGTCTTTGCGGCCAATCATATATAAATCTTCTTCTTTGTATTTATTCGGCACGAACTTCGCCTCCCTGTGGCGGTTTAGGAATCAAGAAATCCCATGTTTTGGGAGAACGTGACCAGCCTTTTGGTCGAATTTCGCTAGAAATTTCAGGTGGTAGTAAGTTAACGCCCATGAAGTATGCCCAACTTTCACGAGACGACCATCTTTCAGTGGGGTATCCACATGAGGCACACACCCACCATCCGTAGTTCTTGCCTCTTGTCCATCCACTTCGCTTCTCACAATGGCAAAATTTAGTAGGGTTCTTTATTACTGCTGCAACTTCTGCATGTATCTCTACTGGATCATAACGGTCATCATTGTAAGTTAGTTGTACTCTTTCGTTAAATTGTGCTTTAACGAATTCGATAGCGTCAACATCTTCATCAAAATTTAGAATTACATAGACTGACATTAATCCCACGTCGCTTCTTCTGCTTGTGCATTCGAGTCGGTCGCTTTTAAATCTATATCAAACTCTTCACAATTGCATATTTCGCAGTCGGTGTAGCTTTGTACTATAGAATGAAAATGGTGTTCTGATGCAAAATGATCGCACTTACAAACATCATCATCTTCAGGTACGTACTCCATTTTAAAATAATCTCCATCCGAGAGCTAGTGGAAGCCACATAACTCCTATAACTATGGCAAAAATTAGTGGCTTCCAACCTAGCATATCAGCAGTAATGTAGATATTATCTATTCCATCTTTAATGTCGTCTGGAAGCTTTTCCATTTCTTCTGGTTTATTACGCACTATAAATAAAGACAATATGTCAAGGAAAATGAAGTACGCTACTATGAAGTACCCAGCTAATACATCATGCCATGCATTAGTTAGTGCCTCATTAACCATATATTGCCCTCCATAACTTCTTATTTATGGTGTGCAACCTTTTTAATCTACTAGGCCACTGCTTCTTGTTATCTTCATCGTATATATTGGGGTAACCGATTCTCTCGGCCTCGTCCCGCAGTAGGACACGTAGAGTAACAATCTGCGCATCAGTTAGATAAATCTTTTTCATCAGTTCCAGCCGTATTTATCGTTGACTGCTCGCATTAAATCTTCTAGGTTAGATTCTGATATCGTATCAACATGAGAACCATATACCCATACCTCTTCATTGAATTCCTTACCATCCCACCATACATACCTGCAGAAATCCCATGCGGAATGCTGAGAAAAACAACTCCCACCAATTGGTTCTTCTGCTACAGACCTATCTATAGAATGGTAGAGATTGGTCATCACATCGTTGTCTAAAAATGTGCTACCTTCTGGTTTAGTTTTCATTGTTTTCCTCTGCGTTTAATTGTCTACGCACACGTGCTATAAAGCCCCATGGAGTCCCCATGAATACTACAATTACTAGAACTACAAAGTCAGCTAGCATTTACATGCTCTCCCCTTCGCCGTCGAGGTAATTGACAATCGCGGTCGCCGGGTTATCCATACCTTCTCCAAATGCATCCATTGTGATACGCACATTGCCTGCGAAATGGGGAATTTTCGGCGGATTAATGGCAGTCAGGGCTTGACCTATCTGATATGGGTAGGTGATCTGTAATTCGATGACCAAGAGCGCACGTGTTGGTGTCAATGGTTCGACTGCACTCGGTCCCTTGCCTTCTAGTTTTGCATCAAACTCTTCTCCGAAGTCAGGCATCATTAACTCCAGGTCTGTAGGTTTTGGCTATGTTCAGGATTCGTCTAGCTGCCCGTTCTGCAAAGTACTCTTTAGAAATATTTTCTATAGGAGCAGTCACATCGTCATATAATTGTTGGTCTATTTCATTAGCAATGAGCGCAACTAGAGCCTCATCCCAAACATGTTCTGGATCACCAATTCGTCCTGTGTCTACTCCATCTGCTAACCACCATACGGCATGACTAAGTAATACTGTCTCATTCCAACGCTGGATAGAAAGCATTGAGTCGCGTACTTCTATTAGCCCACGTCTAACAGTTTCCTTGGCTTCAACGCCATGTCTATTAGCTTCTTGATCTGTTGCCATTATTTTGGGTCCCCTAACATTTCTTTAATTTTTTCCCATTTGAGTTCTAGATGTTGCTTTCGGCCAGCATCTTTAGTATCTTTTCCTATAATATCAATTATTCTAGTGGAGTTCTTTTGTCCTGGCCTATCTAATCTTTCTTCTGCCTGCTTATTCTTAATTGTACGCCATGAGCGATCTAAGAATATCATGGTATCACAAGTATCTTGTAATCCATCAATACCCTCAGCGGCCGCTTCAATAACTCCAATGAATACTTGGAAATTCCCATCGTTAAATCGCTTTACCATTCCGTCTCGTTCATGTTGTGGTGTATCGCCACTCAAAACCTCAGAGGTAATATGCGCTTTAGCAAATTCTTGCTGAGCTAAGTAACAGGTTTGCTTACTAGATGAGAACACAACTAATGGATGCCCAGCATGGTCCTTGATGAATTCTTTAGCTGCATCTATCTTACTAGATGGCGCCTTTAGTTTAATTGCATCTACAAGAACCTTATGCTTTTCAACTACATTAGTAATAGGATTAATGATTTTAGTTTTATCTTCGCTGATCCTATTTCCATTGGCGTCATGTGTGCGCTCGTAGTATGGCTCCCATACCCATTTCTTATAAAACTCAGGAGTAGCTAATGCCATTTGGTTAAGACGAGTTAGCTGTGCAATAACTACTTGCGCTACGAGTGGCTCATTTTCATGCTCTCCGATCCACGCAACCATTTGCGATTCCATTTGATCGTAGAACTTGCGCTGAGTAGGCGATAGTTCTACAACTATAGGATCGTCATAAACCTTATCTGGTAGCCAATCCATGATTCCATTGGGGTGATTTGGGCAGCACTTTTCTCTTTTAAGATGCCTAACTCTCCATGGGTCTCTTAGAGTATCGAGTCTGTCTACATTTTTTGGGCCTATTACTACCTTATAATAAGTTTTTGTTTTCTCATTCCATACCATATCTTCTTCGCAGTAAGTCTTTCGAAAGCGCCAGTAGGAAGTGAAATACCACGGCCACAGCCAATTGTATACGCTCCATAATTTATCTGGCGTATCGCCCGTCATAGTTCCAGACATCGCTAGCTTGTGATTAGTCTTTAATGCCTTGACGGCTCTAGTTTGTTTAGCGTTATGGTTGCTTAATCTGTGCGCTTCATCACATATGATTACTTCAAACTTAAGCTTGACTAAATCTGGCATCAAGTTAACAGCTTCATAGTGCATTAGATATTTGTCGGAACTCCTCTTTTCAAGATGCTTAAAGAACCAATCTCTATCCTTGCGATTAATTGTAATAACATCTTCGCCTGGAGCTTGTATTGCGTACTTACCACGCCACGTATCAAATGTATTGATTGGTGCTATAATAAGTGTCGGCAAGATTCCAAGAGGATTCCATAGCTCTTCTAAAGCTATGCCTTCTAGAGTCTTACCTGCTGCCATTTCTGACTCAATACTTGCGCTTTCTTGTCTATATAATTTTTTTATATCATCAAGTTGGAATGGATATAGATCATACATTTTTCACCTTCTATCTAATCTTGTTACTAAGAAAGGCCAGAACTTTCGTAATTTCTGGCCAATCCTAACTTACAAGATATTAAATCTCGGCGCCGCCCGGTCGTATTTCAGCTTGAGCATTGCGCTTTAATGTTTCTATTAGCTCCTGTGCCCTGCGATCGTGATCGTCAAAACCTTCATAAATTTTCTTCTCTCTAGAGTGATCCTTGGGCGAAGGAATTGATCCGTCTCTATTTACCTGGATAAGTTGGCATGGAGTGTTGTACCACTTACAGTTTTTATTTACACAGTAGATGTGATGAATAGTTGAGCCCTTAACTCCAGGAGTTTGCTGTCTATCTTCCCCCGGCTGACTACACTTAGGACACTTGCTAGCTGTCTCGAATACAGGCCGTGTCGAATCCTCATTTGACATTTAGCCCTCCTCTGTTACTACAACTGTTGCACGATCAAATGATAAAATCATGTCACAGTCAATTGCCCAATCCTCTACCATTGCACGAAAGTCGTCTCGAATATTATCCAAGTCGTCTACATCGTCAACTTTAGTAAGTTGAATTCGAGAATTGATTACAATATCATCGCCCATTAGTTTTCCTCTGGATCAGGTGCCTCATGTGTTTCCCAAGCCATAGCCAGGAATACATCTTCTAGATCCTTCTTAGTAAAACTCTTAGCATTGGGAATCCAAAATGTAATAGCAGAGCGATCATCATCTTCATCTGTATCGTGAAGAACGTCCGGACTTGCAAGATAAACTCGCACGCCGTAGTAAGTAATACCCGTATCTTCGGCAGTCTTTTCTACTAACTCAACTTCCCGAGTCAGTTCCTGGGAGTATATGTTGATCCGCATTGGCAACCAAACCTTCTATGAATTCTTCAACTATAGCTAATCTAGCATTCAGATCGTTAACCTGAGCTTGTAATACAGATTTTTCTTGTTTCCTCCCCATAACAGATTTGACAGGGTCAATCGGATGGGCTTCGGTGAACAATTCCTCTGTGGGAGTTTTAATCAATTGCCATTGGCTAGGAGTTCTTCCGCCCCCTCTCTTTAATGGTCTAACACAGCCCATTTCTTTGAGAGCCCTAGTGGCAAAAGTATAGTAAGGATTTGATAGGGAAAGATCAGAAATTAGATGAGTTAGAAACCCATCATAAACTATGATATCGTCACCTTCATCGGACTCTATCTTATGAGCTTGTTCTAACATCTTATCATAGATAGCCTTACAATGGCGATATAAAGCCGGTGGTGCAGGCTTTACTTGTGAATCTGACAATTTAAGCTCCTAAGATAGCAGGCAGTCCCTACACAGTTGGCAGACCGTGTAGGGACTCCTGTCGCCCCCTGCCAGGGACTTGTCCATTATCCAGATTTATGTGTCTGGCATGGACCGTCTATTTAGTTCTTTGGCCAAGAGCGACCAAGGAACCCCCATTCCTTGCTGTTCATATTACACCTCCTCTTAATACTATTTAGAACGGTAGGGAAAAGTGTCTCTACAAATTCCTGTCGCGCAGGCACATTTGGAGCCTAGCCACCAACCAAAAAATGGCCGACTATGTCCGGGCAAAACATAGTCAGTTCTTTTCCCTACCGCTCTTTCCCATAGAGACTTCTACGCCGGAGAGGCAAAAACGTAGAAATCTCTTTCCCCTATTGATACCAAGGAAGAATCTTCCGCCATTCTTCCTTTCAATAGGAGCCTATTTTTTCTTATTGCGTCGGGATAGAAGGATTCGAACCTTCGGCCCCTCGCTCCCAAAGCGAGCGCTCTTAACCAAGCTGAGCTATACCCCGTTATTTAATTTGCTCGCGTAACAGGACTCGAACCTGTCATTCCTCCGACTAGAACGGTGATCTGCCTTCTGATCTATTACGCGATGCCCTTACCCTGCCAATCCAAACAAGGGCTTTTCAGCCACACAGCGGGGGAAGCTATTTAATTAATACGGCCAGAAGTAATACCATTTGCGGGCTGTTCATCATGTCGGCAAATCAAAACAGTTTAGTATTACATCTGACCGTGTTATACGCCTCTAGGAACGTATCTCTACGCTACCGACGCCTAGGCGCTGTAGGCCCCCTGCGATTTGAACGCAGACTCGACACTGTATAAGAGTGTTGCTTTAACCAAATTAAGCTAGAGGCCCTTGGCCCTACCTACTCAGTATAGGTAGGGATTTAACCATATTCTATTGTATGATCGCTCTATAGTCTCCCGCGTTTATAGGGATTTACTGCCAGCGATCTATTAGCCCCGAGTCAAATGCGGCTAGAGGCTAACGTCAAATTCGCCATACTTGGCACTAGTAATAAACGCTGCCCATTCTTTATTTGTGAAATACAGAGTAGCAGTATGCGGCTCTAGTGAGTGCCTAACCCAAACTCCATTTTCTGTAGGCTTAACTTCAACACACGCTCCATTACCTGCCGATGCCGTGGCTTTGCGCCAACCAGTCCCCTGCATTAAATGCTCCTTGGTAAAGTTATTTCGTACTTAATTCCACAACTGCATACTCTGGATCTTTTTGATGAGTTAATAATCCCTTGACCCAAAAGTAAAAAACTCAAAACCTTACCGCATACGCAGTTAATAACTATTTGCTGAAATGATTTATTGGACTTTCTACTTTTAGGAATCATCGCCATCATCTTCGTAGCGATCATCCTCTTCCGAATCTATATACATCGGCCCTACTCTCTAGAATCTATTCAAACTGCTAGCTGGGCGATTCCGGGGTACGTCCCCTACCGACTGCCCGCGTTCGGCCGCCTGCGTGGATCGTGGCCTCATCCTGGTGCCCTGCCCGACAGGTCTATATAACCACATCGGCCGCGCCCTGTCAAATTATTTAATCAATCTAGATTATAGCTCATGTCCACAATATTGTCCCTATCGAATAGTTGGCCATACAATTTCTACACTGATACCAAGAGTAGAAATCATTATAATGGATATCTACTTTGTGAAAGTAATTCTGACTGTGTTTCTTGGCCAATGCTAGAATTGTATTTGATGCAGGATTCCAAAATTCTGAAAGAGTTAGAGTTTCGTGCTCGTCAGGATTATAAATCATGTATCAACTTTATCACTAGAGCTTACACTTCCATACCATCTAGTTCCTGGAACTAATCCCAAAACGTCTCGGAAATAATCCAACTCTTCCCTGGAAATCTCTTTGCGTAGATACTTTAACAAGAGGTAGAGCCTAGCTCCAGCTACTTCATCGGGAGTTAATCTGCCGCCCGTATCTACTCCATATTTAGATATTTTTCTTTTATTTTTATCTACCTTACCCTTGGGGTAAGAAGACCGAACTCTGGTTAGTTGTCCTTCCACGGCTAATCACTTAATCTTTCCACGGGTGCTCTAACTCCAATTCCGTTATTTCCTTGTCGAAAGCTTGCCATTCTAAAATGGCCTTAGTTCGGCGCTTTATGAGTCTGGCTAGCGGAGCTACTCCTAACATCATTACTGGAATTCCTATCATAATTAAGAATCCAGTTGCACACATTAAGATTCCTAAAATTACTAATGGCAATCCTAGCAATCCAGCTAGAATACACTTGAGTATGTATTTAGTAGTCTCACTCGTGCTTGAGGGATTTTCCATTAATCGTCATCTTCATCTTCACCATTGCCGTATATATCGTCTTGGCAGTCCTGGCAAAGCCCGGAGATAGTGTATTCTTTTGCGCTTTGTCTATCTCTAAACGGTCCCTCAACCTCTCCAGACTTAGCAAAGTCTGTCTCAGTCAACAGCTTCCCACAGCCGAATGGGACTGGCACACACTGAGCACTTTTAATAAACTCACGACGGTCGAAACCAAAAATGTTAGTTAAATCCTGATCCATTCCTGGCGCTTTTTGGCTCGGTTCGTATTCCATCAGAATGACATTCTTAGTGAGTATATTCCTACTTGACGCTTAATAGTCTCTTGCTCTTTTGCAGATAGCTTTCCATAGTGCCATAAGCAAAAATTGATTGGATCACATGCGCAATTTCCGCCCACGAAAGTCGGGTGTGGAGCTAACTGTAAAGTTGCCCGTCGTTCTTCATCTGTCATATCTTTCCAGTCCATTACTTATGCCTCCTGTTAATTCGACGACTCTTGCGTCCTACTTTGTTCTTTGCGCGACGCTTATCTTTGACTGCTCTATCGTCGTCATTAAGCCCCTCGAAAAGTTTTGCTGTATTCTTGGTCTTTGAGAAAGCTATCATCATTCCCATAGCCTGTTGCCTAATATGTTTCTTGGTTTCTTCGTGCTCTAGCACTTAATACTCACTTTCGCTGCGTCTCTGTCATCGACAATTTTGTATGGTGCCAATTCAAGAATCTTAGGCTCAACAATGTTGCTGTGATGAACACAGAACTTCATAGGCTCACTCAATTCATATAATTGAACCGACCAATGAGCAGGCGCTTTACAATTAGGGTATTCACAATCGCCCAAAATAATTATCATTGTATTTACCTCCTTTCTACTATTGTCCTCTCTTTTTGATAAAAGTCTACTGTTTATTATATAAATCTACTGAATCAGATAGCTAGAATTAGCTAGCATCCCATAGTTCACAGAGTGAAATAGGAACATTACTCTTTCTAGCAAATCTTACAGTAGCCCACGTTCCGCTACGTCGTGATTCAGGATAACCGGGAACAGCTAAAAGCCTATTAGATACTACGACGATTATTTTATCACGCTGTAAGGGCGCGACAGGAGGATAAACTACATCAGCATTACAGTGTGCTCTGAGATAAGGAATAGTTGACGGATGCGCAAATGTTTTATAGCCTAATTGCTTGGCTATTTCATGGCCCTTTACATCCCCACCAATACAATCCCCATGGTGGAATTCAAGCTCATCTCTATAAGAACGAGCAATTAAAGCAAGCTCATCATAGATCCAATCAATCTGCGCTTTGTTAAGTTCATTCCTAGTTGCAGTAAATCCTACAATCATGCTATCCCTTTCCGTAGATAGCTTTTGATGGGTGTATTTCTGCACCTAGCTCTGCCATAGGTATGTTCTCTTCCCAATGTCCATAGGCGTCACATGATTTGCAATGCCAGCGAAACGGACCTTGATCGGTATACTTTAGAATTTCAAGAGCATGCCCAAAATAGATTAATCCATATGAGCCCTGGTGCTTATCATCCCATCCTGTTTGCTCTATGATCCTACGCTCTACATCATCCTTGCGCCAATCATACCTAGCCATCTAAAGGCCATATTCGTCCATCAAGTATAAGTATTTCCTGGAAGTAATTAGCTTTCGCTTCGGCCTTGCAATAACTACAAAGTTCATTCAATTTGCTATCTACAAGCTTACATGGTATTTTATCCGGTCTGTGGGCAGGGCACAGTAAAATTCCAGTACCCATTTCATTTAAATTATGGCGATCAAAATACCAGCCAATTGCAACTAGACCAATAGCGCCACCTAATCCCATTGCTTTGGAATTGCATCTAGCGCCGTGACCAGGGTCTCTATAATCGCATTCCCAATAATTCATTATTCACCTACATGAGTTAAGCCAGAACGTGACCAATCGTAAAAATAATATGCACTGGTATCTTCTGCAATCAAAAGCTCAAATGATAGCTTATAAACTACTCCAGCTACATTATACCTTAGGAATAGATTGGCCAATTCTGCAACTTTATTTTTGATTTCAAACTCTTCTGGCGGGTTGCTCATTCGAGTCTATTCCCTAGGGGAAAAATCTCTCCATCTTCATCCTGAACATATACTCTTCCAGACTTAGTCTGGAAAGCTACTTCGTAAAGTGGCCCACTTACACCTGCGATACTACCTGTACGCCACGTCCAAGCTTGGCCCGCAATCTCTACAATTAAACGTTCCCTTGCCTCAGCCTTATTCTGGTAGCGCAGGTTAGAAACACACTTCTGCACAGTATTTTTATTTAGCCCAAGATCCTGTACCATGTCATTAACAAATACGGTTACGTTAGCGCGCTTTTGCAGATATTCTAGTACGGCTACTTGTGCACCGAATGTTCTCTTTTGCTTTTCATCTACCATTTTATTTTCCTTTTGATTAGTTTTATTGTATAACAGAAAAGAGCCCTGACACTTAAGCCGGGGCTCCAATCTGAATTACAGTAAAACTTATACTAACTGTAGTTCCCTATCAGGAACCTCAGCCTTACGAAGAGTGGAGTAAAGACGCTCTATTTCGTCGAGGATATAATCGCGCTCAACCTTTGAGCAAACACCAAGGTCTAGAACGTCACGAAGAGATTCTATCTCCACTAATATGTTTCCGTATAACATCATCTTTACACCACCCTCCTAATTCCCTGTGGGGTTTGAAGTTAGCGATAGCGACTCAGGCTTTAACTGAACATTGTTACGGCGATCAACCCGCTTTTTGTACTAGCACCTGTAGTGCGAAGTACCGCCACCATATTTAATTCTAGCTCTTTCGGACGCCGATCTTGTCATTGACAGTCTCAACAACGAGACCATCGCTTACAAACTTGCCGCTATCAAGCTTAGCCTTAACGGCAGAGGGAGTGGACGGACCACCGTACTCTTCCGAACTAGCCTCACCAATAGCCTTGTAGTCAAGGAACTCGCCACTTGCAACGTTAGCAAACACCTGGGTAATGTGATTGCCAACGTTATGACGGGTACCACCTGGCTCACGTGGCTTACGAGCCGCACGAACTTCCAAAAGCTTTGCAACAGCGGCCTGAACCTTTTCATCCGGATTAGCAACTGCCGCAGTAATACGCTCTTCCAAAGCTTCCTGTCCCTCGGAAAGCTGAGCACTAACAATTCGCAGTGCAGCAATTCGATTGACAAGTTCCACCGTAGGATCGGCAGCTTCCGCCGTAGTAGAAGGCGCAAGACTTGCAAAGTACTTCTTAACCTTTGAGTAAAGACGTGCAGTTTCGAAATCATCATTCTCAGCTGCATTCATAATCTTGGTACGGACGCCGGTAGAAGCCTGCATCTTACCCTTGCGGGAAAGCTTATCGTACTCGGCCTTAACTCCGTCGTAAACTGGGTTTTCCTTATCAAGAGCATCAATAGCTGCCCAGAATCCAGTTAGATCCACAGTCTCAGCCTCTGGCTCGACTGTCGTACCGGATACGTCCTCACGCCCATCATCGACTGCCTGCGGCTCCGTAGGCTCCGTTACGGCGGCCTCTGTATCCTCTGGTGCCTCTTCAACTGCTGTGTTTCCACGTCCTAAACGTGCCATGATCCATTTCTCCATTTTCTGTGTGTTGGGCTGTCTGCCCCTCAACAAAGACGCTACTCCTGTTCTGCGCCCGTGTCAATACACGTGAGTCGATGAGTTTTGACGCTCATCGACCCGGAGGCTAAGCCTCAGTTAAATCTTTACTTAACTCCGAGCCAAACGTCGCCGGTATGAGGCGGAGGGTTAATATTTGCCTGAGCAATTCGAACACACTTTGGAACAGACCCAATCGTAGTTGTCTGTACCCAAGTACAGTGAGTAACAGGCTTACCATGATGGTGATGGTGGCCATAGCCATGATGCCAACCATTACCAGACATGGCAATTATAAGTGCCATAAGCACATGCATTTCTATCTCGTAAATTATTCTTTCTCGTTATTATTAAATATTTCATCATTACTATGGAATCTTGCATTTCGCTCACTTAACTCGCCCCCTAATTCGGCAAGCCAAATATCAAAATTGTGTTGCATTTTATTTTCTTGATACGCTAGATTGTAAAGTTTTTCTTCCCTAAGAAATGAAACAATTTCTTTGAGAGTAGAGGTTCTCACTTCTTTTTCCTCTGCTGTTTATCCTTAGTAGCCTTAGCTCTCTGTGCTTTAGCTGTTTTATTTGCTTTATCCTTCTGAGCGCGTGTTACTACTCTTTTATTGCGCGCAGGTGGGTCTGTATCATGCCAAGAAAAGAACCAATCCCAAATTCCCACTTACTTAGACTCCTTTGCAAGGCTATGTTTTTCTAGAAAATTCTTGCATGGAGTGCAAACGTTTATTCTACCAAGATGTGAATGGATAACTACGTGCTCTGCCTTTTTATCACAAGACATATAAAACCTACACCGTTTAACCATCATAGGCCCTTTTCAGCTAGAATTTCTTTGAACCTTTTAGCCGAATCGAATTCGCTTGGATTAGCAACCTCTTCCAAGTGAACTAACGTTAGAACCTTAATAGCATCTAGATGCTCTCTGCAAACATAGCCACCACTGTAATCAAAGCCAGTAAAAAGGGTTGTAATTGGGTCTCTCTGTCTAACAAAGTAGTAAGCACCTACATTCTCGCACGAACCCTTTGGCGACTTTCCACACCTACCATCTGATAATGTATTGTGAAAGTACGTGTAATCTTCATCATCCATATCTCTTCCAACTTTCTGAACCGGCATCTTCTGAGCGCCACTCACTTACTGTAACGCTACGCTGCATTATCTTAAAGTCTTTATCTTCGTCTCTCCATGCTACCCCATTCGGTAAATCATCTGGCTGCATAATTTCACGCAAAAGCTCTAAGTTCTTATTTGGTTTTCCTACCATTTTCCAATGGTTAGGATCGTGGTCGTTTGCGTCTCTTTGAAAGACTGCGTACTCTGTGTATTTTGCCATTTTCCTCCTTTCATTTTTTGTTTAATTAAGTGGCACGTAGGGAATCGAACCCTAAGAGTTTCTAACCATACCGTGCCGGTTTATTTACTTGTAGTACTTGGAGTTGCGTACCTGTTCGGCCGTTAGCCATGGCCAATTTCCATAGCGCAACCCATCAATGGGCATATTTAGCAGCATAATTTCCTGCTCTTCTGCAGAAATAGCACCATTAAATCTTATAGCATCGTTAAATGCTTTGGCGCATTCAGCTTGTGCTGTTCCTGTAGGAGCGTGGTACTGCAGTAAAGCTAAAAGATTCTGTACCTTGCTTCTATCATTACTAGTCAATGGTACGTATCTTAGTGTCATTGACCAAAATCTCCACTACGTTGCTCATCGCGCAGCCCTACCTCGCGAAACTGCTAGATGGCACGTAAACGCCATGTCCGGGAACTGTTTGAGTCTTCCACGAAGCAGGCATTGCAAGTATCAGTAACAATACAATGGCAATAGTGGTACCTATTAGGCTAATAGTCTTCACTATATTGTTGCTCACGGCTACCTCCCAGCATCTCTAGTTCTAGCCACCGCCACATTTCTGCATCCTCTTCCATCCCACTCGGAGCATCCGCAGTAATATGTATCATATTTTTCTTTTGGTCTGTGCTCAAAGAATGCTAGCTCAGAACTACTAGCAACCTTACCATGTTCCTTAGCATTGCCATATCTATAATGGCAAATAGCTTCACGTTCTTCTAAGCTAGGCGGGTTGTCATCTATTATTGTTGCCCCCGGATCAATTCCATAGCAAGCAACGCATACAGGTTCATCGGTTCCGCTTTTTACGCCTTGTGCTGCGTGTCCGCACTTCATCATTGTCATGCTATTTAATCCATTCCCAAATTACATAACCAATTATACCTAACCATGTAGACCAGTACACTATAGCAATAGGTATAGACCACCTACTAGTGCTAGGTACTATCAATCTTCCCATCTTAGTTACTTTCTAATTAAAAAGTTGAGTCCCCGCGAACGTAACGGCTCCCACAGGGAGGAATTATTCGACAGAACTAGTGTCTACAGCGAGCCATGTTGGCCCTTGATTTGTAATCACTAAGTCATCAAAGTTTAGACTTTGAGCGATATCATGAGCCATAGCAATCCAATCGTCCTTATCCTGTTTGTTTGCAAAAAGGTATAGAGTGAATTTGCCACAACTACCTTGGTCTTTTGTGAATAATTCGTGATCGCTTTTCTCTTCAACAAAGTGGCAATTTAATTTGCTCCCAATAGTTGTTAGAGATAACCGTTTTTGATGGGAGCAAGATGCTACTGCCATTATACCAACAGCTACAATAGCGACTCCTTTATTCATCATTGTTTTTCACCTCCCTTTAACCGTAGTTGTAGAGGATTTTGTCGGCAGCCTTTAAATCGTGGATCAGTATGGTAAAATTGTCATACTCGCCATCTTCATCAAAGGTACCGCTTAGAACCAAAGCTTGGAGCAATACGGCTTGTGCTGCAATACTCTGCAATAGCTTAACTGCAGCAGACCTATTAGCTTCTAGCTTTATTTGAAAGTCGCCCGCTGGTGAAGTTATCCGATTGGATTCTGTTTCATACGGCGGGCTTTCCTCTATTTTTGACATTACGAGTTAGCCAAAACCTTCTCTAGAATATCAAGAGTTTTCTTGTCAGACTGTTCGATCTTTCCACTGGCCGCATTAAACATGTTACGCTCATAGCGAATTGTTCCAGTATTAGCGGGAGCAATCTGCTGCAAGTACGTATTAGTCATCTGCAAGACACCAAAGGCAGTACCGGCCCAAGGACTGACTCGCTCATCATTCAACCACAGATTCATAAGCTTATCATGCCTATTTTCCGCCATGGTCTTTGCGCGGCCATCCTCAGCGTCAGGAGCTAGAGGATCATTTCCTTCCTTATCCTTACGAGACTCAATAAGGAATTTCTTGAACTGCAATCCATTAACCGGAATCTTGATAAGATCATCAAATTCCTTGGTAAGTTCATCGGCCGCAAATTCCAAACCAATCTTGGCTCGTAGAGCATCAAGCTTACCAAGCGAATTAAGCGTGTGCTTGACCTTAGCTTGTCCGAACCCATGATTCTCACCTAAACCGGCCCGCATAGTGTTGTCACACACCATGTTTGTCATTACAAGTTTAGGTTCAGTAGCCAAGCTACCATCAAGCGATGTAACAATCAAAAGTGATGGGCGAAGTGAGAGCCCCATCTTTGTTTCGATCGTATCTGGCAACTCGAATTGCACTGCCGCAACAGCACCGTTTTTAAGGGTGACTACATTGGCAATACCCAAGTCACTAGTTGAAGTATCGAGTAACTTACTCGCTAATCCAATTAGCCACTCATTATACTGGTGGATAACGTAACCGTCCTTGAAAATACCAAGTATGTTTTTCGTATCCGGTCGCAGAACAACTTGTCGTGATGAGTCTACCAGCCTAATAGCCTTCCCGGTGGAAGGGTCCTCATATTCCACTGTTACCGGAACACTAATAGCTTCCGTATGGAATGCTGGCAAACGGCGGAGTACGTCGTCTAGTGGAATAGCAAGTGGATAGTGATTAGGTTCTCCACTATCGTCGGTACTATTCAATCCACGACTTCCCCACCATGCCGGACCACGTTTATCAGTGAATCCGACCAAAACGTTGTTATGCAACCATTCCATTGTCTCTTGTGACATGTTATGGTTCCTTTCTGTATAGAAACCTGGTTGGTTCCTTTACGTGGGCTAGCTGGATTTGATCCTAGACACCTTGTGTCACTAGCCCTGACTTGCCTTACTCTTTTACATTTCCCATTCTATGATATCGGCTATCTGATCGAATGTGAATCCTGTATCATTTAGAGCCGCTAAGCAAAGTTCCTCTGACCCATCATAATACTCTTTCAAAACTTGCGGGTTGTATTCCTCGTCACTCAAACGTGCCCAACCGATAACGCTGCTAGGCAGTACAGTTGACTCACCATCAAAAGCCTTTAGTGTTTTATTCGCCTCTTCTACTGTAGGCGCATTAGGATCGAGATAATTACGTTCCTCAACATCGAGTGGAACACCATTTTTGGACGCTAGATCGCAGAGCACGCCTAGGCAACAATACTTTCCATCAACAGAAAGCTTCCTTCTTGCCTGTTCATACTCGCCAGAGCGCAAGGCATTCACCCACAACTCTTTAACATCTTGTTTCATTATTTCTCCTTTTTAATAAAAATATTGCGTGCCCTCTGTGGGATTCGAACCCACACTTTGCGGATTTTAAGTCCGCTTCCTCTGCCGTTGGGATAAGAGGGCCCAACCTTATTTAGTTTATTTTAGCATCATCCAAATAAAGAATGCTAAAAGCGCTAGTGCCGCTACTCCCACTATCGCTTCCGCTATATTTGCTGAGGCGCTATCCTCTATTTCTCATTATTCTTCTCTCCAAACTGCTGCCCAGAACTTGTCACGATCGAAGCGTGGATTATCTTTTTCCAAAACGTCGTTGATCCTGTTCACCAAATTGGAGACCGATGCAGTTGGAGCAAACGTATTGAAGTCGTTTACAATCCAATCATGCAATTCTTCTGCTAAATCTTC
>Ga0137366_10001160_pt1 | contig 19123 bp, 17 predicted proteins | sample SagtaG_8_FD_104938 | JGI IMG/M metagenome (GOLD analysis project Ga0137366, IMG submission 104938) | Vadose zone soil microbial communities from Sagehorn Ranch, Mendocino, California, USA - Sage1_L_60_16 metaG | ecosystem: Environmental > Terrestrial > Soil > Vadose zone | place: USA...
AGTGTTATGGGAGCAGTCATCTCTTGTTTCCTTTCTTCAATCTTCCACCTTTCTCCCTCGCATTGTATCACATCTCCGCACACTTTACCTGGAAGCATTTAGACTGCCAGGGCAGTTATCTCTACAGCAAACCAACCCACTAAGGAGTCGGAATGGGAGGAATTTGAGGCCTTCTCCTCCTACATTGTACATGCAGGGGAGACGCCAACGCGGAGAAACTCGCCTGCCTGGCGGCGCATTTTATGAGGGGATTGATGCGATGGGGGGACCTAGACGCAGTAAGGGTGAGTCGATTGAAGCATTGGAAGAGGCGGTACAGATCATCCATGCATTTTGGAGCAGTAACCGCTCTCCACGTTTTGAGGGCAAGTACCATACCGTGAAGGGGTCTCGGCCTGGGCCATACCCGGCTCACCCCATCGGACTCTGGCTCGGCTTCTATGGCCCACGCTCACTGGCACTGACAGTGCAGTTGGCAGATGGGTGGCTTCCCAGCAGTTCATACGCCCCACCGGAACGCCTCCCACAGATGCAGCAACGCATCAGCGACGCGGCCCTATCGGCAGGTCGTCAACCCCAGGACATTCGCCGGATCTACAACATCATGGGACTCATCACCACCACTCCCGTTCAAGATCTCCTCGTTGGCCCGGCGGACTATTGGGTAGAAGAGCTGATACGCCTAGTCGTTGAGATCGGCATAGACACTTTCATCTGCTGGCCCGCTACCGATCCTGTGCGGCAGATCGGGCTTTTCGCCGCCGAGATCGTGCCCGCCGTGCAGAAACAGGTTGCTGGAGTACGAGACACATCCTGAGAAACGGGCTATCCCTCAGCAAAGAGAGGCCGACATTCCTTGTATCGACCTCTCTTTAAGAGATGTGTCTCTACTGGTCTGGCACTGTTGATTACTGAGGCACACTCCCTCATTGTTCTTTTCTCGCCAGGTTTTTCTCATACAATGGCTTCCAGCGAACAGCTTACCATTCCCTGATCGCGAGATTATTCCACCTTGCGGCCGTGATAGTGCATTCATTTTCTACATGACCTGCATCTTATGCCTATGGCCTAGTTTTACACGTATCTCGGCACAAGGCCGACTACGATACATTCTACTCAGGCTCTCATCTGAGCACTCCAAATGCTCAGGCATATTCATCGGGCAACGACGGCCAGCGCGAGGCCGCCCAGGCCGACCAGGACGCATATCCTAGAGGGGCGTCTTCCAGGACGGTGCCATGTAGCTCAGCTTCATCCGGCTCATGAAAGAACGCACACCATTTCGTCAGTTCCTCTTCGCTCATTGGCCATGTCTGGTCCGGTGTCTCTGCAAAGCGGTTTTGGACGCGCTTTCGCTGCGTTTCTGGGTCAATGGGCAAGTAGATGACCTGGCTTTTCGCTCCTATCTGCCTGGCGAACCATCTCAGAGAGGACCGTTCGTCTTTGCTCCAAAATCCGAAATCCAGGATGACATTGGTATGAAGCTGAAGAGCGCGCAAAGCTATCCAGATCAGACGACCTTCCAGGGCATCTCGTTCTGCCTGATCGTTTCTTCCAAATAACGGAATCATCCACTCATCAAGGGTCAACCGCAAGGCCGAGGCTTCTACTTCTAATTGCTTGGCTTTTATGGTCTTGCCAGACCCTGGAAGTCCCACCAGGAGATACAATATTGCCGGTTCTTTCATACCTGCATTATGGCACATTTTGACAGGTTTGTAACCAATTCGTGTCCGGTTTGAACCATAGCTCGGTTATCTCGTCCATGTTCAAGCAAGGGGGTCGATTGCTACGAGCATGGACTCGTGGACAGGATATCTGTCGAACGTTGCACCACCGTCGCGTTTCTGTGACAAAACCCAGACTCGACTGTGTTCAGGCAGAGATCAGAAACGGCCTGGACATCCCAATCGTTGGACAGCTTCTGTGTCACTAGCGAGGACATAACCGCTGTCAAATCACAATCCGCGAGCCGGAAACGAATTTTTATGTGAGAATCTTGTTTCCCCTGGCTCCATTTTCCCTGTTTCTTTTTGAAACGACAGCCGGGAATTTTTATGCGAAAAACTCAGTGTGTGGCCTTTCCTGTGATCTGTCTCTACAGGCCGAAGCAGAGAAATTCATGGAAAAGTTATCTGATTGAAAAGCGAACTTTATTGTGAGAATCCACAAGCAAGACATGTTTATTTTAGAGCTTGAAAAAGCAACAAAAAAGAAATGACAGAACAGCAGAAACAAAAGCTCGATGAAAAATACTTTCATCTTGAGTTAGGCTTACAGGAGTATAGAAAAGCTATTATGTGGTTCACACATGGAAATCTCAAAGCTCCTAACCGGCCAAACAAGAAAGAGACACAGCAGATAATTAAGAAGCTGACGGAGAAAATCATTCACCTCTTCAAAGAGATTGAGGCAGAGATACAACTGTAAAATCCCCTATCTCCGTTTTTGTTATTGCTCAAACACCATCGTACTCACCCGCTTTCAGTCAAATGTCTACTGATGCCCACGGGATGTGCAACGAGCTGTCCCGCTCCGAGGAAGTGACTCCAGACCGCTCATGGTGGCATCCATGGCTTCGAGGTGGCGCTGCTAGCAGGACGTCCAAAAACCTCGAGTGAAAAGAGGCGGGTTGGGTGAGAAGGAGACACACGATCCTCGCCCTGCTGAGCTAGTCAGAGGGGGGAGTACTGCGTTGAAAAAGCTTCTAGAAGTGGGCAGTTCCTCCTTTGTCACTTCATCGCCAGACAAGCTGGAACGCCAGCGACGCTGATACGCATGTGCGGCGGTCCGAACGCAGCATTGCGGTTGAGCCGATCCTGCCACCTCCAGCGATGATGCGAACGGATAGCACGCGGTGGACGTGGAGGAGGCGAAAGCTCTGGCTGAACCACGGGAAGGATCTCCACATATTGCCGGCGCCAATGGGTCATCCAGGTGCGGCGAAGCCCTCGGCCGGCCACATCTACCCATCGGATCGATCCGAGCAGTACAGGCTTGCGCTCAACAGGTACAGGCGCAGGGGCAGGCAAGAGACGGCGGAAGGCGCTCATGCGACGCGCCCGATCTCCTTTGGCTCCTGATGCCAGGCACTGCTCGCGCAAAGCACAGCGCTGACAGTCGGTCTGGTAGGCCAGATAGACGGCCCGTTGGGTAAAGGCATTCTCTTGTCGCACTTCGCTCAACCAGAGGCTTGCTCCCGCTGGGCAGCGCAGTTTCCCATCCTCCTGTAAGGTGAAAGCATCAGCTGCGAACCTCCCCGTGGCTCGTCCGAAGGACGCCGCCCACTGCCAGTGGCCATACTTTTGCGGGACGTCTTCCACTGCCGCGAAGACGGGGGGCGATTCTTTGGCAGGAGCCCATTCGATCTCGCGCAGCTGCACGTCCTGCAGTTTCTGACCCAGACTGAGGCGCAGATTCCAGACCCATTGACACGCGATTTGCCAGAGTTCTTGCCCACACGCGGAATAGGAACACCAGCGGTCGGGATCTTCTTCGACGTCGCAGATCCGCCAGTACTGCCTCGAAAGCTCCACGTCCATGATAGAGGTCCAGCACATCCTCGACCAGGAAGCAGTCCTCGCCCAGCGTGGTGATGAACAGCTCGTAGACCCACTCACCAACGCGTTTGCCCACTGTAATCTGCTTGCCTGGCGCAGGGGCGCGATGTCGTGGTACAATCACCCGAGCAGCAGGCAAGCCCTCATCCAGTGGTAGCCAACCTCCATCAAACAGCTCGATGACCTCGCCCGTGTTCATCCTGGTCACGCTTGCTGTCGGCGGGTGTGCAAGTGCACGCTGGAGCTGAGGATGCTCCAAGATGCGATACCCTCTTCCCCGCGTCACCAGATTGACGCCTGCCTCCATCAGTTGTGCGATCACCACCGCATCACCATATTGCCCATCGAGCCGAACCAGAGCAGCTTCTGGGGGTAGCCCGAAGTGCTTCAAGTAGGTCTTGATGGCCCGCAAGGCCGAGGCAAGTTCAGCGCGATAATCACCATTGCCTCGACCTGCATAGGTGCCAACCCATTGGCGTGTATGCATTTGCAGCGCTGTGGTGCGTGTGCGGACCACCTCCCCACGCTTGCGTCCAGTGTAGCCAGGGGCACAGACGGCCTCGAGCCGCCGTTTCGCCGGAGGGAGTGCTGGGTCGCAGGGCAAGGACCGCTGGCGTGCAGCCTCTCGAGTGGCATCGACATCGAAGACAATCGAGCGACGTCCCTGCCGATCGAAGATACCCCAATGGTTTCCGAGTTCCATCCCTCTGCAAGGCAGTCCTGCTCGAAGAGTGCACGAAACGCTTCGACACAGGGACGGTCTACATCAGCCAGGTAGCGGCTTAAACTGGAGCGATGGGGTAGCCCCTTGCGTCCAAACAGTGCCATAAATGCTGCTCCAAAGGGTGCTACGCGCTCAAAAAAGTCAGCGAGCGTCCGTTCGCCACTGATCGCGTAGCCGAAAAGAAGAGCGAGGAAATCGATGGATTCGTAGCTACCGAAGCGTCCGCGCACCAGACGCACCTGTTGTGCAAAGGCTTCGAGCAGGTTCTTCGTTGCGAGATGCTGAGCGAGGATGACGACTTCGGTGAACCAGGGAGGGACCGAGTAACGGTCAACTGGAGAGGTTTGAACCTCAATACACTGGTTGGGTATCATACCGAGAGACCTCCTGAGAGTATGGTTTGTTTCTCTCTCATTAGAGGTCTCTCTTCTCTCCGTCGACAAGGAAGTCACGCAAGCTCGTTGCACATCCCGTGGGTGATGCCGAGCTTTGGGTTGCAGCACATTGGCTTTTTTGCTTGCTCCCCTTATGCCCGGAATGACTTCCGTCACTTTCACAAAGGTAATACGCTGCTTTGTATCCCCTTTTGCCATCTGTTCATCCCGATGCCCGGTTTGAATGCCTACAACGGTACACATATCACCGTTGTTGAGCCTGAGCTTATTGAGCGCCGGAATAGCTTGTTTATTCTCCGTCACTGCCTGTATCCAGTCTGACCGTTCCTGGTTCCACAGATCCGCAGGCGCGACTAATGTGCAGACCCACGCTTTTTTCTTCTGCTTTTTCTCTATCCATTCACTGACAACCGGCGGGTTCACCACCTGACAACCCTCAATGCGCACCAGCCGTTCACCATCCTCAGTTCCCTGCACCACATCTGCCTGAAAAATGGTGTGTTATGTTTGGCCGGGAGGGAGGCGGTCTGCTGTTTGCGGAGGCATCAGACCGAAACTCTTTCCGTCGTATGGTTGAGGCTAACAGGTTCAATAACTCGCCCCCTATACCCTAGAGTAATTTCGCCAGCTTTGCTGCTTCACAAAAACGGCCTGATGCCTGTTGGCCGCTCCATCGGACAAGAAAAAAGCCTATAAGAGAATACAGGTTGGTTCTGTACGTGTACTACGTTCTCGATTGAAGTCGAGATAATCAGTCAATGACGTATCAAAAAGCCCATAAAAGTATACGTTGTGTACGTTCTGGACGCTCTAAAAACCTAGTCGAGATAATGATGGAAACTCATCTCACAAGAAAGGAAACCCATTCTGTAGTACCAGTAGATGCACAATGCATTGCCTCAACTGGATTCTGACTCACTATGCTGCAAGAAACTCTCTCTGCGGATCAATGGTACGTTTTCAAGCAGCCCACTTCCGTACCGATTTCCCTCGCGCGATCCGACAGAAAGCAGCTATCATGCGTTGCAAGGGTCAGAAATAAGGAGTGCAGAGGAGTCCAGATGGACGACAAGGAGAGGCATGGAGTGGCGCTGCCCGCCTTCCTCACAACATCATGAAAAGGTAGACCTCCTGCCTCCCTTGTTTTTAGCGCATTACTTCACGGGAAATCGTACCCACAGGTCGGATTTTCCCTCTTTTACCTCTGCGCATGGGAGATCCTCACCCTCGTCGCTCTTTGCTTTCGCGCTCATTTCTGGCAACGAGGAAGGTCCTGCTCTTCGTGATCAGGCGGGTATGATTTCTCATGAAGTCGCGATGTTTTGCTATCCGTCTGCTTGCATGACGATTGAGATACTCTGCCTTTCTGGTGGTCAACCTCGAGCGGAGTAGCGGGACATTTTCCGGGAACTGCAGCGCCGCTCTCTCGGACGCTATCAGCCATTACACATCTGCACGTTACAGTGTGGGATGCGCAAGATCCAGGCTCATCTGCTGGAAACCATGGGGAGCAGTGACGGGAGGAAGTGATCCGGTGACAAACACCCAATCAAACATGTCAGCAAAGAGGACTACCAGGAGTTCCTGGCCGCCAGTTGCATATAAAAAACCTTGGGTAAGATTTTTAATGGAGCAATGCAGATGCTTACGGCCTACATAGAGTTGTGAGGGAAAGAGGATAGGGTCGACCTGTGTCGGAGAAGAAAAGCGGCATGAGGAGCATAGGTGTGCCACTAGCCTCTATCTCGTGAGAAGGAAATACAGTCCACTTTCCGCCTCGCCTGTCAACCCCTTGACAGAAGCATATCTTTCAGGTACACTAGCTTAGTAGTTGATTAACCAACTACTAAGCTAGTGAAATGGAGCACGAACAATGTCGCCACGACAAACCGACAAACGTGAGCGGTTGATTCAGACGGCAGTAACTCTGGTACACCAGCAGGGCTTTCATCAAACCACCCTGGCTGACATTGCCCAAGAGGCTCAGGTGCCCCTGGGCACGGTCTACTACTTTTTCAAGACGAAGGAGGCGATCGGCGAAGCTCTGGTCGAATATTACCTCCGCACCTATCGGGAAGCGTGCCAGCAGTGGAACAGCGAACCCGATCCCAAGGCCCGTCTGGAGGCGTTCATTCAGGCCATGCTTGGCGATGGCCAGAGACTTTCTCAGAGCGGTTGCCCCATTGGAACGCTCTGTTCAGAACTGCACAAGCAGGGTGGACCGCTGGCACACCACGCCAGCGGAATCTTCAACGAACTCCTGGCCTGGCTTGCGACGCAATTCCGGGCACTCGGTAAGGGAGAGGAGTCAGAAGACCTGGCCGTGCATCTGCTCTCAGCCGTGGAGGGTGCGACGCTCTTGACTCAGAGCTTTCACACCCCAGAGTATATCGAGAGTGAGGCCAAGCAACTCACACACTGGATTCGCTCAATCTGAGCGGTAAGTTGGGCGCAGCTCCAACAGAAATGGAGACCATCATGACCTCCCCAATCACACATATCGATCCCCACACATTTGGACCCTGGGCCATTGTGACCGGGGCCTCCTCAGGAATTGGCAAGGAATTCGCGCGGCAACTGGCTGCCAGTGGGTTGCATGTAGTCCTCGTCGCTCGACGGCTCTCCACACTGGAAAAACTGGGGGACAGACTTGCCGCTGAGTTCGGCGTGCAGTATCGAGCCGTCGAGGCGGACCTCACCGAGGAGCATTTCCTCGGTAAGCTAGAAGAGGACACGCATGATCTGGACATTGGTCTGGTGGTATCCAACGCGGGAACGTGGATGCTTGGTGATTTTGTGACCATGGACTCCAGGGCCTTGCAACAGAGTCTGAATCTCAACGTCAAAGCGCATCTGAATGTGGCGCACCATTACGGGCAGCACCTGGCCCAGCGCAGACGGGGTGGGCTGCTGCTGACCGCATCGACAGCGGGCTTGCAAGGCATCCCCTTCTCAGCAGAGTATGCCGCCACCAAAGCCTATGTGCTGGCCCTCGGAGAGGGGCTCCATAGCGAGTTACAAAAGGTGGGCGTGCATGTCACCGTCCTCTTGCCAGGTGCGACGGATACGCCCTTGCTCGCAGCCAGTGGCTTCGAGCTGCCCTCGATCCTCAAGCCGATGTCACCCCAGCAGTGTGTTGCCGAGGGGCTGGCTGGCCTTTCCGCCAATCGTGCCACCCATATCGCTGGGCGCATGAACCGTCTGCTGGCCGCCTTGATGCCACGCCGACTGGCAACCAGAATGTATGGGAGCATGTCTGCGCAGGTCCTGGCGAAGCGAATCGGAGAGAAAGGCGCGGGCAAGCGCTCTGCATAGTAGCAACGAGCTCACGATGAACGAGGAGAATCTCAATGAGACAACCATTTCACATGACCGGTGGCCTACATATGGTCTCCATCATCATCACCACCCTCTTACGCCTCGGGTTACCAGTCGGCCCCTCAGCCTTGCTCTCCGTGGCAGGGCGCACGAGCGGAAAGATTTATACCATCCCGATTGCACTGGTGGAAACCAGCGGCACGAGTTTTCTAGTCGCAGCCTTTGGAGAAGTGAACTGGGTACGCAACTTACGGGCCGCTGGCCAGGCGTATCTCACAAGAAGGCGTCGCACCGAAGCAATTGGAGTTGTCGAGCTTGAGGCAAAAGAAGCAGCACCAATCCTCAAACAGTTTCTCAGAGAATCGCAACGTGTCTCGTTCATCAAGCCATACTTTCGCGTGACTCCGCACTCCTCGCTCGCCGACTTTGAGCAGGAGGCGTTACATCATCCCGTGTTTCGCATTGTGAGAAAGAAAGGAGCAGATCTCATGTCCACAGAAAACAACAAGACTCTCGTACGCCGCTTTTATGAGGAGGGGGTGCATAACACGGCTCTCTTTGACGAGTTGCTCGCCCCAACCTACGTCTTACACTTGCCTGGCAGCCCGCTAATTGTTGGCATCGAGCAGGCCAAACAGTTGATGGTCACTTACACCTCAGCCTTCCCCGATCTCCAGCTCACGACGGAGGATCTGGTCGCTGAGGGGGATAAAGTAGCGATTCGCAACACCTGGCGTGGCACACATCAAGGGGCCTTTCAGGGTCTTCCCCCAACTGGAAAGCACGTGACGTTTACCGGCAGCGATTTCTTCCGCTTCATGGGTGGCAAGATCGCCGAACAGTGGGCCGACCTTGATGCTCTGGGCTTGATGCAACAGCTTGGGGAAATTCCTGCAATAGGATAGCAGGAATGTATGACCTGTGTCTCTGCAAGTGAAGTGCGAACCTTTACAATGCAAGAGGACCACAAGGCGAAGCTTCCTCGACATCCATGCTTGAGAACACCAGGGGTATCGCGAAGCGCAAGAAGTCGCAGGGAGCCAGCCACCCACATATTATGAACTTTGCTTGCTCATTCAGTCTCGATAAAAGATACGAACTGAAAGAAGGGATCGTTTTATGGCCAAAAGAGCTTTTCGTTTCGGTGTGATTAGCGCAGGCGCTCCTTCGCGTTCAGCCTGGATTGCTCTCGCACAGCGCGCTGAGGAATTGGGCTACTCCTCTCTTCTAATAGCGGATATTCTCGGTGCTCCGTTGGCAACGATCAGTGCACTGGCTGTGGCAGCTACTGCTACGACGAGGTTGCGCGTCGGAAGCTTCGTGTTCGTCAACGATTATCGTCATCCTGCCCTGCTTGCCAGAGAGATTGCCACGCTGGATCAACTTTCCGATGGTCGCGTCGAACTTGGAATGGGCCTGGGCACCTACCCACTCGACTTCCAGCAGCTCGGCATCCCTTTTGATCAGGCAGGCAGACGCTACGCTCGCTTTGCAGAAGGGCTCTCCATCTTCAAACAATTCTTCAGCGGTGAAACCGTCAATTTCTCAGGCAAATACTACTCAACGACGGAATTGCGCCCTGTTCCTAGGCCCGTACAACAGCCACATCCACCCATTCTCATTGGCAGTACAGGTCGCCGTATGGTAACTCTTGCAGCCCGCGAAGCTGATATCATTCTGTTGTTCCCTCCGATAGAGGAGAAGCTTGCATGGATTCGTGAAGCTGCAGGTGAGCGTTTTGAGCATCTGGAATTCGGACAGCCTGCCCGTGGCATCGAAGTAACTGATGGTCCGCCCGCTGCCGTGATCGCTTCTCCGGGATTGTCGGTAGAAACGCGCCGAATGAGCACCCAGCAGGCAGTAGAGCATTTTTTAGAGCAGCGAGAGCATTATGGCATTTCCTATATCCAGGTCATGGATAGGCAGCTAGAGAATTTTCTTCCGGTGCTTACTCATCTGAATGGCAAGTAATCATCTGTTTCTTCCTGCTCTTTCTTTTGAGAACACTTCGAGGTATGAGATCGCCTCGGTTCAAAGGAGTCAGAAATCGAGAAATGAGAACCAGATGACCATCCTGGATTGTGCAGGAGCTTACTTTAAGCAGAGCTATTTGCATCACTGTTTTTCAGGAGCTCACGTTAGGTCAGAAGCGTCAATTCAGCTAGCGGCTCAAAGGAGTAAACATACTGCCTCCCTTGTCTTTTCAGCCCGCTTCAGGTATAGTTTGAGTAGCCAATGATGTAGTGAGAACATACTGCCTAAATTTGTGGGCAACATACTATGTCAGTGGTGCGAGAAGAACGTTTGTAAGTGCTAGATTCACTTGCAGAGCCCATTGATAGCGAGCGAGCGGCGATTTCGTGACAGACTGCCTTCCAAGCAGGCTGTCGCGGGTTCGAGCTCCGTCTCCCGCTCCCTTGACACAACAAGTCTCTTTGCAGGCTGACGACAAGCCGTTTGAAGACAAGCAAGCGGCGTTACGGCAAGCAAGGAGATGCTGTTGTTTTTGGCGCAAACGTGTTCAGTGACAACCTGCCTCGAATGCGGGCGAACACCTGCCTCGTCCCTCGTGACAACCTGCCTACTAGGGGACGTGAATACCTGCCTTTTCCATTACGAGACAACCTGCCTCCCGTCTTACCGCCTGCTTGTCTTCCTGTTCAGCAAGGAGGTACAATCACTCCATGGTATTCCAGCAACCGAATGAGCAACGCTCGTCCACCACATCTGCCAGCAAGACGAGAAAACGAAAAACTGACGTGACCGAGGCACGCTCCCGTGCGCAACGCGCCAAGTTAGAAACGCAGGCGAAAGCGGATCAATCCCTTCATGCATCGGAGGCAGCCAAGGAAGATATGTCGCAAACGGCGTTGCAGGCCAGACGTCGTGCAGCTATGACCCTGTCCCGTGCTATTGATGATTACCTGCAAGACCACGAGGGTGGCAATCACAGTAAGAAGACGTTGGAGTGGCACCACACGGCCCTGGGCCTGTTACAAACGTTCCTGCAAGAAGAGCGTGACATTACGCTTGTGGGAGAAGTGGAAGCCACCGACATCAGCGCCTGGTTTGCATATATGCGCAAGGTGGCTGGCAAACATGGCAAGCCCAGATCTGAACGCACCATCCAGACCTACGCCCGTTCGGTGCGCGCCTTCTTTCATTGGCTGGTGCGCCGCGAGATCATCGAACGCAACCCCTTCGATCGGGTCGTGTTCCCCAAGGTCGGCAGACCGCTCATCCAGACCATCGAACCCGAGGAATTCGAACGGCTCCTCGTTGCCTGCGCTCCGCCCAATGAGTCTGGGCAGATGGCAGACCGCGCCACCGTGCGCAACCGGGCGATTCTCTGGCTGCTCTACGACACTGGCATTCGCGTCTACGAGTTGTGCGGGCTGCGGTTGGGCGACTTCGACCGCAGGCACGGAGTGATTACGGTGCGGGGGAAAGGCTCGAAGGAACGGCGCATCGCCCTGGGCTCCAACTGCCTGCGCAACCTCTTGTACTACCTGGACCGCCACCGACCTGCCGAGGAGGAACTTGCGGAATGGGGGAGTGCAGGTGAGGATCACCTGTTTCTTGCGGAGACTCGCACTCCGCTCACCAAGAATGGGGTGGAGATGCTCTTCTCGCGTATTCGCAAGCGATCCGGGATCACAGATAAGCGTATCAGCCCGCACATCCTGCGGCACACCTTCGCGGTGCGCTACCTGGTGCTTGGTAATGACCCGTTTAGCCTGCGGGAGCTCTTGGGGCATGAAGACATGACGACGGTCGAGAACTACATGCATATGAACGACGAAACAATCCAGGCGCAGAAGCGCAAGTAAAGCCCCGGGGATCATCTGCCGACGCGCATGCCAGGGCCGCGAGAGATCAGGCGCAAAGGCTATCGGGCGAAAGAGCAGGGGCGCAGAGCTCGGGAGAAGCGCGAAACCTGATCGTGGACAGGAAAATGGTAAAGCCGCTGCTCACGCTTGCTAGAGGAGGGAGCGGCGAACCGCTCCCTGGCAAATCGGGTGAAAGGCCATCACCCTTGCTCTCGAAAGCGATCACGCGACAAGCGCTTCGAGCCAATCGGTCAACTCCTCCAGTTTGAGCTGGCGGGGGTGCTCAGAGCGATCAAACGGGTCACTCACGACGATCTGGCGCAGTTCGGCAATCGTGTATACATCGCTGAACATGCCATAGAGCAGATCCAGCAAACGCTCCAGGTCGTCGTGGGTATAGCCTGCTGGAACAGAACCAAAGGTGTTAAGCAGGCGTTTGCGCTTCGCTGGCGTGATCTGCTGCATGCTCAACCTCTCTGTCTCTCGCTTTCGTACTATCTCACCACTGATTTAAAGAATCCGGGAAGCAAGGCGTCAACCTGTGCATAAGCATGATGCCGCTCGGTACTATCCGCCTCTGTGCAGGTAAAAACAACATTCGTATTCGCTTCAGGTTGATAACTCCTGCTTCCGGCACACTGCAGGGCAGCGGACCAATCCTTCAAGCCAGTAGTAAGATTTGCTCCTAGAACAAATATACTATAGAATGATGTCACTTTTCTCGTGATTGCGACCGAATTGTTCCAGCACATTGACCGAGTTTTTCGGTGAGATGTGCCGTCTTCTTGCGCGATGTGTTCTGCCAACGCTCCTGCTCTCTCTCCAGTGAGTTGGGCGTATGCTGAGGGTAGCAGAGTCCCTGGAAGTCGGAAAGCCTGTTTGCCCATTGCTTCGCGTGTCCATCGAGGCGGGGGATTGATCCTCGCATGTAGAAGAACAGGCGTGAATCGCTCCGGAGATGAGAGGGGCTCCCCTGTCTCGCGGAGAGGCTGCGGCCTCGTGAATAGTTGCGTACTTCACGTCCTGATTCGGCTGTTGTGACGAGAAAACTCGGTCAATGTATCCCAACAATTCGGTGCAAAAACGAAGATTTTGGGCACGGTTTTCTGGTACATTTGTTCAAGGATCGTACAATGATCCTCGAGTCAAGGAGGTTTCATCGCTGTATCTGCTCACGATGAGCGCAGGAGCGTGCATATGTGTGCTCTTGTATGCGTGCTCTTCACGCCTTCATTATTTTGAGTACTCAGGAGAAGTGACCCGATGGCCTTACGTACCCACATGGATATGCAGACGGATGTCGATGCGCCTATCAGCGAACTGCTTGCGCACTGGATAGCAGAACAGCAACAACGCGATGGTCTTTGCCTGCGTGAGCGACCACGCATTGGCATCCTTGCCGCACGGAGCTCTTTGCGAGATGGCGGGTGGCCTGCCTATAGTGGGGATGCGCCCACCGTGCATGCCGTCTTGGAAGCGGGAGGTTTGCCTTGCCTTATACCGACACTGCCCTTGATCGAGGGCTATGATCCATTGCAGCTCTTGCGTGATGATCGGACCTTTGCACTGTTCTTTGGGGTGCTCTGGTCGGTGGTGCGAGAACTGGATGGACTGATCTTGATCGGTGGTGGAGACCTGTCTTCCTGCCTGTATGACCAGCAGCCGCATCCCCAGACCGAGACGCCTGATGCCTGGCGAGACGTGTGGGAGCGCTACGTCGCGAGGCTCTCCTGGCTGCTCTGCATTCCCACGCTGGGCATTTGCCGGGGGATGCAACTCATGAACGTCGCGCTCGGAGGCACGCTCTACCAGGATGTGCGAGCACAATGGCCGAGAGACAGGCCGTCACTCCTGCGCCATCGAGCGAGAGGGCGGGTCTCCTCCACCAACTGGGTCAGCCACCCCATTCATCTGACTTCACCAGACAGTCGCCTGGCGGTGGCGATACGTGGGAGAGGGACCGTGGATCGGCCCTTTCTCGATGCGGTGCTGTCCATGCATCATCAGGCGGTGGAAACGCTGGCTCCGGGCTTGGAGATGACTGCCACGTCCCCTGATGGCGTGATCGAGGCCTTTGAGGAGATGACTGCCGCTCGTTGGTGGATCGGAACACAGTTTCATCCCGAGTGGATGACACAGCTGAACTGGGCGTTGGGTCTGTTCACCGCGTTGATCGATGCCAGTCGTGCCTATGCTGCTATCCCGCGTGATGAGATCGAAACGTTGCTCGATGAGATCCAGACATGGCTGCGCCAGCATGATCGGGCCTTGAACACTGCTGCGGGGCCCTTAGCGATGACAGCCGAAACGCAACGCGAGAGGCTTCGTGCTGCCTTGACGCTCCAGAGACATGCTGGGTAGTGGTGTGATGCCTACAGATGGAGAAGGGGAGCATGTCTTCTACACAACAATCGTGAGGTGGGAAATCATCGCCTTCACCTACTATGAGGAGATATATTTCATGAGGAGAATACACGTCACTGAACACACGATCGACCTGATCATTGGAAGACGCATCTTCACGGGGTGCTGGTGTTGCGCGGGCCTGGGAGTTTCGATCCTCCAGATGCTCTTGCTTGCGCAGGCCTGGTTGGTGAGTCGGCAAGCGATCGTGCCTGCCTGCGTAGCCAGCGCCTGGGTGATTGGCTCACTCGCAGGTACGCGCCTGCGCGGCACAGCACGCCTGTGGGGAAGCTGTCTCATCCCTTGTATCCTGCTCTGGCTTGTTGGCCCCCGGCTGGTCTCGTGGCGCAGTGCACTTGTACAGACAGCGTTGCTGAGCGACTGTGCACTGATGGTCACCGCATGGTTTCTGGGAGCCATCAGTACAGCGTGGCTCGTGCAGCAACGACCCTGGCCAGCCCCTGGAGAGCGTACTGCCCTGGCACGTGGCCTCATAGGCATAACGACCGGACTCTTTATCGTCTGGGTCCTCCCCGCCTGGGCCGGTCTGATTGCACTCACCTGCTTGATTCCGCTCCTGGCACTTGATGGTCTGCCTGCCGGACGAAGCCCGTTGCCCGCGATCGGGAATGTGGTCGAGCGCTGGGTGTGCAGATACTGGAGTCCAGACCAGTGGCAAGTGCAACTGGACGTGCGCTCCCTGCCCAGGAAGTGGTGGTGGTCGTATCTGGTCAAGCGTTCACGGGGTTCCAGGGAGTACGTACCACTCACCCTGCTTGCAAGCAGTAGCGTCGTCATCATGGGTGCAGTCTGGGGAGCCGTGCCGACACCCTTTGCGGCAGGGCTTGCCGGGACACATGAACTGGGCAAGTTGGGCTGGCTGCTCGGCGGGCAGATCGTTGCACTCGCCATCGCCGCCTGTGGCATGCTGGTAGCCCGAAATGTGGTAGGTTTCCCCGAGCGATTGGTGCCAACATCCTGGCAGGCTCGTGCGTTCGCTCTTGCGCTCTCCATGCTGGTCATCCTGGCAGGCAGTCTAGTGACGCTTGGCATGCCGTTCTTGCAAGCGCCCTGGTGGCTAGCGGTGAGTCTAGCGAGTTACACGCTGGCTGGGATGATCTGGAGTCTGTTGCTGCCACGGCTCAGGCCAAGCATTGGCACACTGCTATTTGCGCAACGCCATCTGTTGCTCCGGCAGGGTTTGGGGCTACCGGACACGCTGCAACAAGCGCATGAGCGTGCGCAAGAAGCTCGTCTCACCCGACTCTTTGCCACAACGGAAGGGATACTACTTGCCTTCATGACGCCAGTGCTCGGTGTGCTGATTGACTTCTATGGCAGTATCGACCGCGTGCTAGTCATTATCGGACTGTGTTTCCTGTTGGTCCTCACCCTCTCGGCGCTGACCTCGGTCTTGCGGTCGTTGAAGCGCCCTCAGCGTTCGCAGTTCGCTCAAAGCACGTTTCAGGGGAGAGCCGCACGCTCCTGGCGACCAGGCTACAGCCATACACTGCTCGCATGGTGAGTGCATGAAGAAGGGAGCACACACGATATGACGCTGGTACAGACTACAACAACGATACCTGAAGAACGTATGCTTGTTCCTGTCCCACAGGTGGAGCCACGTGCTACGATTCCTCTCCAGAACCTTCGTATCCCCGGCCCAACGCCTGTGCCGCCTCTGGTATTAGCCGAACTGGCACGCCCAGTGATCAACCATCGGGGGCCTGAGTTCGCAGCCATCCTGCGCCGGGTGACAGCACGCCTGCAATACGTGTTTCAGACGACCGCACCGGTGCTGACGTTTCCTGCCTCCGGAACAGGTGGACAAGAATGTGCCCTGGTCAATCTCTTTTCGCCGGGTGAGCGTGTGGTGGCAATCACCATCGGCCACTTTGGCAACCGCTTCGCACAGATCGCTGAGCGCTATGGACTGCAGGTCTCACGCATCGCCTTTCCCTGGGGGGAGGCAGCCGATCCTGTCATTGTCGAGACACGCCTGCACGAACTTGCACCCTACCGCGGAGTGCTGCTCACGCACAACGAGACCTCAACAGGGGTAACCAACGATATCCAGACGCTGGCCGCGCTGATTCGTCAGCACAACCCTGATGCACTCATGGTCGTGGATGCGGTGAGTTCGCTAGGCTGTATCCCGTTGGAGATGGATGCCTGGGAGATTGACGTGGCGTTTACCGCCTCGCAGAAAGGACTGCTGTGCCCACCAGGACTTACGATGCTAGCTGCCGGGCCACGTGCAGGGCGCGCGAACACACAGGCGAGACTGCCACGCTTCTACTTTGACTGGGCCAGGGCACGCGTTTCCCTGGAGCGTGGGCAGCACCCGGTGACACCGCCCGTCTCCCTCTTCTACGCGCTCGACTTGGCACTGGAGTTGCTGCTAGCCGAAGGGCTGGAAGCGATCTTTGCGCGGCATCAGCACCTGGGGGAGTATGTGCGCAAGCACGTACGAGCGATCGGCTTGCACCTGCTCGCCGATCCTGCACATGCCTCCAATACCGTGACAGCGGTACGTGTGCCAAAAGGGGTCGATGCCAGAGTCCTGCTGAACACGCTGCGAGAGCGCGACCAGGTGGTGCTGGCCGGTGGGCAGGAACACCTCTCCGGCAAGATGTTGCGCATCGCGCACATGGGCTGCTGCGAGGTGCGGGATCTCTTTATCGCCCTGAACTGCCTCCAGGTGTGCCTGCGAGAGTTCGGCTTTCATGCGGGAATACACAGGGAAGAGGAGGTATCGCCATGGTAACACTACAAGCAAGTGAAGCGAATGTGCCACGTATCCTGATTACCGACCCCATCGCACAAGAGGGGATTGATCTCTTACGCTACGAACTGCCCGAAGCGCAGATTGACATACGGCTCGATCTCTCACCAGAGCAGCTGCTTGCGCTGATTGGCAGCTATACCGTGCTGCTTGTACGCAGCCAAACACGCGTCACCGAAGAGGTGCTGGCGAAAGCTGCTCACTTACACATCATTGGTCGTGCCGGGTCTGGGCTGGACAACATCGATCTGAATGCCGCGATCCGACACGGCGTGCTGGTGGTGCATGCCCCCAGAGGCACTACGATTGCTGTCTCCGAACAGACCATAGCACTCCTGCTTGCGCTGGCACGACACCTTCCCGCTGCCAATAGCAGCCTCAAAGCGGGCAGATGGGACAAGAGCCGCTTGTTGGGTGTGGAGTTACACCAGAAGGTGCTCGGCGTCATTGGCCTGGGACGGGTAGGCACGGAGGTGGCACAGAAGGCACAGGCCTTCGGGATGCGGGTGATCGCCAGTGATCCCTTGGTCTCTCCCAAGCGGGCGCAGCAGGTCGGGGTGACACTCCACAGCAAGGAAGAGGTCCTGCAACGTGCCGATTTCGTGACGCTGCATGCTACCCTCACTGATGGCCAGAGCGAGACACGCAGGCTGCTTGGCGCCCGCGAATTGTCTCTGCTCAAGCCGGGTGCCTACCTGGTGAACTGCGTTCGAGGCAACCTGATCGACGAGCAGGCGCTGCTCTCAGCGCTCACGGAGGGAAGACTGGCAGGAGTGGCGCTCGATGTCTTCAGTCAGGAGCCTATCGGCGATGATATGGTACTGAGGCAACTGCTCGCACATGAGCGGGTCATTGCCACGCCACACCTGGGAGCCTCCACGGTTGAGGCACAGGTGCGAGTCGCTACCGAAGTTGCCAGAAACATCATCGCGGCTTTGCGAGGCGATACCTTGTATGGCGTGGCGATGCTTCCGTTGCCGCCGACGAAGCCTGCATAGCCAAAGCGGATATGCACAGCCCTGCTCGCCGCTCATATGAGGGAAAAATGATGCAAGGAATGGACCAACGACGCGTACCACTGCTTCTCGGTTCCCGCCGCATCCTCCAGCGATTCGGCCGGTGGAGGATTCCACCGGTCCCTTGTGCGAGCGAAACGCCGGGGACCAGATGAGCCTTCCCTCTGATCGTGAGGGAGGCGTCATGCGTCACGTTGAGAGGCTCTGCTGAGCAGAGGAAACGTGTGCGCGCCAGTCTAGGAAGGAACAGAAGAGATCATGAGCACATCACACACGCAAGACCCCACGCCAATCGAACCGACCTTTCCCACCATGCCGGAGCAGGAGGAATTTCGTCACCTGGGCTATGCCCTCATCGACCTCGTGGCGCGGCATCTGTACCAGGTGCGGCTCCGTTCTCCCTACCGTCCCATCCCAGCGGAGGCCAGGCAGGCACTCGAGCTGTTGCCTCTCCCAGAAGACGGGGTGAGGGCCAAGGAGATCGTTGCGTTCTTCGAGGAACGCATCCAGCCTTACCCCACCTTTGGCACCGGGCACCCACGCGGCTTCGGCTGGATCGCCGGTGGCCCTGACCCGATGGCCGTCCTCGGCTCCCTGCTGGCAGCCGCGCTCAACCCCAACTGCATCGGGGGAGATCAAGCGGCTACCTATGTGGAACTCGCCGTGCTGCGCTGGCTCAAGGAACTCGTCGGCTTCCCCACGAAGGGCAGCGCGGGCTTGCTCCTGAGCGGCGGCAGCCAGGCCACGCTGGTCTGCCTCATAGCAGCCCGCCACGTCACTACTACAGCAGCCGGGTGGAACCCGCGCATCGAGGGGCTGCAACGCTATCCCACTCCGCTTGTGCTGTACGCCTCTGAGCAAACGCACCACTGTGTTGCCGGGGCCGTCGAGATACTGGGCCTTGGCCAGCACCACCTGCGCAGCCTCGCCAGCACCGACGACTTTCAGCTTGACCTGGCGGCATTACAGGCTGCTATACGGTGCGATCGCGCGGAGGGCCTGCAGCCGTTTTGCGTGGTGGCCACTGCCGGGACCACCAACACAGGAGCCATCGACCCGCTCGATGCCATCGCGGACTTCTGTGAGCGAGAA
>Ga0137366_10001162_pt1 | contig 19111 bp, 19 predicted proteins | sample SagtaG_8_FD_104938 | JGI IMG/M metagenome (GOLD analysis project Ga0137366, IMG submission 104938) | Vadose zone soil microbial communities from Sagehorn Ranch, Mendocino, California, USA - Sage1_L_60_16 metaG | ecosystem: Environmental > Terrestrial > Soil > Vadose zone | place: USA...
AGAAAGAAGTCGAATGCGTCGAGCGTCCAGCCGAGGAAGCTGGCGAAGACGGCAGAGCGATGGCCGCGTGGAGCCGCGCTGGCGAGTGACGAAGGACTGATCGCGTCAGTGCTTGCCATGCGGCAATATGTGCGAATGGAGATTCGACAGGAATGCCTCGTCTACAGCTGAACGCCGGAGTTATTCTTTTCAAATGCCAAAACCTCTGACTCCAACGATCCTGGCTCTGGGCATCGCCTGCGCGCTCGTCGCATGTGCTGCCCCACCTGCTGCGACTCGTCCGGCGACGGTCGTTCCGCCTGTCAACACCGTCGAGACGGAGATAGCGCCCGACTTCGTTGCTGATACTCTGCTCACCGATGTTCGTACGCGCGATCAGAGTATCGTGGTCGATCTCCGCTACGCCACCGCCAACAACTTTACCGGCGCACCGCTTCCGGGATATCTCGCCAACCGCGCGTTTCTGAGACGTGAAGCCGCGGCCGCGCTCGCTCGCGCGCAGCGCGACCTCCGACCGCAAGGGCTCGGCATCAAAGTCTTCGATGCGTACCGTCCGGTGCGGGCGACACTGGCAATGGTTGATTGGACGCAGCGCGTCAATCGCCCAGACTTGCTCAAAGACGGTTACATCGCGAGCCGCTCGCGCCACAATCTGGGATTGGCGATCGACTGCACACTCATCGATCTTGCCACTGGGCGCGAGCTGGACATGGGTACTCCGTTCGACACGTTCTCCACCGCGGCGCACACAGCGAACGCTTCCGGTCAGGTAGCACTGAATCGGCAGATGCTGAAGACGGCGATGGAGAAGGAAGGCTTCGTCAACTATGACCAGGAGTGGTGGCACTTCAGCTTCGACGTACCTAATCCGTTGCGGTTCGATCGGGTAATTCAGTAGCAGGAGACGGAAGTGAACTGCACTAGAACTGCAACTGAACGGGCGGGAGGCGTCAGCGGTGTAGGCACCAGGCGTTAGGTCACTACGTCGGGACTTCACGGGCGCCATTCGGAGCACAACCAACTGCCTGTGCCGTACAACGAGTAGGAGCGTCCCGACGTCGTAACCTCGAGCCTCGCGCCTGCTTCGCTGACGCCTCCCGCCCGTTCAGTTGTAGTTACAGTCAGCAAGCCCACAGCGGCGCCAGACTTGACATAGGGGAGGGGGGTATATTGATTTAGCTGCGTGGGAGGAACGAACGTGGCTACTCAAGTCAGAACGGATAGCACCGCGAAGCGGGATGCTGCGATTTCGTTTCCGGTAACGGGAATGACCTGCGCCGCCTGCCAGGCTCGCGTGCAGCGTGCGCTGTCTGCGGAGCCCGGCGTCGTCGACGCGTCCGTGAATCTCGTGACGAAGAGCGCTGCGGTCCGCTACGACCCCTCTAGCGTGAGCCCGCAACGTCTTATCGATGCCGTGCGGGCGACGGGTTACGATGCGGAGCTTCCGTCGACTGGCGACTCGCTGGCGCTCGACTTTGCACAGGATACCGAGGCGCGTGAAGCTCGCTCGCTCGCCATCAAGGCCGCGGTCAGCGTAGTGGCGGGTGTCATAGCGATGCTGCTCTCGATGGTCGGCGCCGGCAGCGCTGTCGTGAATTACCTGCTCCTTTCAATCACAACGGTGATTCTCGCCTGGGCCGGCCGCGACATCTACCGCCGTGCCTGGAAAGCAATGCGCCACCGCTCGGCCGACATGAATACGCTCGTCGCGCTCGGGACCGGAGCCGCCTTCGTTTATTCCTTCGTTGCTACGGTCGCGCCCAGCCTGTTCGCGCGAAATGGGATCGCGCCCGATGTCTACTACGAAGCGGTGATCTTTATCATCGGACTCGTGCTGGCGGGGCGAGCGATCGAGGCGCGTGCTCGTCGCAAGACCACTGAGGCGCTGAGGAAACTTGTTACCCTGCTGCCCCCAACCGCGCACGTCGAGGAAGGAGCCGCCTGGATAGACAGGCCGCTGTCACAGGTCGTGTCGGGAGACACGGTCGTAGTTCGCCCGGGTGAGCGGATCCCCGTGGACGGGAAGATCATCGATGGGACAAGCGAGGTCGATGAGTCGATGTTGACTGGCGAGCCGCTTCCGGTTGCCAAGGCGATTGGCGAGACGGTCGTTGGCGGAACGCTCAATACGACTGGCGCGTTCCGTTACCGTGCCACGAGCGTAGGCGAGGACAGCGTTCTCGCGCGCATCGTGAAATTGATGCGGGACGCACAGAGCTCTCGTGCTCCGATACAACATCTCGCGGATAAGGTGAGCGCCGTGTTCGTGCCGGTCGTCGTCGCGATCGCGGTGGTAACATTCATTGCGTGGTATTTCCTCGCCGACGCGGCCGCGTTGCCACGCGCGATCGCGGCGGCTGTTTCCGTGCTCATAATCGCTTGCCCCTGCGCCATGGGCCTTGCGGTTCCTACCGCGGTGATGGTTGCCACCGGACGAGGAGCCGAGCTCGGGCTGCTGATCAAGGGGGGTGAGATCCTCCAGCGCGCCGGCGATGTTAACACAGTCGTGCTCGACAAAACCGGAACTGTCACCGAGGGTGTTCCCGCCGTGGGCGGGGGAGGGGTGATCGCGATTCCGCCGGCGAATGAGCTTGAAGTCCTCGTGGCCGCGGCGTCTCTCGAGCGGCATTCCGAGCATCCGGTTGCCACTGCGATAGTGCGCGCGGCTGGTGAGCGCGGCGTTCGATTCGAGCACGTCAGAGACTTCCGATCGCGTACTGGCAGCGGAGTGACGGGTGTCGTCGCGGGACGGGAAGTAGCGGTGGGCAATGCGCAGTTGATGCGCGAATTGGAGCTGGACGCCACCGCAGAAAAGTCCGTCCCGCCACGCGCGCGAGCCGGGACGAGCGAGCTGTTTGTTGCGATTGAGGGCGCTATCGCTGGAATCATTGTCGTGGAGGATGCGATCAGGCCGTCATCCCGTGAGGCAGTACAAAAGCTCGAGAATCTCGGAATCGATGTGCTGCTGCTGAGCGGCGACCGGCAATCAACGGCCGAGTCCGTGGCGAAGGCTACAGGAATCAAGCGAGTTGTTGCGGAGGTACTGCCGCACGAGAAGGTGATGGAGATTCGTGAGTTGCAGCACGCCGGCAGAGTTGTAGCGATGGTCGGTGACGGCATCAACGACGCGCCCGCCCTCGCTCAGGCGGATGTGGGCGTTTCGATGCCCAAGGGAACGGACATCGCGATCGAGGCCAGCGACATTGCGCTGATGCGGAGTGACTTGCGCGGAGTTCCGACCGCGATCTCGCTGTCGCGTCACACGATGGCAACGATGAAGCAGAACTTGTTCTGGGCCTTCGTCTACAACGTGATTGGAATTCCGATCGCCGCGGGAGTGCTCTATCCGGTGACCGGTTTGACGCTGAGTCCAATCATCGCGAGCGCTGCAATGGCGCTGAGCTCGGTGAGCGTCGTAACGAATAGTCTGCGCCTCCGCAGGGTGCGCCTGTCATAACTATGAGGAAACGAGATGCCAACAAGGGCCAGGCAGTCGAAGGTCGCCACGACTAACGGAGCGGAGTGCGGCTGCGCCGTTCGTGATGCGTCACCCGGCTCGAGAAAAGCGATTGCCGTCGATCCGGAAGTGAAATTGCGGAACCTTACGAGACTTCGCCGGATCGAAGGGCAGGTTCGCGGGCTGCAGAAGATGGTGGAGGAAGACCGTTACTGCGCTGACATTCTGACCCAGATATCGTCGGTCCACGAAGCGCTTCGCGGTGTCGGGCGGGAGTTGATGCGGAATCATCTCAAGCACTGCGCAACCGGGGCGATCCGGACGGGCGGAGAGGACGCTGACAAGATGTACGATGAGATAGTTGATCTCATGTACACGCATAGCCGGTAACTCCCGTCTATAAACTGATAACTGCAACTGAACGGGCGGGAGGCGTCAGCGCTGGAGGCGCGAGGCGTTAGGTCACTACGTCAGGACTTCACCAGCGGCCTTCTGAGCACAAGTAACTGCCTGGGCCAGACGCCGGTCAGAAACGTCCCGACGTCGTGACCTCGAACCTCGCGCCTCCAGCGTTGACGCCTCCCGCCCGTTCAGTTGTAGTTCAAGCCCTTAACCCGCCTCGAAACCATTGATCCCTTGCGCCCGTATTGTCCTAATGTGATAGTACAAGCAGACAATGCCCGTGTTCGTCGTGGATTCCAGGAGCCCCACTCCGATCTATGCCCAGCTCGACAGAGCGATACGGGCGGCGATCGCGACCGGGGAGCTCGACCAGGGGGCGCAGCTGCCGACGGTCAGGCAGCTCGCCGTGGACCTTACCATCAACGCCAACACGGTGGCGAGGGTCTACGCCCAGCTGGAGCGCGATGGAATTCTGGAAACTCGGCGCGGCGTCGGCACTTTCGTTCGGGATTCTCCGTCGCCACAGGCGGCGCGAGCACACCGTGAACGTGAGCTGCGCGAGCTGATCCGACGATTCATTGGTGATGCCGCGATGTTGGGATTCACTTTACCTGAGCTAATCAGTCAGCTCAGACACGAGGAGAAAAAATAAATGCCAGGCATGGACGAAGTTCTCGCAGCACGCCGCGCCGCGCGGGCTTCACGGTCGCAGAGTCGTGCCAACGTCGTCGCAGTTTTCATCCTGCTCGTCTCGATGGTCATCGGATTCTTCATGACCGCGGCCACCCAGAATCCAGGCTGGCTCATCATCTGGGTAATTGCCGGAATCTTCTTCTCCCAGTCGCCGAAGATCGCAAAGCAGTGGGAGCGAGCCGTCGTACTCCGCCTCGGGAAATACACTGGGCTGCGCGGCCCTGGCCTCTTCTGGATTACGCCGTTCGTCGAGACGATCTCGATCTACATTGATCAGCGCGTAATAACTACGAGCTTCGCAGCCGAAGAGACACTTACTTCGGACACCGTCCCGGTGAACGTCGATGCCGTTCTGTTCTGGATGGTTCACGATTCCGAGAAGGCTGCACTGGAAGTTCAGGACTACACCCAGGCGGTCAGTTGGGCAGCGCAGACGGGCCTTCGTGACATCATCGGACGCACCTCTCTCACCGAGCTCCTGCGTGGGCGCGAGAGAATCGAGGCCGAGCTGCAGGCGCTGATCGATCAGAGGTCCAACCCCTGGGGAGTCACGGTGCAGTCAGTGGAAATGCGCGACATCGTGATTCCTGCTTCACTGCAGGACGCCATGTCCCGCGAAGCGCAGGCATCGCGCGAGAAATCCGCACGCATCATTCTCGGACAGGCGGAGGTCGAGATCGCCAACCTGTTCTTCGAGGCGGCGAAGTCGTATCAGAACAATCCCACTGCCCTGCATCTGCGCGCGATGAATATCCTCTACGAAGGTCTCAAGGAGAAAGGCGCGTTAATGCTGGTGCCGAGCACCGCAGTCGAATCGATGGGACTCGGCGGATTAATGGGCGCGGCCGCGCTCAGGCAGCAAACTTTGAGCGAGGGCAACGCGAAAGCAGGACCTCCCGCGATTTAACTCCCGCCAACCTTCTCTGGAGTACGCTGGCCGGCGCCGAGCATGGGTGTCGGCTGGGGCTCCGAGAGAAGCTTGGTAACAAAGCGCTGTCCCTCGGATACTCGCTCGATCTCAATCGCGATCGCATCGACCGACGCTTCGAGGCGCTCCAGCCGCTGAGCGGTCTCGGCGAACACAGCCGGTGGTGGGCCGGGCCGACTCGATCGCTTGAAAATCGCCCGGCCGATTCCGGTCGCGAGCGGAAAGAAAATGAAAATTATCGAGAGAACAGAAAGTGCCATGACCTGCTTCGACCCGAGTCCACTGAACACCGGTGCGTCCGAGGTGCTGGCTATCAAGCCAGCGGCCGCGCTGGACAGCTGTTGTCCCGTCTGCTGAATATCCGACTCCAGCTGCAGCTGTCTTGAGTCGAGTAACGCGAGACGATCCTCGAGTCCCTTGGTAGCCGTCGGATCGTTGGTTTGCCTGAGTTCGGTGAGCAGTTTCGTCCGCCGGCTGTCAACCGCCTTGAGCTGACTAGAAAGTTCGTCGCGGCGCGACTTGACCGCCTCGAGCTCCCTCGCGGTTCGCGGCATCGTAAGCGTGATCGTTTGAGGGCCCTGAGCCCCAGGAACGACGACAACCGGAGTCGAGGGAACCGGTGCGGCTTTGGGAGCTGGTAACTGCATAGGCATCTCTACGAAATCTAAGACGGTCCGGTGACAGGCGGGCTGTCGAACTCGAACGGACTCTTCGGTTGCTCCGCACCAACGCGACCAGGCGCGATATCAGCTCTCGCGTAAACCTCCGAGCGCACCGGTGAGTCGTCCTGGCGGCGCATGATTGCGATCTGGCCGATATGCGTTAGCGCGTCGGATATCGGTCCCTGAAACAGCTCCTCTGGGGTCGTGCCGAGCGGCGCATCCGACGAGAGGTATCGATCGAGGGCAAGAAGAGAAGCATGGAACCGATCCACTTCTTTTCTCCACGATCCCGGCTTGGATTGCACCCACTCGGTTTTTCCCTTCGCCATGCTAAGGGCCCAGTCGAAGAGATCGCCCATGTGACTCATGATCTCCACCGGGGTTCGCGCTGCCTTCCCTAGCTGAAAGTTGCCAAACCCGGGCGGCGCGTTCCGCTCGACCTTGGCGGCACGATATGCGATAGTCGCCAATGCATGGCGAAGAAAAGCGCGCTTGGGATCCTTCAATGCCAGTCCGGCTCGTCGGTCAGAGTATCGACGTGCACCCGGGCCGCGGACGCCTTGCCGGAGAGCCGCTGCCAGCCGCCGCCGCTACTGCTGTGTGCGACGGCGATCTCGAAGCTGTCGGGCGCAAACCAGCGCGCATGATTGTAGTCCTCGTCGCAATCGCAACCACCACCGCCGGGACCCCGGACCGCGATCTGTGCGGTTTTGAGATCGCGCACAATGGCATACGTGCCGGGATTCGCTGGCGTCGTGTCCTCGCCGACGTACGCGATGTAGCGTCCGTCCGGTGAGACGAGAATGTCCTGATACGACGGCCAGACATCATCGGGAATTGGGCTCGTCTCGATGCGGTGTTGGCCGAGCCGTAGCCGAAAGAACTGTCGTTGCGGCGTGGACGAATCCTCCGACAACTGAAGCAGGCCGATGACCAGCGTGTCGCCTACTACGACCGGGGCGGGTGGTATGACATTTCTGATTGTATCAGCGCCCAGTGGAGACACCACCTCGATCCGATACACGGTTCCGGTGTCCTCCATTGGCTCCCACGACTGAGTGTAGGTCGAGTCGATAACCCGAATCTGCGTAGTCGCGCGTTCGTCTCTACTACTACAGGCTCCGCTCAGCGCCGCAGTCACCGCGCCGATTCCGAGTAGCACAACCCTGGCACGCACGGAAATCAGTTCTCGTCCCCCTCCCCCTGCTCGCCACCGCTCGGCGTTCCGCGTGGCGGAGAGGGTTTGATCTCTTCCGTGCTCGGTACTATTGGCGGGAGCCCGGCGGCTTTCAGGGTGCCGTTGATCGCCGGCAACGTAAGCAGCGCGCCGCGCATTGCTGACAGCTGTCGATCCAGCTGTGACGAAAGCTCGTTGAAGACAGTGTAGGACTGGCTGGTCGGCTTCGCATCAGTGCTGCCAACGACACCCGCCAGTGCGGCAATCTTGTTGTTCAATTTGATCGGGTAGTTGAGTGGGTCCTGACTCGACTGATTCCTCACCTGATAAATCTCACCTTCGATCGCGGACAACTTGCTCGAAAGATCATCGGCGACGCGCGAAAACGCAGCATTCCTCTCGCCAGTCATTTTCTTGGCGCGGTCGGCAAGCTGTGCCTTCACGTTGCGAATCGTTTTCACCGCATCGTTTGCCTGGCTTGTCTTGTCGCGAATACGCATCAGGAAATCGAACTGCTCTTTGAGGTCGGCGTCGGTCGCACTGCTGCGCGGATCTTTGACGACTGTAACCGACTGGGTGTAATGCTCACCACCTACGTTGAGGCGGACGGTGTAAGTACCGGGAAGGACGACGGGACCCGAAACGCTGCCGGCCCAGAAAATCATGTTCTCGAACACCGATGCGTCCGCATAGCGCAGATTCCACGCGAACATGTTGAGCCCGGCTTTGTTGGCGACCCTCGGCGGAGGTGGCCTGCGAAAAGGCCCTTCTTCTCCGGGCGTCGTCTCTTCGCTTCTCGCTTCAGCACGCAGGGTCGTATCGGGAGTCGCGCCCGCCCGCCGCAAGCTGTCGTTGCGCGCGGCACGGATGCTGTCGGCGCGAATTGAATCTGCCGCAACGGTCGGGTCCTGCTGGCTGGTGAAGCTGCGAATGACTTTTCCCTGCGAGTCTAGAAAATCCATCGTCACCAGCTGGCGCGGCTGCGCGAGCCAGTAGTAAAGGACTGCGCCTGACGGAGGATTGGCGCCAGTAGGATGTCCGCCCGCGGCGCCGGTTCCTCCGCCGCCGCCAAATCCCGCGCGATAAACCTTGCGCGGTCTGAATAGATGTGCAGATCCGTCTGGGATATTTGGATTGAGTTGGCGGAGCGCTGATAGATCGTCGAGAATCCAGAAAGAGCGCCCGTGCGTCGCAGCAATCAGGTCGCCTTCTTTCACTGCAAGATCATGAATGGGGACGATCGGCAGATTTCGACGCAGGGACTGCCAGCTGCCGCCATCGTTGAACGACACCCACACTCCTCTTTCCGTTCCAGCGTAGAGTAGTCCCGCACGCTCCGGGTCCTCGCGGAGAACGCGAGTGAACTCGTTTGTAGGAATCCCGGTGGTGATCAGCGTCCATGTCGCGCCGTAGTCGTTCGTCCTGTACAGATAGGGCTTCATATCGTCCAGCTGATACCGATTGGCAGCGAGATAGGCCGTTCCAGTCGCGAAATTCGATGGCTCGATCATCGAGATGCGCGCCCACTCCGGGAGCCCCGCCGGTGTGACGTTTTTCCAGGTCTTGCCGCCGTCGCGAGTGATATGAACGAGCCCATCGTCCGAGCCAGCCCAAACAACTCCTGCAGTGCGCGGCGACTCGGCGATCGTGAAAACAGTGCCGTAGTACTCGACAGATGTCTGATCTTTGGTGATCGGACCGCCGGAAGAGCCAAGTGTGCGCGGGTCGTGTCTGGTGAGATCGGGACTGATAGCCTTGAACGTCTGACCTTCGTCGTCAGTCTGAAAAATCACGCTGCTGCCAATGTACATTCGCGACGGATTGTGCGGCGAGATCACGATGGGGAACGTCCACTGGAATCGATACTTTGCATCTGCGGCATCGTGGCCCATTGGATTGTTCGGCCACGGGTTGACGTCGCGCTCGAAGCCGGTCTTGATGTCTTTCCTGGTGAGATAGCCGCCGTACGATCCGGCGAACACGATGTCGGGGGTATCAGGTCGCACCGCGATGTAGCCGCTCTCACCACCGCCGACATCGTACCAGTCTCTGATGTCGATTCCTCCGCTCTTCCGACTTGGACCGCACAGTGTCGAGTTATCCTGTTGGGCGCCGCACACTCGATAGGGAAAGTGAGTCGTCGTGATGACGTGGTAGAATTGCGCTGTCGCCTGATCCTGCTCCGTCCACGATCGTCCACCATTAAACGAGACATTGGCGCCGCCGTCGTTGCTCTCGATCATGCGCTGCGCGTCGTTGAGAGCAATCCAGAGATCGTGGTTATCGCCGTGCGGAACCTGTATGCTCCGAAAAGTTTTCCCGTTGTCGGTTGACCGGTACATCCCGGTATTCAACACGTAAATCGAATTCTCATCCTTAGGATCCGCGAATATGCGAGTGTAGTACCAGGCGCGCTGGCGAAGTCTCCGATCGCTGTTCGTGCGCATCCACGTGGCGCCGCCGTCGGTCGACCGGAACACTCCTCCAGAATCGGCCTCGACTATCGCCCAGACCTTGTTGGAGTTCGTTGGTGAGACCGCGAGGCCGATATTGCCAATGACGCCCGTCGGCAAACCCGGATTGCGCGTCAGCTCGGACCAGTGTTCACCGCCATCCGTGGATTTGAAAATTCCGCTTCCCGCTCCGCCTGATACCAGCTGCCACGGAGTCCGCCACGCCTGCCAGAACGCCACGTAAATGATTTCCGGGTTATTGGGATCGAGAACGAGATCAGTGATGCCGGTGGAGTCGTTGCGGTAAAGAATCTTTCTCCAGGTCTTTCCGCCGTCCGTCGTCTTGTACACACCGCGCTCGGAGCTCGGACCGAAGACATGTCCTTGCGCCCCCACGTAAACGATGTCCGGGTTCGTCGGGTGAACGCGTACGCGCGAGATCTGTCTCGTGTCGGTGAGGCCGACGGAGCTCCACGTTTTGCCGCCGTCGCTGGTGCGCCAGACACCATCGCCATGCGAAACGTTACCGCGAATCGGATACTCGCCGGTGCCGACATAAACAATGTCGGGATTCGACTCGCTGATGCCGATCGCGCCAGTCGTGCCGCCGAAGTATTTGTCGGTAACGGCTGCCCAGCTGATTCCGCCGTCGATCGACTTGAAGACACCGCCGCCAGTCGTTCCGAAATAGTATTCGTTCGGACGCTTGTTCGACCCCGCGACGGCGACTGACCGTCCACCTCGGAATGGGCCAATCTCTCGCCAACGAAGCGCGGCGAACGCGCTGGTGTCGTAGGCCCCCTGTATTGCGGGGACGGTGGGAATTGGGCTCGGTGGACGCGGAAGTGACGGACGCTGCGAAGCGGCGGTCGAAGAAAGTAGCAATGTTGCTGTAAGTACTGCCGCGGCCAAAGCGCAATACGCGCGAGATCTCACGAATCGGTTCTCCAGGCGGGTGGGTTCAGTGGCGGTAGTATGTAGCAGCCGCTCCAACCGCGAGGCAAGTAGCAACGCCCTCGACGCAAGCATCCGAATGTCGCAGCTTTCACGCCGCTATCACGGGACTTGCAGTCTAAGGCAGCAACCCTGAGACGATGGAGGCTTGATGACGCAGGAATCCTTTGAGGAGCAGCAGGAGGATCTCGATCCGCATCGACGTGAAGAGAGGGACGCCGCTGCGCTCGAGAACGCCGGACGCATTCGGCAAAGAGGCGTGCTCCTCACTGGGCGCGAGACGAGCGGCCAGCTCGACGATCTAATGACTGCCATTGAGCGCTTCGAGGCGGCGGTCGAGGCTCGGGGAGGAGATCTTTTCGTGAACACGCCATTCTCGGACCGTCCTGAGAAACCCGAGTTCGTCGTTCCCCAGCGCATTCCCGGTGAGGATCCCGAAGCATACGCGGCGAGAGTCAATGCAGCTGCAGAGCGGTTGGAGAAAGCCGACTTTTAAAGAAAGCCGCCGTTGTGAATAGCGCGACGAGCCGAAGCATTCGCTGGGCGCAGGCGGGGCTTCTGGTGAATGCGCTACTCGTGCTGGTCAAATTCATTGCTGGCATCGTCGGACACGCGAACGCGCTGGTGGCCGATGCCGTTGAATCGTCGGCAGATATTTTCTCTTCGCTGATCGTGTGGATGGGCCTGAGCATCGCTGCCCGACCTGCCGACGAGGATCACCCATACGGTCATGGTAAAGCGGAGCCAATCGCCGCCGCCGTGGTGTCGCTGATGCTGCTCGGCGCCGCGGTGGGAATCTCGATCATGGCGATTCGCGAGATTCTCAATCCGCATCACCTTCCAGCGCCATTCACGCTCTTCGTCGCGGCCGGCGTAATCATCATCAAGGAAATTCTCTATCAGAGAGTGTCGCGCGTCGGCCGAGACGTTGGCAGCACTGTTATCGCTGCCGATGCCTGGCATCACCGCGCGGATGCAACTAGCTCCCTCGCTGCGTTCATTGGAATCAGCATCGCGTTATGGGGCGGTCACGGCTGGGAGGCCGCTGACGACTGGGCGGCCCTCGTCGCCGCGATACTCGTGGCGGTCAACGGCATTCGAACCTTGCGGCCGGCAATTTCTGGACTGATGGACGAGGCACCGGACCGCGCGGTCTGGGACCGTGCGCTGCGCGTGGCTTGCGAGGTGGATGGCGTCCGGAAAGTAGAGACGCTTAACGTGCGCCGATCCGGGCTTGGCCTCTACATGGACCTTCACGTGCAGGCCGATCCGGCGATCTCACTCGAAGATGCGCACGAGATCGCGGCGAGGGTCAAGTACGCGATTCGCGCCGCGATTCCGAACGTAGTAAACGTGCTCGTTCACATGGAACCATATCGGGAGAGCGGGAAACTGTCAGGGAACGCAGTTTTGAGTCTGCCGCCGATATGAATCGTTGCTACTCTCGCTTCCAATCGCCGCTCTTGCCGCCCCGCTTCGCGGTGAGTCGAACATCGGAAATCTCCATGGTCCGATCGAGCGACTTGGCCATGTCGTAGATGGTAAGGAGAGCGACGGTGACTGCAGTGAGGGCTTCCATCTCTACTCCCGTCCTTCCGTAAGTCGACGCCCACGCAGTCACCCGAATACCGGGGAGCGATTGAACCGGCTCGAGATCAACTCCGACGTCGGTCAAAGCGAGCGGGTGACAAAGCGGAATGAGCTCGGATGTCCGCTTCGCAGCCATGATGCCGGCGATGCGCGCAGCTGCGATCGCATCACCTTTCGACAGCGCACTGTGCTCGATTGCGTTCAGGGTCTCGAGAGTCATGGTTATCGAGCCTGTCGCGTAGGCGACGCGCGAGGTCTCCGATTTTCCTCCCACGTCCACCATCCGGGCACGACCCTCTGAATCGAGATGAGTAAGCTCGCTCATCGTAAGGTTCCCGAAAGATCGCGAATAAGCTTCGACGCGATGAGTTGTGGACTCACGTTACTACTGGCATAGGTCTGCGCCTGCAACACTGCGTCCACAGCCTTCGCAGCAGAGGCGGCGGCAGCGGTATCATTCCTGTGCAACGCGTCTCGAGCTCGTTCACCCAGAAGCTCCACCAACGCGTCGAGCGTGTCTGCAAACGTTCCACGCGCGCCCATCGATCCCTGGGCGAGGGCGGCGGTGTGAATCATTGCGGGACGAGCACTCGTCGCGGCATCCACTATTCTACGTGCATTGATTGTCGCTCTCGCATCGGTCTCACCAGACAGGAGTCGTCCCGGCGCGCCTGCTGCGAGCCGGACGCGCTCCGCCGCGGTGGCCTTCGCGTTGTTGTCGAGAGCTTTCTTGACAGTCGGATTCTCGACGAAGGCTCGAACGGCCTTGTCCTGAACGAGCGGCACACGCACCACCGCGACGCGCGACCGAATGGTGGGTAGCAGCGCACCGGGTTCACTCGATGTAAGAATGATTGTCGTGTCCGCCAGTGGCTCCTCCAGCAGCTTGAGAAAAGCATTTGCGGCCATGTCAGCCCCTTCCTGCGGAACCATTCGTTCGGCGTCGCCGATGATGAACACTTTTCGACTCCCCATCGCGGGTGCGATAGCAGCCCGCTGAACGAGGGACCGCACAGTGGCGACATAAATTCCTTCGCTTCCGGATGGCGGCGCATAGAGCCCCTGCGCCGCTGTGCGCTCCGCTGTGGCTTCAGCGTAGTCGTCCCGGACTTGCTCGAGGTCCGGGTCGGAATCTTTGAGCCTTGGACGTGGAAAAACCCAGTGAACATCCGGATGCGTCAGATCAGCGACGTAGCGACAACTCGTGCACAATCCGCACGGAGGGTTCGTCCCCGTACAGAGGAGACGCTGAGCCAGCCAAAGAGCGAGACGCTGCTTGCCGACCCCGCGCGGGCCCTGCAGCAGCAGGCTGGCCGGGAGCGTACCAGCGCTAATGCTTTCGCCGAGGCGCTCGCGAAGCTGTTCGTGTCCGTAAAGGTCGACGATAGGCACGTCGAAATATGATCATCGGGGGCTCGCCGGTCAGGGTGTCTGCGATGTTCGGACGCTGGCACATTTTCTGACCTGAAATTACCGATCGAGCGACACAAATCGGGAAAGGAGATTTCCATGTCCAGCCAGCTCATTGGGCGCAAAGTTGCGTTCCTCGCCACCGACGGCGTCGAACAGGTGGAACTGACCGCGCCCTGGAACGCGCTAAAACAGGCGGGGGCTGACGTCGTGCTCGTCTCCGACAAGCCGGGTGAGATCCAGGCCGTGAACCACGATGCCAACGGAGAAAAGTTTCACGTGGACGTCGAGGTCTCGAAGGTGACGGCCCGGGATTTCGACGCTCTGGTATTGCCTGGTGGAGTTGCCAACCCGGACAAGCTCCGCACAAACAAGGATGCGGTGAAGTTCGTCCGCGAGTTCATGGAGCTGGACAAGCCGGTCGCGGCGATATGTCATGGACCCTGGCTATTGGTCGAAGCCGACGCGGTTCGTGGACGGACGATCACGTCATGGCCGAGTCTGGAGACGGACGTCAAGAACGCCGGAGGAGCGTGGGTCGACAAGCAGGTACAGCTCGATCAGAAGCTTCTCACGAGTCGCAAACCGGACGATTTGCCGGCGTTCTGCGCGCGACTTGTGGAACTGCTCGCCAACGCCATCGACGAGCGTCGGCTCGACAAAATGGTCGAGCAGAGCTTTCCCGCCAGCGACCCGTTGCCCGGCCCGATCGCTCTGGGGTAAAAAGGCAACGGAGTACCATTAACCCCAGCCGTGGCTTTGTAACGCAAAGTACTTGACAGCCGTCAACCCGGCACCTAACTTCGCCTAAAATGGCATCAGTCACACCACTTCATCGCGCTCCGGCGCCCGAACCGCCCGCGCTCCATGTCCGCGCGATGGACAACCTCGCCTTCATCCGCAATACGATGGAGGCCGCTGGCTCGTTCACCGCCGTCTCAGGCTGGGGAATGGTAGCCGTCGGAATCATCGCCACCATTGCCGCGACGATCGCATCCGCCCAGCACTCGGTGCTGCACTCGATTTACGTCTGGGTGGCGGCGGCCGTTCTGGCGCCATGTGTGATGCTTTGGGCAATCGTGCGGAAAGCTCGGAGAGCGCACGTGCCCCTGCTTTCCGGACCCGGCCGAAAATTTCTTCTCAGCTTCTCTCCGCCGATGCTCGTTGGCGCTCTGCTCACGATCGTGCTGTACCGCGGCGGACTCGTCGAAACCATTCCCGGCATGTGGCTCCTTCTCTACGGCACTGCAGTCGTAGCCGGCGGCGCATTCTCCGTGCGAGTCGTGCCAGTGATGGGGATCTGCTTCATGCTCGCGGGAACTCTCGCCGTCTTCACTCCGCCAGCGTGGAACGACTGGATCATGGCGGCCGCGTTCGGCGGTCTTCACATCGCCTTTGGAATTCCAATCGCGTGGAGGCACGGTGGCTAAACACGTAACCGCGCGTGACGACCGTCGTCCAACGGTGGGTGACTTGCGTACCCTTCGCGGAAAATCGGACGGCAGTCCGACGGCGTCAGCCCGCGCGGACGCTCTGGACCGCCTGATCCACGAACGGCTCCGCCTCGGAATCGTCAGCGCGCTTGCAGTCAACGACTCGCTCAGCTTCAGCGATCTGAAGAAGCTGATGAAGACGACGGATGGCAATCTGAGCGTCCACGCGCGGAAGCTGGAGGAAGCTGAGTACATCACGTGCACGAAATCATTCGCGGGGCGGATGCCGAAGACAGAATACAGGCTCACCGCCGCGGGCCGACGTGCGCTCGAGCGCTACCTGGATCACATGGAGGCGCTGATTCGCGCCACTCGGGAGCGCTAACAAAGTGTCCCACACCCATCACACAGTGAAGCACACGCACGCCCCCCGGCCGTCCCAGACAACCCCGGCCCAGTCCGGAATTCACGTTGCCATCATCATGGACGGCAACGGACGCTGGGCAAATGCGCGTGGTCGGCCTCGCACAGCGGGGCACATTGCTGGCGCGCGCGTGGTTCGAAAGATTGTCGAAGCAGCTCCCGACTGCGGGATCGGGATGCTCACTCTTTACGCGTTCTCGGCGGACAACTGGGCCCGGCCGTCCCGTGAAGTGGCGCTGCTGATGCGGCTGTTTCGACGCTACCTGGTGGCCGAGACGGATCGGTGCGTCACGAACGACGTGCGGATGCGCATCATCGGACGTCGCGACCGCATTCCGACCGAGCTGTTAAGGGCGATTATTGCGGCTGAGGATGCGACGAAACACGGCACGCGCCTCGACTTGCGGATCGCCGTCGATTACTCAGCCCGTGACGCGCTGGTTAGAGCTGCGGAGCATTTGAAGGATGCCGGCAAAATCACACGCGACGATCTGTCACGGGCGATGTGCAGGGTCAACCACTGGGACGGCGAATGCCGTGACGTCGATCTTCTGATTCGGACCGGTGGCGAGCAGCGACTCAGCGATTTCCTCCTCTGGGAATGCGCCTACGCCGAGCTCTACTTCACTGATCGGCGCTGGCCCGACTTCAGCCCCGCCGATCTGGAGAATGCGGTAAAAGTGTTCCACTCGCGTGAGCGGAGATTTGGGGCGGTCCCCGAAGCCGCTGCGGGTTAAGGTCTCGCCCGCGCGCTCCGCGCCAACCATCCACAGAACAGAAGCGGGGAGCGCGCAGCGTCAGAGCGTTTTAGCTGGGAGCAGCTGCCGGCTAACAGGCTGTAACGCTCTCCGCTCCTCGCTTCTGTTTTGTGGATACCAGCCGCCAGCGCGCCGATCCAAACCCCGCCGCCTCGGGGAACTCATCCTTAACAAACGAGGCATCTCCACGTCATACGTTTATGCCCGCCGCATTTCCGCGCGCGGCGATCAACATGTTGTGGAGGTTTGGAATGTCGACAGTACGTACACTGGCGCTCGGCGCCCTGCTCGTCGTTGGAGTCGCGGGAGTCTCCGCCGCTCAGTCCACGACGACTCCGCCCACGCGTCCAGACAGCGGTCTTTACCGTCGCGGGCCTCGCCCCAACGGTGAGTTCCGCCGCGGCCCGGGTGGTCGCGAAGGCTTTGGCTTCGGACGTGACTTGAACTTGACCGACGCCCAGAAGGCTCAGATCAAAACAATTCAGCAGAAATACCAGCCACAGAACCAGGCGCTTCGCACGCAGGCGCAGCCGTTCTTCGATGCCGCGCGTGCGGCTCGCCAGAAGGGTGACACCGCCGCGTTCCGCAGCAACATGGATAAGGCTCGCCAGGTGCTGCAGGGCGGTCAGTCTATCCGAAATCAGGAAATGGCGGAGATCCGAGCCGTCCTGACACCGGATCAGCGCGCCAAGTTCGACGCCCGCAAGAAAGAGTTCGATGAGCGTCGTGCCAAGGGCGGACACAGAGGTTGGGGAAAGAAAGGTCCCGCCGCACCGGCTGCAAAGTCGTAATACTATCAGCTCGCAGAAAGTAGAAAGCCTCCGGCGCGAAGAGCGTTGGGGGGCTTTCTGCATCTGGCTCTCGTTTACGGGGCCGTCGACTTACGGCATGCGACGAGAGTCGCGAGACTACCAGTGCACCGGCGCGAAAACTAATTTTGCGAGGGCAATCGTTCCGCCCGCCCGCTCACGCGCCCGGCGCGAGGTACCTGATCAATGGCTTCTGAAGTCGTCCAGCTCACGCGTCGCGGTTTTGGCAAGACGATGCGACGCGATACGTGGTGGGTTCAACCGCTCGTTGTCTTCATCGTACTCGCTGCGTTTCTCGTTTACGCCACCTGGGCAGCATTTCAAAACAAGTATTACGAGTGGGGGAATTACCTCTCTCCATTCTACTCCCCGCTATTGTTCTCCGATTCGCCACATGCGTGGATCCACGGCGGCCGGCCGTCGTGGATTCCCTGGTTCCTTCCGTTTTCGCCGGCGCTGCTCATCCTCCCATTTCCAGCCGGGTTTCGCATCACCTGCTACTACTATAGGGGAGCTTATTACAAGAGCTTCTGGGCTGATCCTCTGAACTGTACGGTTGGCGAGCCCCGCCACGGCTATCGCGGCGAAAGGTTCTGGCCCCTGCTGATTCAGAACATCCATCGCTACTTCCTGTACATCGCGCTGATCTTCCTGGTGATTCTGTCGATCGATGCTTATAAGGCGATGTGGTTTTTCGACAGGAACACGGGGCGTCAGAATTTCGGCGTCGGGCTCGGGACGGTCATTCTCGTCGTGAACATCGTTCTGCTTGGCGGCTACACACTCGGCTGCCACTCACTTCGACATCTCGTTGGCGGTTATATCGACCAGCTCTCCCGCGCGCCGGTGCGGAAGAAGACCTACGACTGTGTGTGCTGCCTAAATCGCGGCCATATGCGCTGGGCGTGGCTCAGCCTGATTTGGGTTGCTTTCTCCGATCTCTTCATCAGACTGTGCGCGATGGGCGTCTGGCACGACGTGAGGCTGTTGTAGGTGCCCGAATATCAGAGGCACGAGCACGATGTGCTCGTGATTGGCGCCGGAGGCGCCGGACTGCGTGCGGCAATCGAATCAGCTCACGCTGGCGCTTCGGTGGGACTGATCTGCAAATCGCTGCTCGGCAAAGCACACACTGTGATGGCGGAAGGCGGCGTCGCCGCCGCCCTCGCCAACGTCGACGATCGCGACAACTGGAAGGTTCACTTCGCCGACACGATGCGCGGCGGTCAGTATCTCAATAACTGGCGGATGGCGGAGCTGCACGCCAGAGAGGCGCCCGATCGTGTGCGGGAGCTCGAAGCATGGGGCACCGTTTTCGACCGGACGCCGGACGGCAGAATTCTTCAGCGCAATTTCGGCGGACACAAATACCCTCGGTTGGCACACGTTGGCGACCGCACTGGTCTCGAGATGATCCGGACGCTGCAGGACTACGCCATTTACCAGCCGATCGATGTGCACATGGAGTGCACTATCGTCTCACTGCTGAAGGACGGCAATCGTATCGCGGGTGCGCTCGGTTACGATCGCGAGCGGGGACGATTCAAGCTGTTCGCTGCCAAGGCCGTCGTGCTGGCGACCGGCGGAATCGGCAGAGCGTTCAGCGTCACGAGCAACAGCTGGGAGTACACCGGCGACGGACACGCGCTTGCGTATAACGCCGGCGCCACCCTTCAGGACATGGAGTTCGTTCAGTTCCACCCGACGGGAATGGTGTGGCCGCCGAGTGTGCGCGGAATTCTCGTCACCGAAGGCGTGCGGGGGGAGGGCGGCATTCTCGTGAATCGCGAGGGCCGCCGTTTCTTGTTCGACGACATCCCCGAGAATTATCGAAGCCAGACAGCTGCCAATGAAGAGGAGGGCTGGCGCTATACTCAGGGCGACAAGAGCGCGCGACGTCCGCCCGAGCTGCTGACGCGCGATCACGTCGCGCGCAAGATCATGAAAGAGGTGCGCGAGGGC
>Ga0137366_10001170_pt1 | contig 19064 bp, 17 predicted proteins | sample SagtaG_8_FD_104938 | JGI IMG/M metagenome (GOLD analysis project Ga0137366, IMG submission 104938) | Vadose zone soil microbial communities from Sagehorn Ranch, Mendocino, California, USA - Sage1_L_60_16 metaG | ecosystem: Environmental > Terrestrial > Soil > Vadose zone | place: USA...
AAGGTCGCCGTCCCGCAGATGGTGTATCCGATCGCGGTCGTCGCCTCGAAGCTCGTGGATCTCGTGCTGTCGCTCCTGCCACTGGCCCTGCTCGCGGTCGTGCTCGGCCGTCCGCCGGGCGCGGCGTGGCTGTACCTCGTCCCGGCGCTCGTCCTCGCCACGCTCTTCTCGACCGGCCTCGCGCTGCTCTTCAGCTCGCTCACGGTCTTCTACCGGGACATGCGGCACCTCATCGAGATCCTCATCCAGGTGTGGTTCTACGTGACGCCGGTGGTCTACCCGAGCTCGTTCCTGGAGAAGGTGCCGTACCCGTGGCTGCGCTGGATCCTCGCCGCGAACCCCGCCACGCCGATCATCCGCTGCTTCCAGGTGCCGCTCTACGAGGGGCACGCGCCGGCGCCGGCGCTGGTCGCCAGCGCGGCGGCCTCGAGCCTCCTCGTCCTCGCGCTCGGCCTCGCCGTGTTCCTCCGCCACGAGGACGAGCACATCTTCTTCCTGTAACCTTGCGCTCGCGATGCCAGGGACGCTCTCCTTCGACGACGTCGGCCTGTGCTTCCGGATGTACCGGGAGCGCGTGGACACCATCAAGGAGGCCGTGCTCGGGCGGTTCCGGCACCGCGCCCGGTACGACGAGTTCTGGGCGCTGCGGAAGGCGACGCTCCACGTGGAGGCGGGCGAGTCGGTCGGGCTCATCGGCCACAACGGCTCGGGCAAGTCGACCCTCCTCAAGATCGCGGCCGGCGTGCTGAAGCCGACGGAGGGGACGGTGCGCGTGGAGGGCCGCATCTCGCCGATGATCGAGCTCGCGGCGGGCTTCGACCCCGATCTCACGGGGCGCGACAACATCTTCCTGAACGGCGCGCTCATGGGGCACAGCCGCAAGGAGATGACGGGGAAGCTCGACCGCATCGTCGAGTTCAGCGAGCTCGGCGAGTTCATCGACCAGCCGGTGAAGAACTACAGCTCCGGCATGTACGCGCGGCTCGGGTTCGCCATCGCGGCCGACGTGGACCCCGAGATCCTCATCATCGACGAGGTGCTCGCCGTGGGCGACGAGCGCTTCCAGGCGAAGTGCATGGAGCGCATCCGCTCCATCCGCCGGAGCGGCTGCACCATCTTCTACGTGTCGCACTCGATGGACTCCGTCGCGGAGCTGTGCGACCGCGTGATCGTCCTCCACCACGGGGCGCTCGTCTTCGACGGCGCGCCCGCGCCTGCCATCGAGCGCTACCGCGAGCTGCAGGGGTTCCACCCCGAGCCGCACGCGCGCCTCGCATGAAGATCGCCTGGTACTGCGCGGACCGCGTCGGCGCCGAGATGGCCGGTCCCGGCATCCGGGCAGTCGAGCTCGCGCGCCGCATCGCCGCGAGTCACGCCGTCACCCTGGTCGCGCCCGGCGCGACGAGCCTCGCCGGCGAGCCCTTCGCGGTCGCGGAGCGGGATGGGCTCGGGCCGGCGCTGCGCGGGGCCGACGCCTTCGTGACGCAGGGGTTCGATTTCCCGCTCCGCCTGGCGCTGCGCTTCGGCGGACGCCTCGTCCTCGACCTCTACGATCCTGTGCAGCTCGAGCAGCTCGCCCAGTTCGGCCCCGCGCCGACGCCGGCGCAGCGCGTCTCGCTGGCGCACGTGCGGGCGCGGCTGCTCGTCCTCCTCGCCCGCGCGGATCACGTCCTGTGCGCTTCCCCGCAGCAGCGCGCCTTCTGGCTGGGATGGCTCGGCGCCGCAGGCCGCCTCGCGCCCGGGCCGCTCGCGACCGACCCGGACGCGCGCCGGCTCCTCGCGGTGGTGCCGTTCGGGCTTCCGGAGAAGGCGCCCACGGCTGGCGATGCTCCGCTGCGGCGCGAGCTGGGAATCCCCGCCCAGGCGACGGTGGCGCTGTTCTGGGGAGGGCTGTGGGACTGGATGGATCCCGCGCTCGCCGTGCGCGCCGTCGCCGAGCTACGCGCGCTCGACCGCCGCGTGCACCTCGTGTTCCTCGCCGGTGCGCGACCGGGTGGCGACACGATGCGCGCCGCCGCCGAGGAGGCTCGCCGGGCGGTCTCCACCCTGGGCCTCTCAGGGCAAGTGCACTTCCTCCCGCACTGGGTCCCATACGCGCGCCGGGGCGAGATCCTGCTCGACGCCGACCTCGCGGTGACGGCGCACCGGCCGTCGCTCGAGGCCGAGCTCGCCTTTCGCACGCGGCTCCTCGACTGCCTGTGGGCGCGCCTTCCGGTGGCCTGCACGCGCGGTGATTCGCTCGCGGGGGACGCCGAGCGGGAAGGGTGGGGTGCGGCGGCCGATCCTGGCGACGCGCCCGGCCTCGCCCGCGCCATGGCCTCGCTCGTCGACCCCGCCGCGCGCGAGCGCGCGAGGGCGGCCATGGCCGGGGCAGCCGAGCGCTTCCAGTGGTCGAGGTCCGCCGAGTCCGTCCTGGCCATCCTGGACGCGCCAGCGCCGGATCGACCGCCGCTCTTCATGCCCGGGGAGCTCGCCGGCGAGAGCACGCTCACGGTCGCGCGCGCGTTCGGGGCGAAGCTGCTCGGGCGGTTGCGGCGTTAGCGCCTACTGCGGCCCGGCGCCGGGGAACGAGCCGCGCGGAGCCGCTTCTCCTGCCGGAAGCACCCGACCGCGGCCGTGGCCGATCGAGTCCTGATAGAGTCACCATGTGATGCTCGCGCCCGCGTCGCCCCGTTGCACTTCGGTCGACGGTGGTGGCGATCTCCCCGTGTGCACAAGGAACGTCGCTCCCGCGAACGAGTCGGCAGCTCGAACCGGGTGGATCGCCGCGGCGCTCGTGGCGGCCACCCACATCGCGCTCAAGGGTTCCCACCTTGGCTCGAGCAGCCTGTGGCTCGACGAGGCCGTGGCGGTGCACATCTCGCAGCGGGATCTCCTCGGCATCATTCAGGCGTCGCGCCAGGACACGACGCCGCCCCTCTACTATCTGCTGCTGGGTGGCTTCGAGCGGATGTTCGGCTTCTCGGAGGCGGCCGTGCGCTGGCCTTCGGTCCTGGCGAGCGGCGCCACCTCGGCCGTGCTCTTCCTGCTCGCACGGCGCCGGTTGGGGAACTTTGCCGCCTGGCTCGCGTCGGCCCTCTTCCTCCTCTCCGACACCAACCTCCGATACGCCCGCGAGGCTCGACCCTACGCCCTCGCGTCGCTGCTCTGCGCCCTCTCCTTCGCGCTCTTCCTGAGGGCGCTCGAGCGTCCGTCGCGGCGTGCGTGGGCTGCGGTCGCGGCGATGAACGGCCTCATGATCTTCACGCACTACGTCGCCGTCTTCGCGATCGGCGCGCAGGGGATCGCGCTGGTCTGGCCGTGGCGTGGATGGCCTTCGGTCCGCCGCTTCGCAGTCGCTCACGCCGTCATCGGAGCGGTGTTCATCGCGTGGATCGTCCCGATCCTCCTCGGCGGCCAGTATCTCAAGATGGACTGGCTGCCGGCGCCCACGCTGCCACAGCTCGGCGGAGACTCGGCTGGAGCGCGGGCGGCCGCCGCGGCACGTTCAGGCTCGCCGCGCTCCTCGTCATGGCGGGCTTCGCGTTCGCCCTCGCCCGCTCGCGTGGGCGACCAGTCCAGTGGCGGCTCCTGGCTCCCCTCGTGCTGTGGAGCTCGGTCCCGGCGCTCCTCGCCTTCGGCGCCTCGTTCTACGTCCGCTGCCTCCACCCCCGGTATTTGCTCTACGCCACCTCTGGGCTCGTCCTGCTCTGGGCCGCCGCAGTGCAGGCGCTGCCTCAGGGGCGCTCACGGCTGATGGGGGCCGCCTTCGCGTGCGCCGTGCCAGTCATCGGGTTCGGTGCCACCGCACGGCGCCCCGAGCTGCCCGATTGGCGGCACGCGGCGGAGATGCTGCGCGCCCATCCCGCGGCGCGCGTTCTCGTGTCGCCCCCGTGGGAATACCCGACCCTCGCGTACTACTACGACCCCGAGGCGTTCAGGGACGCTGCGCACACCTCGAGGCGACTCGCTCGCGACGGCGTGTCGCTGGTGGACGAAGCGGCGGATGCCGGCGCTCTCGATCTCGGCCTTGCTCGAGAGGTGCTCCTCGTCGTCGGTGGGCCGGGCTCGCGCCGGAGGGGCATCGAGCGCCAGCTTGCCAGCGAAGGGCTGACCCTCGTCGAGCGGTGCGAGTTCGGCAACCTCTCTGTCTCGCGGCTCGCCCGGGAGCCCAGCATGCGCGCCGTGGACCGCTTCTTCCCCGACGAGGCGGTCGCGGTGGTCGCCCAGCCAGCCGAGGAAACGAGGACGAGCTCACTCGGACCCGCGTGGCTCCCGGCGCCCGATTCCTGAGAGAGCCGATCTTCCGGCAAGCGCAGGCGCGCGGTGCCGGCCGTGCTGCTCGCCTGACTACTGCGGCCCGGCGGACGGATCCGAGCCCCTCGGCAGCCCCTTCTCGTGCCGAAAGCGGCGGCCGAGGACCTCGAGCGCCGCGAGCGCGCCCGCGCCGGCGGCGCGCAGGTGCGCCGACGCGTGCGAGGGCTTGCCGCGCGCGAGCTCGAGCGGCGCCTTCACCGCCGCCCGGAAGAACGTGAGCAGCGGCGCGACGGCCACGGCCCACGGCAGGGGGAGGTGCGTCGCCATCGCCCGCATGTGGTTCCGCGCGAGCAGGTAGCGCTGCTTCGGCGAGCCCGTGCCGAAGCTCTTGCCGTACCCGTGCAGCGCCCGCGCGGCCGAGACGTACCAGGCCTTGATCCCGAGCGTCGCCGCCCGCAGCGAGAGATCGACGTCCTCGTAGTAGGCGAAGTAGGCGGGATCGAAGAGGCCGATGCGCCGCAGCGCCTCGGCGCGGAAGAGCGCGGCGCCGCCGGTCATGCCGGTGACGGGCCCGTCCTGCGTCTCGAGGTCGCGCAGCGGCGCGCTGAAGTCGCGGTCGCGCGCGCGGCCGAAGCGATCGAGGATGAGCCCGGTCGAGTTCACCATGTCCGGGTTGTCGCCGAACAGCAGCATGCCGCCGAGGATGCCGACCTCCGGGTGCGCGTCGCCCGCCTCGATGAGGCGGTCGAGCCAGTCCGGCTCGACCTCGACGTCGGAGTTGACGATGCCGACCCAGCGCGCGCCCGCCGCGAGCGCGCGGCGGATCCCCACGTTGTTCCCGCCCGCGAAGCCGATGTTCTTGCCGAGCGGGAGCCACTCGACCTGCGGGAAGGCGGTCATCACCTCGGCGCTGCCGTCCGTCGAGCCGTTGTCGACGACGAGCACGTGCGCGGGCCGCGAGAGGCGCGTCAGCGACGCGAGGCAGCGGGGCAGGAGCCCAGCTCCGTTCCAGTTCACCACCACGAGCCAGGTGTCGGGCTGCACGCGCGAGCGCGTAACACGCGCTTCGAAGGAGCGTCAAGGGAGGCCAGCCGGCGCCCGCGCTCGGCCCGCGGTCGTTCGGGTTCCGGCGAGGCGTTCGACGTCCAGCGGTGTCGAGGAGGCGGCCTGGCGTGGTCACACGCCTCGCTGGCGGGTCTCTGCTATACGCACGCGCCGCCCGCGGTGTAGAGTCGCGACTCCGGGGACCCAAGGTCATGGGGCATGCGGACCCCGACCGCGGTGCTACCTTGGCGCCTCTGCGCGGACACGGACGTACGGGGGCTCCGCCATGCTGAAGGAACGTGCTCGGCTCATCTCGGGCGGCCTGCGCTTCGTCGACATGGCGATGCTCGGCGTCGCCTTCCCGATCGCGTACTACCTTCGCGACCACGTCCTCGGCGGGCCGGGCAAGGTCCTGCAGGACGGGCTGTACCCGCTCTCCACGTACTGGCCGCTCTTCGCGGCGTCGATCCTCGTGTGGCAGCTCTCCGCGTGGACCTCGGGGCTGTACGGCACGTACCGCACCCAGGGCATCGCCACCGAGCTCTTCCGGCTCGCGCGCGCCTTCTTCTTGCTCGCGGTGATCATGGCCGCCGGCCAGTTCGTCTGGAAGCAGCGGGAGCTGTCCCGCCTCTTCTTCGGCCTCTACTACGCCGTCGCGTTCGCGCTGCTCGTCGCGAACCGGATCATGGTGCGGGTCGCCGCGCACGCTGCCCGGAGGCGCGGGTACAACACCCGCGCGTTCGCGGTCGTCGGATCCGGCGAGATGGCGGAGGGCGTCGTGGACGCCGTCGCCGCCCACAAGGAGTGGGGGTACACGTTCGCCGGCTACGTCCTCGAGGAGGGCGCGAGCGCGCCGCCCGGCGCGAGGGTGCTGGGCCGCCTCTCGGACATCGGGGACATCCTCGAGGCCCACGTCCTCGACGAGGTGATCTTCGGGGTGCCGCGCGAGCGGCTGGACGAGATCGACCGCGCGCTCTCGCTGTGCGAGGAGCAGGGGGTCGGCGTGAAGGTGCTCCTCAACTTCTTTCCGAGCCGCATCTCGAAGATGACGCTCGAAGAGGTCGAGGGCATCCCCATCCTCGCCTTCGCGAGCGCGCCGTCCGAGGGCGCGCCGCTCGTCGGCAAGCGGCTCTTCGATCTCGCCGTGAGCTCGCTCGTGCTGCTCCTGCTCGCGCCAGCGTTGCTCGCCCTGGCGGTCGCCATCAAGCTCGATTCGCCCGGCCCGGTGTTCTTCCGGCAGCGCCGCATCGGCCTCAACGGGCGCGAGTTCTGGCTCTACAAGTTCCGCTCGATGTGCCAGGACGCGGAGTCGAGGCTCGCGCAGATCAGGGAGCGCAACGAGATGGACGGCCCGGTCTTCAAGATGCGCGCGGATCCGCGTGTCACCCGGGTCGGGCGGTTCCTGCGCAAGACCTCGCTCGACGAGTTCCCTCAGTTCTGGAACGTGCTCAGGGGGGAGATGAGCGTCGTCGGGCCGCGCCCGCCCATCCCGGCCGAGGTGAAGCTCTACAAGCGGTGGCAACGCCGCCGCCTCAGCGTGAAGCCGGGCATCACCTGCACGTGGCAGGTCTCGGGACGGAACGAGATCGACTTCGCGCAGTGGATGGAGCTCGACCTCCACTACATCGACAACTGGTCGCTCTGGCACGACCTGAAGATCGTGCTGCGGACCATTCCGGCCGTGATCCTGGGGAGGGGCGCGCGCTAAGGTCCTGGCGTGGCGCCCGCGATCCCCGACCTGACCGCCCGCATCGCCCGAGCCGCCGCGCTGCTCCGCGCGGGCGGCATCGTCGCGTATCCGACCGAGACCTTCTACGGCCTCGGCGCGCTCGCCTCGCGCGGCGACGCGCTCGCGCGGCTCGCCGCGGCGAAGCTCCGGCCGGAAGGGAAGCCCCTGCCGCTCATCGCCGCCGACCGCGCGCAGGTGGAGGCGGTCGGGTCGCTCGCGGATTCGCTGGCGGCGAAGCTCGCCGCGCGCTTCTGGCCCGGGCCGCTCACGCTGCTCCTGCCGGCCGCGCCCGGGCTGCACCCGGCGATCACGGCCGGCGGCGCGACGGTCGGCGTGCGCATCCCGGCGAGCGAGGTCGCGCGCGCCCTCGCCCGCGAGGCCGGGGGTGCGCTCGTCTCCACGAGCGCCAACGTCTCGGGCGAGCCGCCCCCGTCCAGCGCAGCCGCGCTCTCGGCCGAGCTCGTCGCGCGGATCGACGGCGTCCTCGACGGCGGACCGGCGCCCGGCGGGCTCCCCAGCACGGTCGTCGCGCTCGAGCGCGGAGGCGTCCGGCTCGTGCGCGCGGGCGCCGTCCCGTGGCACGAGGTCGAGGCATGCGCGCGCGCCCCCTGAAGGCTCCGCGGGTGCTTGCGGCCCCCAGGTGAGTGCAGTACGGTTCGCGCGCACATGCCCGAGGTGCTCCCGTTCCGCGGCGTTCGTTACGCCGCCTCCCGGGCGACGGCGCTGTCGCGGCTCATCTCGCCGCCCTACGACGTCGTCTCCCCCGCGTACCGCGACGAGCTCGCGGCGCGGAGCCCGCACAACGTCATCCACGTCATCCTCGACAAGGATCGCCCGGGCGACGGGCCCGAGGAGAACAAGTACGTGCGGGCCGCGCGGTCGTTCTCCGGCTGGCTCGAGGACGGCACGCTCCGGCAGGACCCGACCCCGTCGCTCTATCTGCTCGAGCAGAGCTTCACCGGGCCCGACGGCCGCCCGCGCGTCCGGCGCGGGGTCGTGGGCGCGGTCCGCCTGCAACGCTACGGGGAGGGCCTCGTCCTTCCGCACGAGAAGACGCTCACGGCGCCCAAGGCCGATCGCCTCGAGGTCCTGAAGCGCGTCCAGGCGAACCTCTCGCCCATCTTCGGCCTCTACGAGGACGATCGAGGCGAGTGCCAGCGCGCGCTCGAGGCGGTGATCGCCGGCGCCGGCGATCCCGTCGCCGAGGCGGACTCCGACGACGGAGTGCACCACCAGATCTGGCGCACCGACGACCCCGCCTTGCTGGCGCCGCTCCGGCGCCTGCTGTCCGAGCGGAAGGTCCTCATCGCCGACGGGCACCACCGCTACGAGTCGGCGCTCGCCTACCGCGACCTCGTCGATCGCGAGCGGCCGGGGCTGCCTCCCGCCGCCGGCCACCGCTTCATCCTGATGACGCTCTGCTCCATGTCGGACCCGGGGCTCGTCATCTACCCGACGCACCGGCTGCTCCTGGGCCTCCGCGACCTTCGTCCCGGCCGCTTCCTCGACGAGCTCGGCACGTACTTCACCGTGGACACGCTCATGGAGGACCTGCGCCGGCCCGCCGGGCGCGCGTGGGCGGTCTCGAAGCTCGCCGAGCACTCCGGCAAGGCGACCACCTTCCTCATGGTCTCCGCCTCGGACGGGAAGGGGCGCATCCTCACGCTGCGGGACGACGCCGACCTGTCGGGCGTGCCGTTGCCGTCGAACGTGACGGTGCGCGACCTCGACGTGACAGCGCTCCACACCATCGTCTTCCAGCACCTGCTCGGCCTCTCGCCGCGGTCGCAGGAGATGGGCGAGAACGTCCGCTACGAGATGGACGCGGGTGAGGTCGTGACGCGCACCCTCTCGGGCGAGTACCAGCTCGGGTTCCTCGTGAACCCGACGCCGATGTGGCAGGTGCAGGCGGTGGCGGAGTCGGGCGAGACGATGCCGCAGAAGAGCACCTTCTTCTACCCGAAGCTCGCGAGCGGCCTCGTCATGCGGAAGATCCACGAGGAGATGACCGGACCCTGAGTCGCAGCTGGCGCTCGCCCGCCCGAGGGGCAGGTAGGGCACCTTGCCGTCTTCACCGCGCCTCTCGATTGCGCTACACCTTCGCCATGCCTTTTCCCCAGGAACGCCCCCGCCGGATGCGCCGAACCGAGGCGCTGCGCAGCCTCGTCCGCGAGACCGAGCTCTCGCCGGGAGACCTCGTGTGGCCGCTCTTCGCCGTGCCCGGCGAGCGCGTCCGCAACGCCGTGAAGAGCATGCCGGGGGTCTTCCAGCTCTCGGTGGACGAGCTCGTGGCCGAGGCGCAGGCCGGCTTCGAGGCCGGCGTCCGCAGCGTCATCCTGTTCGGCGTCCCGGATAAGAAGGACGCGGTCGGCTCCGGCGCGTACGACGAGGATGGCATCATCCCGCGCGCGATCCGCGCGCTGAAGAAGGGCGTGCCCGGCCTCGTCGTGATGACCGACGTGTGCATGTGCGAGTACACGGACCACGGCCACTGCGGGATCTTGAGGACGCCCAAGGCCGGAATCCCGGAAAGCGTGTGGCGGCGAGCGCAGGGGCAGCCGGATGAGGCTGCCCTGGAGCGAGCGGGGAGCACGAGGGGGCGCAGCCTGATCGCGCCCCCTCGTTCAGAACACCCGCAGGGGCAGCCGGATGAGGCTGCCCCGGAGCGAGCGGGGGGTCTGGGGGGGCAGTATCCCCCCAGCATGATGTCCGTCGAAAATGACGCCACCCTGCCGTTGCTCGCGAAAGAGGCGATCGCGCACGCGAAGGCGGGCGCGGACATCGTGGCGCCGTCCGACATGATGGACGGTCGCGTCGCGGCCATCCGCAAGGGGCTCGACGAGACCGGCTACGGCGACGTGCCGATCCTCTCCTACGCCGCGAAGTTCGCGGGCGCCTTCTACGGACCGTTCCGCGACGCCGCCGAGAGCGCGCCGCGCGAGGGCGCCGGCATCCCCAAGGATCGCAAGGGGTACCAGATGGACCCGGGCAACGTCCGGGAGGCGCTGCGCGAGGTGGCGCTCGACGTCGCCGAGGGCGCCGACATGGTCATGGTGAAGCCGGCGGTGCCGTACCTCGACATCGTCCGCCTCGTGAAGGACCGGTTCGAGCTGCCGGTCGCGGCGTACCACGTGTCGGGCGAGTACGCGATGATCAAGGCCGCCGCCGAGCGCGGCTGGATCGACGAGGACCGCGTCGCGCTCGAGATGATGCTCTGCTGCCGCCGCGCCGGCGCCGACCTCGTGCTCACCTACTACGCGAAGCACGTGGCGGGACTCCTCACGGGGAATGGCCGTTGAGCGACGGCTCACAGATCCGCTACAAGGTCGTCGAGGTGTCGCCCGTCGCGGAGGAGACGCTCGAGAAGACGCTCAACGAGCGCGCCGCGGAGGGCTGGGGGATCGAGTCGGTGCACTTCGTCATGCGCGAGGGTTCCCACAGGCCGACGATGGCGTATCTCTTCTTCACGCGCGTGCGAGAGCGCGGGGGGCCGGGGCCGTCCGCCGGGTGACCGCACGCATGCGTGACGCCCGCCGCGAGGGCTCGCCCTATCCGAAGGCCGACCTGACCTTGCGGGCGCTCGCGCGCCTGGTCGACTTCTCGCTCGCCTTCGCCGTCGCGAACGTCGCCCGCGAAGCCGGTCCACTCCTCGCCGCGCTGTACCTGCTCGTCGCGGACGGGCTCATGCACGGGCAGTCGGTGGGGAAGCGCATCTTCGGGATCCGCACCATGGTGATCCCGCCCAAGGGCCAGACCCGCGGCGTCCCCGCCGGCTACCGCGAGTCCGTGCTGCGCAATGCGCCCTTCGCGCTGGTGGGCCTCTTCTACGGGCTCACGCTCGTCGGCTGGCTGCTGCTCTTCGTCGTGGGGCTCCCCATCGTTGCTTTCGAGGCGTACATGGTCTGGAGCGACCGGCTCGGCATCCGCATCGGCGACATCTTCGCGGACACGCAGGTGGTGGACGGGAAGGTGGTCTCGCGCAGCGAGGTGGTCGCGGCCGCCGCCGACCTCCGAGCCGCCGACCTCCGCGCCGTCGCCCCGACGCCGCCGGGCCCCGCCGCGGGGGCCGTTCCGCGGGTCCGCCCCGCCGCATGAAGCCTCCACCACGCCGTCCCGTTCGCACCTCGAGGCCGGGCTCGTCCCGGGCGCTCGAGGTGCGCGTGCCGGGCCCCACGCTCAGGACGAACGGCTCCCCTCCACGGCCCCGGGCTGCCCCCCCATGCGCATCGCGCTGACGCACAACCTCCGGCTCTCCGACTCGGAGGAGGAGGCGGAGTTCGACACCCGCGAGACGGTGGACGCGCTCGCGTCGGCGATCGAGCGCCTCGGGCACCGCGTCGAGCGCATCGAGGTCTCCGGCCCCGCCTCCCGCACCGTGGCGCGCCTCGAGGCCTTCAGCCCCGACCTCATCTTCAACACCGCCGAGGGGCGCCGCGGCCGCTTCCGCGAGGCCTTCTTCCCGGCGCTCTTCGACGAGCTGGGGATGCCGTACACGGGCTCGGACGCCTACGCGCTGGCGGTGACGCTCGACAAGCAGCTCACGAAGCTCGTCCTCGCCCAGCACGGCGTCACGACCCCGCGCTGGCAGTACGTCGAGGACGCGCGGCAGCTCCAGGCGAATGCGCTCGCCTACCCGGTCATGGTGAAGCCCAACTTCGAGGGCAGCTCGAAGGGCATCACCCAGGACTCGGTCGTGGGGGACCCCGTCCGCCTGCACGAGGTGGTGGCGGCGGCGCTGCAGAGGTACCCGGCGGGCCTCCTCGTCGAGGAGTACATCGAGGGGCGCGACATCACGGTGCCGTTCCTCGAGAAGGCGGCGCCCGATCGCGGCGGCGTCCTGCAGCCCGTCGAGTACGTCATCGACGCCGCCCTCGCCGGCGAGCGCCGCCACGCCATCTACGACTTCGAGCTCAAGACGAAGCTCGACAAGGCGGTCTCGGTGCGCGCGCCCGCCAAGCTCGCGCGCGCGCAGAAGGAGCGCATCCAGGAGCAGGCGGCCACCGTCTTCCGCGTGCTCGGGATCCGCGATCTCGGCCGGATCGACTTCCGCGTGGGCGAGGACGGGAAGGTCTACTTCCTCGAGATCAACGCGCTGCCGTCCCTCGAGCCGGGCGCCGGCATCTACGTCGCCGCGGCCCTCGAGGGCCTGCACGCGGACGCGGTGCTCGGGGCGGTCATCCAGAGCGCGGTCGAGCGCTGCAACATCGCCGAGCCGAGGTCCCGCCGCGGCAAGCCGCGCCGCGCCGAGCGGCTCAAGGTGGGGTTCGCCTTCAACGTGAAGCGGGTCACGCCTGACCTCGCGGGCGAGCAGGACGACGAGGCAGAGTACGACTCCCCGAAGACGCTGCAGGCCATCCGCGAGGCGATCGCGAGCTACGGGCACGAGGTCATCGACCTCGAGGCGACGAGCGATCTCCCCATCCAGCTCGCCTCCACGCCCATCGACGTCGTCTTCAACATCGCGGAGGGCTTCAAGGGCAGGAACCGCGAGTCGCAGGTCCCGGCGCTGCTCGAGCTGCTCGACATCCCGTACACCGGCTCCGATCCGGCCGCGCTCTCGGTGTCGCTCGACAAGGCGCTCGCGAAGCGCATGGTGCGCACCCACGGCATCCTCACGCCCGACTACCTCGTCATGCACACGGGGAAGGAGCGGCTCCCCAAGGAGCTCGGGTTCCCGCTCCTCGTGAAGCCGGTCGCGGAGGGCACGTCGAAGGGCGTGACCAAGAAGTCGGTGGTGCGCGACGAGGTCGAGCTGCGCGAGGTGGCGCGCGAGATGATCGCGAAGTACCGCCAGCCGGCGCTGGCCGAGGAGTACATCAGCGGCCGCGAGTTCACGGTGGGGCTGCTCGGTGAGCGGCGCCCGCGCGTGCTGCCGCCGATGGAGATCGTCTTCCTCGACGAGGCGAACCCGACGCCGATCTACTCGTTCGAGATGAAGCAGGACTGGAACGACCAGATCCGGTACGAGGTCCCGGCCAAGCTCTCGGAGCGCGAGCTCGACCGCCTCGAGAAGGCGGCGCGCGAGTGCTTCGTCGCCCTCGGCTGCCGCGACGTCGCCCGGATCGACTTCCGGATCGACGCCGAGGGGCGCATCTACTTCATCGAGACGAACCCGCTGCCCGGGCTCTCCCCCGGGTGGTCCGACCTCGTCCTCATCGCCCAGGCCGCGGGCATCGACTACCGCGCCCTCATCGGAGAGATCCTCTCCTTCGCCATCCGGCGCTACCAGGAGCGGGAGCGCGAGCGGGAGCGGGCGCGGCGCGCCCAGACCGCCGCCGCCCGGGAGGGCGGGCCGACTGGCAATGGCGCCGGGAACGGCGGGGCGGGCCCGGGCGGGCCCGAGAAGCGCGAGGACGGCGGCTCTCGCGGCGAGAGCGGCGCCGCGTAGCAAGGCGTGCTAAGCCTCTCGGCATGAGCGACGCCGTGCCGACGCCGGAGCCGCGCTGCCGCGCGCGAGACCTGGGCATCCCGCTCGGCCGGTTCAAGACCGGGCGCTGGAACGCCATCACCGACGTCGCCGGCGTGAAGGTCGGGCACTCGACCATCATCCGCGGAGCGGGTCCGCTCAAGGTGGGACGGGGCCCGGTGCGCACCGGCGTCACCGCTGTCCTTCCCAACCCGAGCAACGTCTTCGAGCAGCGCGTCGTCGGGGGCGGCTTCATCCTGAACGGGGCGGGCGAGGTCTCGGGGATGACCCAGCTCATGGAGTGGGGGCTCATCGAGACGCCCATCTTCCTCACCAACACGCTCAGCGTCGGCGCGGTCTCCGATGCGGCCGTGAAGTGGATGGTGGAGAAGTTCCCGGGGATCGGCGGCGAGCACGACGTCATCATCCCGCTCGTCGGCGAGTGCGACGACTCGTGGCTCAACGACATCGCCGGCCGGCACGTGAAGGAGCAGCACGTGTACGAGGCGATCTCGACGGCCAGCGACGGCCCGGTCGCGGAGGGCAACGTCGGCGGCGGCACCGGGATGATCACCTGCGACTTCAAGGCGGGGATCGGCACCTCCAGCCGGCGCCTGCAGGAGAGCCTGGGCGGCTACACCGTGGGCGTGCTCGTCATGTCGAACTTCGGCGTGATGCGGCAGCTCCGCGTGGGCGGCCTGCCGGTGGGCGAGATGCTGGAGGAGCGTTACGGGGGTATGCCGCGGCGGGAGCGGACGTACGGCTCCATCATCGCGGTCATCGCGACCGACGCGCCGCTCACCTCGCACCAGCTCTCGCGGCTCGCGAAGCGCGCCGCGCTCGGCATCGGGCGCGTGGGCTCGTCGGCGATGCACGGGTCGGGCGAGATCGTCCTCGCCTTCTCGACGGCGAACATGGTGCCGCGCGAGACCCGCAAGATGGTCTACCGCCTCAAGATCCTCCTCGACGAGCGGCTCGACCCGCTCTACGAGGCCGTCATCGAGGCGACCGAGGAGGCCATCCTGAACGCGCTCTGCCAGGCGCGCGACCTCGACGGCGTGAACGGAACCGTGGCGCGCGCGTTGCCCATCTCCGAGGTGAAGGAGGTCGTGGGCGCCTGGCAGCGCCTGGTCGAGGGCGGCCGGCGCGCCGCGGGACAGAGGAAGCCGGCGCCCCAGCCCGCGCCGCCCGCCGCGGCGGGACCCGAGCGCCGCGATGGCGGGGCGGTCGTGACGCCGGCGGTGGCGCGGCCGTCCTCGGTCCGCGGGGCGGAGGGGATGGCCTCGCCTGCCCGCCCGGCGCCGGCGAAGGTGGAGGAGCGCGCGGAACCTGCCCGGGACGCCGCCGGCAAGCCCGATCCGACGTGAGGCGCGCACAGGACTTCTGCCGCAGGGCGGCATGGAGTAGAGTGCCGCGGCTTTCCGTACACACCGTGGTGGAGGGTTTCGATGGCTCGCACGAAGAGCAAGCACAACCGCATGATCATGAAGCGCCGGCAGCGCTGGAAGCGCCGTCTCAAGACGAAGAAGGCGGCGAAGAAGGCCGGCCCCGGCAAGAAGTAGGTCGTTCTCTTCCGCCGGCCCCGAGCGCCGCTCGCTCGCGGGCGGCGCGGAGGCCGCGTGGCGACCGCGGAGGCGAAGGGCGGCGGCGCGAGCCGCGAGCGCCGCTCCCGCAAGGCGATCGCGGCCGCGCTGGACGCGATCGCGGCGATGGCCGAGGGCCGTCCCCTCCGGCTCGCGCTATCGGAGGCGCTCGGCCGGGCCGGCACCCTCGGCCCGAAGGAGCGGCGGTCGGTGGCGGTGGCCGCCCGCGGCGTCGTGCGCTGGCAGCGCACGTGCGACGCCGCGCTGTCGCTCGCGCGCGCTCCGCGCACGATCCCGGCTGATCGGGCGCTGCTGCGCTACCTCGCGTGGCGGGTGGCGATCCTGGGCGAGCCGCACGAGCCCGCGCTGCGCGAGCTCGCGCTGCCGGGACCCCGGCGGCCGCGCGCGCTCTCCGACGACGCGCTCCGCGCCGTGGCGGTGGCGCTGCCGCGGCCCGGCGAGCGCGGCCCCGCGAGCGTGCTCCCCTCGGGCGCGCCGGTGACGCCGCCGCGCGATCCCGCCGTGGCGCTCGCGCTCAGGTACAGCGTGCCCGACCTGCTCGCCGCGAAGCTCCTGGCGCAGGTCGGTCCCGCCGAGGCGGCGGCCTGCCTCGCCGCGCTCGCGGAGGAGCCCCGGCTCGCGCTGCGCGTCAACGCGGCGCGCGCGACGCGCGAGGAGGTGCTGTCGCGCCTGCGCGCCGCGGGGGTGAGCGCCGAGCCCGGCGACGACCCGCTCGCCATCCGCGTCGCCGATCGCGCCGGCCTCTTCGACGCTGGACCGTTCCGGGAGGGCGTCGTCGAGGTCCAGGACGAGGGGAGCCAGTCGATCGTCGCGGCCTGCCGCGCGGCGCCCGGGGAGCGCTGGCTCGACCTGTGCGCGGGGAGTGGCGGGAAGGCGCTCGCGCTGGCGGCCCTGGGCGCGCGGGTCACGGCGTGGGACGCGAGCGCGCGCCGCCTCGCCGAGCTGCCGCGGCGCGCGCGGCGCGCGAGGCTCGAGGTCGAGGTCGCGCCGGGACCGCCCTCGGGGAGCTTCGAGGGCGTGCTCGTGGACGCGCCCTGCAGCGGCTCGGGCGCGCTCCAGCGCGAGCCCGACGCGCGCTGGCGCATCGACGAGGCGGCGCTCTCCAGGCTCATGGCCGCCCAGGACGAGGTGCTGGCGCGCGCCGCCCGGCTGGTGCGACCGGGCGGCACGCTCGTCTACGCCACCTGCTCGGTCCTGCGCGACGAGGGCGAGGAGCGCGTCGCGAGGCTGCTCGCGGCGGGCGGCTTCGCGCTCGACGAGGAGCGCCGCCGGTGGCCGCACCGCGATCCGGGCGGCGGCTTCTACGTGGCGCGGCTGGTGCGGTGGGGGGATTGGGGGGAGCGGCCGCCGCTCCCCCCAAATTGAGGGCTTGCTGCGCGAAGGGCAGCGAGCCCGGAAATCACTCTGATGGGCCGTGCTCGGTTGCGCTGGTCCCGTGAACGAGCCCGCGCCCGTGCCCGCGCCCGGCTTCTTTCGGGCTCGGACTCGGGCTCGGGGCTCACTCCAACTGGGCAGCGCCATGACTCGCCTCTGAAGCGGTGGGGAGCAGGACAAACGGCGAAAGGCGAGTCAGAACTGGAATCCCAGCCCTGCCTGCGGGCCGCTGAAGTCGAAGCGCGAGCGGTTCGTGCTCGACGAGCCCTTGTACACCGAGAGCTCGCGCCAGCCGGCGGTGAGCGCCGCGGGCCCGAACCGGAACGCCAGCGCCGCCTGCCAGTCGAAGATCGGCGTGGGGATGGGGGTCAGGCGCGCGTAGCCCTCGACGCCGACCGGGCCGAGGAGCCCGAGCTGACCGGAGACGCCGACGTCGGGCCCGAACGACGTGGCGCCGGCGTCGGGGCCGACGTCGGGCCACGAAAGCATCGATCCGCCGAGCTCGACGCGCAGGCGGGCGACGTCCGTCGAGAGGAGGCTCGCGGTGAGGTGCGCCGTCGCGTAGCCGTAGATCGTGGAGGAGTCGAAGGCGGACCTGGCGCCGGGCGGCGAGAAGCCGTCGAGCCCGACGTGGAAGCCGAGCCGCTCGCCCTCGATCCCGAGCGCGAGGCCGGCGGCGCCGCCGCCGCGGCGGAGCGTCCCCCCGCCCTCCACCATGAGCCGGGTCGTGATCCTGCTCACCTGCTCGGGCGCGTAGCCGTAGCGCGGGCGCGGGTAGAGCGGGTAGTACCCGAACCCCCAGCCCCAGCCCCACCACGGCGGCGCGAACGCGTAGTAGAAGGGGTCGAAGTAGTAGCGCGGGTAGCCGTAGGGATACGGATAGGCGTACGGCGCGTATCTCGGCCGGTACTGCGGCGCGGGCACGGCGGTGTGGGCGCCCGGCGCGGTGGCGCGGGGCCGCGCCGCGACCGCCCGCCCACCCGAGCGCTTGGCCGATCCGCGCGAGGGTGCCGCTCTCGCGCCGTGGTGCTCGGCGGCCATGGCGGCCGGCGAGGCGAGGGCCAATGCGAGGGCGATGGAGACGAGCGCGCGCATCGGAGGAACCTCCTGTCCGAGACATAGCAATGGGAGTGCCACCGTGCGCCCGGGGACGAGCGCGCCGAGAGCGCCCGGGGACGAGCGCGTCGAGAGCGCCCGGGACCGCGGAGCGAACGCGAGTCCGGGGATGCGCTCCGGCCGGGTGACGCAAGGGATCGACAGGCGCGTGTGAATGCGAGGCGCGCTCCGCGCGTCGCGCCGAAGAGCCCTTGACGAGAGCGGCGCCGGCGCGATAAGGACAGCCCTCCCGGCGGGCGAACTGCCTGGCGGGAGCGGACATTGAGCAACTGGCTGGAAGCGCTCAGGGACCGGGTCGTCGTCCGGTCGCAGGTCGGCAAGCGGAAGCTCGATGCCGCGTTCACGCGCCGGCAGCTGGACCGCAAGCTCGTCGTCCTGGGTGAGCGGTTCCTGAGGCTCGCCCGGCAGGGGCGGCTCAGCGTGCCGCAGGACGTGGCGGACCTCGTCAGCGAGGCCCGTGAGCTGGAGGAGACGCTCGAGCGGCAGCAGCAGGAGATCGCCGCGCTGGAGAGCGAGAAGGTCTAGAGCAGCACGACATCGTCGGGCCCGTGGCGCAGCTGGGAGCGCGCTTGAATGGCATTCAAGAGGTCACCGGTTCGATCCCGGTCGGGTCCACCACTAGATGAAACGGGCGGTTCGGCGAGAGTCGAGCCGCCCGTCGCATTTCCGGCGCTGGTCGTGTCGAGTCCGGGGCCGATCTCCGCCACGCTCGTGCCCGCCCGCAGCTCAGCGCTGCGCGGGATCGCCGGTGCCCGCCGGCGGCTGCGGAAACGCGAGCAGCGTCAGCAGGAGGCGCTTCACCTCGCTCCCGGGAACCGGCGGCCACTCCTCGCGCCGGGCGAGGGCGAACGCGCCGTGCCCACCGACGTAGTAGAGCGACCGTGGGTCGCCGCTCGGCGATCCCTCGGACACCTGGAGCGTGAGCGCGTCGCCGCGCGTGGACAGGACGTGCCCGCTGAAGCTGGGCGGCGCGAGGCGCTCCAGGGCGAGCTTCGCCACCTCGCCGAGCTCGCACGAGGGATCGAACTCCCACGCTTCGACGACGGTTCCGTGCATGCGCGCGCAAGGTACGGTGGACGGCGCCCGAACGACAATGCCCCGGTGAGGTGGGGTTGGCGGCGCCCCGGCTCCGCGCGTCAGTTGCGCTTTCCGCCCCGCGCCGGAGCGCAAACCGCAACTTGCTCCCATTCACGGACGGCGAAGGTCGAGATCAGCGTCGCCAGTCGCGAGGAGCGATCGCACGAGCTCCGCCACGCCCCTCGTCACGGCGCGCCGGCCGGTGACCGGCTGGCGCCTGGCGGCGAGCATGCTCGGACGCGACGCGGAGCGCGCCGCGCGATATGAAAGCCGAATGCAGCCGGCGCTCCTCCTCCTCGTGCCGACGAGAAGCTATCGCACGGCGGACTTCGTCGACGCCGCGGCGAGGCTCGGCGTCCCGGTCCTCGTCGGCAGCGATCTCTGCCACAAGGTGGAGGAGACCTTCGGCCCGCGCGAAGGGCAGATCTCCCTCGACTACCGCCGACCGGCGAGGGCCGCCGAACGCGTCGCAGCGCTC
>Ga0137366_10001176_pt1 | contig 19031 bp, 13 predicted proteins | sample SagtaG_8_FD_104938 | JGI IMG/M metagenome (GOLD analysis project Ga0137366, IMG submission 104938) | Vadose zone soil microbial communities from Sagehorn Ranch, Mendocino, California, USA - Sage1_L_60_16 metaG | ecosystem: Environmental > Terrestrial > Soil > Vadose zone | place: USA...
CGGAATGTTCGCCGCTCCCGGCGGTTGCTCCATCACGATCCGGCATTCCTCGGTCATACCCGCGCGACACGGCGCACGTAGATCCACCGCGTCAGGAGGCGACATGACCTACGAGCCAGCTCTGGGCAGCCCCAAAGTGCTCGTCGTCGAGGACGACGACGAGCTCCGCGCGGCAGTGGCGAGCTGTCTGTCGAGGGCGGGATTCGCGGTCACGCCGGTGGCGACGGGAGCGGATGCCGTGGAGGCGGCGCGCACCGTGCACCCCGACGCGGTGGTGATCGACGTCATGCTGCCCGACGCCGGCGGGCTGGGCGTCGCCAAAGAGGTGCGGCGCCAGCCCGACCTCGAGGCCGTCCCCGTGCTGTTCATGACCGCGCTGTCCCTGCCCTCGGTCCGGAAGCTGCTCGCGCCGGCGCCGGTGCTGTTCAAGCCGTTCACGAGGCTGCAGCTCCTGACCTCGGTGCGCGGCGTGACGCGCGCTGCCTGATCGGCGGCGTCTCGTCTGCGAAATCCCTGCCGTCGTGGCGGCCCCGCGGAGCGTCACGGCCAAGTGCCAGCGCGCTCGTGCGCGTGCGCCGGTGTCGTGCGAGCCACGTTGTCGAGGGGCGCAGGAAGGGCTGATCGCCGCGTTCCGGTCGAGCACTCGCAGCCGTGTGAGACCGGGTTCCCGGCGCCTTCGCGCATTGTCCGTCCCTCGCGTAGGATCCCGTTCCAGAGAATCCGATGCGAGCGCTGCCCCTCGACAGTGAGGCCGCCTGGGCCAGAGCGGTGATCGACCTCCCGCCGGCGGGCCCTCTCCCCTCGCGCACCGTCCTCGTTCCCTCCGAGCGCCACGCTCACGCGCTCCGGCGGGCGCTCGCCCGGTCCGGCTCCGCGCGCGCCCTCGCGGGAACGCGGCTGGTCGGCCCGCTCACGGCTGCCATCGAGGTGCTGCACGCGGCCGGCGTCGCGGTCGAGCGCGGCGAGGAGGCGCTCCGGCCGGCGCGGCTGCTCTCGCTCTTCCGCGAGGACCTCCTGCTCGAGCACTTCGACCTGGACCTGCTGCGCTCGACGCGCGGCTGGGACGAGGCGTTCGCGCGCGCCATCGCCACCCTCGAGGCGGCGGGCCTGTCGCCGGCCGATCTCCCGCGCGACACGGCCCACGCCCGCGATCTCGCTCTGCTGTGGTCGCGCGCGGCGGCCGAGGCTGGCGGCTCGCTCACGTCGGCGCGGGTCTACCTGGAAGCGGCGGCGCTGCTCGCGCGCGAACCCGGTGCGTGGCCATTCCAGGGTCCCACGCTCGCCTCCGTGACGGGGCACGAGGACGTGGCCCTCGCGCGCTTCGTGCGCGCCATCCCTGTGCTCACGCTGGGTGTATGGACCGCGCGGCCGCCGCGGCGGCGCCACCTGGAGCGGCTGGAGGCGCTGTTCGGGGTGGAAGCGCGCGGCGCGCTCACGGGGACGATCTCCGTCGAGGCGGAGCGGACCGAGCGCGACCTCCTCTCGGCCTTCCTCTTCCAGCCCGTCGAGGTCCTCGCCGCGCCGGATCGGCCGCGGAGCCGTGGCCCGGACGGAACGGTCCACCTCGAGGAGCACGCAGGCGTCGAGGCGGAGCTGGAGGCGGCCGCGGGATGGGTGGCGCAGAAGGTCCTCGAGGAGAAGCTCCCGCTGGAGGAGATCGCGGTGCTGGTGCCGGCGCAGGACCCGCTCGCGCAGCTCGTCGCGGAGCGCCTGGAGCGGCTGCCCTTCGACGGTCGGACGCTCCCGGTCCACGTCGCGGGCGGCCTGCCGGCGATCTCGACCGCCGCGGGAGCGCGCCTCCTTGCCGTGATCCGCGCGCTGGAGGCTCACCTCTCAGCGGAGACGCTCGCGGCGGTGCTGCCGGCCGTGCGGATCGAGCGCCCGCCGCGGCCTTCCCCGGCCGGAGAGGGAGCGCCGCGCCCCGCGACCGTGTCCCACCTGACGCACGGCGAGGCGATGGAGCTCGCGTTCTCGCTCGGGACCGCCGGCGGAAACGCCGCGCGCCCGGAGGGGGCGCTGGAGTGGTCGCCTCGTGCCGCTGCGCGCGCCCCGGAGCTGGAGGCCGCGCTCGCAAGGGCGCGCCTCGACGAGGACTCGGCCGCGCGCGAGGCGTTGCGGATCGAGCGGACGCTCCGGAACCTCCGCGCCGTTCGTCCGGCCCTGGAGGCGCTGGTCGGGGTCGCGCGTGCGCTCGTCGGGGGAGCGCCGCTCGCGGCCCTCTGGGACGCCCTCCGCGGCTTCCTCGACGAGTGGCTCCTCATGCCGGGCGAGGGCGCGGCGCTGCCGGGGCGGCTCGCCGAGTCGCTCGCGCCCGCCTGCGCGCGGTCGCTGGGCGAGAGGCTCACCGGGCCCGACGCGCTCGTGGTGATCCGCGATCGCCTGCTCGCGCTGCGCGTCTCGCGCGGCCGCTTCGGCGAGCCGGCGGTCTACGTCGGCACCGTCGCTGGCGCCGCGGGGCTCGGGTTCGCGGCGGTTCGCGTGATCGGGCTCTGCGAGGGCGTGCTGCCGTCGCAGCCGCGCGAGGATCCGGTCCTGCCGGAGCGGCTCCGCGCCGCGCTCGAGGCCGGTGCGCCGGGGCGAATCCTCCCGAGCGCGGACGACCACGTGGCGGCGCAGGTGGACGCGCTCTTCCGCGCCGTCCAGGGAGCGCGCGACTCCGTCGTCCTCTCCGCGCCGAACGTCGATCTGACGCGCACCGAGCGCGAGCCCGCCTCGCTCTTCATCGAGGCGGCCGCGGCGCTGGGCCGTCCCGACGCGGCGAGCGGCGCACCTGCTCCCGTCGTCCCGGACACGGCCGCGCTCCGGCGCGACGCGTTTCGCCCCGCCCGCGAGGCGGCAGCGGCGTTCCGGGCCGCCCACCCCATCTCCGACGCGGCCTGGCTCGACCGCGTCTCGCGAACCGCGCCCGAGCTGCCGCCGGCGTGGGCGGCCGAGCCCGCTCTCGCGCTCGACCGCGTCGGCGAGCTGCGCCTCCGGGTCGGACCGCTCGGCCCGGCCGACGGCGTGCTCGGCCCGGGCGAGCCGTTCCCGGCGCTGCCGGGGATCGACCCGGCGCGCCCGATCTCCGCCTCCGCGCTCCAGCAGCTCGTGCAGTGCCCGCGCATGTTCCTCATGCGCCGCATCCTCGGCTGGGAGGCGCCGGCCGCCGCGCCGCCGCTGCGCGAGCTCGACGCGCTCTCCTACGGAAGCCTGCTCCACCGCGTGGTCGAGGCGTTCTACCGGACCCACGGCGCGGACTTCGTCGCGCGGAGGAGGTCGCTCGCGCACTGGCTCGAGACGGCGCTCGCGCTCGGCGACCGCCTCTTCCACGAGCTCCTCTCGGAGTACCCGCTCGTCGGCGAGGGCATCCGCGAGAAGGAGCGCGAGCGGCTGCGCGAGAGCCTGCGCGCGTTCCTCGAGTACGACTGGGAGGGCCCGAGCGGACGGAAGCTCGTCGGCGTGGAGCTCCCCTTCGGCGAGCGGACCCCGCTCGCCATCCCGGCCGACGGCGTGACCCTGCACACCCGCGGGTTCATCGACCGCGTGGACGTGGAGGGCGGCGCGACCCTCGTCCGCGATCTGAAGAGCGGCCGCGCGCACCCGCGACGCGGAGACGAGGCCGGCCCGACGCCCTTCCGCGACGTGCAGCTCGGCCTTTACCAGCTCGCGGCGAAGCAGCTCGCCTCGGAGTGGGGCACGCCGCCCGACGTCATCGCCGCCTATGCGTACGCGAGCGGGCGCGGCGACGCCGAGGAGCGCGCCTTCCGCGCCGACGCCGGCTCGCTCGAGAGCGCCACGAGGGAATGGCTCGCGACGGCGGCTCATCTCTTGAGCGCGCGCGCGTTCCCGCCCACCCCGGACGAGGGCGACTGCGGCTTCTGCCCCTTCCACCCGCTCTGCGGCGCCGAGTCCGCGCGCCGCGCCGCAGCCGGGCTCGACGAGGCCGATGACGGCACCCCGCTCGCGCGCTTCCGCACGCTCAAGCTCGGCGAGGAGGACGAGGAATGACCCCGCGGAGGAGGGCACCGGATCACGATCAGCGCGAGGCTGCCATCCACGCGCGCGGCGTCAACGTGATCGCCGACGCGGGCGCCGGCACCGGCAAGACCACCCTGCTCGTCGCTCGCCTCGTCGAGCTCGTCGCGCCCTGCGATGACGGCGCGGCCCTCTCGCTGCCGCGCGTCGCCGCGATCACCTTCACGCGAAAGGCGGCCGGCGAGCTGAAGCTGCGCATCCGCGAGGCGCTCCTGCGCGAGCTCGCGAAGGCGGACCTCTCGGCGCGCCGCCGCGAGCGGCTCGCGGCCGCGCTCTCGGCGCTCGACACGGCTCATGTCGGGACCATCCACTCGTTCGCCGATCGGCTGCTGCGGCTGCGCCCCGTCGAGGCGCGGCTCAGCCCGTCCTACGACATCGTCGACGACGCGGGCGAGCTCGTCGCCGAGACGTTCGGCGCCTTCCTCCAGGCGGTCGAGACGGGGACGCTCGCCGACGAGCTCCATGACGCTCGCGCTCAGGGAGAGCGGAATGCGGCCACCGCTCTCCATCGGGATCTCGCGGCGCTCGCGGAGGAGGCTCAGGCGACCATCGTCGACGCGCTGCGCGCCGGGATGCGCGTCCAGAGCGTGCAGCACCAGCACGGCGAGTACGCGGGCCTCGACCGCCTCTTCGACCGGCTCATCGAGACGCGCGACGTGCCGCCGGTCGCCCCCCCGGCGACGGCGCCGGACCTGGGCAGGTTCCGCGAGCTCGTGGACGAGCTCGCCGGGCTCGCGGCGAGGTCGCGGGGCGAGGGCGCCGGGTCGCGCTTCATCGCGCGCACGCTCACGCGCCTGCAGCGGCTGCGCGACCTCCAGGATCCGGTCCCGATCCTCGCCGAGCTCCTCCGGCTCGCCCACGGCTTCCCGAAGCTCGGCAAGCGCGACGACTTCCCGGACGACGACGGAGGCTGGAGGGCCTACAAGGCGCTCGGCGGCGACAGCGCCAAGAACAAGGTCCGCGAGACCGCGATCGTCGAGGACCTCCTCCGCCCCTTCGGCCGCTGGATGGGCCGTCGCCTGGTCCGCACCGCGCCCGCCGTCGTGGCCACGTACGAGAAGGTGAAGGCGCGCCACCGGGCGGTGGACCAGGTCGACCTCCTGCTCCAGCTCCGGAACCTGCTCCGCGACCGGCTCGACGTCCGGGCCGAGTACCAGGCGCTCTTCGACCACGTCCTGGTGGACGAGCTCCAGGACACCGATCCGCTCCAGGCCGAGATCGTCCTCTACCTGTGCGAGCAGGGCGCCGCCGCGAAGAGCTGGCGCGACGTGGCGCTCGTCCCCGGCAAGCTCACCATCGTCGGCGACCCGAAGCAGTCCATCTACCGCTTCCGCCGCGCCGACATCGCCGTCTACGCCGAGGTGCGCGCCATCGTGGAGCGCGGGCCGCACCTCGTCGCGAAGCTCTCCGCCAACTTCCGGAGCGAGCCCTCGCTGCTGGCGTGGCTGAACGGCCGGTTCGACGACGTGCTCGGGAAGCCCGAGCCCGGGATGCCCATCTTCGACCCCGGCGAGGGGACGGTCGTGAACGAGCCGCTCCTCGCCGGACGCGAGGGCACGCCGTCGCCGCGCGTCCAGCTCCTCCCGCTCGCGTCGCAGGACAGGCGGAAGCCCGCCTTCCGCGCCGCCGAGGCGAAGGCGGTCGCCGCCTACCTGCGCTGGCTCGTCGAGGGCGAGAGGCGCACGATCGTCGATCCGGTCACCGGGGCGACCCGGCCCGCGCGATACGGCGACGTGGCGGTGCTCGCCGGCTCCACCTTCAACCTGCCGCTCCTCTTTCCCGAGCTCGACCGGCTCGGCGTGCCCTACGCCGCCCGCGGCGGCACGCTCTTCCTCTCCGACCCGCTCCACCGCCAGTTCCTGCTCGCGCTGCGCGCGATCGCCGACGGCGACGACGGCGTCGCGCAGGCGGCGCTCATGCGACCACCGTTCTTCGCGCTCGACGACGACGACCTCGCGCGCGAGCGGGCGGCGGGCGAGGGCTCGACGCATCCCGGCGTCGTGCGCGCCCGCGCCGCGGTCGCGATGGTGCGCGACCTGCGGCGCCGGCGCCTGTCGCGCTCGCCCGGTGCGACGGCGCGCGACCTGCTCGAGCGGACCGCGTTCGGACGCGCCGTGGCGCTCGGCCCGAACGGCGCGCAGCGCCTCGACGCGCTCCGCGAGCTCTGCCTCGCGCTGGACGCGCTCGCGGCCTCCGCTGGGCTCGACCTCGACGCGGCCACCGCGCGCGTTCGCGCCTGGGCCATCGACCCGGTCCAGCTCGATCCGCCGCGGCCCGTCGCGAGCGACGCCGTGCAGGTCCTGTCGATCCACCAGGCGAAGGGGCTCGAGTTCCCGGTCGTCGTGCTCTGGGATGCCTGCGCCGACCTCCAGTCGCGCGACGTCGCGAGCACCTACTCGGTGAGCCGCGACGGCACGGCCTGGGCGCTCGCGCTCGACGGCATCGAATGGGAGGAGCCGGCGGGGGCGGACGTCGCGCGCCGCGAGAGGAAGTACCTCGACGCGGAACGGAAGCGGCTCGTCTACGTGGCGGCCACCCGCGCCCGCGACCTGCTCGTGCTGCCCGTCGCGGGCGCGCCGAATCCGGCCTGGGTGACCGGGCGGCTCGTGACGGGCGCGCCGAAGGAGCTGATGGACGCGCTCGAACCCTACGCGGTCGGCGCCGAGCCGGCGTGGGCGTGCGAGCGTCCGGCGCCACCGGCGCGTGTGCGGGGCGATGCCTCCGCGCTCGCGGCGGAGGTGGATGCGGCGTGGAGAGCGGCGGCCCTCGAGGCGGCCCGCCCGAGGTTCGCGCCGGCGGCGGTCACCTCGGAGGCGCATCGGATGGACGAGGAGCGTCCCGGCGAGGCAGGCGCGCCGCGTCCACCGCGCGCGAGCCGCTTCGGCCCCGTGTTCGGCGAGACGGTCCACCGCGCCCTCGGGCTTTCCCTCGCGCAGCCTGGACTCGGGACCGAGGCCGCCGTCGAGCGCGCCGCAGGGGCGACCGGCCTCGCCGGGCGGCGCGGCGAGGCGGTGGAGGACGTGCGGCGCGCGCTCGCCGCCCTCGAGCGAGCCGGGCTGCGGCGGGCGTCCGGCCCGGATCTCCAGCTCGAGTACCCGGTCGCCCTCGCCCGCGACGGACGCCTGGTCACCGGCTACGTCGACCTGCTCGGGATGCGGGAGGGCCAGCTCACCGTGATCGACTTCAAGACCGACGCGCCGCCGCCCGGCGACGTCGCCGAGACGCACGGCGCGTACGTCGAGCAGGTGCGGACCTACGCGAGCATCCTCGAGGCGCTCGGCCTCGCCGCGCCCGGGAGCGTCGCCGCGGGTCTCCTGTTCACCGCGGAGGGCGAGGTGCGGTGGGTGGGGCGGGGGTGAGCGCCTCGCCCCGCTCACCACCACGCTGCGATCCTACAGCGGCGGCGTCGGCGCTCCGGCGTCCGGCGCTCCGGCGTCCGGGGCGCCGGCATCGGGAGCTCCGGCATCGGGAGCTCCAGCATCCGCAGCACCGGCGTCCGGCGCCTGGCAGCTCACCTTGCACATGCAAGCCGTGCCGTGCTGGCCGTCGTCGCCGTGGTCCTCGTTGTCGCCGTCGTCGTCGTCCGTCCTTCCGCCGTCGAGGGACCACGGCATGCCGCCGTCCATGTGGCGGTCATGCGCGAACGGCCCCTCGTGCGCGTTCATCTCCTCGTCGTCCTCGCGGCACTCGCACTCGTCCCGGTCCTCGCCACAGCGATCGTCATCCGGAAAGAGGCCGAACGTCTTCCGGATGTTGGCCAGGATGAGGCCGCGGTTGGCAGGGTCCCTCGGGTCGACGGCCTTGCCGTCGAGCGCCGTGAACCAGCCCAGGGCGTCGAAGTTCAGCGTCAGGTTGGAGGACGAGCTGACGGTGAACGCGCCCTCGCGCGTCACCTTCAGCTCCATCGGAGTCTTGAAGGTGAACACGGTCTCATCGCCGCCGATGGTGAAGTCCACGGCGATCGAGGCGTGCAGCTGCGCCATGGCGAGCAATCCGGCGTCGCCCCCGGCCTTCTCGGCCGGCAAGGTGTTGATGACGAGCCTCAGGTCGCAGAAGGTGCCGGGCACCACGGGCGCGCCGGAGACCGTGTGGACGCCGCCCCCGAGATCGTCACCCGAGAGGTCCACCAGGAACGGTCCGACGCGCTCCTCGCCGCCGCCCGCGGTGTCGAAGGACACCTTGCGAACGACGATGCGGATCCGCTTCACCGTCACGGTGCTCGACGAGACCGTGCCGCCGTCGCTCGACGACATGGTCGCGACGTTCGCGGCGCTGACGGTGAGGTTCGCGCCGCTCGATTGCTTGTTGCACCCGACCGCGAGTGCCGCGACGGCCAAGAGCGAAGACCAGTTCCGAATCATGGGATTACTCCTGCCGCCCCCCGGCGAGGCGTGGTTTCGCGAGGACTTGCGCCACCCGAGACTAACAACGACCGAGCGGCTGCAAGGCAAGCATCCGCGGAGCCAGAAGGGGCATCCGGAAAAGCTCCGTGCATTCCGCGAGGACGCGAGGCGTTCATCTCGCAGGCACCCGCCGGGCTCACGTCATCGTGTCGCCCTGGCGAGCGTCGAACGCGCGGAGCTTCCCTCTGCGGGCTGTTTCGTGAACCGCAGCACGACCCGCAGACATGAAGGAGGTCGCCGGCGAGGTCCTCGCGACGGCGTCCAGGTGGGCTGAAGCCCCGAGCTCCGGCTCGGGGCCCCCGCCCATCGCGCCGCGCCCGCTCAGCTGTGGCCGGGCTGCTGCTGCTGCATCGAGCGCGCGAACTCCTCGCCGCCGCGCCGCATCTCCTCCTCCGTCAGATCCTTCTTGTGCGTCGCGAAGGACCACACGTAGCCGAACGGGTCGGCCACGCCGGCGCAGCGGTCGCCCCAGAACATGTCGGCGGGCTCCGCCTTCGACTTGGCGCCGGCGTCCACCGCGCGCCGATATGCTGCGTCGCAATCGGGCACGTACAGCCACAACGTCACCGGCACCGGGTTCGACGCGCTCGGCGCCGGGTTGGTCATCCCCGGCATCTCGTCGTTCATGAAGAAGATCGAGTCTCCGATGCGCAGCTCGGCGTGCCAGATGCTCTTCCCGTCCGGCGCGGGCATGCGCGACACCTCCTGCGCCCCGAGCGCCTTCTTGTAGAAATCGATCGCCTTCGCGCAGTCGCGGATGACGAGGTTCGGCGTGAGCGTGTGCATTCCCTGCGGGATCGGTTTCACTCCTGCCATGGCGACTCCTTGATCGATGGGGTGGAAATTTTGATAGCCGCGACATGCGCCAGCGTCGACGCCGCGATGGGTTCCACAGGCGACCGCGGAGGCGCCGAGCGAGGCGCTCCGAGGCCCTCCGCACGGACCACCATGCGCGCGCCAGGCCGCCGGCCGCCGCGCGCGGGATGAAGCGCTAGATCGCGGCGCCGGCGCGGAGGAGCGCGCTCTCGTACGACAAGCGCAGCGCTTCCCGGAAGAGCTTGAAGCGCTCCCGCTCTGGGAGACTGGAGCAGAGGCGCACGATGTGCTGCACCTCGACCGCGAACCGGGCCTGGATGGCCGTCCGGTGCGCCTCGACGCGCTCCGGCGCGGCGTCGAGACCGAAGAAGTCGAACAGGCGCGTGAGATCCCGCGTGCGAATCACCTCGAATGCTCTTCCCATCGGAGCCTCCGGGGAGAGACTCTTGCGCGAGCCGTGCCACGGGCCTCGGCGGCGGACCGCGCCGAGAGATTGCGGCGATCTTGCGGATGGTCTTGGAAGTCCGCGATGGGCCTGCCTCGATCCCGGGCAGCGGTAACCCGGACACGAGGCGCGCATCGCGTCGAAGATCCTCCAATCATGCGCCGTATCGGCCGCTTGACACCCCAAAGAGGTGGCACCCGCGTAACGCGTGCGTCGGCTGCGAGGCGAGCGCACCATCGCCCAAGAGGGCGGGCCTTTCTCAACATCAGCGTGCCGTCCGGCACGACAGGACCACAGCCATGATTCGTGACGACATTCTCCAGAAGTTCCCGGAGCTGTTCGGGAAGAAGAAGGTGAACGGCCGGGAGGTCGACGTCGAGCAGACGATCGCCACCCTCACGCGGGAGCTGGAGCCCGAGATCGCCGCCGCCCTGAACGCGCGCCGGGCGCTGCTCCGGTCGCCTGCGCCCGTGAAGGAGAAGTACGCCTGGCCGAAGTGGGACGACGCCTTCGAGGATCCGGTCGGCGGGAAGCGCTGGACGTTTCGCCAGATCGTCCAGGGCCTCGTCGACAACGCGCTCGGCAGGGAGAGCCCGTGGCGGTGGCGGCTCAACGACGAGGCGCCCATCCCGGAGCACGCCCACCCGACGAGGAATCCCGGCCTCGAGCTCACCGGCCCGTGGCACCCGCTCGACATGGCGTTCAACGCGCTCAACAGCCCGGCGCCGATGAACATGCCGGACTTCGAGGACGCCTCGCCGCCGCACTTCCAGCCCGACGGCACTCCCGCCAACGAGCCGGTCGGCATCTTCGCGGCCCTGCAGAACGCCAAGGAGATCCACGAGGGCCGCTGGACGGATCGCGCCTACGAGGTGACGAAGAAGGGGAAGAAGCGCTCCTACAGGATCACCACCCCGCAGGCGAAGTGGCCGACGCGGCTGGCGCGCCCGCCCAGCATCCACGTTCGGTACGATCACGTCACGGTGGACGGGAAGCCGGCGCCCGGCATCGTCGCCGTCGTCACCCTGTGGACGTTCAACAACTACGACGCGCTCACGCGTGCCGGCAGCGGCGTCTACTTCTACATCCCCAAGCTCCAGACGCCTCGCGAAGCGCTCATCGTGGAGAGGCTCCTGTCGCGGCTCGAGGGCCTCATCGGCGTCCAGGCCGGCACCCTCAAGATCAAGATGCTGTACGAGGAGGGGAACGCCGGCCGCTTCCTGCCCGCGATCGCCTGGGTCCTGCGGCGCAGGCTGCTCGGCACGAACGTCGGCCGCTGGGACTACCTGGGAAGCCTCATCGAGATGTGGAAGGACGATCCGAAGGGCATCTTCCCGGATCCGCAGACGATCGGCATGGCCACCCCGAACATGATCGCCTACCAGCGCTACAACGCGCTGATGATGCTCATGGGCGGCATGAAGAACGGCGAGCTCGCCAACGCTGCGCCCATCGGCGGGATGGCGGCAGTGATGATCTACCAGCCGAGCGATGCCTATGGACGGTCCCGGTACAATCCGCTCGCGCTCCGCGCGATGGTCATCGACAAGCTGCGAGAGCGCCTGCTGGGCCTCATGTTCGTGCCCGACGCGCCGCTGCCCGCGGGGCAGCAGCCCACCCTCGACGAGATCCTCGCCGGCCGCGTGCAGGGACGGCTCTACGACGCCTACCGGCAGAGCTGGGTCGCGAGCCCGGAGACCGACTACGTGGCCGCCGGCAACGCCCCCCTGCGCGCTCGCGTGGACGAGCTGCAGGGGATCCTCGACTCGCCGCACCAGACGGTGGACGTGAAGGGCAAGCCGGTGCTGACGGTGGCGAGCGGCCTCGGCGACGCGGAGCGGAGCCTCCTCCAGTCGCGCGGCCTCCTCGGCCCGCAGGGGAAGATCACGCCGTCCGTCGTCGCGAAGGAGCTGATCGACGCGCCTGAGAAGGTCTTCACGCAGGAGCTGTGGGACGCGATCTACGGCGTGCCCAAGGGCGAGGTCACGATCGAGCACATCCAGCACGCCTTCTACATGGCGGGCAACTACGGGTTCCAGATCCTGAACGGGAACTTCGCGGCGGCGATCGACGACTACGAGCTCAAGCTGCGCTTCATGAACGACCTCGCCACGTACCGCATCAACGTCTCGTGGCTGTGGGCGCTCGCGCATCACCAGGCCGCCATCACCAAGGACGGCCACCTCCAGCGGCAGACGCTCACCGAGGACGGCGTCGTGATCGGCGCCAACGCCGAGCACATCAAGGCCGGCACCCGCTTCACGCGGGAGCTCTTCGACAAGGTCTGGGACTACCACAACGAGTGGACGAACGCGTTCTTCGCCGAGCTCGACCGCCGCGGCGATCCGGGCCGCTTCGACCGCTCCAAGGCGCCGGTCATCATGGAGCTCCTGAAGCGGCAGCTCCTCTCGCCGCGCTACATCCAGCACAGCGCCCGCGTGCTCTTCGTCGTGGGGCAGGCGAGCGCGAAGCAGCGCGCGCAGCTCCTCGAGGCGATCTTCGATCTCCCGCGCGAGGAGATCGCGAAGCGCGTCCAGAAGGGCACCCTCGACGAGGGCGCGCTCACCGCGCACGACTACGTCTACGACGTCTTCGAAGGCGAGCAGCGCAAGCCGGCGTAGGGTTTCGTCCCCCCGCTGGCGGGGGGAGGTCGGGGAGAGGGGCAGCTCGCACGCGCCCCCTCCTCCTCGGCCCTCATCCCTGGATCGGGTTCCGCATCGCCCCGAGCCCGACGATCTCCGTCTCCAGCACGTCGCCGGGCCGCAGGTACTCGGGCGGCGTCCGGCCGAAGCCGACGCCGGGCGGCGTGCCCGTGGACAGGACGTCGCCGGGCTCGAGCGTGAGCCCGAGCGAGAGCTCCGCGATCAGCCGCGGGATCTTGAAGTAGAGGTGGCGCGTGCTGGAGTCCTGCTTCACGACGCCGTTCACGCGGCTGATGACGCGCAGGTCGTTCGGGTCCACCTCGTCGGCGGTCACGAGGTACGGGCCCATCGGGCAGCAGCCGTCGAGGCTCTTGCCCTTGAGCCACTGGCCGCCGTGCCCCTTCTGCAGATCGCGCGCGGAGACGTCGTTCACGACGGTGTAGCCGAAGACGTGCCGCATCGCCTCGGCCTCGGCGATGTTCTTCCCCGTCTTGCCGATGACGACGCCCAGCTCCGCCTCCCAGTCGATCTTGTCCGAGACGCGCGGATCGAACGGGATGCTGTCGAAGGGGCCGTTCACGGCGTTCGTGGCCTTGCTGAAGAAGACCGGGTGCTCGGGCAGCTCCACCTTCTTCTCGCGCCACGTCTCGCCCTCGGCGAAGTGCTCGAGGTAGTTCCAACCGACGCAGAAGACGTTCTTGCGCGGCCGGTGGATGGGCGCGAGCAGGCGCACGCGGTGGACCGGCACGGCCTTCCCGCGCGCTGCCGCCATGAGGTCTCGCACCGCCCCGAGCCCCCGCTCGGCAGCCGCCACGAGCGACACCATATCGGCGGGGTCGAACGGCAGCGCCCGGCCTCGGCCGCGCGCCTCCTCGGCGACGTCGACGATCTCGCCGTCCTGGTCGAGGACGCCGATGCGGGCGGGCTCGCCCGGCGCGGGCACGAAGGTGAGCAGTCGCAAGCGTCTTCTCCTGTCTCGTGGAAGCTAGCGCGCGATGGGCTTGTAGCGGATGCGCCTCGGCTTCGCGCCCTCCTCGCCGAGCCGGCGCCGCTTGTCGGCCTCGTATTCCTGGTAATTGCCGGTGAAGAAGGTCCAGCAGGAGTCCCCCTCGGCGGCCAGGATGTGCGTGGCGATGCGGTCGAGGAACCAGCGGTCGTGCGAGATGACCATGACGCTGCCCGCGTACTCGAGGAGCGCGTCCTCGAGCGCGCGCAGGGTCTCCACGTCGAGGTCGTTCGAGGGCTCGTCGAGGAGCAGCACGTTCGCGCCCGTCATGAGCGTCTTCGCGAGGTGGAGCCGGCCGCGCTCGCCCCCCGAGAGCGTCCCGACCACCTTCTGCTGGTCCGCGCCCTTGAAGTTGAAGCGGCCGATGTAGGCGCGGCTCGGCATCTCGTACCGGCCGATCTGGACCTGATCGCGGCCGCCGGAGAGCTCGTCGAAGACGGTCTTGTTGGGCGCCAGATTTTCCCGGCTCTGGTCCACGAAGGCGAGCTTCACCGACTGGCCGATGACGACGGACCCGGAATCCGGCTTCTCGGCTCCGGTGATCATCTTGAAGAGCGTGGACTTGCCGGCGCCGTTCGGGCCGATGATCCCGACGATGGCGCCCGGAGGGACGATGAAGGAGAGCTCGTCCATGAGCAGTCGATCGCCGAAGCCCTTCGTGACGCCCTGGAGCTCGATGACCTTGTCGCCGAGCCGCTCGGCGACCGGGATGAAGATCTCCTGCGTCTCGTTCCGCTTCTGGTACTCGAAGGAGGACAGCTCCTCGAAGCGCGAGAGGCGCGCCTTGCTCTTCGCCTGCCGCGCCTTCGGGTTCTGGCGCACCCACTCGAGCTCGAGCTTCATCGCCTTGATGCGCGCGCTCTCCTGCTTCGCCTCGACCTCGAGCCGCTGCTCCTTCTGGTCGAGCCAGCTCGAGTAGTTGCCCTTCCACGGGATGCCGCGGCCGCGGTCGAGCTCGAGGATCCACTCCGCGGCGTTGTCGAGGAAGTAGCGGTCGTGCGTGACCGCCACCACCGTGCCGGGGAAGCGCGTGAGGAACTGCTCGAGCCACTCGACCGACTCGGCGTCGAGGTGGTTCGTCGGCTCGTCGAGGAGGAGCATGTCGGGCTTCGAGAGGAGGAGCTTGCAGAGCGCCACCCGGCGCTTCTCGCCGCCGGAGAGGTGCTTGATGGGGGCGTCCCAGGGCGGCAGGCGCAGCGCGTCCGCGGCGATCTCGAGCGCGTTGCCCGTGTCCGCGCCGGCCGCGGCGATGATGGCCTCGAGCCGCGCCTGCTCCTCGGCGAGCTTCTCCATGTCCGCGTCCGGCTCGCTGTAGGCGGCGTAGACCGCCTCGAGCTTCCCCTGCGCCTGCGCCACGTCGCCCAGCGCGGACTCGACCTCCTCGCGCACCGTTCGATCGCCGTCGAGCTTCGGCTCCTGGGGCAGGTAGCCGATGCGGATGCCGCTCTGCCTCTGCAGGTCGCCGTCGAACTCCTCGTCCACGCCCGCCATGATGCGGAGCACGGTGGACTTCCCGGAGCCGTTCAGGCCGAGGAGCCCGATCTTGGCGCCGTGGAAGAAGGAGAGGGAGATGTCCTTGATGATCTGCCGCTTGGGCGGGACGATCTTGCTCACGCGGAGCATCGACATCACGTAGGTGGCCATGGCGCTCGGGAAGGAATAGCGGGGAAAGCGCGGGAGACTACCCGAAGATCGCCGCGCCACCGAGCATGCGATCGCGCCCATCGGCGACCCGCTGGACCTCGACGTCTCGGCGACGGACGCGGTCGACCTCGCGACCGTGCCCGTCTTCATCCCGCATCACATGGGGATCATGCCGCTCGTCCCGGTGAAGTACTCCGAGGGAAAGCCAGTCCAGTAGCTCGGCCCCGGTGGCATCTTGCGGCGCGCCGCGGTGCTGCGGCGCGCCGTTCCATTTCGCCTCGAGCGCGACGAGCCGCACGCGGGGATCACGGCCTCGGTGCGCCCGGCGGAGGAGAGCGCTCAGCCAGCGTCCGTGGGAGCCGGCGACCGGCCGCCGGGCGGAGGGACCGCGAGCGACCGCAGCTTGACGATCCGCCCGACGTCACTACTCAAGACATGGGCGGCGAGCCACAGCTCGCCAAGGAGGTCGTCTCATGGACGCGAAGATCAGGGCCTACTGGCCGTTGCCGTTGCGCATCTTCCTCGGGATCGCATTCCTCTATCACGGCCTGCCGAAGCTCGGCGGCGCCCACGGCGGCTTCGTCGCCATGCTGCAGCACATCGGCGTCCCAGCACCGGGCTTCTTCTCGTGGGTGGTGACGCTCCTCGAGGTGCTCGGGGGCATCGCGCTCATCGCGGGCGCGCTCGTTCCGGTCATCGCGATCCTCCTCATCGTCGAGATGTTCGTCGCGATGTTCACGGTGCACCTCCCGAACGGCTTCAGCTTCGTGAACGTCACGGGCATGACGCCGCAGGGCCCAAGCTTCGGGATGCCGGGCGCGGAGGTGAACCTGCTCTACATCGCGGCGCTGCTCGCGCTCCTGATCGGAGGGCCGGGGCCACTCTCGGTGGACGAGCGCGTCGTCACCAAGGACCGCTTCCCGAGGCTGCCCTGGGCCAGGTCGCGCCCAGCGCACACCTGACCCGCCGCGCACGCCTCCCCAACGGGCCGCGCTCCATCGCGCACCGGGCGGCATGCGCCCGCCCCATCGACCCGGTCGCCGGAGCGGCGGAGCAGGATTACTTACAGCACGCCGCGGACGGAATAGGTGCACCGCCCTCCCGGGTTGATCGCGGCGGCACCGCAATCCGGCGCCGAATCCGACGTCACGACGGGGTCATCATGGCTTTTTGGACCAACAAGCAGGAATCCGCGCCCGTGACGGGCCATCCGGGACCCGACCCGAGCACCGCACCCCCGCAGTCTCCCCAGCAGGAGGAGCCCATGCCGATGGCCACGATGAATCGCGACGAACTCCCGACGAGCCTCGGTGGCTCCTCCGACCTGCTGCTCGGCCCCGGCGCGGAGTTCGACGGCAAGCTGACGTTCAAGGGCACGGTTCGGATCGACGCCAAGTTCAAGGGCTCGATCATCACGAACGACGTCCTCATCGTGGGCGAGCACGCCCGGATCGACGCCGACATCACCTGCGGAACCGTGATCGTGCACGGCGAGGTGAACGGCAACATCAAGGCGAAGAGCGCGGTCGAGCTGCACCACACGGCGAAGTTGCACGGCGATGTCGAGGCGCCCTCGCTCACGGTGGAGAAGGGCGCCTTCTTCCAGGGCGCGGTGAAGATGGAGAACCTCGACCGCGGCACGTCGGTGAAGTCCGCCAGCGCCTGATATCAGCCCTTCACTGCGGGTCGCCGTGCTGCGCGACGAGGAGGTCGTGCATGTCGTTCGCGTGCTCCTCCTCCTTCGCGAGGATCGTCTCCAGCATCTTGCGCGTGGTCGGATCGCGGTTCGCGAAGTAGCGGACCATCGCGCGGTAGGTCTCGATCGCGATCCGCTCCGCCACGAGGTCCTCCTCGATCATCGAGAGGAGGCCCGACCCCTCGACGTACTGGGTGGCGGAGCGCGTCAGCAGGCCCTCCGGGTTGAAGTTGGGCTTCCCGCCGAGCTGGTTGATGCGCTCGCCGATCATGTCCGCGTGCTCCTCCTCGTCGCGCGCGTGGGTCGCGAACTCCTCCTTCACGTTCTCGCTGTGGATGCCCTGGGCCGCGATCGCGTGGAACTTGTAGCGGAGCACGCACACGATCTCGGTGGCGAGCGCGTCGTTGAGGATCTCGATCGTCTTCTGGACGTCGCCCTCGTAGTTGTTCGTGACGGCGCCCTCGTCCATGTGGTCGCGCGCGCGCCTGCGCACCTCGTCCAGATCGAGCGCAAACGAATTCATCTCGGCCATCGCTTTCTCCTCCGGGGGGACGCGCCAGGGTGGGCGCCCTGGCGAAAGCTAGTCGCCGTGCCGCGGGCGGGCTCGCCCGCGGTGGGTTGGCCGCGGTCGAGCCTCGATCGGCGCGAGCCCGCGCCAGCAGGCCCGCCCGGCAGGCGAGGCGGAGCGGCGAACAGGAGCCGTCAGCGGCGCCTGCCCCCACCTCGCCCGCCGGGTGCGGCGCGGCCGGTGGGCGCAGGCCGAGCCGCGAAGGCATGTCCTCCCGGAGGGCGTTGCCCGATGACTCCGCCGCGCAGCGCGAACCTTCCAGCAACGCCGGCGTGGAAAGGTGCCGGCGCGTAGTGCCAGCGCCACGGGGTCCTCCACCAGCCGTGGGCATACCAGGCGAAGTGCCGCGGCCCGTGAACGAAGAGCGGCCACGGCCCCCAGCCCCACACCCAGGGAGCGACGACCCACCCCCATCCGACGACCGGGTAGTAGACGTACATGTACGGTTCGCCGTAACCGTCGGGCGGCGCGTAGGTGTACGCGTCCCCGTACGGCATCCAGACCCAACCGTACTGCTGCGTGTACACCCATTGACCAGGTGGGGGCCGAGGAGCCTGCGCTTGTCCCTCGGCTGGAGGGGGCGGCGGCCGGGCCGACGGCGGCGGGGGCGGAGTCTCGGCCGGCGCAGCTGATGGAGAGGACGAGTCGGGCGCCGTCTCCGGCGCGTTCTCATCGGCCTGCGCGATCAGCGTGGCGTCTTCGTTCGTGTCCATGACCGCGGCGTCGCTCGGCCGGACGAGGACGGGACCAGCGACCAGCACCGCAGCCAAGCTCATCCTAGAAGCAAGGCTCGCCATGACATCACCCTCTCTATGCATGAACACATGTCGAGCTCGTTGGTGAGCGGTTGGGCCGTGCCCAGTTGGGGTGAAGAAGCCCACGGGAGCGCGACGGCGGGCGCGTAGCCGCCCGGCGGCTCGACGAACGTCGAGCCATCGAGCACGCCTGGGGCTTGACGGCACCGGGCGCGAACGTCAAACGCGGTGGGATGGCGATCGGGCGGCGCACCTTCCTCGAGCGGTCCGCGCTGGGCATGGCGGCGGCTGCGCTCTGGCTCGAGGTGCCGAGCCTCGCGCGCGGGGCCGGCACGGGGACGCTCATCCCGCTCACCCAGCGACCGCTCAACTACGAGTCGGTGCGATCGACGTTCACGGCGCGCCTCACGCCCGTCGATCGGTTCTACCTGCGCAACCACTTCGACGTGCCGACCGTCGACGCGCGGACGTGGATGCTCGAGGTGAGTGGGCTCGTCGAGAGGCCGCTCTCGCTCTCGCTCGCCGAGCTCGAGAAGATGCCGCAGGCGAAGGTGGAGGCCGTGCTCCAGTGCGCCGGCAACGGCCGCGGCCTCTTCCGGCCGCGCGTCCCCGGCGTGCAGTGGCGCTACGGCGCGGTTGGCAATGCCGAGTGGAGCGGCGTGCGCCTCCGGGACCTCCTCGCGCGGGCCCGGCCCAAGGCGGACGCGGCCCACCTGCAGTTGCAGGGCGCCGAGAAGCCGGTGATGAGCACGACGCCGGCCTTCATCCGCGGCATCCCGCTCGAGAAGGCGCTGCACCCCGACACGCTCATCGCGCTCCGGATGAACGGCAAGCCGCTGTCTCGCAATCATGGCCACCCGGCGCGCATCGTCGTCCCGGGCTGGGTGGCCGACGACTGGGTCCGGAACCTCGCGCACCTCGAGGTCCGTGCCGAGGAGCCGAAGGGCTTCTTCTACGAGACGGCCTATCGGTTTCCGGTGACGCCCGGCGCGCCGGGCGCGCCCGTCCCCGCCGACCAGACGCGGCCGATGACGAAGCTCAA
>Ga0137366_10001180_pt1 | contig 18989 bp, 20 predicted proteins | sample SagtaG_8_FD_104938 | JGI IMG/M metagenome (GOLD analysis project Ga0137366, IMG submission 104938) | Vadose zone soil microbial communities from Sagehorn Ranch, Mendocino, California, USA - Sage1_L_60_16 metaG | ecosystem: Environmental > Terrestrial > Soil > Vadose zone | place: USA...
AGTTAAGAATCTTCTCGGCGTCCTGCGCGCCGGCCGCCGGGCCGGTGGCGGGGCTGTCCAGGACGACCCCGATCAGCGCCCGGCCGTTCCTGGCCGCCTCGAACAGCAGGCAGTGCCGGGCCGCGTCGGTGTAGCCCGTCTTGATCCCGACGGCGCCCTGGTACGAGCCGATCAGCCCGTCGGTATTGTCCCACCAGTACTGGTGGTGCCCGTGTCCCTTCGGCAGGTGGTAGAACCGGAGGTCCACGATCGACCGCAAGACGGGGTACCGCATCGCCGCCAGGCCGAGGGTGAGCAGGTCGGACGGCGTGGAGTAGGTCGCGGTCCCGGTGGGATAGGGCAGCCCGTCCGGCGAGGTGAAATGGGTACGGGTCAGGCCCATCGTGACTGCGGTCGCGTTCATCCGTGCGATGAAGGTATCCAGGCCGGGACCCTAGGCGTCCGCGAGGGGATATGCCGCGTCCGCCCCCGACGGCAGCAGCAGCGCCGCCAGCAACTGCTGCGGCAACCGCGGTCAGCGAGACGATCCGCATCCTCAGCCGCATGCCCTTACCCTCGCATTAATGGGTGGCCGGGGGGACCGGGATGTGCCACAGTCGCGTGGCATGGAGGCGGACGACGCCGCCCTGCGCGCGCACTACGAGCGGGGCATGGAGCGGGAGCGGCTGAGCGACGGGCGCGGGGACCTGGAGTTCACGCGGACCACCGAGATCGTGCTGCGCCGCCTGCCTGCCGCACCTGCCCTTGTCGCGGATATCGGCGGGGGGCCGGGACGGTACGCGCTGTGGCTGGCATCGCTCGGGTACCAGGTCGAGCACCGGGACCTGATGCCGCTGCACGTCGAGCAGCTCACGGCGGACGCGGCCGAGGTGCCGGGAATTCGCGCCGCGGTCGGCGACGTCCGGGACCTCGACCTGCCCGACGCCTCGGTGGACGCCGTCGTGCTGCTCGGGCCGCTCTACCATCTCACCGACCGGGCCGAACGGGTGCGGGCACTGCGGGAGTGCGCGCGGATCGTCCGGCCGGGCGGGCCGGTGCTCGCGGCCGCGATCACGCGGTGGGCGGCCCGGATCGACGGCATGCTCCGGGAGCGGTTCTACCTCACGTACCCGGCGGCGGTCGATCTCATCGACGAGATAGACCGCACCGGGATGATGCCGCCGCTGCATGAAGGGGCGTTCACCGCCTTCTGCCACCGGCCCGGGGAATTGCGGGAGGAGATCACCGAAGCCGGCCTGGAGATCATGGACCTGGTGAGCGTCGAGGGACCGGCGTTCATACTCGGCGACCTGGACGCGCGGATGGCGGATCCGGTAGACCGGTCCGTCGCGCTGGAGGTAGCGCGGGCCATCGAGCGGGTACCCGAGCTGGCCGGATTCGGACCGCATCTCATCGCCACCGGCGTCCGGCCTTAGGCGGGGCGCGCAGCGCCGGCCGGGTCCGCTCCTACGGCGCGGACCGGATCGTCGACTACACCGCCACCCCGCTGCTGCAGGCGGTGGCGGGGCAGCGGTTCGACGTGGTGCTCAACCTGGTGCCCACAGATGCGGAGGAGACCGCCGCCCTGGCGGACCTGGCCGCCGACGGCGGCGCCTTCGTCAGCACCACCACCCCCGGCCCCGACGATGCCGGGCGCGGGGTGCGGACAGCGCGGGTCTTCGCCCGCAGCGACGCCGCCCAGCTCGGCGAGCTCGTCGCCCGCGCCGACGCCGGCGACCTGACGATCGACGTCGCCCAGCGGCAGCCGCTGGCCGACCTGCCCGCCGTCCACGACCAGGCCGCCGCCGGGCAGTTGCCCGGCAAGACCATCCTGACCCCCTGAACCCTCGGAGGATGAGACATGAGCAAGCAGCAGCGGGACGCTATTGACGGGGTCCTGCGCGCCGAGCCGTTCGACCTGAGCCAGAGCACGGCAGAGCACCGGAAGTCGTTCGAGGCATTCGCGCTCCGCCCGTACCCGGCAGACGTGGTCGCGGCCGACGTAGCCCTCGGCGGAGTCGGCGCCATCGAGCTGACCGTCGCCGGCCACGCGGCAGATCCCACCGTTCTGTACTTCCACGGTGGCGGGTACATCGCCGGATCCGCCCGGACTGGCACCCACCTAGCGGCCGAGCTAGCCAGGCGCGCCGGCGGCCGCGCCCTGTCCGTGGGCTACCGGCTCGCCCCGGAGCACCCCTACCCCGCCGCGGTGGAGGACGGCCTCGCCGCCTACGCCGGGCTACTCAAATCCCCGCACGGGGCCGGACGCCGTGCTGCCGGCGGTCGCGCCCGGCGCCAGTGTCCCGCTCCAGCCGGGACTCATTGAATGTGGCGCTATGCCGGAAAGATTGAGCTTGTTTCATCCTCGTTTGCGCAGCGCAGCTGCTGTTTGACAGGTCGCGTGGATCTCTTCACCGCTGGCTAGCCCGGGTGCCGGGCCGGGCCGGGCGGTACGGGTGCCGGCGGCGGGCTGCCGGTAACGATCCGGGCGGAAGATGATCACGTTACGGCAGCGGCTGGTGATGCCCCTGTGAGCGCGGGCGGCTCCTGGTACACGGATTGGTGTCGAATCATCCCGGTCCAGGAGCCGTCATGACTGTATATCAGGGAACGTCGTTCACGCCGGAGCGGACCGCGACGGGGTATGCCCTGTTCCGCGCCGGGGTGAAGGTCAGCGCCGGGACCTGCGAGGACCTGGCGGGGTCGCTGCGGCGGCGGCATGAGCGGAACGGGACGCGGTGGCGGCTGCTGTCCCCGCTGGCGCAGGCGGTGCTGGTGATCGCGTTCCTGCGGACGAACCTGACGTACGCGGAGCTGGCCGCCGGGTTCGGGGTCTCGGCGTCCACAGGCTGGCGGGATGTCGCGGAAGGGATCAGCGTGCTGGCGGACCGGGGCCGGCGGATCAGCCTGAAGGACGCGGCCCGGCTAGCGGTGAAAATGGGCTGGGACTACCTGATCGTCGACGGCGTGCACGTGCCCGCCGTGACGTCCGGGCGGAAAACAGGCGGCCAGCGGGCTTTCTACTCCGGGAAGCACAAGCGGCACGGGCTGAACGTGCAGACCGTGTGCTCCCCGGCCGGGGAACTGCTGCGGGCCGCCGCGCCGGCTCCCGGCGCCACCGTCGATGTCACCGCGGCGCGGAAGGCCGGCATCGCCGGGGACATCCTCCGGTTCCTCGGTCTTTTCGCTGACCTGGGCTATCTCGGCCTGGACAAGGAGGTGGTCACCGGCCGCCGCAAGCCGCGGGGAAAGGACCTGACTGCCGCGCAGCGGGCCGCGAACCGGCTGCAGGCCCAGCTCCGCTGCGTCGGCGAACGCGGCAACGCCCGCCTGAAGTACTGGAAAGTCCTGGCCAGCGAGCTGCGCTGCCGCCCGGAGGACTGCACCGCCATGGTCAAGGCGGTCCTGGCCCTGCATTACATGGAACACGACCCGTTCGCCGCCGTCCGCGCCGCGTGACCGGCCCGGATCGTTACCGGGCCGCAACACTGCTTCCGCCATCACGGCCGTACCCCAGGCCCGCCCCGCCTGCCCCGAAGACCAGCAGGAAGAACCACGCCAAGCCTGTCAAACCGCCGCATGCCCTGCGGAAACCCAGGATGAAAGAAGCTCATTGGGTAGAGCGCCACATTCACTGACTCGCGGGGGGTACGGGTCGTGCAGCTGTGAGGAGAGGGACTCATGATGGTGGTGCACAGCGGATTCATGGAGCCGGCAAGACCACGGTTAGGCGCATTGCGGGCGGGCTTCATCGCCTACACACCACCGCCCATTCCTGAGACACCCGCAGCATGTCGTCAGCCACCTCCTCCAGGCATCCGGCGATGCGCCCCATACCTGGGCGCTTCTGCTCGCGCTCGGTTGATCATCTCGGCGACGTGCGGGGGTGGGACGGTGGCCGCTTGGCGGCCGACAACCCGAACGGCGCTCATACCGGTCAACGTCACATGACCCGCCGGCTCAGCCGATGACAGGATTAGTCCCTCACCATGCCCGACTGGGGTAACCGACACAGATGAGATGCGAAGCAGGGGCAGGCACCACAAGGCTATTCCGGTATTGCCGGCTCGACCGAAAGCTCCGAGCAGGCTGTCTCCGTCCACGACGACCCCGATCACCCGGCGCCTGCTGAGGGCGATCAGTCCGGTACCGTCCAAGACGGTCACCCATGAAACGCCCGGCACGGGCGGTGTCGGGTTCAGGTCGTTGCCGATAGCGACTTTGACCCGGGCGTTGGCATGCCAGATTCCGAACAGTTCCTCCTCGAGCGGCAACCTCGGCCTGCCATCCGCCATTGACCAACCGAGCGCAAGCGACTCCGACAGGTAGTAGTCCGAACTGCCGGTCGGCACCGACAGCCCAGCTGAGCCCGGCAACTGAAAGCCTGGGCAGAAGGCCGTGGATCTGCCGTACACGGCCTGGCGTATCCGTTCGGGCTGGGCCGCCCGTAGCGGCGATAGCGCGGCCCGGCGGTCCCGCGTGACGCTCGGCGCCTCAGGGCAGGATGGAGCCGGTTGTGGAGGCGCTGGCTGATAGGGCGCCAAGGGCCCCCCTGGCGCCGCCGCTCCGGACGGCGTCCCAGCCGGCAAGGCTGCGGTACCCGAGCTTGATTGCCCCGCCGACGGCTTCTGCCCGGCGCGCTGGACCGCCCGGATGATTATCATGATGGCCACGCCCGCGGGTGCCACCGAGAACATGTAGAACCCGCTGACCTGCGTGGCTACCCAGATGCCATAGGCAAACGAGAACGCGCCAAACGCGAAGATGCCCAGACGTTCCCGCGCTGTACCCACGACCGGCCCGGCCAGCCCGGCAGCGATCAGGACGATGCCAGAGAGCACGGACAGCACCGTGAAGAAATCCCAATGCATGGCACGACCTCAGAAGGCGTCGAGCGCCGAATAGGTTGGGTCCCGAGCGACAATCTGCGCGGCCACGTCCGCGAGGAATTGTTCGAACTCCCGGCGGCCGACGAGCTTGCCATCGCGCGTCTTCCACTTGGCAAGGTTGATGGTGACCAGGGTCTCTGTTCCTGTAGACGACGCGTCGAGGGCAACGAGCGTTGTCCAGATCGGAACCACCTTGCTGGTGTCCTTCCCGCTAGGCGGGCCGTAGTAGACGCTCCAGGGTCCGGGTGCCTGGCCGGCCAGCCAGAGCTTCTCGCCCGAGTGCAAAAAACCGGCCTTGGGCGGTGTCTGCTCTGTCACCCGGCGAAGCGCGTCCAGCGCCTGGTCGACGTCGAGCCTGGTAACGGCACGGGTCGGCTGCGCTAGCCGGTTGGTTGCGCGCTGATGGATCTGCTTGGAGATAAGCCCCATGACGAGATAGTCCCTTCGTGCTCAGCTGATAGTTGCGTCAGGATCCGCGCTGCGAACGCTGCGTTCGGCGGCAGCCAGGGCGTTTCCTACCGGAGCTAGCCTTTGCGGTCGGCCAGATTGTGACCAGACCGACGGGAGATGCAGGTGAGCATGGGACTGGCTATCTTCACTCCAGACCTTCAGTTCAAGTTGCGTGACGTTATTGAGCCGGAAGAAGCGAGTCCCGTCGAAGGAGCCGGATTCTCTCAGGCCGACGCCAGCCAGCCCGCGCGCGATGATCTCGCTCAACTCGTCAGGGCTTCGGCTGCTGATCATGTTGAGCGACGTGGGTACCAATGCGTTGGACGCTTTACGCGCGGAGGTCCGCGCGTTGCTTATGCCGACGGAGATCACGATGATAGCGACAAAGACAATTATCCCGATAAAAGTTCCCAAGTTTCCGCCCCTTACTAGATATCCGGGAAAGGCCGACCGAAATTACTTTCAGCCGCGCGCCAGTTCAGCCGCTGCCGGGCAGGGTGTCTTCCAGGCAGTAGGTCTTTCCTTTCGGGTCGTCCTGGAAGGTAGTGAGCCTCAGGTCGCACTGGCCGTTTGAGCCGTTCTGGACCGACACCACCTTTTGCAGAATGAGCCCAGTGCCCGGATTAGAATTACAGCCAACCTTCTTGATGTCCCATCCCGTCAACACGCTTGGCTTCGTCACCACGCAGTCGCTGGCCGAGATTGTGTTGGCGCTCGCGACCACGTGGCCGACGATCGCCACGACAATGAGCAGAATGACGACCACGCCCGCGACGAGAACCTTACGGACGGGAATCGAAGACGTGGGCCGCCCGGATACCGCGGGCTGGTAGGAGTGAGACGCCGACCTAGGTGGCGGGGGTTGCTGTGATGGTTCCCGCAGCCCGGCCTCGATTCCTGCGTCAGGCTTCCGCTCTATCCGGCTGTTGGACAGTTCGGGCGATTCTACCCCGGCACGGAGCCCGCGCAGGTACTCGTCATCACCCACTCCGGACTGCAAGTTATATGCCTCTTCAGGTGTCGGGTCGCGACGATAGTCTTGTGTCATGTCACTCCCCTTCACCAGATGATGAGAAAGAGCAGCCGCTTAGCCTGCCATGACCAGATGCGGTAGTCATAGCGACCAGCGAAGATGGCCAGGACGAGGCTCAAGAGCCCGGAAAAGACGGATCCGCCGAAAAGGAGCCCGAAACCGGCGATCGCCAGGGCAACGGTCCATGCGGCCCACAGCAGCCCGTAGCCGATCCGTTTGCTATCACTATATGGCGTTGTGAGGCCAAACTGGGCCCTGAGCCGCCGGGCCGACATTAACTGATGAGGCGGCCCGACATCCGATGGTTCCGGCGGTCGGTTCTCCTGGTAACCGCTCCCCGAAAAGGGCGGAACGCTTGCACGAGATGCCTGGTTGGGATCCGATATGCCCGGCGGCTGCCGTACCATGATTTGTCCTCGATTCTATGTTAGCAGGGCTTCTCTTTATCTCCTGTCAAGAAATTCCGGCATCTCCGACCGCAACATCGAAGTTATATACAGCCTGGCCTGTCTGCGCGTTCCGGCCAGTACAGGCCATCCCTAGCTGGGTCAGGTCGCTGATGTTCAGCGTGACTTTCTTCGGATGGCCAAGCGAGACTTGAACCGGCTTGCCCAGCTCCTGGCCCGCCTCGTTGCTGAACACCACTGTCGCGATGACGTCGGTAACGTTCTGGGTGTTATCGGCAAGGCCGATTTCTGCGGTGAATACCGTGTTTCCGGCAACGTCATAAGCCTCACCCGGCTGACCGTTGTAGCTTCCGTTGCAAGTAAAAGCGACGCTGTTGGGATACGGCACCGCGGCGATCACTTGCTGGCCGTTCTGCACGGACTGGTTATCGACCGTGGGGGTCAGGTTACTGAGGTAATGCGCGGCGCCATTAAGCCCTGAGCTTGGAGCCAGCGAGGGCGTGGCGCTAGGCCCGGGGGTAGGTGCATGCTGGACGACGGCCTGGCTGCTCTGCAGTACCCGAATCTGATGCGCCTGCTGGCTGACCTGCTGATGCGCCTGCTGTAGCTGGGTATCCTGGCGATGGATGACGACACCCAAAACAGCCGTGGCTGAAGTCATGATCGTCGCTATGGCGGCGGCGATGCCGGCGACGGAGGTCGTCGCGGCAGCGATGCGGCCGAGACGACCGCCCGATGCCGACTCCTTCTCAGCACTGGTACCACGCTGACGCCTATGACTAGAGCTTTCAATGTACGATGGCATGCGTTAACACCGATCTGGTAGCGTCGAAAATGCACGCGGAATGGGTCAGATACATCACGGCGCGTGCCACTAGTTACCGCCATGAGGTCAAAGCCTCGCGCGGTAGTTCCTGAAGCCTCAGCAGGCGTAAGACATGGCCATCCCCCCACCCCTTCGCACATAAGACGCATCAGCCCTAGCTGCGGATTACAAGAAGAGTGATGACTTTACATCGATCCATGCCGCATGCGGCCAATGAGGAGCGAAACTACATCGGTGGCTTATGCCACAAATGTCTGCTTTTAAGATTAAAATACCGGTTTTCGGCCGGTATGCGCCCGCAGACTCGAAGGTATGGTGGATACATTATTCACCATACCGCCATGAGGGCTGGAGTAAAACTCCCACGATCGGTAAGGCCCTGGCCGGAGCGACGGATTTCCACCTGTCCCGGCCCAGCGCATCTGAACGCCATCCCGGGGACGAGACGACTCGGCGAGGGGCGCGCCGAAGTACCCGCGAGTCAGTGAATTTGGCGCTCTGCCCATACTTTCCGGTGCAGAATCACATTCATCCCTGACTCCGGGCCGGAGCGGGACACTGGCGTCGGGTGAGCCGACGCGTGATCGCTGGCAGCTCGGCATCTGTGAGGTCAAACGGATCGTCACTGATCGAGGCCGAGCAGCTCGGCCATGACGTCCTCGTGGGAGCGGGCGCCGGGGCAGCCCGCGGCGACCCACTCTTCATGCGCCGCGAGGGCGGCCGCGATCTCGGATTCGTCCGGTTCGTCGGATGCCGGGAGGCCTGACGTCTGGGCGCCCATGCGGGCACCGTACCGGAAATGGATCCGGCACGGCCGGCGGCGCGCGGGGCCGGGCAAGTGCGGAAGGGACGGCATGCACATCGTTCGTTCGGTATCAATGGGTGTCATGGGAGCCGGAATGCCGGATGACGTCATTACTCTGGGTACGGTGACTGAAACACACGGGTAGCGGCGGAGGGCGGGCAATGACCGAAGTGGCCCAGGGCGGGCAGCCGTCGGCGCTCGACGCGCCCGTTTCAGTGGCAAGTTCTGGTGCTGGTACCGGTTATAGGCGTGGTCGCCGGCTTCATTGGCCTGCGGCTCTACGAACGCCTGCTCCGCCGCCGCGAATCTGAAAGGCCGACTGACGCCTGCCTTCGAGCGCGCCGAAACTGCTGAGAAAACTGGCGCGCTAAGGCCGTGGCGGCGCGGTGCCGACATTAGCGACCAGGCCGGTACGGGAAGGTGTGCCACGGGTCGTTCGGTGCTAACGGGCCGAGAGGTGAACCGGGAATGCTCGGGGGACCAGGACGGCTCGGGCGGCTGGGAGTACTGGGGTGCTGGAGTCCGGAGAGAGGTTCCAGCGGGCGGCTGTGGAGGCCAGGATTAGGGTGGCCTCGGCTAGGCCGAACTCCTCGCCGATGCATCTAGTGGCGCCGGCGCCGAAGGGGAGGTAGGAGATTCGGTGTTCGGGGGTCGGGGCTAGCCAGCGGGCGGGGTCGAAGCGGGTTGGGTGGGGATATTGGCCGGGGCGGCGGTGGAGGATGTAGGGGCTGAAGACGACCATGGTGCCGGGCGGGAGGGTTCGGCCCGCCAGGGTGGTCGGGCGGGTGCAGGTGCGCGGGAGGACCCAGGCGGGCGGGTAGAGGCGCAGGGCTTCCCTGACGACGCGGGCGGTCAGGTTTAGGTGGGGTAGGTGGTCCCAGCCTGCGACGTCGCCGCCTAGGACCGCATCGGTCTCAGTATGGACGGCCTCCAGGATGTCCGGGTGGGTGGTGAGCAGGTGCCAGGACCACGTGACGGCGGCGGAGGTGGTCTCGCCGCCGGCGAGCATCAGGACGGCGACCTGGTCGGCTAGTTCGGTGTCGGACAGGCCCTGGTCTTCCTCGTCGCGGGCGGCGAGTAGGCGGGACATCAGGTCGCCGCGGTCGGCTCCGGACTGCCGGTAGCCCTCGATGAGGTCGCTGACCTGGGCGCGCCAGGTCGCCACGGCCCTTGTGTAGCGGCGGTTGCCGGGGGTGGGCAGGCGGCCTGCCAGGGGCAGGACCGCCCGGGTGTAGATGCCGCGGAGGAAAGTGTCGAAGGCGCGGCGCAGGCGTTCGGCTTGGGTGGGGTCGAGGTGGGAGGAGAACAGCGCCCGGAGGGCGATCGTGGTGGTGAGGGTGTGAACATCTCGTCCACCAGGTCCACCCTGTCGCCGTCGTGCCAGTTCTCCATGGTCGCGGTGATCTCCTGGCGCATCACGGCGACGTATCCGCGCAGGTGCTCGTGGCGGAAGGCGGGCTGCATGACCAGGCGCTGGCGGCGGTGATCCCGGTGCGCGGCGCTGGCCAGGCCGTTGCCCATCGCCGTCCGGACCCGCTCGTAGACCATGCCCGTTCGGTCGAATCCGCGGAGGTCGGTCAGTACCTGGCGGGCCAGATCGGGGTGGCATATCACGAACGCCGGCTTGGGGCCGAGACGGATCTCGACCAAGTCGCCGTGGGTGGGCAGCGAGTCGAGCAGCGCCAGCGGGCGGCGCTGCAACGCCAGGACGTGACCGAGGAAGGGCCAGGCTCCGGGGCCCGGCCGGACCTCGGCGCGGGGGTCACGTCCATCGTTCCTCGGCCGCTTTCCGATCAGGTCGCGGGACGCCGCCCACGACTCGGCCTCTGCGCGGAGTCTATCGAACGAGAGAGCGACATGAGCGGCCACCGAGGGGCTGCCGGTGACGTGGCCTTCGGCCGCCGTGTCCAGGTACGCCATAGGCGGCCTTGGGGCAGGTGGTCCTATCCGGCGATGTCTCCGCCGAGGATGGCGCCGCGACCCCATCGCCAGCCGGCGCTTCGATGAGCTAGTCGATGTCGCGGAACTGCGTGTCGAACCGGTGACACGCGACCAGGCGGGCGCTGCTGGCCGGCGTTTCCGCGGAGACGCCTTGTGCAGGATTTCACAAGCCGTCTCCGCGTCTACGCGATACCTACAGCTTTCGGGATGACCCGCCCCTTCATTCTTGGCGGCAGTGAGTTAGGCCCGTTCGGTATCAAAGAACGGCGGGTCGTGGGGACGGCGGTCAGGTGTGGTGGGTGAGTAGCTGGTCTAGGACCTGGGCGCACTGGTCAGGGAGGGTTACGAAGCCGCCGTGGTCGCCGGGGAACTCGGTTACGGGGGTGCCGAGCCGGTCGGCGAAGGCCAGGGCGCTGCGGTGGGCGAGCTGGCCCTTGGACGTGGCGCCGACGGCGACCACGATCCGGGCCGGGGCTGCTCGCAGGGCCTCGATGTCGGGGCGGTAGTGGGTGGTCGGGCGGAGCAGGTGGGCGAGGAACGTCTCGGCGGCGGCGCGCATGGTGGCCAGCTGCTCGGGGGTGGGCTCCCAGCGGGGCGCGCCGGGCTCCTGGCCGGGCCCTTCGCCCAGGCCGGCGTGGGCCATGAACTTGGGCATCGCCTTGTCCGGGCCGTCGGCCCGGTAGGTGTCGTAGACGTCCTGGATCTGGGCGCGCACCTGGTCACGGTCGGGCAGCAGCTCGATCACGGGAGGCTCGTGGGCGCCCAGCGTGCGCACCTGGCCGGGGTGGGCGGTGACCAGGGCGAGGCCGACGACGGCGCCGCCGCTGCTGCCGAAGATGTCGGCCGGGCCGCCGCCGAGGGCGGACAGCAGGCGGTGGACGTCGTCGGCCTGCTGTTCGGGCGTTACGTCCTGGGTGGTGTCCTCGCGGGTGCTGTGGCCGATGCCACGCGGGTCGTAGGTCAGCACCGTGTGGCGGCCGGCGAGGGCGCGGGCGAGGGCGGCGAAGCCAGTGCTGTCCATCGGCGAGCCGATGAGGAGCAGCAGCGGGCCGATGCCTTGGCGCTCGTAGTACAGGCGCGCGCCGGGCACGTCGAGGGTCTGGACTACGGTGTCTGAACCGGGCATGGCGGGCCGTCCTTCCGGTTGTCCCCCCTGACGCTAAAGGTCGGACGCACGCGAGCTCGCGGGCTCATCGGCGGGTCAGCTTCAAGCCCCGCGCAGATCAGCGTCCCATCCGGCAACGCCAAGTTCGGCGCGGGCGAGGTGATCAACTACACCGTGTACCAGGCCTCGGGCGTGGTGAACTCCATCACCGCCGTGCCCTCCGCCGCGAGCGGCTCCCCCTCCCCGGGGGGCCTGACGGCGCCCGGCCGCCTGCCAACCTGAACATCGAGGCCGCGTCAGCCAGCGTTAGCACCCTCTCGGACGATCGGTACGATGAGCCCCGTGACAGAGGCGATCAAACTATGAGCGGTCTGCCGCGTGAGCTGCGGGATTTGATCGAGTCCGGCCCCATGGCTCACCTGAGCACCATCAACGCCGACGGAAGCCCGCAGGTGAGCGTCATCTGGATCGGGCTGGACGGCGATGATCTCGTCAGTGGCCATATGAGGTGGTACGCGAAGCTGCGCAACATCGAGCGAGACCCGCGGGTCGTGTTGTCCTTCGATGCGCCACGGGTGCCCGGCGTCTTCTTGAACCCGTACGCCGTGCTGCACGCGCGGGCCGCCGTTCAGCCGAGCGACGATGCATGGAATCTGCTCGACCGCCTGACGAAGGTTTACATGTCTCCTGACACCGAGTTCCCGGCGCCGAAGGGTGCCGGCTATGTCGTGCGCTACTCCGTCGAGCGCATCGGCGGCGTTGGCCCATGGGCGTCGGCCTCGCAATGAGCGGGGCATTGACCGGGGAGACCAATCGGGAGCACCAGTCCGTTACGACTTGGTGCGCGATAAGCGGCCAGGCGCATCCGCACGATCTCGAACTGGAGTTCGCCGGCTCCGGCGGTTCCGCTCGCGCCGGTGGGGGCGACCGCGAGGTGCAACGCGGTCGAGCCAGCCTTCCTGGTCGCCGCGCCCGGGTCGCCGCCAGCGGATATCAGCGCGGCGACCGCGGCCGGGCTTCGCGGCCCCGCGTCCTCACGGGTCAGCAGGCCGGCGCTGCGAGTTTTCCATTTCCTTGCCCTCCCTTCTTAAGCGGCACTGATTGTCAGGACGCCGTGAGACCAGACGCGACTCACGACGATTCCCGGCCCGCCCGCGATGGTAACCGGAGCCGGGTAAATCGTGAAAGATACAGACGTTCCCGGCCGGGAGCCGGCCAGCGACGGAGCGGCCAGCCCAGTAATCAGACCGGCCGCGATTAGCGCAGCGAGGATTTTCATGATTCGGCAGCCGGGAGGTTACTCATCATCGCCGGCTTGATATGGCTACTCGGCATGCTCATTGTCATTGACCCTGGTGGCGTGAAGGTCCGCACAGAATTCGGCTCTCGGTATTCCTCCGGTGATTTTCCGGCGCACCAATCTGCTCCACGTTCTCATGCAGGCAGTCCGCGACGGGACCTTGGGTTCAAGATCCCTGATAGCATCACCCATACCCGCTGGCGGGTTCTCATCGCTTCCCATTTCCCCTCGCCTTTCCCTGTCGATTTACCGACGCTACGGGGCGGAGGTAGCGGGACCGATGCCCGGACGTAGTAATGTGGTAGCGGATTGCGACCGGGTTAACCGCGGATCGTGGTGATGCTCACACGCGTAACTGCCTCCCCCACCAGGTCACACGGCGCCAATGGACCTCACCCATCCGCACAAGGCTGCATGCTTACGACCCATTAAACCGACAAAGGCCCCGGCAGCCTGGGACCAGCGCCTCTACCGAATGGGACCAGCGCCTCTTCCAGGAATTCTCCTTCCGGCAGGAGCATGAAGGTGCCTGCCCTTTGCAGCGCGGCGTGAGATCAATCTTGCAGTGTGAGCCGTGTGTGTGAGCGGCGCATGGCTCTCGATGTCGGGAGATGATCGCAATGATGAAGCTCTCTGGGCTGATGGCGGCGCGGTACCGCAGATCGCGGTTCCTCGCTATCGCAATAGCCCTGGGCGCGGCCGCTGCGCTTGCGGCAAGCGCTGAGGCCGGGACCGGCTCGGCGGCGGCAGCCGCCATCACAAGTCCGGCCAGCTATCGTGTCCTGTCCGCGGCGGCCACGCAAACCCCTGCCGGGACCTGGAAGAAGCTGCCCGCCGCGCCCATCACCAAGGCGCCAGCCACGATGGTGAGCGTGTGGACCGGCCGCGAGATGATCGTTCACGGGATCCTGCCCGGTGGCCCGCGCGGCATCACCTTCGCCTACCGCCCGGCGGCCAGGACCTGGGTCCGGCTGGCGGACGGCCCGCAGCCCGCGACCGTGAACTCGGCTGATGTCGCCGTGTGGACAGGATCGCGGATGCTGGTCCCGGGGCTGACCAGCGGCAGCTACGACCCGGCGACCAACACCGGGCGCAAGATCGCGCGGCCCGGGGTCTCCCTGTCCGGGGCGGTGACCGGGTGGACCGGCCGCCAGTTCCTCACCTGGGGCGGTAACTGCTGCGAGGACACCTCCCGTGACGGGATGGCCTACAATCCGGCGACCAACACCTGGCGCAAGCTCCCGGCCGCGCCGCTTCAGCCACGAGCCAGCGCATCGGGTGCCTGGACCGGCAAGGAACTGGTGGTGGCCGGCGGCCACAACTTCCACCAGACCTTCTTCCGCGACGCCGCCGCCTACAACCCGTCCACCGGCACGTGGCGCAAGCTCCCGCCGATGCCCAGCACGCTCACCCTCGGGGGGTCCGCGCTGTGGGACGGCAGGGAGATCCTGTTCCTGAGCACCAGCAGCGCCCGCGGGCTGGCCTACAACCCGGCACAGAACCGCTGGCGGCTGCTGCCCGCCATGCCGCTGCCGCGCTTCGGGTTCGCGGCCGTGTGGACCGGCCACCGCGTGCTCGTCTGGGGCGGGCTTGCCGGCAGCAACCCCACCTGGGCGCCCCCGGCGCACGGGGAGGCCTATAACCTGGCCACCAACCAGTGGACGGCCCTGCCCGCGTCACCCCTGCATGGCCGTGGCTTCCTCAGCGCAGTGTGGACCGGCCACCAGATGATCGTCTGGGGCGGGAACATCCCACAAGCGACGACGGACATCTTCTTCACCGACGGGGCAGCATACACGCCGTAAGCGCCGCAGCTGCCGGGCAGCCCCGCACACGATGCGGGTGCATTTTGTCAGGCACCGGATGAGTGCCTGTCACGGCTGCCCGCCAGGTACCACGTCGGCCTGATGCCACGTGAAACCTGAGCCTGGGCAGAGACGTACACCCGTTCGGTCGCATGATGGGCGGTCGTAGTGATGCCGGCCACCTTGGTCCGTGGGCGTTGGTACGCAGGGCTGGCCGCACGCCGGTGACGGCCAGTGACTTCGGCCACATGGTAGAACTCCCCGTCGAAGGTCACCGGCTCGCCGCCGCCGGACAGCGCACGGGAGCTGCCGCCTGCTCAGCCAGAGCCGCGGGTGCGGGCTTGGGCGCCTTGTCTCGGTGAGGATCACTGAAGGGCGGCTGCGGCTGTCGGCGGGCGACGTCGCCGACTTCCTGGCGTACTAGCAGCTGAACCGGCTGGAGCTGCTGCGGGCCCGGGGCGAGCTGCGGCCGCCGCGCGAGGTCGGCGTTGCTGGCCGACGTCTCCGCGGAAACGTCTGGCGCAATTGCGCGGGACGTTTCCGCGGAAACGGGCGAGGGGCAGGCGCGGGCACTGCTGGCCGACCTGCGCGACTGGCACCGGCGCGAGGACCGGTACGCGAACCTGTTGTGGTTCTATCGCCGCAAGTGGAACCCGTCAGGCGGTGGATCACCTCGAACGGCTCAGCAACGGACTGGCGACGGTCAGGCTGGACTAAGCCTGATCAGGTGCCTAGTGCACGTGACAGCAGGATCCGGCGGTTGCGCGCGGAGGTCTTCGCGAAGATCGATTTCAGGTGGTCCTGCACGGTGTGCTCGGAAAGGAACATCCGGCGCGCGAGTTCCCGGGTGTCGGTTCCGCTCACCAGGTGGCCGAGGAGCTCGTTCTCACGTGCGCTGAGGCCGAACGCCCGGGCGAACAGGGCGACCCGTTCGGGTGGCGAGGTCTCCTCGATGGTGACCGCGATGTCGCGCTCCCGGGCAGGCCCGGTGTCCCCGATTCTGGCCGCGCGGAGGGTCACCCACAGGCCGTCTGACAGGTGCACCCGGGCCGAGGGCGGATTCCGGTCGACGCCGGCCTCCACGGCCAGCAGCTGCGCGGCGACGTTGTAGGCACTCGCCGGGATCGGCGGGCGGTCTTCCTCAGGTGGAACGAGTACCCGCAGGTAATCCTGTGTCTGGGGGGTCTGCCCGCGTACTTGGAGGTCGGGAGACAGCAGCAGCACCACGGGGCCGGGCCGCGGTGCGTGGCGCGCAGCGCCGGAGAGGAACGCGCTGGCCTGGCTGCGGCGCAGCGCGAGCGTCAACGGATCCGCGATGCCGGTGAGGTAGGCGGCCTCGGCCGGGCTGAACCGAGCCGAGGAGCCCGACTTCCACAGGTCGAGGAATCCCCAGCATCCGAACCGGTCCCTGAAGACCAGCGAGGCCACGTCGCCGATGCCATAGCTGTCCAGCAGGTCGCGCCAGAGCAGGCTCCGCGACGGGTTACCGCCGGTCGCTGCCTGAAGCAACGCGACCGGGGCACTGCGCAGTGTCGTCCACCGGTTGACTTCGGTGAGGTACTTGAGCCGGATCAGGCGGGGAAGCTCCGGCAGGCACGGGACGTCGGCCAGCGGCGCGGAGCCGACCGAGGTCTCGGGGTCAGTCAGCAGCCAGGCGTAGGCATCGAAGCTCACCACCTGACGGATTTCCGCGAGGAGCTGCAGCCGCAGTGCCCTCGCATCGCCGGCCGACTCGCAGATCCGTACGACCCGCTCCCGCGACCGCCCGGATGCCGCCGACGTGACCATGTCCGGAGAATACGCGCCGGCGCAGGCCGGATCTCGCAGGTCAGCACCCGAAAGACCCAGGGACTTGGGATGGCCGCCGTTGCGTCGGTGCTTCTAGCGTGAAGGAGACAACATCCCGCCTGACCAAGGAGCCACCGTGGCCACACTCCACATCGAACACGCCGTTACCGACTTCGAGACCTGGAACGCCGCGTTCGGGCGCTTCGCCGAGGCCCGGCGGCAGTCCGGAGTACGCCAGCAGCGCGTCCAGCGACCGGTCGGTGACCCCCGCTATGTCGTCATCGACCTCGACTTCGACACCACCAGCGAGGCAGAAAGCTTCCTCGGCTTCCTCCAGGCGAACGTCTGGTCCTCCAGCGCCAATGCCCCCGCCCTGATCGGGACACCACAGGCGAAGATCCTCGAACTCGCCGCCGGGCAGTTACGCTCGTTTTCGCAGTTCGGGGTGAATGTGACAGCGAGCATAGTGTTCGTGCTCGCTGTCACATTTATCCTCCTGGCCTGATGGTCAGAACCTGACCACGTGCCAGGTCTGCCCGCCATTGCCGGTTAGCAGTAGTTGCCCGAGCATGTCGCCGTAGTACGGGTGCCCGTGGATGACCAGGCCGTCATGGGTGGTGGTGAACCCCAGGTCGTTCCAGCCCTGGCCGCCATCGGGGTAAGTGACCGCCGTCCGCCAGGTCTTGCCGTTGTCCGCGGAGTAGTACAGCCAGCTTCCCGCGCTCGTGGTAGCGATGGTCAGGTGCCCGGGGGCAGAGGCGGCGATCATGCCGCCATCTCCCGCGCTGGACGGGTGGCCTGCCAGCTTCCAGGTCGCGCCCAGGTTACCGCTCACGTAGACGGTCTTATCCGTGTGGCCGGTGTAGCCCTGGCCGGTGCACAGCAAGGCCAGCCCATGCGGGGCCTGCACGGCGACCGAGGTGGGCACCGGGAAAGGGTTGGCCGTGCACGGGAGCGCGTGCCTGGTGATGGTGAGGCCGCCGTTACCCGTGACCAGTAGGGAGGTGCCGTCGATGATCGCCGCCACCCGCGCCTGGGTGGCGATGCTCCCTATCGCGCTGGCTTGCGTTACGAGCCGGGTCCATGTCCCGCCGGTGAGAGGCCGCCGGAGGAGAGCCCAGCTCGCGTTGCCGGCAATCCCGCGGCGCATGGTCACCGCAAGCACCTGGCGGTCGATGATCTCCAGGGAAACGATCGAGCCGCCGGGGTAGGCCGCAGCTGACCAGTGCTTACCTCCATCAGCGGTCACCCACAACCCGTTGCCGAACACAAAACCGTACTGCGGCGTGGCGAACCGGATGCCCCACACGGCCGGACCGGTGACGCCGGGCTCGCCGAGCGGCACCACGGGCGCGGGCAGGCCGCGCCAGCTCACGCCCCGGTCACGAGTGCCGACAATCGAGGTGCACGGCGCGTGCTTGCACGGCGCCGTGCCCAGCACGAACGCCTGCCGGACGGAGACGAAGGTAACGGAGGCGGCCCTGAACCCGGCCGGGACGGGCCCGCCGGAAGGCAGCGTGATGCCTGCCGGGAGGGCGGTAGCCGTGGCGCGTGGTGCTTGCTGGAGCGCCGACGCCGACGGAGCAGCGGAACCGGCGGCCGGCCGCGCCTGCGCTGTCCCGCATCCGGCCGTGAGCGCTGCGATCAGCAGGCCCCCGCATGCGATAGCAAATGTCTTATTCATTGAAATCACCTCATAAGTGGTGACTCCGCAGGCAGCGGCGCGGTTGCGGGTCTTTGGTCCTGACCGGGGCCACGCAGGCTGAGCGGGTGGTAGAACGTGACGGGAGTGGTGACGGAGAATTCCGGGGCGCGGCGGACCGACGCCCGCGACGGACCGGCGGGGGCAGCGCGCCTCGCAGCCGCCTATCGCGCTGGGCACAGCCTGCGGCGGCGATGGCCCCTGCGCGGAGCCGCCGTGAGCGCCGGGCAACGGCTGGGTGCCCGGGCCTGATTACCCATCTGCAACATCGCCGGCTAACCTTGATGGCTTCTGCCGGACGAGAAGTGAAAGGTGACTACACATGCTGGTCCTGACCGAGGCGGCCGCCGAGGTCGTCAAGTCCGTCACCTCAACCCCGCAGACCCCCGACGAGACGGGCCTGCGGATCGTATCCTCCACACCGGAACCGAAAGACCCTGGCGCGCTACAGGTCACAGCCGCGGCTGGTCCGGGTGAGAACGACCAGGTCATCGAGGCAGCCGGAGCACGCGTGTTCCTTGAGCCGCAGGCCGCTGCCTACCTTGATGACAAGGTGCTCGACGCGCAGCTCGATGAGCAGGGCAAGGCCCACTTCATGCTGGGCGAGCAGGACGCCGACCAGATCTAGGCGTGTTAAGGAAGCCGGAGCGGAGCCATTCGTTGATCGCGGCGTTGTGGACGGTGCCTTCGTAGCGGACGGCCAGCTTGTCATAGCGGGCGGCGACGGCGCGGCTGCGCTTGAGTCGGCTGATGCCGCATTCGAGACATCCCAGGTCATCAAGCCCGGCCGCGTCCGCCCGCCGCCTGCAGCGCGGTCACGATCCGCCGCTAGGTGCCATCCCGCTGCCAGCGGCGGAACAACTGGTACACCGACGGCCAGGGCCCGTACCGGGCCGGAACGATCCGGCGCGGGCCGGGGCGGGACCGGTGCCGGTCACGGCCGCCGGCCGGCGCGGCAG
>Ga0137366_10001187_pt1 | contig 18916 bp, 21 predicted proteins | sample SagtaG_8_FD_104938 | JGI IMG/M metagenome (GOLD analysis project Ga0137366, IMG submission 104938) | Vadose zone soil microbial communities from Sagehorn Ranch, Mendocino, California, USA - Sage1_L_60_16 metaG | ecosystem: Environmental > Terrestrial > Soil > Vadose zone | place: USA...
AATCTCCGGCTCCTGCAGGGCGCCCATGGCCTTGAGGTCGCGCTTGGCATCGGCACGCAGTTTGAAGTACCGCTCATGGATCATGTCGGCTTCCGAGGCGCTGGCAATGTCCTTGCTCAGTTCCACATGGTTCAGGCTGCGAATTGCGTCGAGGACGTGCGGCTCAATGGGAACCGGGTCACTAGCCAGCGCCGCCGCCAGCAGCGCCTTCTGCTCCTTCTCGCTCATGCGGCAGAAGCGATGTGAGTTCAGCGCCGCCCCAAGGATTTCCGGCGATCCGCAGTTGGCCTCGATTGCAGCCTCTGCACCCTTGCCAGCCAGCGACTTGCCGTTGCCGGTGATCAGCACCTGGCCGCCGGCACGGTTGCGCGAGCGGGTCAGGATGGCCCCGCCCAGGTCGAGCGAGACCGCCATCTCCGTTTTTCCGAGGGTGATGAGCGCTTCGGCGCCCGAGCCGCGAGCATCGGTCTGATCGCAGCGGCCGGTGAGCGCAAAATCGATCGCTTTCTGAATCGAGCTCTTGCCGGTGCCGTGCGGCCCGCGGAAGATATTGATCCGGTTGAGTTGGAACTCGGTGTCAACATGGCTTCTGAAGTTCTTTAGTCTGATCGTTTCGATCTTCATGCGTCTGTCCTCGCGTCCTTTCCCGAATACGGCTGATCGTGGTCGCCTTCTTCGGGTCGATATGTCCACCCCCGCACCAGCATCCTTACGGCCTCGCCGACATTGCCGCTCTGCAGCAGCGCAAACAACTGCGCTCGGTCGGCTTCGGCGATATAGCAGATTTGAATCTGGTCGAACCGCTTATCGCACCAAGGCGCCGGCAGCTTGGTCAGATTCACTTCGCCCGGGTCGTAGGCGCGCAGCCGAGTGAGGTTCTCTTCTTCGAGGACCACCAGCAGCACGTTCTGCTGCGTCGATTTCGCTATGGGAATCAGGAACATGGCTTCTCCTTACCTTTCAGGCTATCCAGCCCTTTTTGCACCAGCACGCAGACCATGTTGCTGATCGAGCGCGTTTCGTCATCGTCCATCTTCTTAACCTTGCGGTAGAGCTCGATCGGCAACCGCGCATGAATCGGCCCAAAGCGTCCGTGCGGCATCAGGCGATCTCCTCCCAAAACTTCTTCGGCTCAGCGGGATATAGAACCTTGCCTCCCTTGGCGTGAAACACCAGCATGTCGCCACCATCCGTTATGCGAACTTCTTTGCCTTCTGACACGGCCACGAGAGCGCGGTTGTGAGCCTGCGCCGTGGTGATCTCCTCGTCGGGATACTTCGGCTTTTTACGGAACCATTGGCCTCCAGAGTGATAGCCGTCAGGGCCATAGATGTAGAGACGCCATGGCCCCTCGCGTTCGTTGCTGTACTGCAACTCAGTCAGGTGAAAATGAGCCATCGCTACTCCTCCTCGTCTTTCGCCGTGCCAATCTTGAAGACGCTGCTCACGCTGATCTCCGCCAGCGGCGTAACCAGTTCGCGCAGCGCACTGCGCTTCTTCGCTTTCAGCGGGCTGCTCAATCCCGAGACCGTCAGCTTGCCGGCCAGCTCGGGATCGTTGGCGTTCACCAGCGGAACCACGCTCAGCGGATAGCTCGTGCTCTTGCGCTCGCTGAATCCCGCAGTGAAGGTGTTGCCGTTGTCGTCGCGCACCGAGAGCGGTTCCAGCGCCGCGTGAGCCTTGAGGATGGCCGTATCCCGTTTCAGCAACTCCTGGGCCCATAATGCCCGGCGCAGCACGTCCCTGGGGTCTTCCGTCATACGATTGCCCTCGCCCAGCGGGCAGGAGCGCAGCCGGGGACAATACGCGCAATGGTCTCCAGGCATCGGCTCCAGCTTGGTGCCCTCAATGTGCAGGGTGATCTGCCGTAGCCGGGCCTCGCGCGCGGCCGTCTCCAGCTTGGGCACATCGGCCCGGGTGTAGATCACCTCGCGCGCGGCGTGCACCCCGTAGCGCGGGAACTGCAGCACGAAGCGCACCCGCTCGATGCTGAAGAAGTGCTTGAAGACCAGCAGGGGATAGAGCTTCGATTGGAAGGTATCGGCATCGAAGATGCGCATGTGCGTCTTGTGGTCGATGATCGCGGCTTCGGTGCTGCCGTCTGGCGCGTCGTACACATTCACCAGATCAAGCGTCCCTTCGTAGTCGGGATAGCGCCCGGTCTCCTCGAAGTACTCCTGCTTGCCGGTGGCCTCAATCGGATGGAAGTCCTGATCCAGCGCCAGATAGAGTTCGGTGGCCAGCACGCGCTGCGGGTCGATCGCGAACCATTCGCCCAACTCGCGCAGGATCTGCATCGCGTCGGCGAGGTAGCTGCGGGTCAGAATGTTGAGCGCGAACCATTCGACATCCTGTGCCTGGCGCGTCCGCACCAGGTAGCGCACATAGTCAGAAATCCCCTGATGGACCTGTGTCCCGCGCAGGCTGTACTCGTTGCCCGGCTCCTGAATGCCATCGACGTGCTTGGCGTGGTAGAGAAGCGGACAGGCTAAGTCTTCGTACTTCGACTGGCTCAAGGGCAGAATCGCAACTACGTTCTTCGTGGTCATACTTCTCCTCTCGATCTAAAGCTGTGTGAGTCCCGCGATGTAGTCGCTGGGTTCGGCTCGCCGTGGCTGTGCCTTATTCATCCCCGGCGCTATTTCCATGTCGCGGTTCTTCGGGAGCAAGGCCGTTGCCACGTCCGCATCAAGGTCGCGGCAGTCCGCCGAGGCGTAGAGAACCGGCTTGCGCAGCGCGCCGGAACTCCTGGCTTCTCCCCGTTGCGCCTCAGCCACGCGAGCGGCAACCATGCGCTCGGGATGGAAGATTTGCATCCCGGCCCCGCCGCAGGTCTTCCCAGCCAGGCGCTTGCAGACCGGGCAGCCGACGGTTTTCCAGAGAGGCGTACTCATTGCTCATCTCTCCATTGCGCCAGTACGCGGAGCTTGCCGGAGACCATCTCCAACGCCTTCTGTACGTTCGCTGCGGTCAGATCATCGGTCAGCAGATCGTCGGCCTCGCAGGCAGTCTCGACGACCTGCAGCGCCGTGCTCACCAAGCTCATCGCGGTCCGCATTGCGGCTACCGAAAAGACGCGATGCGCCTTTTCCTCTGCGCTCTCCAGCGTGTTGTCCATCTCCGGGAAATCGCCCAGAGTGACGCCATCGGGAAGGTTGCTATCAAAATTTGAATGCACGAGAGTTGCCTCCTTTATTCGGCTGCGCAGCAGCGGGCTGCGTGGCGAACAGTTCGCCGGCTACGGAGCCATTGGCTACCGCATTCGGCCTTGCTTCTGGCGAATCACCGTTAGGCGGACGATTCTGCGGTTGCGCAGCGACAGCTTCCGATTCGTGCTGCGGCGACGTGGGAACTTCGGTAGACGGTCCATCGGCGTCCTCCTGAGCCTTCGGCGTGTACTTGGCGATCAGCTCCTGCAACTGCTTCTGGTCGAGCTTGCCAAGTAGGGCGATACGCTGCGCCTTGTTGTACTGCGGCTCGTTCGCCTCAAGCAGCGCTTCGGCGCGTGCGCGCATCTCGCGGTCGGGATCGGCGGCATCGATGGCGCGGTTGTCGTCATCCACGTATTCAGCCTCGGTCACTCCTTCGTTGGAGAACGTCAGCTTTTGCAATCCCTCAGTGCCGTGATATTCGAGCGACTGCGCCTGCACAATCTCCACCGACTTAGGCATGTACTTCATCACCTGCAGGAGCGCCACCTTGCGCCCGTACATCTCCAGGTTGTTTTCGTTCTGCAGGGCGTAATGCCTGTCCCCGACTTTGTTGTAGGTGTTGAGGTGCTTTTGTACCTTGCTGCGGCTCCAGACCTCGATCACCGGCCACTGCGCACCTTTCACCCAGCCAACGGCGTAGACATGGGTGAATTTGCCGCCGTCATCGTCTCCGGGAACATGCTCCAACACTGGGTTTGAGCCGAGCGCGTATGTAAACTGGTCGCCATCGCGCACCGCGCCGGTCCACACCGATGCGCGGCCAGCGCGGGAGATGAGGTCTACAAATCCTTGCCATCCAGGGATGAGCTGGCAGACGCCCTTGTAGGGAACCAGATAGCACTGACCGTTGATGCCGGGCTCCAGCCCAAGCTGTGCCGCCATAACGATGGAGGCCAGGATGCTGGTCTTATCGCAATCAAAGAGCTTCGGGTTGCGCCCCATCTCCGTTATCGCAATCCGGCAAATGCGATCCGCCGTAAGGTGCTTGGGGAGCGCCATCGTGATTTGCGCCTTCTGCCGTTCGAGAAGGCCAACGATCTCTTTTCGCGCCACCTGAATTGCGGTTGTGGTGGTTGCCATGTCTCTAACCCTTCCTTTCCAGTAGGTGATTCATGCCGCGCAGCACGGCGGCGGTGCACAGGATTCCCATCGCAATGGAGGCACCCACGCCTCCCCAGTCGCGCTCGGTAGCGGAGATGCCGCAGTAGACGGCCACCAGCACCAGCGTGACCAGCCCCACGATGACGTTGAACCATGCGTAACGCACGATGCTCATATCGCGCAGAGCTCTCATAGTCCCTCCGGCGGCTTGGCGATGGCTGCGATCTGCTCGAACAGTGCGGAGCGGGGCTGCGAGCCGACCCCGGCCTCAATGCTCCAGGTTCCGACACGCACGCTTCTTACTTCCGGATCGTCGTAGACTGGTCCGGTAGTAGTCCGCAACGGCTCGGGGCCGAAGTTGTACTTCACCATCCAGCGGACCTGCTCGATGAGCTTGGCCAGTTCGTCGCCAGTGGCGGGCACGTGGTCCAGCGTGATTGTGAATTTCATAGCCATCCCCCTACGCGGCTTTCGCGGTTGCGGGCGTCTCGAAATGCCACGGCCCAGGTTCTTCGCCCAAGGTGTACGCGCGAATACAACCGCACTCTAGGCACCGTTGCTCCCCGCACTGCGGGAAGCCGACATGCTCATGTAGGCAGCGTCCAAGGAGCAGAGAGAAGAGGCGCATCACTGCGCACCTCCGGCGGCCCGATGAATCAACGCGCTCTTGAAGCAGTGACACAGGGCGCAGCGCGCCGACTCTGTGCCGCGGCGGACGGTAGGCATGAACTGGTGCGGCCGGAGTGCGGCCTCGGCCGGTTGCTGAGTACGTTTGAGGGTGTTTGCGGGGAGTGTTGCGGTGTCGTTCATCGCATCCTTCTCGTCGGCGCCCCGGAACTGCGACGCTGGAGATGGAAGGCAAATCAGAGTGGAACGCGGGTAAGGATTCCGCCGTTCCGCAACCAGCATGGGATGCCGGTTGTGACCATGATTCGCACAACCACTTGGGTTGTGCTGATCTGATCTTTTGGTAGCGGGGAGTGGATTCGAACCACCGACCTACGGATTATGAGACCGTCGCTCTAACCGACTGAGCTACCCCGCCACGGATTGCGGGCTTGAATGGAGACACACGAGCGGAAGCAGCACACTCGTAAGTCCATCGGCTGCCCACTTTGGATCGGCCACCTTCATTTGATTCTAGGGAGCGGTGCGGGCACTGTCAAACAAACGCCGGTTTTCCAGGTCGAAAACACTCCAAAAACACTCAGCGCTTAAAAAGATTTAACGGCACGAGCAACATCGCGATCAACAACCCCGCCCTAACCAAAGACAGGTTAGGACGGGGTACCCTGAGACTTTATCCCTGTTCCACCGCTTGCAGCAGGCGCCGCAGCCCCGCGGGCACGTCCACGCCAAGGTCCACGCGAACCGCGCGGCGTCCGTGCTTCACCAGCGATTCAAAATCGCCCAGTGCCTGCGCCTGCTTGAGGATGCTGAAGCCGAAGGGCTCGCGCGGGATTGGCACGTCCTTGGCGTCTTGTGCCGTGAGCTGCAGGAAGACGCCGCTGTTTGCGCCGCCCTTGTGCAGTTGTCCGGTGGAGTGCAGAAAGCGCGGCCCGTAGCCGCTCGTGACGGCCGCCCGGGTCTTTTCCCGCACAGCCAGCCGCAACCGCTGCACCAGCGCCTCAACCTCGTCTGTCTCCAGAAAATATTGCGTGATCGCCGCGTAGTCGCCCTCGCCGACCTTGGCGAGATGTGCTGAGATGGCAGCGTCCAGCTTGGTACCGACGGGGTCCCCGGCAAGCCCGTCTTTGGCTTGCTGGGGCTGGAGCGAGTGGTCCTCGCTGTAGAGCTTCAGCGCGCCCTCTGAGGCGAGCGGCGCCGGCTCCGGCAGCGTACCGCTATCGATGAACGCATTCAGCAGGCGCTTGGTGTTGTCCTTGGACTCCTGCACGTTGGGCTGATCGAAGGCATCGATCTTCATCATCGAGCCGGCCACGGCCGTGGCGAACTCCCAGACAAAAAACGTCGCGCCCAGATCAAGCGGCCCCGAGAGCTGCTGGTGGACCACGGTGAATCCCGCAGTCTCCAGCGCCTGCAGCTTGTGGCTGGTCTCCGGCTCGGCCTCGCCAATCGAGAGCGAGACGAAGACACGGTCTTTGCCGTACACCTCCGGCGAGCCCAGCTCTTCTCCAGCGACCGGTACAATTCCTTTGCCCAACTTGCCTGTGCTCTCGGCGACGAGCTGCTCGATCCATAGGCCAAGCGACGCGATCTGCGGAGAGCCAATCAGCGTAAGCTTGTTCACGCCTTTGTTCGCCAGCGTGCCCAGCAGAGCGCCCAGCGCGGCCCCGGGATTGGCCCCGGGCTCCTCATGCTTGCAGGCATTGGCCGCGGCGATGGCGCGCTCCAGAAGCTCGTCCACATCGCCGCCCATGATGGCAAACGGCACCATCCCGAAGAAGCTCAACGCGGAGTAGCGCCCGCCGATGTCGTCCCAGTTGATGAAGATCCTGCGATAGCCGTCGTCACGCGCCTGGCCCTCCAGCACTGTTCCGGGATCGGTGATGGCAATGAAGTTTTCGCCGGCCCGCTCGCCTTTGATCTCCTTCACGCGCTCGTAAAAGTAGCGCTGGAACATCTGCGGCTCGGTGGTGGAGCCCGATTTCGAGGCCACGATGAAGAGCGTATGCGGCAGCTTCACCTGGGCTTCAATCTGCGCCACCGCGGCGGGCACCGTGGAGTCCAGCACGAGCAGCTCGGGGTAGTCATCCTGCTTGCCGAAGCTCTGGCGCAGCACCTCCGGGCAGAGGCTGGAGCCGCCCATGCCAAGCACCACGGCATGCGTGAACCCCTCATCGCGAATCTCCTTCGCGAAGGTCTCCAGCTCCGCGGTGTGCTCGCGCAGTTCATCCGCCACCCTCAGCCATCCCAGCGAGTTCGCGATGATCTTGACGTGCTCGGAATCGCTCGACCAGACGCTCGCATCCTCTTCCCAGATCCGCTGGACGATGCGATTTGCCCGCAGCTCTTCCAGCGCGGCCTGCACTTCATTGAGCTCCACGCCTGAGACCGTGCCGCCCTGCTTAGACATGTGCCACCTCCTCGCGGCGGCGCTCGATTGCCGCGATCAAGTCGTTGTAGGAGTCGGAGAAGCTCTTCACGCCCGCATCGGTCAGCTCGCGCGTCACGGCGAGGAAGTCGATCCCCAGCTTCTTCAGTTCGTCGAAGAGCGCCTGCGCGCCCTGCACGTCATCCAGGATCGTCACCCTGGGCGTGCCGTGATCGCGGAAGGCATCGACAGTGGCCGGCGGCATCGTATTCACCGTGTGCGGCCCGATGAGCGTATCGACGTACAGCAGGTCGGAATATTTCGGGTTCTTCGTGCTGGTGGAGGCCCACAGCGGGCGCTGCACGCGGGCTCCTGCGGCGGCAAGCTTTTCCCAGCGCGGTCCGCTGAACAGTTGCAGGAACTTTTCGTACGCCAGCTTTGCGTTGGCGATCGCGGCCTTGGCCATCAGCTTCGTGACGTCGGAATGGCTAGAGGGATGGCCGGACTTGGCGAGCTCTTGCAGCTTTTTGTCCACTGCGGTGTCGATGCGGCTCACGAAGAAGCTGGCCACCGATGCCACGCGATCGATCGTGCCACCCTTGGCCATCCGCCGCTCCAGTCCCTTCAGATAGGCCTCGACCACCTGCGCATAGACCGGCACGGAGAAGATCAGCGTGATGTTGACGCTGACGCCCTCGGAGATGAGCTCTTCGATCGCGGGCAGGCCCTCCGGCGTTGCAGGCACCTTGACCAGCACGTTGGGACGCGCAAGCTTGGCATGCAGCCGCTTGGCCTCCTGGATGGTGCCGGCAGTGTCGCGCGCCAGCAGCGGCGAGACCTCAATGCTGACGAAACCATCTTCGCCCTGCGTGCGGTCATAGACAGGGCGGAATACGTCGGCCGCGCTGGCAATGTCGGTCACCACGAGCGCGTCGTAAATCTCGTCCACTCCCGCGCCTTTGGACACGAGGTCGCGCAGCGCATCTTCGTAATCTTTGCTGCCGGATATCGCCTTCTCGAAGATCGTCGGATTCGAGGTCAGCCCGCGCAGGCCGTCCTCTTCGATCATCTTCTGCAGCGTCCCCTGCGTTACCAGCGAGCGGGTCATCTGGTCGTACCACGGGCTCTGTCCCAACTTGCCTAACTCGACTAAACGATTGCCGGCCATTGCTTAACTCCTGCCACTTTGATTTCGATGGTGAATTGCGATAGAGCTTGGATGCCGCAGAGCTCTAGTTCGTCGACAAGATTAATCTAAATTATTCGGAGAGCACACAGGGCGCCCCGTCCTTCAGCTAGTTTCATAAATCGGTTTTGAACTGTATCAGGGCACGACTTCAAGTCGTGCCAAACAGAGTGGAAAAATCACGGGCTTTGGCCCCTGCAAACGTGTCCCCCAGGGGCTGAAGCCCAAATTCCTGTGGCCTCTTTGCGGCACGGCTAAAGCCGCGCCCTGATACGAATCGGTGTTCATGAAATACGTCCTAACCTGGTTTTGGTGTGAAGGCGGAGTAGTTGACTTTGCTTTTGTTTTTAGAAGCGTGACTCCATCGCCGCGATCTTTCCCACACGCCGCTGGTGCCGTGGCTCCTGGCTGATCTCAGCGGTGAGGAAGATGCGCACCAGCTCCAGAGCCAGCGCCTCACCCACCACGCGCGAGCCAAGGCAGAGCACGTTCATCTGATCGTGCTCCACGCCCTGGTGCGCCGAGTAGCTGTCATGGCAGAGCGCGGCGCGGATGCCGCGCACCTTGTTGGCCGCAATCGATGCGCCCACGCCGCTGCCGCAAACGAGAATACCGCGCTCGGCGCGCCCTGAGTTCAGCGCAACGGCAAGCTCGGCGGCGCGGTCAGGATAATCGTCCGGCGTCGCGGCGTCATGCGTACCGAGGTCCAGCGCCTCGTGGCCCAGCCGACGCACCTCTTCCAGGATTGCCGTGATCAGGAGCGAGCCGGCATGGTCGGCCGCGACGGCGACCTTCATCTACTTCCTGCCCGCGCTCTTCACCGCGGCGATCGACTCCTTGGCGTGCGCCACCACATTGTCCGCCGTGTAGCCGAAGTGCTTGAGCAGGTCCTTGAGCGGAGCCGAGGCCCCGAACGTCGTCTGTCCCACAATGCGGCCTTCGAGCCCGACATAGCGCTCCCAGCCGATCGTCGCTCCGGCCTCCACGGCCACGCGCGCGCGCACTGCGTTCGGAAAAACGCTCTCCTTGTATTCGGCGGACTGTTCGTCGAAGAGGTCCCAGCAGGGCATGCTGACCACGCGCGCCTGGATGCCCTCGGCCGCCAGTTTCTCCTGCGCCTGCACGGCAAGCTGCAGCTCGCTGCCGGTGCCGATCAGGATCACGTCCGGCGCGCCCCCGGGTTTGTCGGATGAAGCCTCACTGAAAACATATGCGCCCTTGCGCACGCCTTCGGCGCTGGCGTACTTGGTGCGGTCAAACGTCGGGACCGCTTGCCGCGTCAAGGCCAAAGCCGTGGGATGGCATTTGCACTCGACGGCCAGGCGCCAGGCCTCGGAGGTCTCGTTGGCGTCGGCCGGACGGATCAGCCGCATGTGCGGCATCAGGCGCAGCGACATCACGTGCTCGACGGGCTCGTGTGTCGGGCCGTCTTCGCCCACGCCGATGGAGTCGTGCGTAAAGACGTAGACGACGGGCAGCTCCATAATGGATGCCAGGCGAATCGTGGCACGCATGTAGTCGCTGAAGACCAGGAAGGTGCCGCCGAAGGCGTGAATGCCGCTGGCTGCGATGCCGTTGATGATGCCGCCCATGCCCATCTCGCGCACGCCGAAGTGGAGGATGCGGCCGTCGTAGTTGTCCGCATCGAAGTACTTGTCGCCCGCGATGTTGGTCTTAGTGGAGCTCGCCAGGTCGGCCGAGCCGCCCATGAACCACGGCAGGCGCTTGGCAATGGCATTCAGCGCCTTGCCGCTGGCCTCGCGGGTGGCCATGCCCTTCGCCATATCGGCCGGGAAGACGGGCAGGTCCTTGTCCCAGCCCTCGGGCATCTTGCCGGTCATGATGCCCGTCCAGTGCTCGGCCAACTCGGGATACTTCTTCGCCCAGGCCTCGTACTTCGCGTCCCACTCGTTCTCTGCCTGGACCCCGCGGTCCACCGCCTGGCGCATGTGTTGCCGCACCTCATCCGGGATGAGGAACTGCGCGTCCTCCGGCCAGCCATAGAAGCGCTTGGCGGCCTTTGTCTCCTCCGCTCCCAGCGGCTCGCCGTGAGCGGCGCTCTTGTCCTGCTTATTGGGCGCGCCGTAGCCGATGTGGCTGTGGATGATGATCAGGGTGGGCCGCGCGGTCTCCGACTGCGCCTTGCGGATCGCCGCTTCCACCTCGTCCATATCGTTCGCGTCCTCAACCTTCAGCACATTCCAGTGATAGCCCTTGAAGCGCGACTCCACGTCGTCGCTATACGACCACGAGGTCGGCCCATCGAGGCTGACGTGGTTGGAGTCGTAGAGCCAGATGAGGTTCGAGAGCTTGAGATGTCCGGCGAGCGCCGCGACCTCATGCGAGATGCCCTCCATCATGTCGCCGTCGGAGCAGATGGCATAGACGCGATAATCGATGATTTTGTCCGCGCCCTGGTTGAAGTGGGCGGCAAACCAGCGCTCGGCAATGGCCATGCCGACCGAGTTCGCCACGCCCTGCCCGAGCGGCCCCGTGGTGGTCTCCACGCCGGGCGTGAGGTTGTACTCGGGATGGCCGGGACACTGCGAGCCGAGCTGGCGAAAGCGCTCGATCTGCTCGAGCGGCAGGTCATATCCGGTCAGGTGCAGCGTGGAGTAGAGCAGCATCGAGGCGTGTCCCGCGGAGAGGAGCACGCGGTCGCGGTTCGGCCAACGCGGATTCGTCGGGTTGTGCTTGAGGAAGCGGTCCCACAGCACGTAAGCCACCGGAGCCAGTCCCATCGGCGCGCCGGGATGGCCGCTGTTGGCCTTCTGCACGGCGTCGATCGATAGCGTGCGGATGGCGTTGATGCAGAGTTGGTCGATTGCCGCGGTCTTGCCCGAGCCCTTGGTCGCCGTCTTGTTAGTTGCGAGCTGCTGCACATCGGAGGACATGAACTTTGCGTGCCTTTCTGCCCCGGCGCGCTGCCGGGCGAATGCGTTGTGGTGGACCCTGGAACGATCTGGACATTGATGAAAAATGGCGGCACCAAGATGCCGCAGGTTGCCTTGCCAAGCCAGAACGGGCTTCTACCCGGCCCTGATCGTAGCTGGGGAAAAATCATTTTAACCTCAGCCGGGCCTACTTCGTCTAAACAAAGCAGAAGGCCGGAGGCGGCGCTGCGCCGCAGTTCGCGAAGATTCGCCGTATAATGGCCCAGTCGGGTCTCCGTCGCTCCCCGCATCTGCCGCTTTCGGCAGATGGGGAAGGGAGGCGGGTCCCTTGGTAAGGTGTATTCCCCTGGTTCGCTGCTTCGTTCCCAGTAAGCCGACAACAGGCTGTCCTGGGGGCCCCGGCGTGAAGGATCCATGTCAAAAAGCTTAAAGACCACTCTGCTGCTGTTCTCGTTCCTCATCCTTGGCTTTGCCGTGGCCGGCGCCGTTGGAGGCAAACCGGGAGAGAAGACCGACGGCGCATATCGCCAGCTCAGCGTCTACAGCGAGGTGCTCTCGCGCATCCGCTCCGACTATGTCGAAGACCCGAACATCTCGCAGGTCAGCAGCGGAGCACTGCATGGGCTGCTGGAGGCTCTGGACGCCAATTCCAGCTACATGACCCCGGATGAGTACAAGCGATTCAAGAAACTGGGCCCGGTGCCTGCCGGCATTGGAGCGGCAGTCTCCAAGCGCTTCGGCTACGGCAATGTGATCTCGGTTGTGCCCGGCGGCCCGGCCGATAAAGCGGGGCTGGTCTCCGGCGACATCATCGAAGCCCTGAACGACAAGAGCACGCGCGAGATCTCGCTTGCCGAACTCAACGGATTGCTGGGAGGGCCGGTCGGCACCGTGGTGAACCTGAGCGTGGTCCGCCCCACCAAGGCCAAGCCGCAGAAGATCACCATCACGCGCAACGTTGTGAGCTATCCGGCAGTGAACTCCAAAATGCTGGAGAGCCAGATCGGCTACATCCGGCCGGAGGGCTTCCCCAAAGGGCGCGCACAGGAGATCGCCGCGCGCCTGCGCGAGCTGCAGAAGAACGGCGCCAAGCGCCTCGTCCTGGACCTGCGCAACTCCGGCGACGGCGAGCAGTCCGAGGGCGTGGCCACGGCAAACCTCTTTCTGAACCACGGGCAGATCGCCTATCTCGAGGGGCAGAAGTATCCGCGCCAGAACTTTACGGCCGATCCGGCGCAGGGCGTCTTCAACCTGCCGCTGGTGGTGATCGTGAACAAGTCCACCGCGGGACCGGCGGAGATTGTGGCCGGCGCCATCCTGGACAATGCGCGCGGCGACGTGCTGGGCGACAAGACCTTCGGCGCAGGCTCAATCCAGAAGACGATCGATCTGCAGGACGGCGGCGCGCTGGTGCTCTCCGTGGCCAAGTACTACACCCCGGCGGGCAAGGCCATTGCGGATGTCTCCATCACGCCGAACATCGTGGTGGCGGACAAAGCCGAAGACTTCGTGCCGTCCGAAGACGAGATGGTGCCGGAAGATAACGACAACAAGCCGGAACCTCAGAAGAACCAGCCCGACGAGCAGCTCCGCCGCGCGATCGAACAGCTCACGAAGCCGGAGCCGAAGTCCGCCTCGGCTTCTGCTACGTAAACAAAACTTGCTGGTGGAAAAAAGTAACGGCCGCGGAGAGGCTCCGCGGCCGTGATGTTTTCGGGCTGATTACTTGCGCCCCTTCTTTCCCTTCTTCCCCTTCTTTCCTGCCTTTTTCGAAGCCTTCGGTGCGCTCTTCTTGGATGTTTTCTTCGCAGCCTTTTTCGCGGCTTTCTTTGGTGCGGCCTTCTTCGCGGCCTTCTTCGGGGCTGCCTTTTGCGCCGCCTTCTTGGCTCCCGCCTTCTTCGCAGCCTTCTTCGCCGCCTTGGCCGGGGCCTTCTTTACCGCGGCCTTCTTGGCCGGCTTTCTCGCCGGCTTCTTCCTCGCCGGCTTCGCGGCGGCCGGTTCCGCCTCCGCTTCCTCTTCCTCGCGTTGAGCGCGGCTGACGGAGGGAGCTACTGACTCATCTTCCGTCCGGCCCATCTCCTGCTCTTCGGCCTCTTCCTCCTCGTCTTCCAGCTCCTCTTCTTCCTCATCTTCCATCATGTCGTCGAATGATTCGTTATCGCCGAACTCATCCCTATCATCACCGCTGCGACCATACAGAGTCTCGTCGAACGTCATGTCTCCTCCTGGTATCTTTCCCGCGCCGCGCCCAGGACCGCTGAGCACAGTTATAACAGGACATCTGCAGCTTGCTTGGTCACGCATGCGCCATGCCGCCCCAGTGCGCCAAACGCAGGCGCGCAGGGGACCCCGTGGGGACAACATGCATGCCCATGCACCCGAAACACAATAACTCAGCATGGTATTCGATGCAACGCCAACGCATTGAGAGTGGAAACGATTTTTACAGCGAGGGTCTCCGCCCGATCACGTCAACAGCAAGATTGCCGGAAATCCCGACCTTCTCCCATCAAGCCAATTACCGGTTTGCCGGGGACCGGTGCAGCAGCTCCCGATGAGTTCAGCCCTGCTGCCGGCGAGACTTTTCCACCCGCGGCGGAGATGTCTTTGTGGGTTTGCCTGTCTTCTCGCGGCTGCGCTCCCCCGTCCGCGCGGCGTTGCCGGACCGTTTGCCGTGATGGCCCACGTCTGTGCGGCGCGACCTTCGGCCCGAGACGGCGGAGCTCCGCTCAACAGCATCTTCGGAAGCCTGCGAGACGACCAGCGAGCGCCCCACGGCGATCGAGTTCCCCTTCAGGCGGTTCCATTGACGGAGCTCGTCGGCAGAGATTCCGAAGCGCCTGGCCACCGAGTAAACCGTGTCGCCTCTGCGCACCGTGTAGCGCGTGGTGCGCCTGCTGCTACGCCGGTTGGCCATGCGCGGCTCACTGGCAGAAGAGCGCGCAGAGACCGGGATGATGAGCTTGGTGTCCTGCGCCAGCTCTTCGCCATCGAGGTTGTTGGCCTCCACGATGGCGCTCGAGGTGGTGCGGTAGCGCCGCGCGATCTCGCCCAGGGTCTCGCCGGCTTCCACCCGGTGATAGCGCCAGTAGACCCGCATTTCTTCGGGAATCGCTTTGACGGCCTCTTCGAACTTCGCGGACGTTCCCGCCGGCAGATGCAGGTCGAACTCCATGTCCTTCGGGGTGGTCATGCGCAGCAGGCTGGGATTGAGCTCCTGCAGCACCGCCGTGGATGAGTCGATGCACTCGGCCACCAACCGCAGATCGATCGGATAGTGAATGCGCACGCTCTCGTAGGAGGTCGGCGAGTCCACTTCAACCTGGTCAAGACCGTACTGCGACGGGTTCTTCGCCATGATGGTCATGGCGAGAATAATGGGCACATAGTTGCGCGTTTCCTCCGGCAGCACGTTGCGCCGGTGCAGCTCCCAGTAGTCCGCATAGCCCGTGCGCTGCACCGCGCGCTGCACGGTGCCCGCGCCGGAGTTGTAAGCGGCCATGGCGAGATACCAGTCGCCGAACTGGGCAAATAGTTCCTTGAGCAGGCGGGCTGCGGCACGGGTGGCCTTCTCCGGGTCCTGGCGTTCGTCGATCCACCAGTTGCGCTGCAGGCCGGCATCCCGTCCGGCCCACGGCATGAACTGCCACATGCCGCGCGCACCCATGCGCGAAAGCGCAAGCGGCTGGAAGCCGCTCTCGGCCTGCGCCAGGAACATCAGGTCCTGCGGCACGCCCTCTTCACGGAAGATGCGCGAGATCATGTCGTAATAACGTCCGCGGCGGATGAGCGCGCGCTCGATGGTGCTGTGTCCGCGGGTGGAGAAATAGTTGATGTAGCTGGCCACCGGATCGGTGAGCATCAGCGGCAAGTCGCTGTGCGTGTTTGCCAGCTCGGCCTGCGCCTTGGCCTTGATGGATGGATCGACCGGGAAGGTGATGCTGTTGGCCTCATCGATCGGGGCCGGCTCGGCGCGTTGCTCGGTGAAGCCGTCGCCCTCTTTCAGCGCCTGCAACTCGAGTTCGTGCGTGGCCTGGACGATCTTGTCGAACTCGGCCTGCAGCCGGTCGTCGTTCTGCAGTCCCGCAGGTCCGCTCAAAAGAATGTTGAATGCCGTGTCGAAGTTGTCCTTGGCGGCCTCAAGATGGCCGGCGGAGTAGTTTGCAACGCCGCGCGCGTACTCGGCTTCGGCGCGTGCAATCAACTGCTCAGCGGGATCCCCGGCGCGCCCGTTGTTGGCGGGCTGGGGCAAATATCCGGGCGTGGCGTTCGGCGCGGGCTCTGGCGCCACGTTTGTAACGGGCTGCTGCGCCGGGGTTGCGGGCCGTTGTGCGGGCTGCTGTGGGTTTTGACTTGGCGCCGACTGCGGAGCCGCGGGCTTATCAGGAGTAGCTTCCTCGTCAAAGGGAGGCGAAGATTTCTGGGCCACCAGGACCCTGCTTTTGGCTGATGGAGAGGAAGCCGGGGGCGCCATCTTCCCGTGTTTGGCCGAGGGAGACGAAGCGAGTGTTGGCGCGGTGGCCTGCGGCAACCGTCCGGCGAAGCTTTGCGCCGCCCGCTCCTTGTGGCAGGAGGTGAGCAGCAGGAAACCGAATAACAACAAGACCTGGCCGGTACGATGTACGGAATTCATCCTGTGCAATCCAATCCGCGCGATCCCAGAGCCACCTGTGTCCACCCCAGCACGCCAAATGCGGGCTGCGCTGTGGACCCTGCAGGAACCACGAAGTAATCACCGGAGCACGGCGGTAACCAGCGCGCCGGTTACCGCCGCCCCAGCAGGCCATAGAAACACTTACCGAGACCCGATGCTTCAACTTTACGAATGAACGATGCGAGGGTCAATTGGGGAAGGGGCTGAGTGCACTTTGCAGTGGTTACGAAATGATTACGCAAATCTCCGATATTTCATTACGCAAGTTCGCATAGCTTTCGGATTTCAATTCAATGTGAGCTGCTGGACGGGATATGTTGCACACATCGCAACCGGAGATCAGCGGAAGCGGCTGAGAAGACGGGGGCGAGAGCCGAGAATCAGCGCTTGGCGCGAATGGCGTCCAGGCACTGTCCGTAAAGATCGAGGAGATGTTTGGCGTAGTCTTCGGCGCGCGAGACGGTCCCGCCCTGAAAGCCTGCGCCTGGAGCTCCAGTGCGGCCGAAGCCCGTGGTGGTTGCGATGAACTTCAACATCTCCAGGGCGATCTCCTCGTCGCGACGCAGCGGGAGAGAGGGAATAGGAGTCGAGGATGCATCGCTCACAGAAAATTCTCCGGGCCGGCTTGAACTGCGCCGCTTCGGGAGCCCCATCTGCGAGCCTCCTAGTGGATGGGGCTGAAGATCGAACGGCGTCTGCCGATGATATCAGATGTAAGGGAAGCGGGCGGAGGTGGAAGGTGAGCCCCAGTAATTCAGACAGGTGTTACTGGGGACCCTGGATGGGAGCGGAGAGAAATCTCCGCTCCCGTTCCAAGAGTGAACCGCGCACTGATCGTTCACCCCAGCACGCCAGAAGCGGGCGCGCTGGGGACTCCGGGCCCCGACGTGAAGTCTGAATTTCGGCTGCACCCGAAATTCAGACCCTGTAGGGAGGAGGCATTGTGTGAGGAGATGGCGCCTCTTCGATTGGTGTTCGTGCCGGGGTTCGCCGCCCGGCCGTGCTGTTGCAATCCCCGGCTTCGCTCGATTCGAAGACGGGACGCAGCAGGCCGGCCTCAAGCAGGGCGTCCGAGAGTGCATCGAGCGCGGCGGCGTAGCGACGCTCGGCGCGCTGCACGGTGATGCCGAGGCGGAGTGCGGCTTCCGGAATGCTGTATTCCAGCAGGAGCACTCCGGCCACGATCTCCATCGCATGACGTTCCATGCGGTCGAAGACCCGCTCGATGTCATACACGAAGATGACCGAGTCCTCGAAGGTTCGCAGCCGGTACGAGCTGACGCGCGCCCGGAAGCAGAGCCCTCCGAGGATGCTGGGCAGGCGGCCGATGTCGACCGCCAGCCGGAAGTAGCGGCGCATCAGCGCGCGGGTGTAGGGACGATACGGGGCCAGCTTCTCGCGCTTCTTGCGGTGGCTTCCGGAGACGATCTGCAAACCCGAACCGGCTCGCCGGGTCATGGACGCACCTCCTCACCCCGGCAAGCCAACTGCGGGCTCGCGGGGACCCCGGCACCGGCTGCGCCTCGGCGCGCAGGCGGCTCCAGAAATGCAGGAATGAAGCCGTGCCGTTTGCGAGTTCGGCCTCGGCTCCGGAGCATGGGGCGCAAGTGGTCCCATCGCTGCCGCGGCGGCGAAGCCAGAGATTGCCGCAGCGTTCGCAATATTTGAGATCCATGGATTGCGGCTGCTGGGTTGTGATGAATTGCGGTCTTGATTTCATTGCTCCTCCTTCAATGCGAAAAGCCCTGGCGGCGGCGCGTTCGCAAAGATTGCGGGAGTTGGATTCCCGGAAACGTTACGGAACGCCGTCGACAGGGCTCGATTATTTTTCGATGACCTGCGGATGTATGGAAATGAGTGCGGCTCGCCCTTTGGGTTCAGCCGTTACAACAACAACTTTCTTGCCGGGGTCGGAGTCAGATCAGCCGTTGCTCATCCTTCCGGGTAAAGTATCCCTCCTCATAACCGGACTTGAGCACGGTCCCATTCTGAACGACGACGCTCAGACGTCCTGAGAACCGGGTCTTCCGGAGAAGGTGGGACACAGTTGGGGTTAACAGTTCGGAGTTTCGAACCATTTGTCGAAACTCCACAAATGCAGAATCGGGCGAAGTCCTACTCTCTTCCATGACACCTTTTGCACCTCTCTTGTGTGTACTTGATGAGTGATCATGGATTGTCCGCGCTGCGATGTCAACGGAGAATTGCTGAAAGCATTACTAAAGTGTTTTATCGAATTTCTTAATGCAATGTCTCGTTCGTGATGTGGCGTGAGGGCTTCATGTTGATATCGGATTTACAAAACCAATTGAGGGACGTGGTGAGCGAGCGCATCGCCGCCGGCGAAATGACCGGCACGGAGCTGGCCAGGCGGGCCGGGTTTCAGCAGGCCCACATCTCGAATTTCCTGAATGAACGCCGCGGTTTGAGCATTGAAACCATGGACCGCGTGATGGAAGTGATGCGGCTGGAGGTGCGCGACCTGCTGCCGCAGCCACGGATCCGAAGGATTGCCGCGGAGGCCGGCGAGGCCGCATTTGAGTCCGTCCCTGTGGTAAAGCCGTCCGCGCTGCTGCATCGTGAGTTCCGCTCGGAGGAAATCGTGGAACTCGTGCACTTCAAGAAGAGCTTCCTGAGGCGCATGCGCTCCGACATGGCGAGCGAGCGGAGCAGCTGGCAGCGTTTTGTGCTGATGAAGGTCGGGAAAGAATGCGGGTCGGCCATGCGTCCGCGGCTTGCGGCCGGAGCGATGCTGCTCATCGACCGCCACTACAACTCGCTGCGTAATTACCGCCGCGCAGAGCCGAACCTGTATGTGGTGAAGAAGGGCGCGGGGTGGCCGGTGCGCTATGCGGAACTGCAAGGCGGCCAGCT
>Ga0137366_10001204_pt1 | contig 18864 bp, 20 predicted proteins | sample SagtaG_8_FD_104938 | JGI IMG/M metagenome (GOLD analysis project Ga0137366, IMG submission 104938) | Vadose zone soil microbial communities from Sagehorn Ranch, Mendocino, California, USA - Sage1_L_60_16 metaG | ecosystem: Environmental > Terrestrial > Soil > Vadose zone | place: USA...
ACGTCCCCCGCAACCACGAGCAGCGCACCGACCGGCCGGAGCCGTTGCCGGACGAACTGCGTCACGTCGTCCCGGGTGACGGCGCGATAGCTCTCGCGTGTCGCGCTCCGGCCGTAGGGGTTGCGGCCGTAGATCTCGCTCCCGAAGAACCGTTGCGCCACGGCCCCGGGCTGGGACAGCTGCAGCGCGAGTGCGGACAGCGCGCGGGTGCGCGCCAGCTCGAGCTCGCTCTCCGGGAACGTCGGATGCAGCGTCACGTCCCCCAACAGGTCGAGCACGAGCTCAGCCTGGTCGCTCAGCGCATCGGCGGAGATCGTGAGGAAGTCGTCTCCCGAGGTCGCCGCCAGAGTGCCGCCCACGCCTTCAATCGTGGCGGCGATCTGCTCCGCGCTGCGATTGTCCGTGCCCTTGGAGAGCAGCTCCGCCGCCAGGGTGGACAGCCCCTCCTTGCCCGCCGGGTCGTAAATCCCACCGGCGCGGAACGACAGCGTCGCCGAGACGACCGGCTGCTCGTGATGCTCGATGACCACGAGCTGCAGTCCGTTGGCGAGCGTCGCCTCCTTGAACGGCGGGAAGCGGACGGGCGTGAGGGGGGTGGGCTTGGGCGGAGCGGTGGGGAAGGCTTGAGCGGAAAGGCCGACGGAGGGACTGGCGGACAGGAGCGTCAGCGCTGCCACCACGTATACTGTCCGCCCGTCAACCTGTCCGCCCTTCCGCCGTCTCACTGCGTCCCCCCGCCCGCCGCGGGCTTGACCACGATCACGACTGCGTTCGCCGGATCGAGGTACTTGGCCGCCACGCGGCGCACGTCGTCCGCCGTCACGGCCAGAAAGCGCTCCAAGTCGTTGTTGATCTCGGCCAGGGAGGGGTGGAACATGTCGTAGTGATGCAGCTCTTCCGCCTTCCCGAGCGTGGTCTCGCGCGCGTGGACGAAGCCCGCGCGGAAGGTGTTTTTCGCCTTCGTCAACTCCTCGTCCGTGACTCCGGTCGCTCGAATGCTGTCCAGCTGGGCGGTGACGAGGGTATCGAGCCTGAGCGGGTCCACGCCCTGGTTGGCGATGGCGAGGACCAGCAGCACGCCGGGCCCGCGCCGGGAATCGTATGGATTCACGATCACCTGGGTGCCGAGCGCGGCTTTCTCCCGCCGCACCACCGCCACGTTCAGGCGCGAGCTCTCGCCCTGGCCGAGGATCACGTTCAGGAGCTCGAGCGCGCGGGTGTCGGGGTCGGCATGGGGCGGCGCGCGATAGATCCGGAGCACCGCCGGCAGGTTGGCGTGCACGTCGGTCACCTCGCGCCGCTCGGTGCCCGGTGCAAGATGCGCGCTGCAGCTCACGGCGGGTGGAGCGGCGTGACGCGGAATCTCGCTGAAGTACTGATTCACGTAGCGCCGCAGCTCGAGGGGCTTGAAGTCGCCCACCACGACGAGCGTGGCGTTGTTGGGGGCGTAGTAGGTGTCGAAAAACGCCCGGACGTCCGGGAGCTGAGCGGCGTTGAGATCGTCCATCGACCCGATGACCGTGTGCGCGTACGCGAAGCAACCGGCGCTGTCGAACGGCCAGGTCATGCCGTCGATGAACGCGGGCGAGTACGGCTGGTTGTCGACCCGCAGGCGGCGCTCTTCCTTCACCGTCTCCCGCTGGTTATGGAAGTTCTCGTCCGTGATGGCGAGCGACCGCATGCGGTCGGCTTCGAGCCAAAGGGCCAAGTTCAGACGATTCGAGGGCAGCGTCTCGTAGTAGTTGGTGCGGTCTTCCGCCGTGCTACCGTTGTTCGAGCCGCCGGCGCGCGAGATCAGCTGGAAGTGCTCGCCCTTTTTCACATGGGCCGAGCCCTCGAACATCATGTGCTCGAACAGGTGCGCGAAGCCGGAGCGGCCGGGCCGCTCGTTCCGCGAGCCGGTGTGGTACCACACGTCCACCGACACGATGGGCGTCGAATGATCCTCCGAGTAGAGGACGTGGAGGCCGTTGGGCAGCGTGAACGCTTCGTAGGGAATCTGTCCCGCCTGACCGAGCAGCGCGGGAGCGAGCGCCGCGCCCACGAGCAGCAGTCCTCCGACGACGGACGGGACGCGCAGACGACCGCTCATTCGGGGGTGGGGACGACCGTCCCCGACCGGACCAGCTCGAACGAGAACACCCCGTCCAGCGTCTCGCCCTTCACCACGCGGCGGGGGCCCGTGCGGGTGGCGTAGATCCGGAAGCCGCCGCTCCGTAGCGGCAGCACGTCGTACCGGCCGGCGGGGACCTCGATCGAGGTGGGCGCTTCGGCGACGAAGCTGAGGGTCACGAGCGAGTCGTCGAATTCCTTGTACGCCGGAGCGGCGAGCGAATCACCCGGCGCGGCGTTCGATACGGCGCCTGCGAGGAAGACGTAGTCCGCGAGCACCGTTCCCGGGGCGAAGGGGTGGCTCACCGGGACGATCTTCACGCCACCGCTCTTGGTCCCCACCCGGCGGCGACCGGCGATCTCGCCCCGCTTCACTTCCAGATCGTGCTCCACCATGACGGTGTCGCTCCGCGGCGAGTACAAGTCGATGTGGTGAAACGTGGAGATCGGCTGGCCCGTCAGGCGGTTTACGACGACGCGTAAGCGCTCTTCCTCGACCGGCCGGAACTCGGACGTCGCCGTATACACCACCTCTTGGGTCGTTTCCAGCGGGCGAATCTCGTACTGCCACACCGCCCACCCGCGCTCCTCGCCGCGCAGCCGAAACACGAACGAGTCGCGCGTGGCGGGGACTTGGGCGACATCGAACTGGAGCGACGTGGGGCGGAGGGGGGCGGGGGGGGGACCCGAGGTCTGAGCGGCCGCGGCCGCCATGAATGGGGGGCTAGCGAGCAGCAGGGAACAGAGCCAGCGCATTGGTCTCGAGGATCGCCCTCTTGTGCGGGTCGCTGAGCGGCAGCGCCAGAAACTGGTCGATGTTGATCCCCATGTCCGTCACGCCCGGGCTCGGCCAGTCCGTGCCCCACAGGACCCGATCCGCGAGCTCCGAGAGACGCGGAAAGTACTGCAACAAGCGGGCGGGCGGTATCCCGGAGACGTCGAGCCACATCCCCCGGTGGCGTCGCAAAACGAAAAATGCCTCCTCCATGTATAGCGGCCGGCCGCCGTGCGCCATCACGATGCGGAGATCGGGAAAATCGATCGCGACGTCGTCGAGCTCCATCGGGTTGCCGTACTTGGAGCGGGCCCCGGGAAAAATGCTGGTGCCGGTGTGGATCATCACCGGTAGGCCGCGCTGCTCGCACCGCCGGTAGATGTTCCCCAGCGCCTCGAGTCCGTTCGTGTAGGCGTTCGCCGGCATCCCCTGGTGCGGCGGGTGGATCTTGACGAGCCGGATGCCGAGTTCGGCGAGGCGGTCCACGTCGCCCGCCGGGTCCTTCGTGAAGCGGGGGTGCACGCCGCCGTAGGGCAGCAATCGCTCCGGGTCGGCCTGCGCGTACTTGGCGGCGAAGGCGTTGGTCGCATCGGTGAATCCCATCACGTCGGGCGACGGGTAATTCACCAGGCCTGCCCGCCACACGCCCGCGCGGTCCATGACCTCGAGCAGCGCGCGCGGATCGTCCATCACCTGGATCATCAAGTCCCGCTCGGCACCGTGGCTCTTCCACATCGTCTCGAGCACGTTGGGTTTGAGCTCGCGCCACGGCTGAACATGGATGTGCACGTCGGTGATGCGCGTCAGCGAGAGATTCGTTGCCGAGCGAGGACCACTCATGGGGCGCAGAAGCTACCGCAGGACGAGTGCGCATTCAACCACACGTGCAGGACAACGACTTCGCCGCGCCGAGCCGCCGCAACACCGGGGGTTGCGTGGCCGCGACAGGCTCGCGCAGGCCCGTGATCGCGGTTCCCCGTTGCCCGCGCGCAGCATGGGGGTGCGGAACTTGCGCCGACGCCGAACGAACCGAGACCCCTCGACAAGACCCGGAGGCTAGCCATGAGCATCGACCTTGCGGACGACGGAACCCGGCGCGCTGCCTGCTTGACCGTCCTGGGATGCGTGTTGTTCCTCGCGTCCTGCGACGAGCGTCCGCTTTCGTCACCCAAGCCGGCGGGCGGCGTGCACGCGCAGTCGGTGAGCGGGGGACCGTTCACGTTCGAGAACTTCCCGCTCGGCGCCACCCCTGGGACGGTCTGCCCGGGCTCGTCGGCGTGCACGAACGGTGCAGCGGAGCCCGCGATTCGCGCCGACAACACGGGGACATTCTACGTCTCCTCGGAGCTTGGCCTCACGGCCGGCACGCTCGCCTGGAAGTCCACCGATGGCGGCCTGCACTACACGGCGCTGGAATCGCCCAACCAGCTCTCCCAAGCCGCCGGTGGAGTGGGGCCGGGGGGCGGCGACACGGACTTGAGCACCGCGCCGGACGCGAACGCAAACGGAATCCACAACGTCTACGTGGCGAGCCTCAGCCTGGCAAATGTCACGGTCAGCACCAGCCAGGATGGCGGGAACACCTGGAGCAAGAACGTCCTCAGCGCCACGATCCCCGGTGATGACCGCGAGTGGATCGCTGCCGACCAGGCGTCCAAAGTGTGCATCTCGTACCACGACATCGTGACGTTCAATATCGACGTCAACTGCAGCTTCGACGCCGGCGCCAGCTTCACGCAGCTGGGCTCGGCAATCGACGTCGCACACGCTTTCCTGCTCGAGGACAACGAGATCGGAAACCTGACGATCGACCCCAACAGTCACGTCGTCTATCAGGCGTTCAGCGGCATCGCCACCGCCACCGAGGCGCTCCTCCCGACGGCCTTCCATGCCGTCTGGCTCGCGCGCTCGCGCGACGGCGGTCAGACGTTCACCGATAAGGCCGTCTATGTGAATCCGAACACGTCGGCCTCGTACGGCCACCAGTTCGTCAACGTGAGCGTGGACCGGGCGGGCACGGTTTACGTCGTGTACACCGACGACCACAACCTCTTCTACAGTTTCTCGACGGACGGCGGGGACACGTGGACCGGGCCGATCCAGGTGAACCAGGCGCCGTCCGCCACGGCCGTCATGCCGTGGAGCGTGGCCTGCGACCCGGGCCAACTGAACATCGTTTGGTACGGGACGTCGTTCTACGACGGGACTACGGCGCCGGACAACTATCCAGCGTCTGCGGCGTGGTACGTGTTCTTCGCCCAGAACCTCAACGCCGCCGTGACCGGCAGCACGTTCACGCAGGCCGCGGCCACCCCGATCATCCACTACGGTGGGGTGTGCGAGAGCGGGGTGGGTTGCACCGGGAACCGGGACCTGTACGACGATTTCGGCGTCGCCGTCAACCCCACGACGGGCCTGGCGTCCATCGCCTACAGCGACGACCAGCCCGGGAACAGCGGGGCCGCTGACCACACCGCCATCGCCACGCAGACGGGAGGCCCGACGATCTGCGGCGGGATCTAGGCGAGCGACGGGAGGGAAGCGCGCTGCTCCATGTGACGCCCGCCCGGCGCGTGGGGTATCCCCATGTAGGAACGAAGGCGCCACGGCCCGGAAACACCTGGGGACGGTGCAATGGGATTTCGGGTGACGACACTGAGCATGGCTGTGCTGATCGCCGGCGGGTGCGCGGGGGATCCTCCGAGCATCGCTGGCCACTACGATCTGGTGGCCGTCAATGGCACGGCGCTGCCCTGTTGCGCCCAAACCGATTCGAGCGGGACGCGAGTCACGTTCATCGACGGGAGTCTGACGCTCGGGGATGGGCCGCCGGAGCCATTCGGGGCCACGCCCGCCGGCGAGATGCCCAGCTCGTGCGTGCACGAGATTCCAAACGGTGCGCGGATCGACACGAGCGGCGTGGTCACGCTCCCCGATGGCAGGCAATATCGGATCCCGACGTGCACGGAGCTGCACCACGCGCCCTACACGATGATCGTCACGCGGGCGTACGACTACGCGGGGGACAGCTCGAAGACGGTGTCGGCCACGTCCTCCGGCACTTATGCGTGGAGCGACGGCGAAGGGGGGCAGGCACCGGTGGTGGCCCTGTTGAATGCCAATCTGATCGGCCCGCTGACCCTGTCGTCCAGCGCCGTAGAAGTGACGGTCGGCGGGGCGCACTTCGGGCGAGGAGCGGCCGCGACGCCGTCCGATCCGGTGTACCGGTTCTTGCACGCCACACCCTGAGGCGCTGGCCTCACCCGCTCCAGCTGTAAAACCCCTTTCCCGCCTTCTTTCCCAGCTCCCCCTTCGCCACCTTGTCGCGCAGGATCTGCGGGGGCTCGAACTGCGGCTCCTTGAGTGTCTGGTGCAGGTACTCGGCGATCGCGAGCCGGACGTCGAGGCCCACCAGATCCGTGAGCTTGAGCGGACCCATCGGATGGTTGTATCCCAGCTCCATCGCCTTGTCGATGTCTTCCGCGGAGGCGACCCCTCGCTCGAGCATCCGCATCGCTTCGAGGCCGAGGGCCAGACCCAGCCGGCTGGACGCGAACCCCGGCGAGTCCTGCACCACGATCGGCTCTTTGCCGAGGGCTCGGGCGAGGGCCACCGCCCGCTCCACCGTGGCCGGCGCGGCCCGTGGGTGGGTCACCACCTCGACCAGCTTCATCGCGTGCACGGGATTGAAGAAGTGCATCCCCACCACGCGGCCGGGGTCCCGCACGGCGGCCGCGATATCGGCGACCGAAAGCGATGACGTGTTGGTCGCGAGCAGGGCGTCCCCCGGCGCCGCTCGCTCGAGCTCGGCGAAGACCTGCTGCTTCGCGCCCAGGTGCTCGTGCACCGCCTCGATGACGACTTCGGCCCCGCTCACCGCCGGCGCGAGCTGATGCTCCGCTCGCAGCCGACCCGCGGCGGCCGCCCGGTCCGGTTCCGCGAGCTTCCCCCGTTTCGCCGCGACCGCCAGCAGGTCGGTGAGTCGCCCGAGCGCACGGGCCAACGCCTCCGCCCGGCTATCGGTGAGACAGACCTCGAACCCCGCCAGCGCCGCCACGTACGCGATGCCGTGACCCATCGTCCCCGCGCCGACCACGGTCACCCGGCGTGTGGTCATGCGGCCCGCGCATCCACGGCCCGGCGCCCGATCTCGGGCCGGTTCGTGCAGATCCCGTCCACGCCCAGCGCCAGCAGCTGCTCCATGTCGGCCGGGTCGTCCACCGTCCACGCGATGAGTTGCATGGCGGCGCCGCGCACCGCCTCGACCAAAGGCCGGTCCACCAACGTCCGCTCCTGCCAGAGGATCGTCGCGTCGGCGTCCTCGAGCGCCACGAGCGGTCTGACGGGGTAGGAGGCGCTCAGCACACCGCGGCGCAGGGCGGGGGACTGTCGCCCGAGCCGCTGCACGATCCGGTGATCGAAGGCATGGACCGCGTAGGCGTCCGGATTCGGCCCCAGGCGCAGCGCGTCGAGCAAGCAATCGTCGAACTTCGGTGGGAGCGACTTCACCTCGACGAACACCTGCAGGCGCGGCCCGATCGCGTCGAGGGTCTGGACGAGCGTGGGGATCGGCTCGCCGTTCGAGAGCCGCAGCTCGGCGACCTGGCTCGCGCTGAGCTGCGGGATCCGGCGACCTGCGATGGCCTCGTCGTGGTGCACGACCAAGGTGCCGTCCACCGTAGCATGCACGTCCAGCTCCACGGCGTCGGCGCCGAGCTGCGCGGCGGCGCGGAACGCGGCGAGCGAGTTCTCGACCTCGCGGGCCGACGCGCCGCGGTGCGCGACGACGAGCGGCCGGGGGGAGGGGGGGCTCACTTGAGCAGGCTGTCCGCCTTCTTCGCCTCGATCCAGCCCGGCTCCTTCTCGATGTCGTGCACCGTCTGGTAGTGCTCGGGCTGGGGGAGAACCGTCTTCAGGTACGCCGCGTACTTTGCCGCATCGTCGATCGCCTGGCCGTCCACGGTGTAACGGTGATGCGCGTGCACGCCGATCTTGCGGTTGAACTTCGTGTCCGGCATCCGCAGCCAGCGGTCTCGGTCCGGAATGAACATGTTCAGCCGCTCCACGAGCTTGGTGATCTCCTGGCGGTACAGGTCGCGGCTGAGCTCGTTCAGCTTGGCCTTGTCGGGCTCGGTCTGGTGCTCCCGCTCGTCGTAGCGGCCTTTCAGGCCCCACACGTAGGCCCAGTGCGCCGACGACGAGTTGTCCGTGCCGAACAGGTCGAAGGCGGTGGGAATCCACTTGTAGAAGAATCGCTGGATCACCTCGGGCGGCATCTTGCCCGCCTTCACGATTCGCAGCAGCCCGTTGTTGCCCGTGCCGAGGTGGAAGGATTCCTCTTTGAGCATCGGGTTCATCGAGCGCGCCAGAGGGTCGAACGCCGACACGGACAGCATGGTGAGCTGGAACTTGCCGTCCCGATCGATGAACTGCGTGTACGTGAAGAAGTCGAGCCAGTTGTCCACCAGCTCGTTGAACGACCCGAGCAGCCGCTCCCCCTCGTCCGCCCGGCGCTCCAGCAGCTTGGCCGCCTCGCGCTTACCCTCGTCGCCGAAATGGCTGCACAGGAGATAGGACATCTGCCAGCCGTGGCGCATTTCCTCGGTCATCACCCGCATCAGGGCGAGCAGATCGTAGTCCGACGGGGCGTGCGTGAGCAGGTTGCGCTGCTGCTCCACCGAGGCGAACTCGGTGTCGCCCTGGTACACGATCAGGTTCAAGAGCGCGTCGCGAATCCGTTGGTCGGGAATGTGCATCACCGTGGGCCATTTGCGCTGCCCCTTGTAATGGCCGAACTCGATGTGGGGCACCTCCGGCTCCCCGAACTTCGCCTCGAACTGGAATTTGCGGATCTCGCCCTGGGGCAGGCCGATCGAATCCTGCCAGTAGCGGAAGTAGTCGATCCATTCGTCGAAGTTGCTCAGCTTGCGGACCATCAGCGGCTCCTCTTGGCAGGTGACGCCCCCGCGATGCGCCGGCGCGTGTCGGGAGTAGCGAACAGCTCGTTCTGCTGCGTGATCTCGAGGTCGAGCATGGAGGCGAGCGAGCTGGCCTCGCTGCGATACAGCGCTTCCTTGGCGCGCCGCACCGCCGCGGACGGCTGGGCAGCCCACCGCTCGGCAAGGGAGCGGGCCGCGGCCGGGAGGTCGGCGTGCGGCACGACGTGATCGAACAGGCCCAAGGCAAGCGCCTCGGCCGCCGGCACCATGCGCGCGCTCCAGACGAGCTCGAGCGCGCGCGACGTGCCGACCAACCGCGGCAAAAAGAAGCTGCCGCCCCAGTCAGGTACCAAGCCGAGCTTATGAAACACCTGGCCGATCGACGCCTGGTCCGACGCGATCCGGTAATCGCACGCCAACGCCAGATTCGCCCCGCCTCCGGCGGCGGGACCATTCACCACTGCGAGCACCGGCTGCGGCGCCGCACGCAGGGCGAGCGCGACGTCCTTGCCCGCCGCGACGAGCGCCGAGCCGTCCGTGTCGAGCACGCCCAGGTCGGCGCCGGCGCAGAACGCGCGCCCGGCCCCCGTGATCACGATGACGCGCACGTGATCGCTACGCGTGACCAGGGCGAGGGCTTCGCGCAGCTCGTCGCACAGGGCGCGGTCGAGGGCGTTGAGCTTTTCCGGCCGGTTGAGGGTCACCGTGCCGATGCCGCCCGCGATTTCGACCAGCACGCGCTCGTACGCGGCCATTACGCCCGCTCCACGATCATCGCGATCCCTTGGCCGACGCCGATGCACATGGTCGCGAGGCCGTAACGCCCATGCATCCGGCGGAGCGCGTGCACCAGCGTCGTGAGGACGCGCGCGCCCGTCGCGCCGAGGGGGTGGCCCAACGCGATTGCCCCGCCGTAGATGTTCACCTTGGCCGGGTCGAGCCGCAGCTCGCGGATGCAGGCGATGGCCTGCGCGGCGAACGCCTCGTTCAGTTCCACCAGGTCGATCTGGTCGATCGTCAAGCCGGCGCGTTTCAGCACCTTCTGGGTCGCGGGGATCGGTCCGAGCCCCATGCAGCTGGGATCGACCCCGGCCACGGCGGTCGCCACTATCCGAGCGAGCGGTTTCGGCCCGCCTGTCCGACCGTCCGCCCGTCCGACCACGAGCAGCGCCGCCGCTCCATCGTTGATCCCACTCGAGCTCGCCGCGGTCACCGTGCCATCCGGCTTGAAGGCGGGCTTCAGCTTCGCCACGCTCTCGAGCGTCGTACCGGCTCGCGGGTATTCATCCTTCGCGAGGCTGGTCCCGTCGGAGAGAGGGACGGGCACGAGCTCGTCAGTGAACACGCACGCTTTGAGCGCCGCCTCGGCCCGGCGCTGGCTCTCGACGGCGAAGGCGTCCTGCTCGGCGCGCGCGACCTTGTGGCGCTGGGCCACCACCTCGGCCGTCTCGCCCAGGGAAATCGTCCATTCCTTTTTTAGCCGGGGATTCGTGAACCGCCATCCCACAGTCGTGTCGGCGGTTTCGGGGGCCTTGCGACTCCACGGCTCGCCCGACTTGAGGGTGACGTAGGGCGCGCGCGTCATGCTTTCGACGCCGCCCGCGATGAATACGTCGCCCTCACCGGCCTTGATCGCCTGGGCCGCACTCGCCGCCGCCTGGAGTCCCGAGCCGCACAACCGGTTCACCGTCTGGCCGGGGACCTCCACGGGAAGGCCCGCGAGGAGCAGCGCCATGCGGGCCACATTGCGGTTGTCTTCCCCCGCCTGATTGGTGCAGCCGAGGATGACGTCGTCGATCGCGCGCGGATCGATCCCGCTGCGCTCGACCACTGCCTTAATGGGGATCGCGGCGAGGTCGTCAGCACGCACCGACGCGAGCGCACCCCCGTGTTTTCCGACGGGAGTACGCAGTGCCGCGCAGATGTAGGCTTCGTTCACAGTCCGACCCAGACGGTCTTCGTCTCGGTATAGTTCTGCAGCGCTTCTTTGCCGAGATCCCTGCCGAACCCCGAGAATTTGTAGCCGCCAAACGGCGCCGCCGGATCATAGAAGTTGTACGTATTCACCCAGACCGTCCCCGCCTTGATGGCGCGGGCCACGCGGTGCGCCTTCTGGACGTCCTTGGTCCAGAGCCCGGCGGCGAGCCCGTACACCGAGCGGTTGGCGAGCTGGATGCCTTCGGCCTCGTTCTCGAACGTCAGGACCGAGAGCACCGGGCCGAAGATCTCCTCATCCACGATTTTCATGCCCGGCTTGGCGCCGTCGAACACCGTGGCCTCGACGTAGTAGCCTTTGCCGTTCACCTTCGTCGCTTTGCCGCCCGCCACCAGGCGCGCGCCCTCTTTCTGGCCCGCCGCGATGTAGGACAGGACCGTCTCCTGTTGCCGTTTCGACACGATCGCGCCGAGTCGGGTGCTCTTGTCGAACGGATCGCCGGGGGTGAGCTTCTTGGCCCGCTCCGCGAGCTGCTCGACGACCTGATCGTGCACCGCCTGCTCCACCAGCAGGCGCGATCCCGCCGCACACACCTCGCCCTTTCCATAGAAGATCCCGTTCTGGGCGCCGCGCACCGCCGCCGGGAGGTCGGCGTCGGCGAAGATGATGTTGGGACTCTTGCCGCCCAGCTCGAGCGTCACGCGCTTCACCGTCGCCGCGGCCTCGCGCATGATCCACTGGCCGACTTCGGTCGAGCCGGTGAAGGCGATCTTGTCCACCAGTCGATGGCGCACCAACGCGGCGCCGGCGACCGCGCCGGACCCGGGCACCACGTTGAGCGCGCCCGGCGGCAACCCCGCCGCGACGGCGATCTCCCCGAGCAGCAGGGCGGTGAGCGGTGTCTCGTGCGCGGGCTTGAGGACGACGGTGCACCCGGCCGCGAGCGCGGGCGCCACCTTCCACGAGGCGAGGTTCAGCGGGAAGTTCCACGGCACGATCGCGCCGACCACCCCCACCGGCTCGCGCAGCGTGTAGGTGAAGAAGTTGCCGCTCACGGGGAGCGTATCGCCCGTCAGCTTGTCGGCCCAGCCGGCGTAGTAGCGGAACGTCTCGACGGCCATGGCGACGTCGATTCTCGACTCGAACAGCGGCTTGCCGTTGTTCTTGGTCTCGACTTCCGCGATCTCCGGGGAGCGCTGCTCCAGCAACTCGGCGATGCGGTACAGCACCTGGCCGCGCCGGCGCGCCGGCAGCTCGCGCCACTCCTTCGAGTCGAGGCAGGCGCGCGCCGCCTGCACGGCCGCGTCGATCTCCGCCTCCCCCGCCTCCGCCACCTCGGCGAGCGGCTCCTCGGTGGCGGGATTGGTGAGACAGTAGCGCTTCGCGGCGCTCCGCCACTCGTTGCCGATCAACAGGTCGGTCTTCACCGGCCCTTGAACTCCGCCACCCGCTTCTCGACGTACGCCGCGATGCCTTCCTTCGCGTCCTCGGATTGAAACAGCTGCTGCTGCAGCTCGCGCTCCAGCGTGAGCCCCGACTCGAACGGCACCTCGGCACCGGACTGGACGGACCGCTTGATCAGCCCCACCGCCTTGGACGCCTTGTGGGGCGGGGTGAACTGTTTGGCGTACAGCATCGCCTGATCCCAGAAATCGTCGGCGGGGAACACTTCGTTGACGAGTCCGAGCTCCTTCGCCTTGTCGAAGGAGAAGGTCTCACCCTTCACCATCATCTCGATGGCGCGCGCCTTCCCGACGATGCGCGCCAGCCGTTGCGTGCCGCCGGTGCCCGGGAGCACGCCCAGGTTCACCTCGGGGAGGCCGATCTTGCCGGCGTTCTCCTTGGCGACCCGGATGTCGCACGCCATGGCGATCTCGAGCCCGCCGCCAACGGTGTGCCCGTTGAGGGCGGCGATCGTGAGCTTAGGCGTGTGCTCGAGCCGGTTGAGTGTCTCGTTCGCGTGCAGGCAGAAGAAATACTTGAAGCGCGGGGTCACGCTGTTGAGCATGCTGATGTTCGCGCCCGCCGAGAAGAACTTATCGCCGTGGCCGCGCAACACCAGCACGTGCGCGGCGTCGTCGAAGCGTGCCTTGAGGATCGCCTCGTCGAGCTGGCGCATCATTTCGTGAGTGTAGGTGTTCGCCGGCGGGTCGTCGAGCTCGAGAATCGCGACGCCGCTTTCGACCAGGTAGTGGACGAGCGTCCGTTTCTCGGCTGTGGGTTCCGTCATCGTAGCCATGAGCCGTCAGCCTCCGTGAACCGTGGAACGCGCCTCGGCGAACCCGCCGATGAACGTGCGCGCGATGAGGTCCGCCAGGCGGTCGGGATCGATCGCGCCCGCGGGGTCGTACCAGTTGTAGATCCAGTTCATCATGCCGAACAGCATGTAGGTGGCGGCGCTGCGGTCCACCGCCGCCTCGTCCGGCGCGGCATCCTTGAGCAGCCCCTCGAGCAGGTCCACGTAGCGCCGCTTGATCGCGTTGACCTTCCGCTGGCGCTCGCCAGTGAGGGAATTCGCTTCGTGCGACAGCACCTTCATTTCGGCCATGTGGGCGGCAAAGAACGTCACGTGGTGGCGGATGAACGCCTGCAGCCGGTCCCCTGGCTCCGCGTCACCCAGCCCCGCGAGCGCGCGCTCGGCGCCGGCGAGCACCCGCATGAAGCAGCGCTCCTGGATGCGGAACAGCAGCTCCTCCTTGCCGCGTACGTAGTAGTACATGCCGGCGAGCGACATTTCCGTCGCCGCGGCGAGATCGCGCATCGTGGTCGAGTGGTAGCCCTGGTCGGCGAACACCTTCGCCGCCCGGGAAAGGAAGTGATCGAGCCGCTCGTCGTAGGGGCGCATAGTTCGAACGATCGTTCGAAATTGTAAGTTAGAGGCGGCCATGGGTGAATTCAAGGGCGCCTTAATTTCAGCGTGTCTCCAACGTCCACCCTACCAACGCGCATGCCTCCCGCCGAGCCCGTCGCCGCGGTTCCAACCGATGCGGCGCTGATCGCCGCCTGGCACGGTGGCGACGAGCCGGCGGCGGCCGAACTGGTCCGCCGTCACGCCCGCGCGCTCGCCCGCTTCTTGGCCGGCGCGGGAGCCCTCGAGGCGGACGTGGACGACCTGGTGCAGGAGACCTTCATTCGGGCGTTCCGCGGGCTCGCCCGGTTCCGCGGCCAGTGTCGGTTTCGCACCTGGTTGATGACGATCGGCGGTAACGTATTGAAGGACGCGCACCGGCGCTCGCGGCGCGCCCGCGTGGTCCCGCTCGGCGACGACTTGCAAGCCACGGATGGCGACCCGCACGAGCGGGCGGTGGCCGGCGAGGCGGAGCGGCGGCTCGCGGCGGGGCTCGAGCGGCTGCCCCGCATGCAGCGCGAGGTGTTCCTGCTGCGGGCGCAGCAAGGGCTCGAGTACGAGGAGATTGCGGCGGCGCTCGGGACGACCCCCGGCGCGGCGCGCGTGCATTACCACCATGCCGTGAAACGATTGAAGGAGCATATGAAATGAACGACGACGCCACGTTGCACGACGCCAAGTTGCAGGAGGTGGCGCGACGCCTGGGGGCTCACGCGGCGGAGCGGCTGGATGTCGAGCGCACGGCGCAGGCCGTGGTGGCACGCTTGCGGACGGAGCCGCGCGCCCAGGTCCGCGTCCTGGGATGGATCCGGCCGGAGTGGCTGCGCATCGCGGCGGCGGTGGTGCTGCTGGTCGGGGCAGGCGTGGTGGCGCTCAATGTCCGGATGCCTCCGCATACAACACCCGTGCCAGGGGCAACCGTGGGCGGAGAGCTGGGCGAGCTTTCGAGGGACGAGCTCCGAGAGCTGCTCGAAGCAGTGGGGCAGTCGGGGGAGGGGAGCGAGCAGCAAGCGGCGTCCGCACAGGATGTGGGTCTGGAAGACTTGAGCGCGCCCCAGTTGCGTGCCTTGCTCGAGTCGCTGGAGGGTTGATGAAGTCACTCGTATGGATCTTGATGGTCGCGACGACGCTCCCGCTCGTGGCGCAGGAGCCGGAGGACACGGTCGTGGCTTCGCCGGCCCAGGGTGCCGAGGCACAGCAACTCCGGCAGCAGATCCGGCAGCGCTGGAACGAGCACGTGCGCTCGACGCTGGGGCTGAGCGACGACCAGAACGCCAAGCTGCAGGCGACCGAGCAGCGCTTCGAAGGACAGCGGCAACCGATCCGGGCGCGCCAGCGGGAGATCAATCGAAGCCTAGACGCCGAGTTGACGTCGGGCACGCCCAACCAGGACCGGGTGCGGCAGCTCGTCAACGAGCGGCAGGACAACCAGCTGAAGCTGCAGCAGGTGAATCACGCCGAGGCTCGTGAGATGCAGGGGTACCTCACGCCGGTACAGCACGCGCGCTATCAAGAGGCGCGCCGGCGGTTTCAGGAGCGGGTCGCGGAGGTCCTGCGGCACCGCCGCGAGCAGCGGCGGCAGGTGCTCGGACCGCGTGGCGGAGTGCGGAAGCGAGCGAGGCCGTAGCGAGCGTCAAGGGCAGGCGGGACACCGTCTCCTCGCCTGCCCTTGGTGTGCTCAGCTCAGCGCTTTGCTCAGCTGCTCGCAACGGCCCAGCAGCGTCTCCGCACCCAGCTTGGTCCCGCCGGCGTCGGTGAAATCGGCGAAGATCCAGGGATTGCCGCCGACCCCGCCCAGCACCGGCTGTTTCGGGAAGGTCAAGTTCAGGCCCGCCGGGATGACGGTGACCTTGCGCGTCACGTCGGCCTCGTGCGGCCCACCCACCGGGTTGTCGTTGTTACGGAAGATGATCCGCGCGGACATACCCGCTAGAGTCACCCCGCTGGTGAAGCTGATGTAGGGCCCGGGGCTGTTCTCGCAACTCTCCACCGTGAACGTCGCGTACGCCGAGGCGGTCGTGGCGGCCGACTGGGTCACGTGCCAACCCGCTCCCTGGACGCAGCGGCCGACGAAGATCTCGTCGCTCAACGCGGCACCGTTCGCGCCGACGAACTGCACCCAGATGAACGGATTGCCGCCCGCCCCACCCAGCACGGGCTGCTTCGGAATCACGATCTGGTCATTGGCGGGCATGACCGTCAAGCCGACGGTGTGACCGTCCGTGTAGCTGTGAGTGCCGATCATGTTGTTGGTGAAGGTCATCTCGACGCCGTAGCCGCCGAGGTACGATGCCCCCGAGAACGTGATCTGTGGTCCCGGATTGTTGCTGCAGTCGTACGCCGAGAAGTCGGCGGAGATGGAGACCGGGAGTGGGAGACTGGTGTTGTTGATGTGGGGCAACGACGACGAGGATGCGGCGAACGACGGTGACGTAATGGGCGCATTGGACGACCCCTCCGTACACGCGCCGGCCAGGAAAAGCGCCCCGAGCAGGGCTGCCGCCCTCCGGAGTGTTCCGGTACACATGCGTGCCTCTCTTTCCCTAAAGGTGGTGGCCGACTAGGACGACGTGACGGGCCCCTCCGACTAGCAGCGAACGCCAGGACCCGCGTGTGTCGGGGCAAGAGGCGTACCTGGGAAGGCGCGTGCGCGAATGCACATTGTGCACGCACGCGGTTGCGGCACACGCACGACAAGACCGTGGCACGTCGGCAACCACCGAATTTCACTTGATTTTGGGAGCGTTACCGCACGTCGCTTCGAAGCGTCTTTACCTATTTGTCCTTCACGCTCGCAGGCCGAACGCCGTCGCGAGCGCGCGCAGCGCTACCGCGCGGGCGCGCGCCAGCGCTCCGCGCGCCGGTCGGCCCGGCAGCACTTCGAAGGCACGCCAGGGTGAGTCCGACCAGGCGATCGCGGACACGGCGCCGCAGCGGCGACAGCGCAGCGTGGACGCGGAGTCGACCAACGGACTGCGCTCGCAGCAGCTCGGGCAGACGGCGTACTTCGGATCCTCATCGGCGGGGGCCGCGTCGTCGGGCCGGCGCCGGACGAGCGACCACATGGGGGGGCGGAGCGGCAGGATCTGCAGGAACGTCCGCGGGACGCGCAGCAACCGACGATTCACTTCGAGAACGGTTTCGCCGGCGGTGAGCTCCACGACGCGATACCACGCGCCCCGGCGCAGCGGGCAGTCCATCCCGGCCCGCACCCGGGCCCAGTATTGTACGTGCGGCATGCGCGCGCTCCGAGCATCGGTTCACCAGCGAATTCCAGGGCGTCCGCGCACCCGGTGGTCGCGCGTGCCTTATCATGTCGGCTGGCCCGGATCGGGACTGTGACATCCGACACGGGAGGGCAGTTCACATGCGGCGTCCGGGGGGACAAGGGTCCCGCTCTCCCAGCCGGGCGGCTAAGTTAGGGGCTCGCGCGAGGAGGCGTATGTTCGGCATCCCCGAATGGGCCGTCGGCGTGGGGTTCATCATGTTGGTCATCTCCGTCGCCAAAGCGCTCGCCGGGCGGATCGGACCGCCTGATCGGCTCGGCCGGCCCAGGGCGTCCCGGCGCGACTTGGCGCAGGCGGTCGAAGACCTGCAGAAGCGGGTGGGCGGGAGTGACGACGTGCAGGCGCGACTCGACGCGCTCGAGGACGTGCAGCGACGGCTCGCCGATGTCGAGGAGCGGCTGGACTTCGCGGAGCGCATGCTCGCCAAGCAACGGGATGGCGAGCGGATCGCACCGCCGAAGAGCTAAACGGGCGCCAGGCTAGTCGTGGACGACGAAATGAAGAGCAACCTTGTGGATGTTCGTTGGCGGACTGGCACCGTCGGAGCCGGTGACGATTTCAAGCTCGGCGTAATCCGATCCGATAAACCCAGCCGCCGGTCGATACACGTACACCGCGACCCAATTGGTTTCGGCGTTGCGACGAATCTCGCTAATGCTGTAATGGTTGGGCTGAGTTGAGATCCTTACGCCGTCTTCGTCCCCGCCCACGGTTGGGTACTGATACACGTCGGTGTTCTTCAACGAGACGCTGACGGTCTCGAGAGGGTTCGACTCCTTACAGCCCTGGACCTGGACGATGACAGGAACGCAGAGCGCAAACGCGACTAATTTGGGGAAACGGAGGCGCGTCATATGATCTTCATGGTAGAATACCCTAGCTGACAGGGGAACGTCACCTAGAGGCGCCGCCGCAGTTCGAATCACGGTCGCGACGTGTCCACGTGTCAAGGCCGGTCTATCCATCGGGCTACGGCGCGACCGACCTGCGATAACGCGTCGTTGCGGTCCCCGACATCCGCATTCGTGTCGGCGAGATATGCGGCGATGAGAACCGGCGCTCGCTCGACTGGCCAGATGATCGCCACATCGTTCGTTGCGCCGTTTGCCCCCATCCCCGTCTTGTCTCCCACTCGCCACCTGGTCGGCAACCCCGCGCGAAGCTTCTCGGCGCCGGTCGTGTTGCCGATCAGCCACGCGAGCAGCTGATCACGGCCGGTTCGGCTCAGAGAGTCGCCCAGCAGGAGAACGCGCATATTCGCGAGCATCGCGTTTGGCGTCGTGGTGTCACGTACGTCGCCGCGGATCGCACTGTTCACGTCGGGCTCGAAGCGATCGAGTCTCGTGCTCTGATCGCCAAGTTGACGAAGATATGCGGTGAACGATGCTGGGCCACCCACCGCCCGCAATAGGAGATTCGCCGCTGTGTTGTCGCTGTACTGGATGGCAGCCCTCACCAGCTGTGATATAGTCATACCGCCCTCACCCGCGTGAGCGCGAGTCACCGGCGCATACTCGAGCAGTTCCGTCTCGGCGTAGCGAACTACGCGGGATAACTGCTCCACTCCGGCTTCCGCTCGAGCCACGACCTGCGCGCCGAGCAACCATTTGAAGGTGCTGCACATCGCGAAGCGTTCGTCCGCCCGATAAGCCAGGCGCCGACCAGTCGCGGTATCGAGCCCGGCAACGCCAAGGCGTCCGGCGACGTGCTGCTCGATGGCGGCGAAGTCTGGAGCAGGGGCGAATTCGCGCGCAACGGTTTCCAGATCAACCACGAACGGCGAGGCAAGGCCGCCTAGCAGCGCCGCGACGGCGTCTCGACGATACATAAGAGGAAGCTACTTGCGAAGCCGATGCGCACGAAAGAACGCCCACATCAGGCTCGATGCGTCGATACTGTTGGTGGTGCGCCCGACGAACCATTCCGGCAGCGGCTGGCCACCGGGCCAGGTGTGGCCTCCTCCTTTA